>Ga0209831_1001260_pt1 | contig 23811 bp, 19 predicted proteins | sample Maine_Asex4_meta_FD_187451 | JGI IMG/M metagenome (GOLD analysis project Ga0209831, IMG submission 187451) | Marine algal microbial communities from Maine, USA - Maine_Asex4_metaG (SPAdes) (version 2) | ecosystem: Host-associated > Algae > Red algae > Unclassified | place: Maine, USA | collected... | reverse complement strand
GCCAACGGACCAGTGCTTCTAACCCAACTACTTGGCTGGAGTGCAAACTGACAAGGGGTTGGTAGTAGATCTCGAAGTCGTCGCGCTCGATGGAATGTCGCAGTTCGTTTTCTATATCTAACCGCTGGTTCGCATCGCGCTTCATGGCGGGGTCGAAAACGCGGTAGCAAGACTTGCCTTGAGCCTTTGCACGATACATCGCTGTGTCTGCGGCCTGCATTATCGCTGCGGTGTCTTCAAAATTATCCTGCGAAGAAGCAATTCCAACGCTTACAGACGCAAATACTTCTCGACCGCTTCCAATGATGATCGGAGAATCAATACTCGAGATAATCCGCTTTGCAACGGCGATCGGTTCTTTAATCGAAGAAATGCCTTCTAAGAGTATTACGAACTCATCGCCACCCATCCGACAGACAAATGAATCGGCCTCTCTCAGGCAACCTTCCAATCGACGAGCGATCGAGACCAAAAGACGGTCACCGGCTTCATGGCCAAGACTATCGTTTACCAGTTTGAAGTTATCGAGGTCCAAATAAAGCAAGGCGAAATCAAGGTCGTCCCTTATGCGTCGCGCTTCACAACGCGCAAGTCGCTCCTGAAACAGCACTCGATTGGGTAAGCCGGTTAAGGCATCGGCAACTTTTCCGTTGGTGATGTCGGTCAAAGATCCAGCCATTCTAATGGCCACACCCTCAGAGTCACGAACGGCCGTGCCGCGACACATCGCCCAAAGAAAATTGCCATTTGAGTGCCGGATACGTAACTCAGTTTCCAGTTGAGCCGAAAGTCCACTTTCGAAAGACCTGATTTCATTTTCGAACCGCGAAATGTCTTCAGAGTGAATTCGATCGAACCACATTGCAACATCTGGCGTGCCGACCGGTTGCAGATCCAACAACGAATACCAACGCGGCGAATAATACATTTCACCGGTTGTTAAATTCCAGTCCCAGAGCCCATCGTTCGTTCCTTCGGCGACCAGGGAATAACGTTCTTCACTTTTTTGAAGTGCCTTTTGAGACCGCGTAAACTGGATGTGCATTTCCACGCGCGCAATGGTGACGGCCGGATCGATAGGTTTTTGAATGTAGTCGTTGGCCCCAAGCTTAAAAGCCCGCACGATTTTTTCGCTAATGGTTTCGGCAGTAACCATGATGATAGGCAGGTCAAGCTTTTGATGACGCCTGCGAATTTCTTGCAGTACTTCGTATCCGTCCATCACCGGCATCATGATATCCAACATGATTAAGTCAAAACATTTTGACTCCATTATTTTGAATGTTTCGGCTCCGCTTTGAGCTTGGTAGGTTTCGAACCCTTCAAGTTCAAGATATTTACAGATGACAGCACGATTGACTTTTTCGTCATCGACCACCAACACGCGACCCATGACGGGCTTGATACCAAGTTTTTCAGTTGTAGATCGAGTAGTGATTGCCATTTCGTTATCAATCGATTATCAGATGCCCAACCGGGGAGATTGGCGGATCCGGGAGCTTTGTTTCGGGGGGGAAGGTTGGCTTCAATCCAGATAGCGTATTCTCTTTCTCTTCATTTTCGCCTTTGGTAATACGAGCCATAAGTACCTACATTAGCCTTAAAGACTCACAACATACTTTATCCGGGTTTGCCTATTTCGTTGGCATGACGTCGAAGAGCATGCGGGTTTTGCGGGTTGTTCTAGATCACCTTATTTTTTTCACCTCGCTTGCGTCAATTTTCGCCTTTACTGTTCGACGGTCAATTCCCTAATGTCTCGCCGCACCGTCATTTCTCACAGAACGCTGGGAAACGTAAAGACCGCAGGTCTTCGGGGCGGTGTTGCAGCTGATCCCATAGGGTCGGCGTCTTGATCGCGGTTTGCGTGATAGGGGTCTTGAATGCAACTATCACAGCAACGACGGCGGCCCCGTTTTGGCTGCTGCAATTGTGGCGTTTAACATCTACCAACAGTTCTTTTCAAAAATCGGCCTCTGAAAGTAAAGAATAAAACAGCTCGTTTATGTGGCCTTGTTGTCGACGATGATTCCACTGTCAGAAAAATTGCAGAGCATCTCAGTCGTCATGATGGCCGGTGGAACCATTTTCTTTGCCACTGTGATTTTGCTGAGCGTTTACCGTGGAGATGCAAAACGTTTTCAGATCCGGCGCGTTCGTGCAAGTCATCGACGTTCTGCGTGATCACGTTGCCCAACGGCGTGAGCCGTCCGGTAACGCTGCGAAACCCGAGAGCTTACGTCCTTCGGCTAATACGGATGGTGATATTACTTTTCAGATCCATTATATTTGGTGCTGGGAATTTATTAAACTCGATCCGTGAAAGCAAACAATGAGCCGCTCCAATTTCCAATCCGCGATCTTCTATTTTGGTCGCGTGATGTTTTTACTGCTTTTATCTACCGTCGCTGTTTCAGCCGGTTGTGATCAGTTGACATCGAAAAAGGACACGGCTCAACTAAACAGAATTGCGGAAACGATTGAACAGGCAGGCCCGACAACGGCCACCGTCGCTCAGCTGGAAACCTATCTTCAAACCTACCCCCAAGACGCCTTAGCGTGGACGATCTTAGGCAACAGCCAAATCGACCTCGACGATGTTCCTTCAGCGACCATTGCCTTTGAAAATGCGATCAAGATTAACCCCAACTTTGTTCAGGCGATCACCGGCCAGGGCATCTTGCTGCGGCAACAAGGGCGTTACCAAGATGCGTGGGCGATGTACCAAAGAGCTTTAGAAGTTGATCCAAATTATGCTCAGGCTTACGCGAGCATGGTAGCACTTGCGATCTTTCGAAAAGACTACGCCAAAGCGGTTCAGTACGGCGAAAAAGCGTTCGGCCTCGACAGTTCAGATCCCGTAATCGCAGCGAATCTAAGCATCGCCTATCACTATCTAGGAGACGTTGCGAACCGGGATAAATTTAAGCAGGTCTCAGCACAGCTGAATTATAGAAGCATGGATTCGCTTCAACAAATTTTCAACGGTGACGTGGTGGTCGGTCAGTGACAGATTATCAGACATAACGCAAATAGGGTTGACTCGGGTAACGCTGGCAGCTTTCCCAAGAATGTTAGACTCCACCATTGATGTAAAACTGAGCCTGTTCCCAAACGGCGTCAGCGACATCTTCGCCTAACGTGCGACCGTTGATGTCACCTTCGGTGAAGTGAATGCCGCCATAGAGTCGTGATAAGCCGGCTTCGTCAGCTGCGGCGGTAAACGTATCCCATGCTAGTGTTACTTCCGATTCCGGAGTGATGCCTGGCTCGAATAAGGAGGTGCCGGCTTTAAATGTGACGGAAGCTCCAAAATCGTCGCTGCCGGTGAACAATCTGAGAATCGCCGAACCTGCCGCACTGAACGCACTGTGGCCAGAAGTATATTCAGCGAACGGTGGTGATACGTCACTGGTAGGTAATTGATAGGACAGGAATTGGTTTGCCAGTATCATCTGAGTGCCGTTGTCTGCTGTCCACGCTTCAATCGCGTACCCACCTAATTCAGAATTGAACTCGCCAATCAACCCGAGTTCTCCTAGCTCACGGATCACGCGAACCGGACGGGCGTAGTCATATTCAACCTTCGCATTCCATGTCGCCACGCCAGCATCGAAAACGGCGTTGCCGAGTGCAAAAAACATTTGTGCGTCTTGGTCTATTGAATGATTCTCGCGGGCGGAAATGAATTGTCCAAACGTCATGTTTGTTCCTGGCGGGAACGAAGTGCCGCCTCCATCCTCCCAGAATTCGGCTATGAGTTTCTGTCTGTCAGTTAGGTTGGCGCTGTACTGGACTACCTCTTGTGCCTGGCTGATGAATTCAGGGTTGATGACCGTTCCAATCAGGTTTTTGTGGATCGGTAAAACCGAGCCATTGGTTAAGGTAATCGTCTGCGCATCCAAATCCACAGTCGCTTCTACCAGTAGAAACGGCTGGGGAGCACCCGGCAGGTAATCGTCGGAAGACTCAAATCCAAACGCATCAACCGATCCCCAGTGAGGCGTCAAAAAATGTTGAATCCGATCGGCGGTTGCAGGACTAGCATCGACCGGAACGTACTCAGGCGTCCAGGCTTCGATATCAGTCGGACCTCCCACAGGATTGACCGGCGTGTATCCTGATGTATCAGAGTAGGCTACGTTCGGCGTGCCCGCCTGCGAATCTCCAAGCTGGTTAGAGCCATCATTATGAGCAGTCGCCAGCAATGCTTCGGCCATTCGATTTCCAATTCCCGAAGGGGTTGTCAGGTCAGTGGTGGTTATCGAGGAGTCAAACCCAATTCGCTCCATTACATTTTCAAATAGTTCAGTTTGTGTTGAAAATAGATCATCTAAAACACGAAAAGCAGCGAAACTCATCGCTTCAGTTTTGTTGGCGTCCGTATTTTCGGCGGTAGGGCGCTGCAAGTCATCGGCAAGGGTGGTGGAAACGGCGAGGCCGTCATAAGCCGACCAAGCGTCGTACATCGCCGTATGCAAGATTGCGTAAGCGCGAGAAGCAATCGTTGGACCGGGGCCGGTTGCTGCTACAGCAGACTGAACCGCAGAATCCCAGATCACTGAAACAGTCTCAGTAGGGTCATTCACCGATACCGTTTGCAAATTCGAATTCATGTCCAGCTTAAAAAGTGAGACATCAAATGCGGAAGCCAGTTGTGTCAAGCCATCTTGGACACCGTTGCCAGTAGTTGCCGGCATCCCACGGCCGAACTGAAAGAAGTCAGATTTAGTTTGCGCGATTGCCTCTTCGACCCTGCCGGTTTCGTTTGGCAATATCGCCTCACGTTCGACCTGAAATAAATGCTTCGGCGAAGCAAGATCATTGGAGTCTTGCAGCAGAACCGAATCGTATCCCTGCCGGCCACGTATTGAAATGACGCTGCTGTATGTTGACTCAACCGATTCATAACGATCGGCTCCATCGCCCATTTCAAAATAGACGTCATCGCCAAAACTAGAATCGTTCACAAGCACAATATCGTGTCCCAACTGACCCAGCCCCAACGTATTATCCTCGACGATCGTATTATTGAGCGTCATAACATCGCTTCCCGCGTTTCCAACCAGATATAAATCGTCACCCACATGCAGATCTGAAATGGAAATTGAATCGTGATTGCTACCACCATAAATTGAAACGTCGTCTTCCACCGAACCGCCAACGATATACAGCGAATCATTGCCGTGTGCTAACGATATGATTAGGTCATCTCTCAGGCTGAAACCCTCAGCATAAAGAGTGACAACATCGTCTCCGGTATTCGCGTAGATGCGAACATCCTCTAAGTCTTGAAGGTTGTACCCGTTTCCAAAGCCTTTGGTGAATTGAATATCCGTTCCGCTTTGACCTTGCACAAGTTGATCAGTTGTCTCAGCATTCAAGTCAACCGAAAAGATGTTTGTTTGATGATCGCCATTAACCGTCAACACTTGATCTACCAAGCTTACGTAAACGACACCGGCCAGCAGTGTCCGTTTTTCCAATTGGCCATAGCAAAATTTAGATGGTTGCAGGGGGCTTCGTCGCATTTCGTCCTCGGTGCAGATTCATAAGTGGAGATGTTGATTAAATGTTTGGTTTGGGGATTCGGGGGGGCCTCACATTTTATCCGCGGCGCTTACGAAGGTAAGTGGCGAACGACTCCGCTTCAATAGCTCCTTAAGGTCATTCAAAGTGCCCAAACAACTAATAAATGGGTAACAATTTAGCTATCTGAAGTTGCTCTTATCAGCCGCAACGCGATAGCGTCCGGTTCCGTTGTAATTTGAGGGGACGAAACCGGGGGCTATCGCCCGGCGGCTGATTTGCGTAATCCTTCGGATGTAGCGCCACAACTTCAGACCGCTGAAGTACTACATAGATGGGATTTAACGGTCCAGCCAGCGCGTTTTTTCGGACTAACGACCCCATGCCGCCACTGATGGGGTTAAAGGTGCCATGGAAGATTCAACAGCTGCGGGTCTGCCGTCAACGAGCAAATGGCTGGACTTCATTGCTATCGCTTTTCGAAAAACGCGAAGGAAGTTTGTGACAAAATTCACAAGCCCTTTTTTCTTGGTCGATTGAAGCGGATTTTCTTTGGAGAGTTCGCAATTGTCGCTTACAGTGAAGTGTTCGTCATCGAACTGACTCCAGTGTCTTGTTAGCATTTCTCCGCTGGCTTCCATGCCACTGGATTAACCTTCACTAAATCAGGAGAGAGCCATGGCTACCGGACTCAAACTTTCCAACGTACTTTGTGCGTCGGACATCATGACAAAGAAACTGGTCAAGCTCTGCCCAGAACAGGACGTCTTTCACGCGATCGATTTGCTGGTAAAGAACAAGATTTCAGGTGCGCCGGTCGTTGACGAGGATGACATATTGATCGGCGTCTTTACAGAAAAGTGTTGTTTAGAGGTGCTGGTGGATACCGCTTATGAATCGTTGCCCACCAACGAAGTCGGTGCGTTTATGATCCAAGCACCGTTGGCGATCGAAGAGAATATGCAGCTATTAAGCATTGCTCAATTGTTCATCAGCCAACCCGTGCGACGCCTTCCAGTGGTGCGCGATGGCAAACTGCTGGGCCAGATCAGTCGCCGCGATGCGATGAAGCACATGTCGGAGCTTAACAAACCGGCACGTGTTAAAGGGAGCGCTACGCTGTATCTATCGGCGCTGGACCTGCGACAATCGCCAGCGGTTTAAGAAAAGTGTTTACTTTAGATTTTTAATAGCAGAGGTAATTGTCCCAAACTTAATTTCTCCTCACCCTCCAAACCCAACGCCGTGAAGAGTTTTTCGTTTGAAAAATCTAGCTATTGGCCGTTTTGGCGCTAGCCTAATGGCACTTACTTTCGCTTGATGCAACGCATCAACCCGTCAGCCGCCAACGGAAAAGCGTCCGGTCCTACGCGCCTAAACCGGACGCTTTTCCGTTGGCGGCTGATTCGAATTGGCTACGCCAATAAGTTCAATTCTCTATAGTAAGTGCCATTGGGGAATCGCCTTGCCGCTCACATTCACCAAACCGGACGGCTAATTGTGCAGGTGCCCTGCTCTGCTACTTCACCAAGTCGGTCTCTGGATGCTGAGCGTGCCAGCCAAACCAGAATACGCGGTGGGCCGGCATTCGGTCCAGTGACCTCTCACCTGATGTGAGTTTGTCATCGTTGACTTGCCATATCTGGTCATCGGAATCCGTTGCTTCTGTTAAACCATTCCAAAAGTCAAACTTTACGCCGCCGGAGCGATAGACTCGGTTCGCTCCCGAAGTGTTGGTGAAAATGACGAAACTTTCATTGCCCAAAGCATCTTCGTAGACGGGGTTTTGGAGTAAGAACTCGGCTGATACGGCAAGTTGCCGTTTATTATTTCTGAGCGTCACGACTTCTGCTTTGTTCAACAACCGATTGTCTTTTCCGGGTACTTTGAACATCAACCTATCAGTGCCGAAGTATGACTTGTAGGCGACGCCTTCTCCGTAATTCCTGTCATGGCCCGTTTCCAAAGACAGTGCGGTCGTCGTTGGATGTTGTCGCTTCCAATCGCCCCAGGTTGTCGTGACACAGAATCGGCGACTGAGTTTGATGTCTTCTCCGGCCAGCTCTCCCACGACCGGTTCGCCTTGGAGCGTCGACCAATAAGATTTGGTTTCTTGGTCGTACATCAGCTTGTTGGAGTGGTATAGGAATCCGCTGGTGCCTAACTCATAGTGTTTGCCGTCGACGCAAGTCTGATACACGATCAGCGCTCCGCAAAGCGTTCAGTAAACAACACAGACCGATTCGCCGCCGATCGTGTCCTTGAACATTTCGTGCCAAGCCAAAATGCGTTGGGGGTAAAAACGCGCATCGCGATTGAGCTCGACCCCAAACACGACGTCGGTGTCCGCCAAATAGTCGGCCTCAGCCGCAGCGAGCATCTTGGGGTCTTTCAGTGGAGGAATCCCGTCTCGTACGACGCCGCCCCAACGGATTTCATCCAAGCGAATTTTTGAATCCTTCGTGACGCGAAAGTACTCGGCGAAACGCGGGTCATTTTTAGAGTACAGATCACTTTTAAATTTGGCGTATTGGGGATGGGGATCGTAGTCTTGCTTCCAAATCCACTGACGCCATTTATCAACATCTCTGCCAAACTTCTGACCTGTTTTGGCTTCGGCCAGTGCGATGATTTTCGCAAACGACTGCGGATTTCGCGCGAAACGAGCGGCCTCGATTATCATCGCGGTCGAACCAGCATGCCAGTTTTCTGAAATCAAATTGAGCGAAGCATTAACGTCCACAATTTTCGGAGACAGTAGCCTCAAGTATATATCTGACTCCGTGCTAGTGACATTTTCTTGGATTAAAAAGCCGACGGGTGTCGTTTTTGATTCTCCTGAAAACAGCTGCAGCAATAAAAACTGCTGCAGCAATAAAAACTGCTGCGGTAATACAGCGATCACGCCAACAAAAACTACCGAGAAGGCGACGATATACGTAAACCAGCGGCGTCCATGGTTTTGCCGGTCGGCAGGCATATTGCGTTGCATCGAACACTCCCAGAGTTTTATAGTTTTGACAACGTAGGAAATATTTGAGTCGAGCCAAGCTTTAGGGCTTACCCAAAATTGATTTGAGTTGGCAATGTGATCGCAGGAGTGTGAGCCATCGAACACTGGAGGTGCGGGTTTGTATTGAAACGCTGCGCATTTTCAAATTGCAATCTGCAACTTAATCTTCGGCACTCATGCCCAGTTGCTTCATTTTTCGATAGAGGTTGGACCGGTGTAGGCTCATATTGGCCGCCGCATCGGTGATATTGCCTTTGGCGTGGTCGATCTGCCGCTGAATGTAGTCCATCTGAAAGCTTTGCGTCGCTTCGTTTAAAGACAGCGAAAGCGGAATCGCCGATTCTTCAACCGCCGGTGCGTTAATAAATGCGAGGTCCTCAGGAAGAACTTTGTCGCCATCAGATAAATAGGCTAACCGTTCCATCATGTTTCGAAGTTCGCGCACGTTACCCGGCCAGCGATGTCCCAGCAATAACTTTCGCGCGGCACCCGAAATCGTCGGCGTCGCGCGGCGAGCCTTTTTGCAGAAGCCGTCTAAGAAATGGGACGCAAGCAGCAACACATCATCGCCGCGGTCGCGCAACGCCGGCAGTTCGATCGTAACTACGTTCAGGCGGAAGAACAGATCCTCACGGAATTTTTTATCGCGCACTAACTCGCCAAGATTCTGATTCGTCGCCGCGACAACTCGGGCTGAGGTTGGGATCGGAACGCTGCCTCCGACACGAACGACAATCTTCTCTTCCAGCACACGCAGTAGTTTGGCTTGCCCGCCGAGGGACATGTCCCCGATTTCGTCAAGGAACAAAGTACCGCCGTTGGCTAACTCGAACTTGCCCTCACGCGCTTGGTGGGCATCGGTGAAAGCACCTTTCTCGTGACCGAATAGTTCGCTTTCCAACAGCGTTTCACTGATCGCGGCGCAGTTCACCGCGACTAAGACTTCATCACGCCGCTGACTAAGGTAGTGCACCAATTGGGCGACGACCTCTTTACCAGTACCGTTTTCACCTGTGATCAGAATCGCCAAATCGGTATCAGCAATCCTGGCAAGCGTCTGTTTCAGTTTCTCAATCGATTCGCAGTCTCCGATCAATTCGACAGCGCCAGCGGCTTCGTCGGCGATGTGGGATTTTGTAGAAACCAACTTTTCGACGTGTTGCGTGTTGTCGATCGCGACAGCCGCGTGGGAAGCCAATTCGGTTAGCGCGACTTCATCCTCAAGTGTAAAGTTTCCGCTGGTGCGGTTGATGACCTCGAACGCGCCGATTAATTTCTCTTTCGCGTCAAACATTGGAACGCATAGAATCGTCTTTGTTTCGAAACCCAGTTGCTGGTCAACATCACGATTGATTTGCTGTTGTTCATCGGAGATATCTTCATCGACGCGAACCGGCTGTCCCGACTTCATGACCTGTCCCACGACACCTACGGTGGCAGGAATTCTGAGCACTCCATCTTCGACTCCCAATGCTGGTTTTCCGATCAACGTTTCTCCGGAGCTATCGGGTAAGAAAATCGTGGCTCGCTCTGACCCCAGTAATCGAGTAGAAGCTTCGGCGATCTTAATCAGTAGCTGATCCGTTTCGCGCGATTGATTCCAGCTGGCCGTCATTTCGAGAATCGTCTGTAGCCGATCGCCGCGCCGTTGATTGACGATTTGGCTTTGGTGACTGATCAGTGTCAGATGCAGCGCTGCGGCAACGGAATCGAATTCCAGTGGCGATGGCAGTTTAGGGCTCTTCTGCACCAACAACATGCCTTGGTATTGTTGGTCCGATGAGGAAGGGGCCACCGGCGTTGCGATCCAGTCACCATCCGATTGACAGCGCTCTGCATCTAAAACATCCGTTAAGAGATCTTGAGGCGGTGGGTCGCTTCCTGTTTTGCCCAGCGTTCGCCATTGGCCTTTGACGCCTTGAACGACAGCGGTCGACTTCGCGCTGGTGGATGAGTTGATAAGGGTGATTGCCGACTCAAGAAATTCGACGGATTGAGAAGTCTGCAGAGATTCGACTATTAACTCGGGCAGAAGCTGTGGTCCGTTAACTCCTTGAGTGATGCGATCGGTTTGGGCTTGATAGCTCATCTTACAACTACTTTTTTTTAAGTGTTAGCCGCTTTGGTTGACGATGTGGCATTGGTCGATCTCGATGGCGGTCCCAGGGTCGGTGCCCGGAAGTGGGTCCGCGCACAGTCACTTGGAATTTACCAGACTGTCCTCATTTTGACACTCAGGGGCAATGAACAAGCCGCGCCGATGTGGTAAAATGGTGATGAATTGGGTTCGCCGGCTTTAGGAGCGACCAATCCTGATCCCTTGTTAACGATAATCGAAGGGTTTTGGGAATTCCAAACAAAAATTAGAGGAACGTTATGGCGGGTATGTTTGAAGGTAAAAAAGGTCTGATTTTAGGCGTCGCGAACGATCGTTCGATTGCTTGGGCGATTGCGGACAAGATCATGTCTGAAGGTGGCGAGTGCGGTTTTACGCATCTTCCAGATCGAGAAGATGATGATAAGAAGAAGAACCATCGGCGTGTTCAGAAGTGTTTGGATAAATCGAATTACCAGGATCAAGCGAAATTCTTAGTACCGCTTAACGTTCAGGATGATGAACAAATCGCTAGTGTCATGGAAACGGCAAAGCAAAAGTTTGGCAAAATTGACTTCCTTCTTCATTCGATCGCGTTCGCAGACCGTGCCGATTTGCAACGCGAAACGGTCGAAACCAGTCGCGCTGGATTTAATATGGCCATGGAAATCAGCTGTTACAGTTTGATCGCAGTTGCCAATGCCGCCCGTCCGATCATGTCCGATAGATCCGCGATCGCCTGCATGACCTACTTCGGCGGCGAAAAATGCGTCCCCGGTTACAACGTGATGGGAATCTGCAAAGCGGCGTTAGACGCCACGATGCGATATTTGGCTTATGATTTGGGTCCAGCTGGCGTGCGCGTTAATGCCTTAAGCGCCGGGCCGTTGAAAACACTCGCCGGAAGTGCCGCTGGAGTTGGTGAGATGCTGAAGATGTATGAACATATGGCGATGACCGGGAAGAATATCTCGCACGAAGATGTCGGCAAGTCCGGCGCGTTTTTGTTGTCTGATCTATCCGAAGGCATCACCGGCGAAATCCTCCACATCGACGGCGGCTACAACGCAATGGGATCACCAGGCCGTTTGACCAACATGCTGGCGTAAGTTGGATTTTTAAACCGACGATTGTAGCCCGGAGTTAGTTTCCGCGATTTAGGCATAAGTAAAAGCTAAATTCAATCCAGTTGGTGATGAAATAGCAGGCCGCATTAAAGCATATTCTGAATAAAGGCCCGGTCGGCTATTTCGCTACGAGGCAATTTTGAGATTCAAGCTTTCAACACTTCTTTTAGTGGTCACATGTCTGGCTGTTTCGATAGGGTGGCTTTCAGAGCGTCGCTACTACCAAGGCAGATTTAAAGAGCAGGTTTCCATGCTTCATAGCCGTGGGCACGCGATGGGTGTCGCGGAAGGTGTCAACAAATTCGCCCGTGAATTGGCTCGCCACGAATCTGGTGTGACGACCGAGGAGGGATTTGCGAGAGGTAGGGCCAGGCATTTGTACAATGCCGTATTGTCCCTGTACTTCAACGAGTTTCTGCGTGAATTAAAACCTTCCCCGTTTTTCGATGACGTCAATTTTGCTGAAGAACAAAAGCAAAAAACACTGGAAGCGGCTGGTCATTCACTCCATCTTTTGGAAATCAAAACTTCGTTAGAGTTAAACGATGTGATGAAGAAGGAGCCGAGCTTCTTCAATACTTGGATATCTCCTGTCCAACCCGACGGCGATATTGAATCCGGGTTTTTGGATTTCGTTGATCAATCGCTCGCCTGCTATCAAGAACGACATGGAACTCAAGAAGAGAAATTTGCCAGTAGAATGAAGCCAATGATCCAGTTGGTTAACGAGTTTGTTGTTCAATATGGTCGTTGCCCGGAATTTGCAGAATTCAGAGAACTGGACGAACAAACTCGGCATAGTTTCAAGATTGAATTTGGCAAAGAGAACATCAAAAAACTGGGCGGCACAACAGAAGAGGATTTTATACTTGGGCTTTGGGTTGGTGAATGGTATCACTGTTACCGCTCATGTGACCAAGAATTCTACAAATCCAATAAAAGCGATCTTTCGCCAAACTGAGATCTTTGTTTGTGAGCGAGAAAAAAAGGTTGGGCAAGTGTGCCCAACCTAGGTTTAGATAGGATCCAGCCCCAATTACCGGCGGTTGCCACCGAGCAGACCTGCGCGGTGCAGAAAGTAGATCAGCGTCAGCAGAGTGGTGAGGAATGCCGCCACGTAGGTCATCGCAGCAGCGCTCAGTACTTTATCAATGCCATGGCGTTCCTGTTCGGAAACGATTCCGGCTTCTACGACCAGTTGTTTCGCGCGGTTGCTGGCGTTGAATTCCACTGGCAGCGTGACCAATTGGAACAGCAGCAGCAATCCGAACAAACCAGCGCCGATGAGGAAGACTACCTTACCGATAGGGCCGGCGATCGCCATCAACATAAGTCCACCCATCATTGTCCATTTGCCAAATCTTGTACCAATACCGGTGGCAGGAACCAAAAGACTTCGCCATTTTAGCGGAAAGTAACCGGTAGCATGTTGAATCGCGTGACCGGCCTCGTGTGTCGCAACGCCAATCGCGGCGATGGATGTCTGATCGAAAACGGGTGTTGATAGCGCTAACGATTTGGTTGTCGGATTGTAGTGGTCGGTCAGTGATCCATCGACGCGCACAACCTTAACGTCGGTGATGCCTGCCATGTCCAACAATTTTTGAGCCGCTTGCTGGCCTGTGTAACCGTTGCGGCCTTGGACTTTGGAGTATTTGGCAAACCGACTTTTCACCAGCCACGCTGCTCCGCCTGAAAGTGCCATGCCTGGCAACATTACGAGTAGGAGGTACATCGGATCAAAGCCCATGCCCATCATTGCGATCGGCGCATTAAACATTGAAGTATTAAGTAGAGTGAACATCTTGAAGTTCTTTCCGCGGCAGGTACGTTGAAAATTTAGCCATATTTTGCTCCGCACCAAACTCTCGGGCGTGCTAATACGACAACCAATCTTTGCGATATTGGCAGGTCGAGGCAATACGGATCGTGCCGGAAGATTTTTTCGGACCAAAAGACGCAGTTTGACACGGAAAAACCGGGCTTTATACGACAAAAAAGCGAAAGCACCAGCGCATCGGCCCTATCAGACTCTTCGTTTGGGCGTCGGCAAAGACGGCCTGTTTTGAGCCTTTGGTGGACCGGACGCTTTTCCGTTGGTGGCTGATTAAATCAGCAAGCCCTTACGCGTCTGGTTTGCATTATCACGCATCTTCCTTCGCCAGCCAGTTCAAATACGCGTCCAAGAACCCTTGGATTTCGCCGTCCAACACTTTGCTGAAATCGCCCATGCTAAATCCGGTGCGAGCATCTTTGACACGTTGGTCCGGATGCAAAAAATAGTTGCGAATCTGTGAACCGAAACCCACACGCTGTTTATTTTGATACTTACTGGCTTCCTCGGCTTCGCGTTTTTCGTCTTCTATCTGGGCCAATTTTGCTCGCAGCATCTTCCAGGCTTGTGCGCGGTTTTTGTGTTGCGACCGCTGGCTCTGGCATTGGACAACGGCGCCGGAGGGTGTGTGTTTCAATCGAACGGCGCTATCGGTTTTATTGACGTGCTGCCCACCTGCTCCGCTGGCTTTGTAGGTTTCGGTAGTGACATCTTTTTCGTCAATCTCGATGGCGATCGAATCAGCAATCTCTGGCGTCACGTCGACTGCCGCAAAACTGGTCTGTCGTTTGCCCTCTGAGTTGAAAGGGCTGATGCGGACCAAACGGTGTGTGCCCGATTCGGCTTTTAAGTAGCCGTACGCCATGGGGCCCCGGATCGCGATCGCGGCACTGTTGATGCCGGCCTCGGAATTATCCGACTTCTCCAATAGCTCGATTTTGTGACCCTGCTTCTGCGCCCAAAGGGTGTACATCCGCAGCATCATTTCAGCCCAGTCGTTGGCGTCGGTGCCACCGTCACGCGCGTAGATTGTCAGAATCGCGTCGCAACTGTCGTGCGGTCCGTTAAGCAATGCCTTGAGTTCGAGCGCGTCGAGCCTCTTTTCCAGCATTTGGATTTCCATGCGAATCTCGGCCTCGATCGACTCGTCCTCTTCGGCCATTTCGATCAACGCGGAAAGATCTTCACCGCTACTGCTGAGTTCCATGAGCGGCGTGATGACCGATTTGACTGCTTTTAGTCTTCCGACGGTCGCTTGCGCGTTTTCGGTGTCATCCCAGAAATCGGTCGCAGCCATCTCGGCCTCGATCGCTTCGATGTCTTTTGTTTTTTGACCGTAGTCAAAGACTGTCTCGAAGCTGATTGATGCGCTGGCTGATTTCGTTAGATCTGTCGATCAGTTCGGAGTCCATGGAGATCTTTATTGAGAGGTTGTTGAGTGTAGTTGTTCGCTCCGCCATTGTCGCCTTTTGCTCCGCGAAAGTAGCGTTCCATCGCGGCGAGGCTGTGAATTTTTAAAAATGTCCATCAGCCGCCAACGGAAAAGCGTCCGGTCTCAAGCGCGTAAGACCGGACCCTTTTCCGTTGGCGGCTGATAGGTTCTGCGAACCTTCGCCATAGATTCACAACCTAGCAGCGAAAGACGACTTTAAGAAGCTTAAACCAGCGTCGCATCGGCAGGGACAGGAAAGCTTTCACACATTTCTTTGATTTCGTCGCGAATGGAATCGAGTTTTGCTTCCTCGTCTGGAGTGGATAACGCATCAATAATCCAGCCGCCAATTTGCTTCATTTGATCGGCGCCCATGCCGCGCGTGGTCAACGCCGGTGTGCCGATGCGGATTCCACTTGGGTCCATCGGTTGACGCTCGTCGTAGGGGATCATGTTTTTGTTGATCGTGATACCGCACTTGTCCAGCGTTTGTTCGGCCACACTTCCGCCGATACCAAGCGGTGTGACGTCCACTAACACTAGGTGGTTGTCCGACCCGCCACTGACCAAACGCAAATCTGTTTTCAACAACTCTTCGGCGAGTGCTTGGCAGTTGTCGACGACGTTTTGAGCGTATTGCTTAAAGTCGGGCTTGAGCGCTTCAGCGAAGCAAACAGCTTTTCCCGCAACAACATGCATCAGAGGACCGCCTTGCATGCCGGGGAAAACGGCCGAGTTGATTTTCTTGGCCCACTTTTTTTTGCACATGATCAAACCAGCGCGTGGACCACGCAGCGTTTTATGTGTCGTGGTGGTGACGAAGTCGGCATGGGGAACGGGACTATTGTGAACACCGCCAGCAACCAGTCCGGCGTAGTGAGCCATATCCACGAACAGCAAAGCTCCATGTTCGTCGGCGATCTCTTTGAACTTCGCGTGGTCGATCTCACGCGGATAGGCACTTGCTCCAGCGACGATCATTTTGGGTTTGTGCTCTTTGGCCAGCGCCGCGACTTGGTCGAAGTCGATGCGATTTGTGTCTTTGGTAACGCCGTAGTTGACGAAGTTATACAATTTGCCTGAGAGGTTCAGTCGCATGCCGTGAGTCAGATGACCACCGTGGGCCAAGTCGAGCCCCAGAACGGTGTCGCCAACATCCAGTGAAGCCAAGTAAACAGCTTGATTGGCTTGCGAGCCCGAGTTGGGTTGCACGTTTGCGTATTGGGCACCGAAGAGTTCCTTGGCGCGATCACGTGCGATATCTTCGATCACGTCGACGTGTTCGCAGCCGCCGTAATAGCGACGGCCGGGATAGCCTTCGGCGTATTTGTTGGTCAGGATACTACCGGCAGCTTCCATGATGGCGGGGCTGGTGTAGTTTTCGCTGGCGATCATTTCCAAGCCATTTTGTTGACGCACGGCTTCGTCATTGATGGCGTCGTAGATGGCAGGATCTTGATTCTGCAAAAAATTCATTGGTTTCTCGGGTGCGGTCTGGAAGTTAAGGTTTGGTTTCGGCCAAGGCTGTGAATTTTGGCCAAGCGAAACACTGCTTTTGACACATTATCGTTAATTATTCTAATTTCTCAATGGTCACTTTTAGACCACCAGAATTGTCGCCAAGTTTAGCGGGCGATTCGTTGATTCGAAGTGCTAAAACACCGTCATGGGTGAACGTTACTGATTTCTCTGAACCAAAACCGCCCACGCCGATGGGGACTTGGACAATTTGTTCCGGTCGGTCGGTGATGATGGCTGCCATCAGCTTGCCCAGCGGGTGACCGTTGTAGTAATCAACGGTGATGCCGTTGGGTTCGCACCGCCAAGGTTTGGTCGTGTTGCCAAGGAGAAAATCGCCGGAGCTGGCTATTTGCCACCGATCCGAAGAGGTAACCGTGATTCCTGTTGATTGCCAACTGGAGGTGGCCGAGACATTTAGCGAACCATCGTCGTTTTTGGTAGCGATGCCAAGTGCGACGGCCTCGATATCGGTCCCGTAACCGACTTCATGGATATACAGATGCCAGTCGCGCGTCAGCGTCTGCCAATTGGGATGAAGTTGGGCGCGGAACTTCGCTTTGAATCGGAACAGCGATCTGTCCAGTCGTTCTGGCAGTTCATCGAAGTGTTCCTTTGAGAGCGGATGATGAGCCAAAAATTCACAAGCCGCCCAAGACCAAGCGTATGCGTTCACATCTCGGAAAGCGGTTGGCCGAGTGTTAAAAACATCATCCAGCGATTTCGGTTTGTCCTTGGCCAGCAATTTCTTCAACAGGCCCACTCGGCCCCAGCCGGGCGTTTGGGCTTTGTCGGTGATCGTCTTGTTCAGTTCCAAAGATTGACCGTCCCAATCATGCAGCGCCACCCATTCTGCCATTCCTTCGGAGTACCACGGCGGGCCTGAGGAACCTAAGAACCATTGCATGAATGCGTGAGTGCCTTCGTGTAAGATCAGGTGCCGCGTGTAGTATTTGTCTTTTTGAAGGTAAATCCAAAACTCGTGTCCTCGATTGTAGCCGGCAGGAAATTTTGGAAGATCGACGGGAATCAGCCCCGCGTTGCTAACGCGCGTTTCGTCTTGCATGATGACGGCCCTCATTCGCCAAGGACGTGTTGTTTTGATGTCAACGTTGAACAACTGGCACCATTTCCCGGTCGCCGCGTCAAATAAATCGACCCATTCTTGCCGTCGAACTTCATCTTCGATGTCGCTGTAAAGGTCGATGTGATTGCCGGAGGTTACAAAAACTCCTGCGTCGGCAACGCGGTCTTGATCGATTGGCATCGCCGGTGGCATGCGTTGATTAAGGCGATTCGTTTGGGCTGCAGCGGAAGAGAGCCAACCGGTAGCCATCAAAAGCGTTAACAAACTGGACAGGGAAAGTTGAATTGGTTTCATAAATTTTGTCGGTTTGGCCAAATGTTTAGAAACGCTCGATAAAGGTGCATGGATGATAGTATTGTCGTTAATTTAAACCAAGAAGTGTAGACCTTCTAAATCGTTATCCGTTTTGATGCCAGCTGTATGCATTATGTGAGCAGGTATATTGTTAGTGGAGATCCGCAGATTTTGAGTCAAAGTTCGTCAAATGCTATACCTAAAAGTTCTTCGTTTTCTGACCGGCATGCTCGGTAGCGCCGGTCGCTGGTCGCCGGTTTTTTTATGGACGGCTGCTGCTATTTATGTATCCGGCGGATGTATCAGTCGACACAGCGATGAAGTAGTTGTGCTGTCGGCGCTGGATCGTGAGTTTGCGGCTGCTGTGTTGAAGGATGCTCAGGCCGATCTGAAGACGCCGCTTCGCATCAAGTACGATGTCGAATCGAACAAAACCGTTGGGCTGACCAATGAAATCATTCGAAATAAACAACGGCCGCGCGCGGACTTGTTCTGGAACAATGAAATCCTGCACACGATCAGGTTGGAAAAGCTAGGACTGTTGGAGTCGGTTGATGCCGAGCGCCGCCCACACTTCCCTGATCGTTTTGTGTCGCCCTCTGGTCATTGGTTCGGGTTGGCGGCGCGAGCCCGTGTTTTGATCGTAAATACGGAACTGATGCCCAGCACCGATCAACGACCCACGCAATTTTCCGATTTTGCCAAGAAGCAGTTCGCAGGAAAATGCACGTTAGCCAGACCCCTATTTGGAACCTCAGCCACACACGCAGCGGTGATGTTTGACGTGCTTGGTGCAGTGGAGGCCGCGCAGTTGTACGAGCGGATTGCGGATAACGCTGTCGTTCAGGGAGGCAATAAACAGGTGGCCGAAAAAGTTGCGGCCGGTGAGTTCCTGTTTGGACTGACTGACACCGACGATGCTTTGGTTGAAATGGATGCGGGTCGGCCAGTGGCGATTGTCTTCCCCGACCAAGGACAAGATGGTTTGGGCACATTGCTAATCCCCAATACACTATGCGTCATCAAGAACGGCCCCAACACCGCCGGAGCGAAGCATTTGTTGCAAAGACTGCTGGCAGCGGATGTGGAAGAGCGTTTGGCCAACGGACGAAGCGGCCAAATCCCATTGGCTGATGACGTGGAGATTAAGTCGCGCGTGGTCCCTGAAAATTTGAAAATCATGGAAGTCGACTTTGAATCTGCGGCAGACCAGTGGGAGGCAGCGGCAATTCAATTAAGGGCAATTTTTCCGCTAGGACAATGATGTTGGTATATTTTACGTAGCGGGGGGCTTCCAGCCACCGTAAGCCTCGGTGGCTGGAAGCCCCCGCTACGGCCTGCCAACAACTTTACGTAAACGGAGAGAAATTCAGTGGTTCACATCGACGTTGATTATCAAGGGAAGCTTCGTTGCGAAGCGGTTCATCAGCCATCGGGTAATAAGCTTCACACCGATGCGCCGGTGGACAATCATGGTTTGGGAGAATCGTTTTCGCCGACGGATTTGGTGGCGACGGCGCTGGCGTCCTGCATGGCGACGATCATGGGTATCGTGGCCGACCGTCACGAGATTGATTTGAAGGGTCTCAAGGTGGGCGTTGATAAATCAATGTCCGATTCAGGGCCTCGTCGCATTGGTCAATTGGCGCTAAAAATCGAAATGCCCATTAGCGCCGATCATCCGCAGGCAGAAATGTTGAAGAACGCGGCACTGGCGTGCCCGGTTCACAAGAGCTTACACCCCGATGTTGAATCGCCGGTCGAATGGGTTTGGGCGTAGTCAAATGACCTAAGCTCTTTCCCAAAACAACAAAGTCGTATTTCACTCCTAGGTTGTGAATCTATGGCGAAGGTTCGCAGAACCTATCAGCCGCCACGCGATAGCGTCCGGTCTTACGCGCTAGAAACCGGACGCTATCGCGTGGCGGCTGATGAAGTTTTATTGATTCACAGCCTATCCGTGAAATTACGTGCCGTTCGTTATTTCACGGAGTGAAATACGACTTTCGTGACATTTTTCGGTGCTCGATGTTGGCGTCCATGTAAACGTCTCCCGAGGCGATGAAACCATGCTTTTGATAAAACGCGATAGCTGACACTTGAGCCGATAACTCGAATTTGTTGGCACCTTCGGCTTTGCCGATTTCAATCAGCCGACTTAAAATAGCCGCACCAACGCCTGAGCCTCGAAAGGACTTCACTACCGCCATGCGTCCGATCGTGGCAGTTTTGGATTCTACCTTGATGCGACCTGTACCAATCGAATTTTGGTGATCGGTCAACGCAAGCACACAGTGGAACGTGTGATCGTCGCCCGTCCATTCCAACGACGGATCAATGCCTTGTTCGATGACGAAGACTTGTTGTCGGACGGCGCGAATCAAGTCTGCGTCCTGCGGCCACTGGGCGATTCGAAGATCGACGTGTTTCACAAATACTACCTACCGCCTAAAAATTGAATTTGAGTATTCAACAATGATGTCATCCGTTACCGATCAGCTTACGTTTGGCGACCACCCATTCGTGGTCGCCCGTCCTCATCCATTTGGAATCGTGCTCCAAGGGACCGGAGACTATCTGCATGAAGTGCTGCTAAGCCCCGATCACAAAGAATCATTTTTGGAATTGATTGCGAGTGAAGGTTTGGTGATCTGCAAAAATGTGGACACCCAAGACGCTACGTATCGACGAGTCCGAGGCAAATCCAGCGGCGGCAAACTGAGCCAAGCCGAATACTACCATCATGACGGATGCAGTTGCCCCGTCAAACCGGCAGTCGTCGAAATCCGTTTGCCGCATCAACCGATCAAACGCGACGTCGCCACCGCGATTGCTCCTTTTGGAGATGTGATTCGGGCGCAGCTACTGTGCCTTCCGGAGCATCTAAGAAACGATTTAGATGTTGCTTCTGCTTTTGAGAGTTTTTCAGGTGATGTCGCAGCACGTCCCCCTGTTGAGGGCTGGGATAAAATCCAAGGACGAGTCACTCGTTTAGTGCGCCGCGAGATGGACGCCGAATCATGTCGTAGTTATTTCCGAGACGTCGATGCCGCAGCGGGTGCTTATGTTGTGCCGTGGGAAATGGGCGAAAGCAGATTGATGCTCAACAACTGTGGAGATCTGACCAAAACTCTGCAGCATCGGCGCTCTTATCAGAAAATACGTGAACAGAACGAACAAAATGGTAGCTTGGTGAAACGCTGGACCGCCGAAGAATATCCCGGGAAAGACGCCAGTTAGATTGTTCTTCAGAACCAAGCGGATGTGGCTTCGTTTAACAATAAACCGGAAGGCGTCAGCGCTGGCCCAAGCAAAACGAGGCCGCCTGCCGGACTGTTGTTAAACTGGGTCAGCGGATGCTGGATCGCTTTTGAGTCCAATGAGAATCAATGAATCGTCTTTTTAAAATTTGCTTTTCCGCCCTCACATTGATGTTGTTCAATGGTCTGAGCGTAACGTTTGCAGAAGAAAAGTTCTCTGACGACAAAGTCGCATTCTTTGAGAATCGCATTCGCCCGCTGTTTGTCAATCACTGTCAGTCTTGCCACGGCAGCACGAAATCGGAAAGCGATTTTCGAGTCGACTCAAGAGCCGCGATCATCCGTGGCGGAGCCAGTGAGCGGCCGGCGGCGATCGCTGGTGACGCGAAGAATAGTCTGCTGATGGCAGTGGTTAATTATGAATCTGACTACGACATGCCGCCTGATGGCAAGCTTTCCGAACAAGAGATTGCGGATCTGCGTCGTTGGGTGGCCGAAGGTTTGCCTTGGCCAGAGGCTGACGCTGTGCCAATCGAAGATTCGATTTCCGATCGCATTAAGAATCAACGCGCCAGCCACTGGTCCTTCCAACCGATCAAGTCACCGCCGGTTCCAAAATTTGAATCTGGAGAAAACGGACTAACGCCGATCGATGCTTTTCTGTTGGCTAAGTTGAAAGAGAATGGGCTTGGCTTCTCACCGGCGGCGGACAAAGTCACGCTCATTCGTCGCGCCTCGTTTGATCTGACGGGGCTGCCTCCAACGTATGAGGAAGTTCAGTCGTTTGTGTGCGATGACGATCCGCTGGCTTATGCAAAACTAGTGGATAGATTGCTGGCGTCGCCTCGGTATGGCCAGCGCTGGGCGCGGCATTGGTTGGACGTTGCCCGATACGCGGACACGTTAGGGTATGCGTTAGACAAAGTAAGCCGAGACTACCCGTTTGCTTACACCTATCGCGACTACGTAATCAACGCGCTCAATAGTGATTTGCCTTACAACGATTTTATCAGGCAGCAATTAGCAGCCGACCAATTAACCGATGATCCGCGCGACCCGTCGTTGGCGGCGCTGGGGTTTTTGACGGTGGGTAGGAAGTACCTGGGCCGCCCCGATGTCGTGGACGATCGTATCGATGTTGTTTCACGCGGTTTGATGGGGCTGACGGTGGCGTGTGCGCGTTGCCATGATCATAAATACGATGGCGTAGCGACAGAGGATTATTACGCGCTTTATGGCGTGTTCAATAATTGTTTCCTTCCTGAAGAACTTCCCCAAATCGGTCAGTCGCCGCCATCAGCGGATGAATTCTTAGAAAAATTAGCGGCCCTCAAGGGTGAAGTCGAAAAGAAACAGAAGGAGGCTCGTGCTTCGACGCGCCGACACTTGCTCCAGCATTTAGACCAGTATGCGGCGGCAGCCTGGTTGAAAGAATCCGAAGACGAATTGCGGGCCGAAGGTGTCATTACGCTGGGGACGGATGAGTTTCGTGGCAAATTCCGAAGAGAACTGGTCGACTTCTGGCGTTCATTACCAGAAAACGTATTGGTAAAGAAAACTTTGGCGGGACTGGATTTGTCGGCATCATTTTCCAGCCGAAGAAAGGTTGCTGAAGGTTTCGGGACCGCGCTCAAAGAAGTGGCTGACAAGCATATAAAAGCGGGAAGCCCAGAACGACCGCTGGACGAGCTTTTTTCGGAGGCGAAAGAACTGCGCGATGCCGCGGAGCTGATTTTCCCTGAAAACGCGCCCTATCAACGGGCCTTCGGTCGCTTGCGCGAACTGATCAAACGCGACGATTTACTCGCGATTCGCAAACTCAAAGCGGACGTGATCGCTCATGATGTTACGTCGCCGCGCGGTTTTGATCGCGCCATGGTGTTGAAGGATCGTAAGCAAATTGAACCGCCGTATGTGATGATTCGCGGCAATGTTGACCGCCGAGGGAAAACGGTGTCACGCCGGTTCCCGGAGATTCTCTCCTTCGGCGAACAAAAAGACTACTCTCAAGGTGCCGGCCGATTGGAGTTAGCCAATGATATCGTCAGTCCAGAGAATCCTTTGACGGCGCGCGTGATCGTGAATCGTGTCTGGATGCACCACTTTATTAAACCGTTGGTCAGTACACCAAGTGATTTCGGTATCCAAGGCGATCGGCCGTCGCATCCAAATTTGCTCAATTGGTTGGCGTCGGATTTCATGGCATCCGGTTGGTCGCTGAAGTCGTTGCATCGAAAAATGATGATCAGCCGCGCCTATCAGCAATCAAGTTTGTCGCGCCCCCACGAGAAAGAGCTGGATTTTGAAAATGTGCTTCTGTGGCGTATGAACGCCCGCCGTTTGGAAGTCGAAGCGTTGAGAGATTCGATTCTCTTCACAGCCGGTACGCTGGACGAGTCGCTGTCGGGGCGCGGTGTTAAGCAGTTCGAAGCTCCATTTGATACGCGGCGAACCGTCTATGGGATCGTTGATCGGCAAGAGTTGGCTGATGAGCTACGAACATTTGATTTTGCGAGTCCAGACCAGAGTACGCCCAAGCGCACTCGTACCAACGTTCCTCAGCAGAGTCTATTTCTGATGAACAGTCCTTTCGTGGCTGAGCAATCCGATGCATTGGCCGCA
>Ga0209831_1001249_pt1 | contig 23869 bp, 17 predicted proteins | sample Maine_Asex4_meta_FD_187451 | JGI IMG/M metagenome (GOLD analysis project Ga0209831, IMG submission 187451) | Marine algal microbial communities from Maine, USA - Maine_Asex4_metaG (SPAdes) (version 2) | ecosystem: Host-associated > Algae > Red algae > Unclassified | place: Maine, USA | collected... | reverse complement strand
CATGATGGCCAGCGCCTGGTTGGGGGTGAACAGGCCGTCTTCCACTGTCACGTCCTGGAACTGGGCGATGCCCTGCGCTATCACGGCATCGGTCATGGGGCCGCCCACCAGGTCGGTATACGCCTGGGCTGGATCTCCATTGGCCGCGTCGAGGTCGCGGGGCACAACGTGGGCGCCCAGAAAGGTGACGACCAGTTCCATGGGCGTCAAGGTGCGCGCCTGCTGCAACAGCTCGAGCTGGTGCAGTTCGTCGTCGACCGTCAATCCGTACCCCGACTTGACCTCCGCGGTTGTGACGCCACCCCAGACCATACGATCGAACGCCGCAGCCAGGTTGGCCAGAAGATCCTGATCGTTTGCCTCTCGGGTGGACACGACGCTCGACCAGATGCCGCCCCCGCGAGCGGCCACCTCGGCCAGGCTTGCGCCACCCAGCCGTTCCGCATACTCGTCATGACGCTCGCCGCCAAACAGCGGATGAGAGTGGCACTCGACGAGGCCAGGCATCACCGTCTTGCCGGTGGCGTCGATTGTGGGTACGGAGTCGTCGAACCAGTTGGCCATCACCTCTTTGGTGGTGCCGACCGCCATGATCGTTCCTCCTCGGATGGCGACTGCGCCGTCGGCGATCAACCCAATGTCACCCTGGGTTGCCCCTCGGCGAACGTTGCCGGTGTCGGCCACGGTGACCAGCGCACTGGCGTTGACGATGTTGACGTCACCCGAACTCATGAGCTGCGTACCGCAATCACGTCGATCTCCATCAGCCAGTCGGGCTGGGCCAACCCGGCGACCACGACCCCGGTCGAAACCGGGAAGACCCCTTTGAGGTGGTGGCCAACCACCCGATAGACCGCCTCCCGGTGGCGAGGATCGGTGATGTAGATGGTGATCTTCACCACGTCCCGGACCGAAGCTCCACACTCGCCCAGCAGCTGCGCCACATTCAGCATTGCCTGTTCGGTCTGCGCCGCGGCATCACCCCGACCAACCAGATTGCCGTCCAGGTCGGTCCCGACCTGACCGCGCATGTAGATGGTGTCATTGGCAATGACCGCCTGACACAGATCGTTGTCCAGCGATTGATTGGGATAGGTGTCCCGAGTATTGAACGGCCGGACGCGCGTGTGGGTCGGCCCGCTGCTTGTTGGCTCGGTCTCTTCGGTCATAAAGAATTCTCCTGGCTTGTCAGTCAACCACGTGCTCGCCGACCACCGGGCGGACGCGGCCACGATCGGTTTGAGCAGGGGTGAAACGGTCTCGAGCTGGCGTCAGGATTGGACAGGCTGCGATGCTGGTTTGTCAAGGAGGCGATGTCTTCTTCGCGCGCATCGTCACCCCCCGAGCGGCCAATGCGGTCTGGTCTACCGTGGCGCCATGGCACCAGAACATTCCGGGGCAACCGGCAAAGAAGTGATTGGCGGACCGCTCGTCATCGAGGGACGGACACTCAGCTTGTCCCGCGCGATACGAGCCGGCGACTTCGTCTACCTGACTGGGCAGATCCCGATGATGGATGGCGCTCCCATGACCACCGGGTCGATCGAGGATCAAACCCGAGCGGCGCTGGAGGACATCAAGGCGACCCTTGACGAAGCCGACTGTGAACTGGCCAACGTCGTGAAGGCGATGATCTGGCTTCGGGACCGCGCCGACTTTCCCGGCTTCAACCAGGTGTATCGCGAGTACTTTCCGCAGGAGCCGCCCGCTCGCTCGGCGGTCGTGAGCGACCTGCTGGTCGACGTCCGCGTGGAGATCGAGGTCGTTGCGTACCGCCCACGCTGAACGCCCTGCCCTCGGGCCATACAATTGGGTATGGCCAAAGCTAAAGCCAAGCGCCCCACCATCCCGTCCATTCGCGCCATGAAACGTCGCGACGGTGCCGACCCAATTGTCATGGTCACCGCCTATGACGCGCCTGGAGCCCGCATCGCCAGCGAAGCGGGCGCCGACATCGTCCTGGTTGGCGACTCGGTGGGCATGGTTGTCCTCGGTCACGACGACACCATGCAGGTCACGATGGAGGACATGATTCACCACGTGAAGGCGGTGGCCAACGGCAAGCCGAACGCCATCATCCTGGCGGACATGCCATGGATGAGTTTTCATGTCTCCCCCGAAGACACCGTGCGCAACGCGGCTCGCCTCATCCGTGCGGGCGCGCAATGCATCAAGATGGAAGGCGGCAAGAAACGGCTACCAATGATCAAAGCCTGCATCGACGCAGAGATCCCAGTCATCAGTCACCTGGGATTGACGCCACAGAGCTTCAACATGATGGGCGGATTCAAGGTGCAGGGCCGTGAACGAACCGCGGTTGACGAACTCCTGGTCGAAGCGCAGGCGGTTGAGCGAGCGGGGGTCTTCTCGGTCCTGATCGAGGGGGTGCCGGATGTGGTGGGGACCATGATCACAGAGTCGCTGCACGTGCCGACAATTGGCATTGGCGCCGGACCCAACACCGACGGACAGGTGCTCGTGTATCACGACGTGGTCGGCCTGGAGAATCGGTTCAAGCCAAAGTTCGTTCGTCGATTTGGCAACGCCTATGACGACCAGGTGGCCGCGGTTGCCGCGTATGCCGAAGCGGTGCGTGGTGGAACCTTCCCCGCCGAGGGTGAGATGTATGCGGCCAATGATGGTCTCAAAGAGGCGCTTGGACTCTATGGATCGTCGGTCAACGGCCAGTGAATGATCGGGAGATCGTGATTGACGGCGACGCCGCCATTGCCTTCACCCAGGAACTGGTCCGGATCGAAAGCGTCAACAACCCGGACGCCAACCTGAACGAAACCGCAGCCGCCGAAGCGGTGGCGGACAGGATGCGCTCGTTTGGCTGGGAGCCCGAGCTGCACGAAGTTGCGCCCGGCCGCCCCAATGTGATCTGTCTGGTGGACGGGGGCCTGCCCGGGCCGACGTTGATGTTTGAAGGCCATACCGATGTTGTGACCGCGGGCGACAGGTCCCAGTGGACCCACGACCCTTTCGGCGCTCACATCATCGACGGGCGGATGTACGGCCGGGGTACTGCGGACATGAAGAGCGGGTTGGCCGCCATGATCTACGGAACCCGAGCGCTGCAGCAGTCCGGGCCGTTTCCCGGCCGCATTCTGATTGGCGCGCTCTGCGACGAAGAAGAAATGATGCTCGGTGTCAAGCACTTCGTTGCCGCCGGCTGGTGCGACCAGATTGACGCGGTCATCAGCGCCGAGCCGGAAGGTGGCGAAATTTGTGCGGTCTCCAAAGGTGCGGTCCGGTTGCGTATTGACGCAACCGGCAGGATGGCCCACGGGGCCATGCCGCACCAAGGGGCCAATCCGGTGTCGGCGCTGGCTCGGGTTGGCGCGGCGCTGGCTGAACTCGAAGAACGACTCCAAGGCCAGCTTGGATCCTATGAACACCTGGGCGATATCTGGGTGACGCCAACGGTGCTTCTTGGTGGCACCTTGGAACAACTGAATGTGATTCCCGCGGATGCGGTGATGGCGGTGGATATCCGAACCACGCCCGCGGTCGATCACCCGGAGCTGTTGGCCCAGATTGGCCAGCTGCTGGCTGCGGTCACCGAGCGAACATCGGTGGCGCTCGAGCTGATTGTTGTGGACGATCGACCGTCAACCGACACGCCGGTCAGTTCACCAGTGGTGGCGGCGCTGGCCGCAGCGCATGAATCAGTGACCGGCCAGGCCGCGGTCTATGGCGGCGTTCCCGGCACCACCGACGGAACCATCCTGTGGCGCGATGGCGGATTGGACAGTGTGGTCTACGGCCCCGGCGGCAAGTGGATTGCCCATCAGGTGGATGAATACGTCGACGTCGACGAGATCGTCGTCTACACCGAGGTGTTCGCCTACGCCGCGCTCAACTTTCTGACGACGACGGACCTGTCAGTCCGGTAACCAGCGCCCAGAGGTCATCAGGAACCTCAACGTGGTCCGGGGTCTGGCGCCCTGCGCCGGGGAGCCGGGCGCCTGCATCCTTGGCAATGGATTCGGCCAGGCTGGCCAGATGTTCATAGAACCCGGCGTCGCTGTACGCGGCCGGGTCGATGACGATGTAGAACTGCCCCAGGTTGTGCGGCGGACCTTCCGGGGCTTTGAGCGGCGGAACATTCACACTGCGATTGGAACCGGTCAACGCAGACGCCAGGATTTCCACCATCAAGCCGATCCCGTAGCCCTTGTAGCCGCCCGCCGACACCAGGGAACCGCCAAGCGCAACTTGCGGGTCGGTGGTCGGCTGACCTTCGGCATCGACCGCCCACCCCAGGGGAATATCCTCACCCGCCGCCGCGGCCATTGTGATCTTGCCAAGTGCGACCGCGCTGGTGCTGAAGTCAAACTGGAATGCGACACCCCCGTTTCCGTCGGGCACGGCCATGGCGATGGGGTTGGTGCCAAGTAGGGGTGCGGCGCCGCCGGGCGGCGCCACGCGAGGAGTCGCATTGGTGGCACCAATTGCCAACAACCCGGCATGGGCAAATTGTTCAGTGAAGTAGCCAAGGGATGTGCATGTGTGCGCATGTTCGATGGAGTAGCCACAGATTCCGTTGCCAGTGGCGGCCGCAACCGCCGCGTCAAATCCGGCGGCAAAGGCCGCTTGCGCAAACCCATGCTTTGCGTCAACTCGCACGGCTCCGGACCGCAGCACGGCCACCTCAGGTTGAGCCACACCGTCAATGCGCCCGGTTTCCAACTGCCGGCAATAACTCTCGAGGTAGTAGAGGCCACAGATCCGGTTGTTGTTCGCTTCGGCAACGCGAATGGCATGGGCCACCTGTTTGGCAACCGTCGGCGAAGCGCCATGGTGGCTGAGCGCGACCCGGCTCACTGATTCGATGTCGTCAAGGGAAAGAGCATGCATCCCGACGACTCTAGGACGCTCTGGGACCGTGATCCATTTGCACCAGCGGCCAAGAACTATTCAGAATTTTGCCCAAGTCCGGGACATTCCGGCCGAGATACTTTGCGGAACGTCACGACGTTTGAACGGTCGAACGGGTCGATGGCGTGTTGGAATATGCATCAAAGGGCGAAAAAATCAATGAAGTCTGATCCTCGGGGTCCACTGGCTGTCCGCGCGCTTGCGCCGCGTACCCTCGTACTGTCTGCAATCGTATTGGCCACGCTTCTCCTGGGGCTGCTTGGATCGGCTGGTGCCGCCACCGCCGCTCCGGCCCAAACAGAACCGCTTCCGCCACCAGGATCGGTCCTGACCGCGGACGAGTTGGCGTCGTTTGAGTTTGCTTCGAGCACCACGGGCTGCGAAGCAGGCCTGGCCAACGCCGAGGAGCTTTTGCAGCTGTTGAGCTGCGGCGAACGCATCATCGGCGACTCCTTCAGCGACAGCTTGGATGTCGGCACCCCCGCGAACATGGTGCGCGTTGAGCTGATTGTTGATGATCCCGCTGCGGTGGTTGCCACCCTCGAATCCATCGGCGCCTTCGCTGTCGACTCCGCCAGCAATGTGGTCAATGCGTCCATCAAGATCGATGACATCCAGACGGTTTCTGTCCTTGAGGGGGTGCAGGACATGGTTGTTCCTCGGGGTGGCGCGTCAGCAGTCGTGGGCCAACACATCGAACTCCAGAACATCGCCGCCGCCCTCCAGCAGTACCCGGATCTTGACGGCAGCGGCGTGACTGTTGGTGTGATGTCTGACAGTTGGGATTGCTTCAGGCGCCTGGGCTTCGGCAACGACTACGCGCTGGACGTGGCCCAGGGTGAGCTCCCTCCGCCATCTCGGGTCACGGTGGTGCGCGACGCTCCTGACCTTGGTTTCAGCTGCAACGGCCGAACCGACGAGACGCGCGGCATGGCACAGATCGTCTTCGATGCGGCCCCCAATGCCAACTACCTGGTGCACACCGCGCTCGGCGGCAAAGCCTCGTTCGCCAACGCATTCCGTACGCTGCGCGACCTGGGCGCCGACGTGATCATTGACGATTTCAGCTACTTCAACCAGGCGATCTATCAGGATGACGTTGTCGCGCTGGCGGTCGAAGAGGTCGCCGCCAGTGGTGTCGCCGTCGTGACCCACGCCGGTAACAACGGACCGTACGGATTTGCCACCGAGACCTGGACCGACACCGACGGGGACAACTGGCTGGAGTTTGCCCCGGGCGACGAGTGGATGAGTCTCGAAATTCCCGAAGGCCGAGAGGGCCGCTACACACTTCTGTGGGACGACCCGTACTACAGCGTCACCAACCGAGTTTCTGACACCAACCTGGACCTGTACCTGTACCAAAACGGTTCATTGGTGAGCTCATCGACCCGTAACAACCGGACCGGCGACCCCTACGAGGTCATCCTCTACACCAACAACTCCTCATCGACGACCTTCGACCTTCGGGTCCGGCGAACCAGTGGTCCAGTGCCCGGAGCGCTGACGATCCTCCCGCAAAACATCGGTAATCCGCAGTTCGAGTACGACGGAGCCCCCACGATCTCGGGCCACTCCAACAGTCCGTACTCCTTGTCCACGGGTGCCGTTCGTTTCAACCTGACGTTGGCCTTTGGCCACACGGAGAATGCACCGATGAGCTACAGCGGTGTGGGTGGTGTGGAGCTGCGATTCGATCGCAATGGCAACTCCATCTCGGAGGTTCGCCAAGAGCCCGATGCCATGTTTGTGCACGGCATCAACACGACGTTCTTCGGGACCGATGTGGACCAGGATGATGACGACTACCCCAACTTCTTCGGGACCTCAGCTGCGGCGCCCAACGCCGGTGGACTGGTTGTGCTGATGAAACAGGCGGTGCTCAGCGCCACCCCGGACGCAATGTTTGAGTGCATTCGTTCCACCTCGGCCGACATGTCCACGCCCGGCTTCGACTTCATCTCTGGCGCCGGGTTCGCTGACGGTCTGGCTGCGGTGGCGTGCATCCGCGGTGATGTTCTGCCCACCCCGACTCCGACCCCGAATCCCACGTCGAACCCAACGCCGGTCCCGCCGGCCGGTCCGTGTGTTCTGGCCGATGAGGTCTCACAGGTCAAGTCTGCGGGTCCCGGTGGTTCGCTGACATGCACCATTGAGGTTCCTGCCAATGCCACATCGCTCGACGTTGGCATCAGCGGCGGTACCGGCGATGCCGATTTGTATGTGCAGTTTGGTTCGGCGCCCGCCACCCAGCAGGTGAACGGTCCGGACCCAATGAACAACAACTCATCGACGTACTGCGCGGCCTGGGTTGATGGAAACAACAGCGATTGTGCGTTCACCAACCCGGCGGCGGGAACCTGGTACGTCACCGTTGCGGACTACAACAGCACCGGCTTTCAGAACGTGGATGTGGTTGGCGATTGGGCAGCGGGCGGGTCACCGGTGGTGCCTACCCCAACCGCGGTTCCGTCGTCAGGCGGCTGCGTTCTCGCCGATGGTGTTTCGCAGCAGGTGTCGGCCAGCATCGGCGGCTCGGTCACCTGCACCATTGAAGTTCCGGCCAACGCGACGGCGCTTGATGTAGGCATCGATGGAGGCTCCGGCGAGGCCGATCTGTATGTGCAGTTTGGTTCGGCGCCCGCCACCCAACAAGTCGACGGCAGCGACCCAACGGTCAACAACTCGACGACCTACTGCACCTTGTGGGCCAATGGCAATTCCGAAGACTGCTCGTTCACCAACCCGGCCGCGGGAACCTGGTACGTGACCGTTGCGGACTACAACAACAGCAGCTTTGACAACGTGAATGTTGTTGGCGACTGGACCGTCAGCGGTCCGCCGGGACTGCCAACCCCAACACCGGTCCCGCCCGTGGCTGGCTCCTGCGACGACGCCAACGTCGTGACCTGGAACCTGCCGACCGCCGCCGGAGGGTCAACCGAGCGTTGCAGCTTCCTTCTGCCCGCCGGGGTCTCCAGCTTGAACATCACGATGGACGGCCCAACGTCGAGCTCCAGCAACGAGGCTGACCTTTATGTCCAGCGTGGTAGCGCCCCGTTGGTCATCACCAGCGGCAGTCCGGTGGAGAGCATCGATGCCACCAGCTGCACCTGGTGGCGTGATGGAAACACCGAGACATGCACCTTCACCAACCCCCAGGCTGGCACCTGGCACATCCTGGTGGCCGACTACAACAGCAGTGGCTTCAGCGGCATCAGCGTGGACATCGCCTGGTAGAAACGCCCCGAGATGGCCCATGGGTAGCCCCATGGGGAGTGGTCCCCATTCCCTCCTTGGGAGGACTTCCGTACGTTGTCGTTATCGGAGTTGTTTAGGGCTCCGGTTCGTAACGAGCGAAGGAGCTCTCAAAATGCCAACTCTTGGTGCAACACTTGAAGAACTTGTCAGTCTTAAAGGCCGCCTGGATCAGTCGTCCAGCGAAATCGAGGTCAACAATTCCTCGGCCCGCACGACCACTACCACGATGGTTTCGACCTTGAACAGCCAGGCCGCTACGGCCAAGCAGCAGATCGAATCCTTCATGGCTTCGCTCACCACCGATGTCAACGCGGTCTACACCCAGACCTCGGGCACGGACTGGACCGGTCGCAACAAGGACCTTTTCACCGACAACTACGCGACGTTCCAAACGTCGATGAGTAGCGCGGCGACCGCCACGAACACCTACTTCGACCAGCTCGCCGGCGTTGTAACCACGATGATGAGCGACCTCGAGGTCTTCCAAGGCCAGCTCTCGGCTGACCTGGACACCGCATCGGCTGCATCAACGTCGATGGGCGTTGCTGTACAAGGCCAGCATGACAACCTCGATGCCGCCATGAACACCGGCATGACTTTCGGCTGATCAGCCAGTACTTGTCCGGGGTCACCACCCGGACTGCCTTCGGGCGAATACGCCGGGGTCGCAACCACCACGCTGCGGCCTCGGCATAACTCGGAGGGTTCGGTTGGACCACTGCTCGGGCGATGAGCAGCTGGTCCGGCCGGACCCTTCAGTCCTTTCTGCCAACCCTGCCGATCAATACGGAGATTCCCATGCCAACTCTGGGCGCCAATCTTGAAGAGCTCAGCGATCTTGCCATGCGGCTTCGCTCATCAAACGCCGAGATCGAAGTCCAACGTAACAACGTCCACCAGCAGGTGAACTCGGTGATCGGGGAATTTCGGAACGAGGCCAAGCGGGCCCATGACGCCATCCGGCTCGCCGCCGAGAACATCATGGCCGCTGTTGAGCGCGCACGGTACGAAGCCGACCGGGCGGACTGGCGAGGTGGGAACCAGCAGCAGTTTCACGACGCATACGCCGCATTCCAAAGGGCGATGCAGGCCACGACATCCTCGTGTGAGGCCTACTTCGAAAACATCGAAATGCAGGTGTTGCAGATGAACACCGAACTCCGGGCCTATGAGGGCACGGTGATTGCCAATCTGGACCAGGCCTCGGAGTCGACGATGAAGATGCACGGCCAGGTCTGGACCCAACGCCGGGCCGTTGACCGAGCCATGAACCGCCTGATGGTGGTCGAAGGCGTAGCTGACTGATGACCACCCTGACCCACACGATTGCTTCGGGCGAAACGCTCAGCCACCTTGGACTCTGGTACTACGGCGACTCGGGTGCGGGACGGTACAACCAGATTGCGGCTGACAACGGGATTGCGAACCCCGACCTTGTCCACGTGGGTCAGCTCATTACGCTGATCGATCCGGTGACTGACCGGTACGGCAATCCGGTGCAGACCGCCCCTCCGCCGCCAGCGGTCATCGCCCCGGTGGCTCCGCCGGCGCCCGTTGACTATGCCGACTACTACGACGTCGATGGCAACCTGCGCGACGGCAACACCCATCAGATCATCGCCCACGCTGCGCCGCCAGCGATTCCTCCGTCGGATCCGGTCACGGTGGTCATTCCCGTACAGCCAGCCGCGCCGGTAGTACCTGCCGCACCGCCTTCTTCGAGCTATCGCGTGGTCTATGGCGACACGCTTTCGGCCATTGCGGTGCGATTTGGGACCACGGTCAACGCGATCATGGCGGCCAATCGAAGCATCACCAATCCCAATGTGGTCACCGCCGGTTCGGTCCTGCAGATTCCTTCGGACACCTACACCGCGCCGGGTTCGGTGGGCGGGGTTGCGGTCAGTCAGGGAACCTCAACCACCGGGATCACCTACGTGGCGGTCACCTTCGACACCCAGGCCGAAGCTGCGGCTGCGGCCGCGGCGGTCGCCGCTGGCGGGTTTGTCGGAATGGATCCGAGTGGCACGTACGTGTTGAGCGGCGCAATGGTTGGGGTGCAGGGCATCACCGATGACATTGCTGACGCGTTGCTGGTGGTCGAAAGTTCGATTGGGGTGCACACCGGTTTGACCCCGGGAATCATCGGCATTGGCGAGAACCTGAGGCACGCGGGGAATGTGCTCCAGGATCGGGTTGATCAGGTCACTGGCTATGACCTGGGCTCAACAGGAGGCACCAGCAACAATGCGGGGTCGGCCGCCCCGGTCACCTATGAGACCGTCCTCGTTCGCCCGGGCGACACGTTGTCAGTGATCGCCAGCAGTCACGGCATCACGCTCATTCAGCTGTTGGTGGCCAATCCCCAATTTCAGGCGAACCCGAATGTGATCCACCCCGGCGACACCGTGGTCATCCCCAACCAGCAGGGCACCAACGTTGCCACAACGACCCCGGGCCAAACGACGACGAACTCGGGCGTCGTTGGCACGTTGGGAGTCACGAACCAGCCTGCGCCGAGCGGCACTCAGGTGGCCCAGTGGTTGCCGCAGTTGTCCTGGGGTTCGAAGCTGTACCAGGTCACGCTGTTGCAGCAGGCACTGAATGTGTTGATCGGCGTCGGCCTGGTGGAAGACGGCGACTTCGGTCCTGCCACCGATGGGGCAGTGCGGGATTACCAAGGGCTCAACGGCCTGGTTGTGGACGGCACGGTCGGCCCCATCACCTGGAGTCACATTCTGTCGGGGCTCGCCGCCGGTGGTCACACCAGCATCCTCAACCAGTTGACCTCCAACGCCGGGCCGACAACCACCGTGAGCAATTCCGAAGTATCGGTTGGCGGCAACGTCGGTGCCGTGAGCGCAACCGTGGGCCAGTTCATGGCTGCGATTCGACAGATCGAGTCCAGTGGTAACTACTCCGCGGTGGGACCCGACACCAGGTGGGGTCGAGCTGGCGGCGCGTATCAGTTCATTCAGGACACATGGGATCGGGCGATCACGACCTATGCGCCTTCGCAGAGCCGGTGGATCGGGACTCATCCTTCCGAGGTACCCAGCGACGTTCAGAACGCTGTTGCTCAAGCGTGGTTCAACGGCCTCTACCAGCGCTACGGCAGCTGGGAGCTGGTGGCGGTAGCTCACTTCGCCGGAGAGGGAACCGCCAACCGAGCCGAGCAGGGCGCCAACGTCTGGACCATCTCTGACGTGCTTGGCACCAGCGTTGCTGGCTATGTCCAAAAAACGCTCGCAGCCATGGGCGCCTCCACGGTCACCTTGGCCAACCCCGGCACGACCACCGGCACGACCCCCACCAACCCGTCGCCACTGCCTGTTGGTTCTGACGGATTGCCGATTCTGTCGGTGAACACCGCGGGCATTCGCGAGGAGGTACGGGTCCTGCAACGAGCATTGCTGGCGCTTGGGTACGAGCTGCCCACTTACGGCGCGGACGGCGATTTCGGAGGCGAAACCGAACGGGCGCTGGAACGATTCCAGAGTGACAATGGGTTGTCGCCCACCGGCGCCACCAACGTGGCGACCTGGCAATACCTCCAGGCGCGCCTGGGGGCCAACCACTCGATCACCGCCGACATACTCGCGCTGGCCAACAACGGTGCCGCCACGACCACTCCCACCAATCCGGGCACCACGATCATCGACGGCCCCGGCGGCGCGCCACCCGTCTACCTGACTGACATGCCGACGCTGAGTGTCGGTACGCCGGGTCCTGATGAGGGCGTGAGAATCCTGCAGCGCGCGCTGACCGCACTTGGGCAACCGCTGACCGACGACGGCTACTTCGGCGGTCTGACCTCCGACGCCCTTTACGCCGTCACCGGTACCCGAACCACCACGCCGAGCGCATGGCAACAGATTGCCTCGGCCCTGCTGGGGCTGGGTCGCAGCGACCTGGTCACCGCCATCCGGGGCCTCGAGGGTTCGGCTGGACCCGGCGGCGTCACCCCGGGCAGCACTGGCGTTTCGGGCATCACGGTCCAGATGTCAGCCGAGGAGCTCATTGCCTGGGTCAAAGACCAGAATCTGTCGGCGTACACGCGGGAGCTGGCTGAGGTCACCGAAGCGCAGCAGTTCGTGTTTGGTGCCTTCCGGGATCCCGCACTCCAAGCGGCGTACAACCTGGTGATCGAAGGTCGGGTCACGCTGCCCCAGGGCGCCTTTGTCAGTACGCATCGGACCTTGGATCAGCACCTCTATGTGGTTCAGGCCGGCGACAGCCTCTCCGGCATTGCCGCGTTGTTCGGCAGCACCGCCGCCACCATCGCCAGCGACACCGGTATCGGCGTCAGCAGCACCGTTCACCCCGGGACCCTGCTGGCCATCAACAACCCGGACGTGATCCCGAACGGTCCGAGCGTCGACCTGCCAAACGAATCCATCACCAGTCAAACGTTGCGGGGTCTCAATCGGGCGACCCGCATCATGGTCCTCGAAGAGTTCTTTGCTGACTTTCTGGATCCGACCGCGGCCGCCAACCAGATCAATGACTACATCGCCGGCGGCAATCTCACCTTCGAACAAGCCATCGAACGAGCCCAGCACGCAGTTGGGCCCTACAACTACGCCGTCGAAGCGCAATGGGGTCAAGTCCTGGACGGGTTCTACGTCTTCAATCTTGCTGTTGAGGCCACCGGCAGCTACCGGACCGCAGCCGAGGTGGTGCACCTGGTCGCCTACGACGGTATGCGGTACGCCGACGCCCTCGACGCGGCGCAGATCCCCGAGGTTCCCGTCTTCGAACCCGAAGGCAACACCACATACGAGCAGATCGAATACACCGCCAGCCTGATAGCCCAATTCGAAACCGGCAACGTCCCCGGCGGGCAGGTAACCGGCGCCTACCTCGCCCAGATGCGTGCCACGCTCACCGACCTCCTCAGCCAGGTCACCGACAACAGCAGACAGATCAACATTGCCCGGGTGCTGCTGGCCAACGGCTGGGAGGCCGACGAAGCCGTCGCCATCGCCGTCATCTGGAATCAGAACGATGCAACTCTGGACGGAAGTGCCATTGTTGCGATGTTGGCTCAGAACGGAGTCCTGTCGGCGTTCATTCAGGCCGAACGCAACGGCCTCAGTCTGCGGCAGGCGGCCCACGCGGCCTATGACGCGGCCATCGCTCCAGACATTTTCGTGCCAACCGAAGTGGGTGGCGAACTGGGAGCGACCCTCCAGGTCATCTACCACCTGCTACAGCCCGGCGTGTTCGACCGACTGAAAGACGCCGCCGGTGATGGCGACGACGACGGCATCGAAGTATCTGATATCTACGCCGCTCAGAACTATTACGGCGATGCAGGAGATGCCGCCCGACTGCTGATCCAGAGCTATGAGGGAGACCAGGTTGCCTGGAACATTCTGGATCAGGGCCGGCATCACGACCACTTCATCAACTCGAATACGTTCAGCTTCAACACCGGCGGCGACGACGACCTCCACCGGCAAGACATCCAGGAGGCCGAGACCAATATTCGGCTGTGGCTGGCGCTGGCACCAGTACGTGAGGGTCGCGGTTGGGAGCGTCTGAGCATGGACGACGCCGCTGGTCGACTTACGGCGGCAGAAATCGTGACCGTGCTGTCAGGGGTCGAAGGAGACCGGCATCACCTGGCCGAAGTGTTGCTGGCTTTGGCCGATCGGATCCAGGAGATCGCATTTGATGAATGGCAGGACGACTTCAGCGGATTCCCCTATCCCGGAGAGCTGTCCCGGTTCGTGCAAATAGCGACGACCGATCCTGAACTCGGCGGCGACGTGTACCAATGGGCAAACCAGGGCCGCGGCGTTGGGCCTGGTGTGGCGGGCGTGGTCGGCGGCGAGATCACTGCACCCAACGAAATTGCTGCGGCCGCAATCGCAACGATCGTCAGCGGGGGTACTCCCAACTCCGGACCTTTCATCGGATACGGGTTCATGGATGTGGTGCCGTATCTCGAGCAGCCGGCGGTCGCTGCCGCTTTCATCACGCAGCTGCTCAACGTTGAGACGGACCATCCTGGCCGTGGCTGGGATGCTCAGGCCGTCGTCTATCACCTTGACTCGATCTTTGGCGACGACAGCAGGCTTGGCGACATCCTGCTGAGCGCCCATACCCACTGGGTGACCGTTGATGGCTCCGAAGGCCAAACCCAGGTTGAACGATGGGTTGGTGTGATGAACGGTGCCCTCGTAGGCGAAAACACGTCGTTCGCCTCCCAGCTGCTTGCTCATCTGTATGGCTATGAGATCCAGTTCGACCCGGGCTTCCAGTGGGGCGACCTTCTGGGCATCGGCCGGTTCCTACTCGACTTCTTCGTCATTGGCGATGCTATATCGCTGGTGGACGAGCTGATCATCAAACCTCTCCGTGGCCAGGACAGCAGCGAGTTCACCGTCTTCCTGAGTGGGGTTGGGTTGTGGGCTGAGTTGGGTCACCTGGCCCCGACTCCGGGACCCGAAGACGCGCTCAACGGTTTGGCTGCCGCGGCAAAGGCGGCGGTGCGCAAGCTCGAAGACGTCTTCCCGAAGTCTGCCATGGATGAGATGTACGCCATGGTCTACGCCGCCAAGGACAACTTCGGGTTGCTGGCGAGCCGACTGCGGGCGCTCATTGCCATGAGTAAGTTCACTGAGGGTGCTGCCAGCTTCCTTGGCGGTTTCGTGCGGGCGGTTCAGCGGATCCTCGACTTCCCCACTCGAGTCATTGAGAACATGGTCACCACCGCCACCACCAACCAGCGCGGATTTGAAGGACTGGTTCGTCTGCTTGATGAACCCGGTGACGCCGGAGACCTGGCTGCAGGCATTCTGCGACGCCACGACATACCGGCAACTCAAACGGCGATGGCAGCCCGGATGGCTCGCCACGCCGATGTGACGTCTCGTTTGGTGAGAACGTCACCGGACATCGCCGAGACGCTCCTCACGCACCGGAAGTGGGACAACTTCCTCGACTATCTCAACGCCAACCCCAACCAGTACGACGACCTTGTCGGCGCGCTGCGCAAAGGCTGGGACGCAGACGCCATGAGCGGCGACGAACTCTTTGCGCTCTACGCGTCGACCAAGCAGAACGGACTCACCGATCGGCCATACGGTCTTGACTTTGATCAACTGGCCGAGCAGGGCTATCGGTGGAATCCCGAAGTCAACACGTGGCGCACTCCAGGCGCGGGGGTGGTGGATGACGTCATCACGTCCACTCGGACTCTGGTCGGCACCTACTCCCGCGGCCAGCTCCGGATGACGGCGGAGATGAGCCAGCAGATCGATGATCTGGTCGCGGCGCGCCAGGCGATCCGCGCAGGTGGCCCCGGCAATCTTGCGCAGGCGAGCGAGGCCGTCGGCGAAGCCTTCAGTCGTCCGGCATTGTTGACTCGCTACCCCGAGGGGACGACCGTCGACCACATCCCGTACCGCCTGGGCGGTCCAGCAAATGGAAACGACCAGTTCGATCAGATCTTCCAGGTGGTTCACCCGGGCGGTGCCACCGAGATTGTGGTGATTGAGGCGAAAGGCCGGGCCACGACCAGCCTGGGAGACCTGGGTACACGGAAGCTTCCCGACGGGCGAGTGGTAGAGCAGGGGACCACCGAGTACTTCCTCGACATCATGCGGTTGATGAAGGACCGGGGTGAACTGGACGCACTCGATGTGTTGATCGACGCGGCCGAAGACGGAGTGCTGAGCTACACCCTCAGCGCCGCAAGAAACCTGAACACACCGGGGGATATCAGCGTCCAGGTATCAGACTTCGCTCTCGATCTCGACCGGATTGCGCAGTTCACATGATGACCAGTAACGTCCCTGCGGTGGAGCTTGCGCGACCTGTTGAGTACAAGTTCGGTCATCAAGCAGAGTCCAGTCTGAACAACTCTGTGGCTCGCTATGACGAGAGCCTCGCTCGGGCTGCGGACGGCAAGCGAATGAGACCGGACCGATTCGTGCGGTACAGCCGCAACATTGGTTTCTACTCCGTTTGTCTGGGTAACAGATCGGAAGCAGAAGGGTACTTTCGCCGGGAGTCGTGGTTCCGAAGAGTCGGCTTTCTTCTCGGGTCACTCAGTGAGGGCGAGAATCTCACGTTCTTGGCACCGGATGCCGACACATCCCTCACGTTCGATGCAGTACTGCACGAATCGAAGTGCTCGACCTGGGTCCATGCCGTCGTGTTGGCGTCAACGTTCAACGACGCGGACACCTTGGACGCCGCGCTTGGGTTCCAGAAGCTGACCACCCTCGATGAGACCTATTCGACGTTGGAGGAGCCGCGGGCGGCCGTGTATCGGGCGTTGTTTGGCGATGCTGAGGACGTCGATGAGGTGTTGCAGTCCGCATTGTTGAGCACGGACCCAACCGGCATGTACTCCGGTTTGGCGGAGTACGCGATGGTTCGGTTGCTGCCGGAGTATCGGCTGATCGAGGCCATCCTCGGTGGGAACCAGACCGAGTTCGACAACGCCGTGGTTGCAGTCCACGAGGCCCACGTGCAGTGGTACTCGGCAGTGTCCGAAGAAGGCGAACCGCGTTACGGGAACATTGAGGTTCTGGTCAATTGGGAGTTGTCCGGGTTGGTTGCATTGGCTCTGCGGCGTGGGTTCTCTGCTCCGCCTCAGAGCCCGTACATGTTTACCGCTGCTCCGACGCCTGAGGGAGTCGAGCAATGACTGACCAGCGCCTGGCGGAATTGAATCAGCAGATTGCCGAGCAGTTGATTCTGCCGGCGGTGCATACCCACTTTCCGGAGGCGATGGTCGCCTCCTATGAACTCCAGCCGGTTACCGCTGACGAGCGCTTTGGCGGCGTGCTTCATCTGACCCATGGGGACGCTTCGGTCCAGGTTGTTGTGGTGGATGCGCTCGGAACCGGAGGTACAGAATCAGTTCCGCTGCGCATCCGGGATGTTGGCGACCTGGGCTATGAGCAGGGCACAACGGGCTACTTCGTTTCGATTGTGGAAGCGATGGTGGGGCGAGGCGAAACCGATGTGGCTTCGGCGCTTGTGCAGGCCGCAGCCGGAGGACGCTTGTTGTACCTGCTGGTGGAGGCGAAGAACCTCGACGATGGCGACAACTTGACGGTGGACGTGAGTGCGTTCCCCATTGACCAGGCCGAGGTCGGACGGATACCGGCTTGATTCCTGAAGTCTGGGCTGAGGACCGGGTCATCGCCGGTGAGTTGGCGGCGGGTGCAGTGTTCATTCACCCGTACGAGGATGTTCTGCTCAACCTGCGGGGCAACATGATTGGCCGCGAGTTGTTGCTTCGGGTGACCGAGGTGTTCGATGCGGCGGTGGTGACTGAGCTTGTGGTTCCGGTGGCGGTGTGGCCGGGTGGAAGTTGGATGGGTACCTCTGAGGAGATGCCACAGATTGTGGATCATTTCACTCGGCATGGCCATGCGATCATCGTCGAATCGCCTGAGGTTTGGGACCAGCATGTGCAGCGGTTGTTGGGTGGCCGCGCGATCGTGATTGGTGAGATGCGGATTGTGGATCAGGAGGTTGCGGGGCCACCGCCGGTGGAGTGGGCCGCGGGCGACTGGATGCAGTCCGTTGTCCGGTTGCGCCTGGGGTCTGAGCTTGGTTTGGATTCGGTTGAAGGCGAGCGGTCGCACTTCATGATGATTGACCGTGACTTTGGGGTTTGTGTTCGTATTGGTCCGCTGATGAACGGCAACTATGACCGGTTCCCGGTGACGGTTCGGGTGGGTATTGCGCATCGGGCGGTGAACGAGTTGTTGGCCCGGCTGGAAGGGCGTGAGGTGGTGCCGTGGACCTGGACGGTGGCTCATGAGCAGCGTTTCTTCAATCCGGATGCGCCGTGGGCGTATTTGGGGCGTGGTGATGCTGATGAGGTTCTGGCCGATGTAGCGGTTTCGTTGGAACGGGCCCGCGACTGGGCTGACGATCAGTTGGTGAATCGGTTCCTGGACACGGCGGATTCGCCGGTGCTGTCCGCGTTGTATGAGCGGACTCGCATTGCCGATGCCATTCACCGCGGCGATCTGGATGAGGCCCGGTATCGGTTCGGAGTATGGGAGCAAGACAAGACGCGGACTCGAGGTCCGATCGTGCACGCGAACCCGGCCGCCGAGTTCGGGCGCAATGTTGCCGCGCTGCTGGCCGGCTGACATTTCGAGTATTGGACTTTTGCCCCGCCGCTTGCTGGCCGCCAATGGCTTGGCAGCTGACCAGGTGCCACTGATGACGTCGAAAGGGTGTTTGAGCTATTTCATTGCCATCCGCGATTGGCTGGTTGCGGAGCACAGTTTCCTGCAGTCCGAATTTCCAGACGAGGTCCATCGCAACGTGGGTGACGACTGGACGCTGACAGTGTCGTTCAATTCGTCGTGGGTCTTCGAGGATCCGAAGCGGCGGACCAAAGGGTTGAGTCCCTACTTCCAAGTGGTTCGACAGGACCTTGAAGCGGTCCGTTGTGAGTTGCTCGACCAACCTGTGCAAGCGGCTGGCGGCTATGCGCGCTCGTTCGGTACCTGGACGGCGACGGGTGGCCGTCGGGCCAGTTGGTGGGGTGAGCCGGGGAGTGCTTCGAGTCTGTCGGTTGACGAGATCATGACCGAACTGGTTGATGCGGTTGCCTTTGTTGAGGAGCATTGCGATCTTGATGCCCATATTTGTTGGGTTCACGACGAGTATCTGAACCATACGTGGGGTGCCGGCGCGGGTTGGCATCGGGTGGCTGCGTATGCGCTTTCGGGTTGGGGTGATGATGCGGAGCGGTTCTTGCACAGCACGCACATGTTTCTGCGGTAGCCGAGATGCGCAAGGATCGGATCGAGGGCAACGCGAACGTGATTGGTGAGCAGGTGTACTTGGATCTGGTTCCGGATCAGGAGTTGCGGTTGCCGGATGGTTCGTCAGTGTCGGCGGGTTCACGTTTTGATGTGCGGGTTGATGTGGTGAGTGCCCCGGAAGACGATGGTTCATGGTCGGCGGTCACCGCTCATCTCATCCCGGAGTTTGTGCGCGACCCCGGTGAGCGTGGACCTGACGGGATGTATCGCTACTCTGACGCGCAGAAGGTGTTTTGTTTGGGCTTCGCGAGGACGTGACCTTTACCGGCTCGGTCATTTCCGGTTTGGGCGCTGACGGTGCGCCGTTGTCTGCGGACCTCGGTGAGGTCAAGGTTGCTGCTGGTGAGATATGGGAAGCTCGGCGCTGATTGACCCACGCCGGATCGCGTTGGGTCACCAGCGATTTGTTCCGGAGGCCCGGTCAGGACTGAGTTGTCGCTGTCGGACCAAGCTTGTTAAGTGTCGCCGGCCGCTAGATCGACATGGTGTAGGGCGGAAGTGAGATGGTTCGTTTCTCTCTGGTTGCCGTTGGCGGGGGCGAAGCCGGTGGAGGATCCCGAGCTGCTGATATGGATCAAGGAAGTCTTTGTGTCGCTTGCCGAACTCTTGGAGGCAGGCCGCACGGTCTTTGTGCACTGCTCGGCCGGTATCCATCGGACCGGCATGATCACCAACGGGTTTCTTCGCTTCCTGGGCCACGATGCCTCCGAGGCCGCCGATCTGCTGAACAGGATGCGTCCGGTGCTATGGAGGCGTCACCGACGTTCGTCTCGCTTGGGGCGACCAGTTCGCTACCAGTAGCTAATCAGAGCTCGCCGTTTGCCGGTCTCGCGGCTCGCGGCGCCAACGGCCTATTCACGGCCTGGTCCGCCCTCAGGTCTGAATCAGGTTGTCGAGTGAGGTCTGATTCAGCAGGTCGGTTGCGGCGATTGCGGTGATGTTGGCCGCGAGTGGGAAGGTGTGAGGTGCTGCGTGGACCACGAACGCATGGCCCAGTTCGAGGGTCTCAATGGCGGACCTTAAGGACCGGGTGATTTTGGGTTGGGTGGTTCGTTTGATCTCGAAGCCGACGGGTCGACCGTTGAGTTGGGTGAGCAGGTCCAGTTCGGCGCCCTGATGCCGGCCCCAGAACCACAAAGGTCGACCGTCGAGTATCTGAGACAGCTGCTCGAGGATGAACCCTTCCCAACTCGCACCAAGGACGGGGTGGCTTTCGAGGTGAGGCTGATCGGTGATGCCCAGGAGTTGATGCAGCAGGCCGCTGTCCCGAAGGTAGACCTTGGGGGAGCGGACCTGACGTTTCGCCGTGTTGGTGAACCATGGTTGCAGCTGCCGGATCACCAGCGCGTCGGTGAGTTGATCAACGTAGCGACGAACGGTTGGTTGGGAGATGTCCATTGACGCGGCAATCGCGGCGCCGTTCCAGGTTTGACCGTGGTGGTGGGCGATCATCGTCCAGAAACGCCGCATCGTCGTGGCCGGGACTCTGATACCCAGCACGCTGAGATCCCGCTCCAGAAAGGTGCGGATGTAGTTCTCTCGCCACGAGGACGAATCCGCTTCGTCTCTGGTGAACGCGGGTGGGAGGCTGCCCTGTGTCCACAGCCGCTGCAGATGTTCCGGTCCGGTATCTCGGACACCGAGACCGCTCAGCTTTAGCAACTCGACCCGGCCGGCAAGCGACTCAGATGACAGGCCCACCAGGTCTGGTGATGCACTGCCCAGAACAAGGAACTGGGCCGGGTTGTCATCTCGGTCAGCCAGGACGCGCAGCGCGGGGAAGAGGTCGGGTAGGCGCTGGGCTTCGTCGATCACCACCAGGCCGGAGAGCGGGTTCAAGGCCAGCAGGGGTTCAGTAAGCCGAGCCAGATCGCCGGCGTTCTCCAGGTCGAAATAGTTCGAATGGTCAGCCGGTAGAAACTGTCGCGCCAGTGTTGTCTTGCCGGCCTGCCGAGGTCCGGTGAGGAGAACGATGGGGGCCCGACGCAACGCGGTGGTGAGCCGATCAGTGTCGGCGGTGCGCGGGATCACCGGGGTCATAAGTACGTAAAGCTAACACAACCCTATGGAAATACGTAGATAAGAGGTTCGAGATTGATTGATTTCCCCAGAGTTATCCCCTTTTGCATCGAACGCATGTTCGATATCATGAAGGGCAATGAAACGTTCTTGTTCAGCCTCTATGGGCTCATTTGCCGGGCTGGGTGCTGCGGGGTCTCGAGTTGGGCGGGTTGCGTCTGCGGTGGACGCGGTCGGCCAGGCGGTTGACGAGTTGGTTTCGGTGCTGGACTTCGTGGCGGATGCGAGTGAGCTTGGCGCGGTCATGGGCGATGTCGTGTCGGTGAAGAACCGGTTCGACCACCTCATCACCCAGTACGTGGCCCAATCCGACCAGTGCGGCGTGCCCGCGTCGTTGGGATTGCGGACCATGGGGCAGGTCTTCGGCGCCCAAACCCACGCCGACCCGCGGTGCTATCGCCCCGCCGGACTGCGGGGGCGGTGGCTGCGGGAGTTTCCGTTGTTCGAAGACGCCGCCTCGGCGGGGGAGATGGGTGCGGCGCATCTGGACCTGATCCGGTGCCGTCTCGACACGCCCCGTACCCATGTGATGGTGCAGCAGGATCAGCAGATCCTGATCGACGCGGCCCGAGACTGCTCGTTCAGTGATTTCAAAAAGGTGGCTGACTACTGGTTGATTGCAACGGACCCTGACGGTGATGAACCCATCGACCAACAAGAGCGCGCGGGTTTGTCGTTGCGGATCGGGCGCGGTGGCCGAGTCCATGTGCGCGGTGAGTTTGACGCCATCACCGGGCAGGCCTTGCGCACCGCCATCGACGGGGTCGCTCAACAACTGAGATCGGCTGATGAGGAAGCTGGCGTGGTGCGATCAGAATCTGCCCGTCGGGCCGAAGCTCTCGCCACCCTTGTCACCCGCGGCGCGGCCCGAGCCGGTGGAGGCCATGTCCGGCCGTTGATCAACATCGTCATGTCTCAACCCGTTGCCGAACACCTTCTGGGGGTTATGGCCGGTGAACCCACGCCCGAGCGAATGTCGGTCCGGTGGGATGATGTTGATGGCCGGTGCGAACTGATCGACGGCACCCCCATCCACCCCCACCACGCCCTCAAACTCTTCGGCACTGCGACATTCCGTCGCCACATCCTCGACTCCAACAGCCGGCTGATCGACGTCGCGGTCAACGCGCGAACCTTCCCGAACTGGATGCGCACCGCCTTGCATATCCAAGCCCGCGGCGCCTGCGAAACCCCCGGCTGTGACGCACCGCACCACTGGATCCAGGCCGATCACACCCACCCGTGGAGCCTCGGCGGCCAAGCCCGGCTCAGCAACGGCCAAAACCAATGCGCCCCCGACAACCAAGCCAAAACCAACACCCCCAACCACAACCCTTGGCACACGAGGCGCAGGACCGTCGGCTGGGCCCGAACGCCAGTCAAACGGAGCGCCACCGACGATGACCATTGAGGCCAGCCCCCACATGGGGAGTGGTCGCATGGGGAGTGGTCCCCATGTACGGATGTGGGCCACCCGCGTACTTTCGGATGAACAGAGGTGCATCAGTGGAGATGCAGCTCACCGATTCCCAACATCGGAAAGTTCATCACTATGGAGTTACTGGCCCAACAGGGCGGTTTGACCAAAGCGTTCAACGTCTCGCTCAACAACCACGCGCATCTGGGCGAGGTTGCGGGCGCTATGGGCCTCAAAAGCACCGAGCCGTGGCTCTGGGTTGATAGCCGGAAATTCTCGGTCCTTACTCCGGTCCGAGATGTGCAACTCCGCCCCGGGTCCATTCTGGCCACCTCCGAAACCGTTACTCCAGTTCGGCCTCGGCCCATGGAACCGCCAACCACTCAGCTGGCCCTGGCCGGTGGCTGGAACACCACCCAGACCGTTCCGCTGGGGGCTGGAAACCACGTACTCACCGGCGAACGCCCCGACGGCACCACCGACGAAGTTGTCCTCACGGTCACCGACGAGTCGATTGTCGCCGAGCCCATCGACGGCCAGCCCACCGTCGTGAACGGCGCGGTGCTCACCCGGGAAGTTCCCCTCAACGATGGCGCAATCATGATTGGCGATCAGGTCTTCACCGCGCTGCCCGAAGCCGCTGGCCACGCCGTTGCCACCGCCAACCTGGGCTCTGGTCCCGAGCTGTTCAACCGGCCGCCTCGCACCGCTCCAGACGAGCAGGCCCCGCCAATCACCCTTCCCGAACGGCCCGAGCAGAACAAGACCAACTCCAAACTCTCCTGGTCCATGATGCTGGCCCCCATCCCCATCGGCGTGATGATGTGGCTGATCTTTGACCGCTGGTACTTCATGGTCTTTGTGGCGATGACGCCCATCATGGCGCTGGGTCGCTGGATCGAAGGTCGCCGCAACGCCAAGCAGGATGCCGAGCGTTTCACCACCGAAATGACCATGGCTCTGGGACTGTCTCACGAACGGCTGACCAACCAACGCCTGGCCGAAGAACAACGGCTGCGTCGAGCACAACCGGCCTTGCCCGAACTTCGACGCCGGGCCGAACGCGGCACCGCGCAGCTCTGGGAACGGACACGCTCAGACCCGGACTTTCTTCGGCTCTCGGTTGGTTGGGGCACCTCCCACTGGGAGCCGCCAATCAGCGGCGACCCTTCCCGATTTGAGGAGTTGGCCGGACTGATCGGCGGCCAGCTTCAGCTCAACGCCGTGCCTCTCAACGTCGATCTCGAAACCGAGATCGGCCTGGGCATTGTTGGTCCCCGGGCCCAGTCCCTGGCCCTCGCCCAGGCCATGATGCTCCAGGCGGTCACGCTGTCGGGGCCCTCCGATGTGGAACTCATGCTGGTGATACAGCCCGACCGGTTGGACGACTGGGAGTGGGCCGCGTGGCTGCCGC
>Ga0209831_1001242_pt1 | contig 23937 bp, 39 predicted proteins | sample Maine_Asex4_meta_FD_187451 | JGI IMG/M metagenome (GOLD analysis project Ga0209831, IMG submission 187451) | Marine algal microbial communities from Maine, USA - Maine_Asex4_metaG (SPAdes) (version 2) | ecosystem: Host-associated > Algae > Red algae > Unclassified | place: Maine, USA | collected... | reverse complement strand
CAGGCTTCACATAGCTTCTCCCACCAACCAGAGAGGCACACGTTGCAGGTAAAACGAGGTTCGTATGCGTAAAAAATCGACATTGCTGGTTGTGCTCTTACGGCCTCTTAGTAGCCATAATACTGGAAAAACGGGGTTATAACTGGGATATCGCCCCCCCCCTGCGGCGCAGAGGCACTCCCCCAGCGCGTCGGGGGCAGAGCCCTCGAGGCGGACGGCGCAGAGACGTGATGCGGCCACGTCATTCAGCAGCGCTGCCGTGAGGGTGAGGGGGGCGGGAGGCGCTAGCGCGCACAGCAAGCTGGCGGTTCCCGACTCAGTGCGATGGCTGCCGCCGTAGCGGCAGCCGCATCGACCGAAAGTGGGAACCCCCCCGCGTGTGGCCTAACGGAGGCTCTCTCGCGGGCGAAAGCGATCCCGCCTACCGCAGACGGCCACCACTCGGCGCTGTCCTCAGAGTGGAAACGTCTGTTGCCCACCTGTCGGTGGCTGCGGGCTGTACCCCGGCCACCGGGACGCTGCTGTGCGGTTGCGGACGGGGTATCCATAACTGCGGGGGAGGGTCGCGGGGGCGGGTCAGGGGGCGGCGCTGGCAGGGTCGAGAGGGGTGTGGGCTCTGTATTGGATGACAAGCGCCGATTGGACGTCAAAGCCAGCAGCTACGTACATGCATTGACGAGCCAGTGCATGGGTCATCAGGGATCCTGGTGCCTGGCCTGTCAACGTTTCTCCTTCCTTAGGTATCAAAAGTGCCCACAACAGCACGGGGCACCCGCACCAGCGCATAAACACGCACTCAGAAGTGCCTGCATGTCGATCAGTGCCCTCTATTGACACTTTCTGGTCCTGCCTGGCTTGTTTTGGACAGCCCAACCCCGTGACCGGCGTCCCAGCGCCTTCGAAACCGCCCCACTCAGCGCATTGTTAACAATGAGATTCTATCCCCATATTCAAGCCGCGTTGCACAACGTGTCCCATTAAGCACCTGAAGTCCGATGTAACACCACTTTTTAGACGAAGAAGCACTTTTTTTGTTTGGGCCATGGAAATCGAACTACCTACTTGATTCTGGCTTTCGCTGGCCTAGAATAGCTGTGCGGCTATTGCTATTCTATTTCGAGTCGGAATAGCTTTTAGGATAGCCGAGGCTATCTCACGGGGGCCTCTGATTAGCCCATGTGATGGATCAACGACCCGTTTCACAGAAAATTGTAGCACGTGGCTGCAACGTGTGCGCCACGTCTGCAAGATTGACTGCCAGTTTCTTCTGGGCAGAGGTGGTGGGAACGTCCGCAAGAGCTGTCGTGCATGGCAATGGTCCTACAGTGACCTCCTTCTAGGCGTGGTCGTCATCAAGTGCTGAACATTTTGACCTGTTTCTTTGTCCGTCTGCCGACGAGCGTTCTCTGCGCCTTCGTTATGGTTGATACGGCTGCTCACCACAGTTGTCATCTGCTGCTGCAGTGAAGCAAGTCCTGTCAGAAAATATCGTCTTGATCGGGCCCAGAACAGGCCTGGTGTAAGGAAACCTGCGGGTACTTAGGCTCATCACATCACAGCAGGCAACCGCTGACGTACATGTGGCTGTCTAAGGTCGCGGACTTGGTTCTAGAATGGAATAGCCGATAGCGATAGCCTGAGTTGTTGGCAATGCTCTAAGGTGGAACGCACACAGTAGAGAGCGACATGCACACGGCTCTTGGGCCACTCGCTAGCTTAAATCGGCAGGCGACTGTGGCTGCAAACGACTGTTCGATCGGGATGACTCAGCTCCCAAGGCCTTGCACAATCTGAGAGGGTGCGACCGCAACACACGTCACGCACTCGTGCGGATTCGATCGTAATTCGTACCGAAAGGCCACCACGTGTCTCGCTAGATTTCCTTGATTTGAGCGCTTTGGGCTCCGTTGACCCGCTTTCTGTGACATTTTCGGCAGCTAATCGACGAACGCCTCTTCAATTCGATACTGGCGACGACGCAGATACGTGTCCTCCTTTGGAAACCACCGACTACGGCCATTAACGTCAAGGCCAACGGCGCTCAGCTCTTCGAAAGGTAGCCCACTCTATTTCACCCATTACATTGCCCGTTGGCAGCGCGTTGGCCCGTCGGCAATTTACCACTCGCAGGGCCACACGTAGCGGGTTCATTTTACCGTTTCAGACCGTTGGCCCGACATTGGTGGGAATACTCTTAAGATGACCGCCCGCCGTCTCGTTTTTGTGTAAATCCCTGCTTTACTCTTTGTCGTAACGATGTTGATACGTCGGTGCGAGGCAAGCGCCTCATCAAGGCCTCCTCTCATGGTGGTGGCGGTGCCAGCGTTCGCCGAGGCCAGTTGTGCACGATGCCGACGGCATACAGCGTGCCGTGCGTCGTCATTATTGGCGTGACAGTGGCCGTCCTCAGGGTAGCCTGAGTATCGGAAAAAGTGAAGACTCTGATCAGTAGGGTGGCGTCCAAGTCGCAGCTTGTATGGGGCGTGTCGTTCGTGCTTTATGGCGGGTTGGCGGCAGCGGACGTGGAGCTGAACGTGGTGGCGAGGGTGGTGCAGCTTGTCGTGAGGGACGATGTCCACGTCGCCGCTTGCGCGCTGCGTGCAGCTGGTTCGTTTCTCCGGCGTGGTTTCGGGGGACGTGGAGCTCGACGCGTTGGTCTGGGCGGTGCGGATGGTGTTAAGGGACGGTGTTGAAGTTCCCGCTTTGGGTTGCGTGCAACTTGCGCTTCGTACCAGCGTCGCTGCGGCGACCGTGCAGCCTGACGGGGTAGCGGGGGCGGTCCAGCATGTCGTGCGGCACAGTGCGCAAGTTTCCTCTTCAGTGGGGCGTGCAGCTGGCGCTTCTTGTCGGCGTGGTGGTGGCTGAAGCTGTGGCAGACGACAAGCTGGAGGCAGTGGCCAGGGTGGTGCGGCTTGATGTGTGGGACGGCGTGTAAGGTGCCGCTTGCGTGAGGCGTGCAGCTGGGGGTCTGTCGGCGTGGCGGTGGCGGGGGTGGCGCGGTTCGACGTCTGGGACGGCGAACATGTCGCCGCTTGCGTGAGGCGTGCAGCCGGTGCTTCTTGTTGTCCTGGCGGTGGCAAGGTTGATGCGGTTCGTCATGTGGGACAGCGTGCGTGTTGCCTCATGCGTGTGGCGAGCATTTTGTGCTTCTTTTCGGCCTCGTCGTGGCGGGGGTGGTGCGGTTTGTCGTTTCGGGCAGCATGTATGTTTCAGCTTGCGTAAGGAGTGCAGCTGGTGCTTTTTGACGGCGTGGCGTTGGCGGACGTGCAGCTGGACGACGTGGCGGGGGTGGTGCGGTTATTCCTTTGGGACGGCGTCCATGGTTTCGCTTGCTTGGGGCGTACACATTGTTCTCCTTCTTGGTATGGCTGCGGCTGACATGGAGCTGGACGTGGCGGTGGGGGTTGTGCGGTTTAACTCGCGAGACGTCTTGCAAGATGCCGTTTCCGTGAGGTGCGCAGCTGGTGCTTCCTGTAGCGCGGCTGTGGCGGACGTAAAACTGAACATGGTGGCGGGGGTGGTGCGGTTTGTCGTGCGGGACTGCTTGCAGGTTGCCACTAGAGTGGGGCGTACACCTTCATCTTTTTGTCGGCGCGGCTGCGGCTGACGGGGTGCTGAATGTGGTGGCCGGGATGGTAGAGTTCGTCGTTTGGGACAGCGTGCATGTTGCTGCTTGCGTGGGGCGGGGATTGTGTGCTTCTTGTCGGCGTGGCTTTGGCCGGCGTGAAGCTGGACGTGGTGGTGGGGGTGGTGCGGTTTGTCCCTCCGGACGTCTTGCAAGATGCCGCTTGCGTGGGATGTGCAGCTGGTGCTTCCTGACGGCGTGGTGGAGTCGGTCGTGGAGCTGGACATGGTGCCAGGGGGGATGCGGTTTGTCGTGCGGGACCGCTTAAAGAATGCTTCATGCGTGCAGCGTACACTGACGCTTTTTTGTCGGCGTGGCTGCGACAGACGTGGACGTGGAGGTGATGGCGGGGGTGGTGCTGTTTGGAACGCGGGACGGCTAGCCAGGGCCGACGCGTCATGCGTCTGAGGCGTGGTAGCGGCGCTCAGAGTTGGGACCTCTCGCCGGACTCGGCACGTGACGACGACAACTGGCTGCTGTGATGCAGTCGCATCGCAGATCGCGGAGTGAGTGAGGGCCGCCATGCTCTGGAGAACGCGTAAGCATCCGTTGTTGAATAGAAGGGTTTCGGTGACGCTGTGATGAAGGACTCGGATGTAGCCGTGAGTGAACAAAAATCTGCCGAGGACTGTACTTGACTACCAGCGCCATGTCATGCTGGAACAGTAAAGCACCGAACGAGGGTCGCACGGCGTGAGTACGACGAGCAACGTCGCTTTATGAGACAGGCGGATCAGGCACGAAATGGTGAGCGGGACAAGCAAAGTCATTGGCGTCCAGCGGACGTTAAGGGAGGGCCGACGACGGTGACAGCTGACCCGGCGCAAATTCGACAGCGAGATCCAGAAGATTGCCGGATTCTGCAATCTAGTTCTTCAAACGTTTGTGTGCAACCAGGCGAACCGCCTCTGTGGACGATCGATGCAGTCGAGATCTGTAGGTTCGACACGAACGTTTCCATTTATGGCCACAGACGACCAATCCCAACGCGTTGGGTGTTAGACTGTGATGCTCGTCGCCGACTCCACTGGCGGTTCGCGGATGGATGATGTTCGGTGACCCTTATGATACCCCACATGGTACATTTGCAAGACATGGTCAAGTTGCATACATTCGTGTTGGGTCATCTTGGTGCGTTACTTTTGGCATGTTTTGGATTTGATCATCGCTTTGCTCTGGTGGCTTTTGATTTCGTGAGTGATTCGATTTGGTGCGAGGGCGTGAGCGTCGGTGTGGGCGCGAGAGGGGGGAGCACTTGGGCCGGTGGTGACTATTTGAGAGGTGCTCTCGGTTGGGAGAGGCGGGTAAACCTCAGGACAACCAACAAAGCACATTCGCACACACACACACAAGCTCAAGCCACCCAACCAATTCACCGTGGTCCCCCATCCTCTATTCCCACTTGGTTTCAACATTGGGGTGCTGCCGGGAGCACTGCCTGTCGGCTGAGTGCAGCAAGACTTGACAGAAACGTAATTCTTTGTCTGAGCCGGGAGCAATGAAGTGCCCGCAGAAAAGGACTTGGGCCCAGTGCGCCCGCATCACTTCGTGTTTCGGAGTAATGCGCTTCGTTTCATCGATACTCGTACGTCAGCATCACGGAAAAAACGTTCTTCTGCACCGCAATGCGCCAGGAGCCGCACATGCCGCCCGCTCCAACTCCTTGCCACAGGGACTCAGTGCCAAATATCTTTCCACCCGATTGCATGCCCGTCGGTTGCCGACCGACTGTCCACCAGGTACACCACGGCCGCCGCCGCCACTACAAGCTACACTGCAACGTGCAAAACGCGCAAGAGCAACACGCCAGCCGGCACTTGCAATAGCAGCACCTCCGCCAGCAGCACCGCGTGCACGGCCTCAACAGCCGTGCCAAGATGTCCGCCAGGCGCACCGCCTCCCCTGCCGCCTCCGCGCGCGTCAGCAGACGAGCTTAAGGCACACCAGGTCCGAGTCTTCGGCGACGGCTTCATTGTGTCGCTCAGCACGTTGTGCTGCGCGCACTACGCGCGCCTTGTCCACCCCCCCCCCGAGATGCGAACAGAGGCAACCACGTCCGCGTCGCCGCCGGCGCACGTCCCCGACGCCGACGGCAGTCGGGGCAAGATGCGAAAGCCGATCCGCCACGCACTTCCCGCGTGCCTCCGCCATCCTCCCCCCGACATGAAATTCAAGCCGATCACGTCCGCGTCCGCGACAGCGCCCGTGTCGTGGCTCAATGCCGGATGCGCGTCGTGCTCAACGCGAGGTTCCGCCACGGCCCCTCGGAGCCTGAAAACGGCTCTCCCGACGGCGTCAGCGTGGTGCCGCCGTGCATGCACAGCGACTCGCTGCGCGTGCGCCTGCTCTTCAACTTCGGGCGCCGCGACGGCGCCCGGTACCAGCAGGCAAATGAACGCAACGTGAGCACCGCGCGTGTTCGTCTCCGACCGGCAACTTTGTCGTGCGACTGCACTCGCGTGTGTTCGAGATAGTGCTCTCACTGTGGAATGGCACGCGATCATTGGGTGACAGCTGTCAGGAAGCGTACAGAGATCTCTTCCACCGCCCCCTTCTGTTGCGCACAAATCCACCAGACTTTGTCTTTCTCAAAAGTGATACGAACGCAAGAAAGGCTCGTGTTGTGCACGCAATAGGAGCCGTCTTCGAATTCGCGCCGACTCTTGGGCGCACACGCTAGGCTCACAAAAAAGAAACGCGTCATATGATCGTCATTGCACAATAAATTCAGCTGCGGTCCCAGTGGCACAAACGACGCGCTCAATGTACCGAAGAAGTGCCAGCCTTTCCAAAGACAAAGACCTTGGCACAACGCGAAGCACGCATGAGATTCTCATTGATGCACCTCCCCGGCGGCCGACGGCACAGGGTCCTGTAGGTCCGTGCGAAGCAGCACTCGTACACGTCGCTCAACGTACCCTGGCACCTCGTATCCAAAATCAAAAAACTGCTCCTCCCCGGCACACTGCGGCGCCTTTGCAAACAGCCCGACTCTAATCTCGCCCCACACGCTCAACATCTTCGCCTCGACGTTGGTCTGCTCCGCCGTGCGGTGGTTCATGAATCTCATCCCGTTGTCCACCCGTGCAGCGTCTTTGTTAACGGTCTTGGTGAAAATTTACAGGAAGCACACCCTCCTGGCGCTGGTCACGCGCCCACGCGCTGCCGCCTCTGCATTTGAGATGAGGTCACCGACGCACTCACCAACAAAGTCCCCTTCCGCCACACGTTCAGCAGCAAAGACACCTAATCCGTGAGCGTCCGAGCGACCGAGCACGCAAAAAATGCGGAAACCGACTTAGAGTTGAACGTTGCGACAGTGACGGCGGCCTACAACGTATCTGGCAGCGACACCCCCGCTCTTAACGTCAGCAGCAATCAGCAACCCCGCTTCTCGTAGTACCTGCGCACCGGCACGGTGCACGCCGTCATCTGGTGAGTGAGGCACACTGTTGACCCCAGTGCTTGGATGCAAATGCGTACCGCCAGTGTCGCAGGCATCAGGGTCGCTCTCCCTGTCGACTGCGAAACACGGGCACTCATCCGTGTCGCATCACGACAGCGGCACACATGCATACCAGATGCGAGGACCGCACGACCGAGACCCACGCGCTGAGACACTCTCGCCGATTGAGTGTGCAGAACCCAAGTCTGTCGAAGACGGAGAGTTCACCGTCAAGCTATACTGAGCGCGACCACACGTCTTCTCGCACGCCAACCCAGTGAGCGCTCACCGAAACAGCCCCTCTGTATACTCCCCGCTGTGAAAGCAGGGCGCAAAGGCGTGCACCTTGTCGGGCGCGCAGGCGTCGTCCTGGCTGTTGGTCATGTTCGATTGACGGGAGGCGCGCGAGCTGCGAAGAGAGAAATGCGGGGCAGGGGAGAACTGCAACGCCGTTGCTGACGCTCCGCTGCCCTCGTACAACGTGCCGGCGCAACTTCCCGCCGTCGCCTCAGACCTCCCGACAGCTTCCAGGCCAGGGTCCTGCAGCCGCTGCTCCATTGATGACGCGCAGAGCAGAGAGAGCCCCGCACCCTACAAAAACTCAGCCACGCGGCGACACGTCTTGCCCGCCACGAACCCAGCAAGGCGGCAGGTGTCCTGCACACCCACAATATCATCTCCCATCTGCAGCAGCCCTACGTGGTCGACTCGCCAACCGCCCACAGCACGAGGCACGGACCGCATAACAGCTCGCACGCGGGGATCGAGAAGGCACTGAAAGCACCCACTGGCCGCCAATCCGAATGCCGAGTGGTGGACTCGGGCGCGCCGCCCACGCCACAGAGAAGACAACAACGGCCGCTTCCAGACGTCATCGACTTGTACGATTTCCACATCCTTCGCATGAGTGGTTGGAGTCCGAGGATCATCAGCGTCGCCCTTCGCTGAGGAGTTACCAACTTCAACGTCCGAACCATCGCCAAAATAAGCGCCGACAGCGTTTCTAAAAGCGGGTGACCCAGTCCCGCCGGCAGTGGCGCGCCTAATGCCACCCACGAAGCGACCCGCGACGTCGCCATCGCGTGAGGAAAGAGCAACACTTTAGGCCACAACAGTGGAAACCGGCAGGCGGCCACGGCACCCTGCATCTGCCCCAGCGTTCGTTTGCCGCGCGTCAGCGACGTCCGAGCCAACACGTGACTCAGCACTCGGACCAACGTGCAGACCCGTCCCCTCCGCCCAGGCGAAGTCAGCCGAGAACCGTGCGCCTGCGCCGGGCCGTCGGGCAACTTCAGTGCCTGACGAGTCGCCCCAAGCGCGGAAAGGAGACCACTCCATCCCGTCCGCGTCCGCACCGTCGGCGCCACGAGGAAGACCAACTGTTGAAACGCAGTGAGAATAGGGGATGGGGGACCGCGGTGAAGTGGTTGAGTGGCTTGAGCTTGTGTGTATGTGTGCGAACGTGCTTTGTTGGTTGTCTCTCCAAAGCGCCCCTCTTCCCATCAAGGGCACTCCTCAAGTAGTCCAAGTCGGCGCACTCAAGCCCACCACGCAGCTCAAGCAGCTCGCCCGCGCACGCGCCCGCCCACACTCTAAATCAAAGCGCTCACCAAATCAAAGCATCAGAGATCAAAGCAAAGCCCACGCAAATCAAAGCATCAGACGCGCAAGAACTGAAAATGTGAAATCTCAACTATTTCACTCAAAATCGCACGGGTACAAATGTGGAATGCACCAGCGGTCACCAAACCGCGAGGAAGTCGCATGGGTAGCCTAGTGGAAATTAGGTCTCCCACTCTCACTAAGCGTGACGTTCGGGTCGTGTCCGGGAGTCGGGGGTTCGAACCTTGTGAGCACCGCTCCCGCGGCTTGGAAGCGCAAAACGAGCCACACGGCCGGCCGTGCTCTCGTACAGCGCCGCTAGAGAGCACCACTCAGATGCTGACGCTACCTGTCAGCTGCTCCAGAGCGGCTTGAAGGGTGGCCTGCGCCTCGCGCTCTGACGCGGCGCGGCGGTGGTCATCCCCCCTCCGCTGAAAGAGCTCAACCACGTGCGTCATGTGATGCAGCGTCTCCCCCAGCACCTCGCTCAAGGTGTGCACCATTGCCGGTGAGTCACCAAGCGCCTGAACAACTGCGCACACGACGCCGCGCTGAAAAATCCGGAAGATGCGCTCTTTAAGCGAATGGTATCGATTTTCGAGGTGGGAAGGCTCATTGTCTGACGCGTCACTGCCGTCATTGGTGCAGTCGGGGGCCGTCCACCCGTTCTTGAGAATGATGGTCGCCGCCGCAGCATGCGCGTCGTCGGTGTCTCCGAGGTGAGAAGTGTGCTTGAAGGAGGCAAAACCCTCGACCCGTCGCCACGACCGCCGATTCGACGTATACTCTGACGCCGTTGGGAGACAGGCAACCGCGCGCAATATCACAACTGGCAGCGCCCGCTCTGGGGCATCAGGTGCGGCAGTGGACGCCCCGCTTGCCGACCAGGAAGCCGCACGAGCAACATCAGCGGTCTTAATGCCCCCAGCTGCACGCGCAGCAGCAGCAGAGCCGTGGACGTGGACGGTGGGCAGGGTAGGGGGCGACGAGCGAGACGGTTGGGCGACGCCCTGGCAACCCGCTCTCACACCACGCGGGATAAGCGCCGAGGCTCGTGACATTCGCATGAGCTTCAATATCGTGCGCTTCCTCTTACGGAAGGGGTTTCTCTGCCTGGCATCCAGCTTCACGACGGCTGCTTCAACCACTGCATCGTTAAGCAGGAATTCTGCCGCCGGCAGTGCCACCTCACGAGCCGCCACGGCCACTGGGGCCACCTCGGGACACTCTTTTCGCCTCCACCCGCAATACGTGGCCATCTAAAAGAACGACCGAGGCGCCCGACCTCAAACCGCACGGATGACTCGCAGCCTCAATGAGTGCTGGGCGGACGTCGGCGCCCGCGCCCGCCGCCGCCACATACCGCGCACACATAAATACCGTTTGACGGTTCACAGCAATAGCAATACAAACTTTCGCGCTGCGACGCTGACGTGCGCGGCGCCCTCCTCGACCGTACAGACGATGAGCAGCAAGATAGATGCTGCGTGCATCGCTGGCGACAGCAGGAACGCGCTTAGCTTCTTCAGCGTCCGAGTCGACATCAGACAAAGGTCCTTCCACGTTTGGACACTCGTCCATGAATGCCTCGTCAGAGCCACGACGCGCTGCATTCATCGTGAACACCCGATACAACCACGAGGCAGCGACCAATTGCGCGTACTCGCGCCCGCCGACGGCTGATAGCTACCGACAGTAATGGCACGCAGATCAAAGCACGCTTGATTGCTCGACGTGCTGCGGAATGGACACAGCAGGAAGGCTGTCTGGTGCTTCTACTCATATCAGACCAATCAGACTGTGACATGACACACGAGCGGCGTATTTTCGACCTCAAAAACAATGTTTGTCCCATTCACATTGAGTAATCGTGCATGCAAGTTGGGCGCTCCGGACGCATCTGTCCAAGACACAAGCACCGCGTCCTCTTCACTGCTCGAAGCCAATTTCATTCCACTTTGTTTGGCCCGACGCCCAACTCCGGCCGTCAGGCCTCTGACTGAACGCCAGTGGCGTTCACTGCCGCTGTAGCCGCGGTCGTTTGCAGGCCGTCACCGCCCAATCTTCACCCCCTCCGGACGCCCGGCCATCCACACAACCCGATCATCTTGAACGAGACACCTTGTCGTCGACAGCGACACATTCGTGCCACGAAGTTCCTCCCATTTTGATAGCAGACACACGCCCGCCTGGCCCGACCGCCTGCGCGACGCGCTCCCTGTTCCGCGGCGATGCGCTCCCTGCTCCGCGTCTGCGCCGGCGACGTCACGACCAACTGCTTGCGCGACACGCTCCATGCTCCGTGTCGGGGCCGGCAACGCCGTCACGCGCAACGTCCCCACCTGCATCTGTACGACCTGCGCGACTGTCGTGATGCCCGACGCGGTCGCCGAGGACAGGACGTGCACCGACTGGCTCGTCAGTTCACCTACGTACACAACTGCCACCACTACCAACGGCTCGCGCGATGCGCTCCCTGCTTCGCGTCCGCGCCGGCGACGCAACGTCCCACCGCTTGCGTGACGCGCTCCATGCTCCGTGTCGGCACAGGCAACGCCGTCATGCACAACGTCCCTACCTACATCTGTACCACCTGTGCGACGGTCGTGATGCCCGACGCAGTCGCCGACGACGGGACGTGCACCAACTGCGTCGCCGTGTTGTCGTGCAGGCGCCGCGTAGGTAGCCTGTTCAACCTCGTGCACGACGTTTGACGGCCGCCAACTGCGACGCCTTACGGACAACGGCGGCGTCGCGTGTCGATATGTAAAACATGAACTTGCCCTGCGTGTGCATAGTGCATCCATGTAAAAGAAAGATACGCACTCACTAGTAGTCGTTCTCCTCCCCCTCTTCATCATCGCTCACAGCACCCCCGCAGTGTCCGCGACCACGACTGTTGGACGGATCGGCTGCACCAGCGGTGTCGTCTCGGGCCTCCGCGTCACCATCCTGCTCTCCATCCACCCCCCCATCCACACCTGCATGACCGAGAACCGCCGCGTCCACGATGTTCTCTGTCACGACCTTCTGGCACCAGGAGGCAAAAAGCTGCATGACGTTAGCGTTTGCCCAGTCCACACGGCGCGATACAAGGTGCTCCGCCACGTCCGCAGGCGACACCCCCCCGCACGTGATGCTCAGTCCGATAACCAAGTTGTCCTTCGCACCGCCGATAAACTCGGCCTCCATGGTAGGGAAGTTATTGGCGTGGGACTTCAGGGCGCCCTCAAGCGCCGCGGACGCCAGCTGCGTCGACGTTATCCGACTCACGGCCGGCCAATCAGTAAACGAAACCACAGATTATTTCTCTCGCTCTCCCATCTCCCACGTCAAGTGAAGAGGGGCTCCCACAACAGCCACAGCCGCGGTTGTGTTCGCGGCGTGACTGCGGGGGTTGGACTTCTGCGCCTCGCGGCGGCGGCTGTTTCGCTCGCTTTCCGCTCTGGGGAGGACCTACCCGTCCTCTTTCCGAGGCGCTGTTGCCGACCAGTTGGGCCGTCCGTGTGTGTGGGCCGGGCGGTGCTGTCCGTGCGTTGGAGTGGGGACGGGGCTGCCCGTGCGCACGTGGTGGTCGGCTGGGACCCGTGCGCTCGGTTGAGGTGGTTGTGGTATTGTGAATGTACGATTCTGGCCACTGTCAGCACTGGCGTCAGCCTCGCGCATGGTGTCATGGGGGCCCTTGGCTGTGGCCAATGACGGGCCTCGGCGGTGCGGTGGGCCCGCGTGCGGCGTCTGATTGGCTGGATTGCGCGCCGCCGGTGGTGGGCCGGGAGGCGCCAAGTGGCGGTTGTTGTCTGATCTGACGGGCCGACCCGTTTGGGGAGGATCCGTCGTCGTCTTGATGTTTGAATCGGTGCCTACGTAGGGGCATCGGAGGGCCCCGGAAGGCGCTACGGCGCTGGGTCTTTGCTTTGTTGCTGGCACCCGGGGGTTGTGGACGCTGGCCCTCCTGATGTCTGCCTGTTGGATGCCTGTCGAATGCCCCCTCCCCCCTCTGGGGACGCCCACGAGCGGGGGTGTGGGGCCTGTGAAGACACCGTTTGAGGGTATAAAGGCAGTAGCCGGCACCGGCTAGCGGGCGGTGGCGCAGCCGGCGGTACGACGCGGCGTTTCTATGAGCACCACCTCTGGTCGGGATGTTGGTTGTGGGAGTGCTGCGTAACGGCTTTCGCTCTCGAGTTTTCGTGCCTTTCTTGATCCCCGATTATTTTTACACCAGGGAACTCGTTCTGCGGATCATTTTGGGGATTGATTCTGTGGGATCGGTCCAGAAGCAGTGTCATCCTAACCCTCAGATCGTCTTGGGGACTGTCTGTCAAAAAAAGTGAGGACTTAACCAGCCGATATTATGTCTGCCTCTTTCGCGAACATCATGTCTGCCTACAACGCCAACAGCGTGAAAAAATTGCTTGGCCGCTCCCTCCGTTCAGATCAATGACAATCATGGAAGCTGCCACTATACTTGCGCCACTGCGAAATAGAGTGCGAGGGTTTTGATTCTGGGAGAAATTGAACCTGGGGGCTGTGATGTACGGATGTGCTGTGTCAGGACGATCAGGGATGAGATTTCCAATGAGCTGAGAGCGAACATATTGCATGCGAGCGCGACATAATCATCATCGAAGTTTCTAGTCGGCATCCATTCGTGCATTCAACGCTCATGCAGCCATGTTGCATGGAATGGATAGCCCTAGTCGGATTGATGGTCACCCTTCAGGCCATTTGATTGGATGATCCCATCTGCACGCCAAATCAAGTATATCCACGTTTCAGCATTCGATGGCTCACCATGGCTTCGGTGCAGATGGATTACACTTGCAAGCGATTAAAATTTTCTCCAAATGCGTTTACAGATGCCTTCGGGGAACCCCCACTGTACAGTATATACTCCACATTAAGGCCCAGATATGGTCAGCAGCGCGCCTCTTTGCGGCGGTGTCAACACCGCCTCTGCGCTCTCTTCCGTCGTCTCGCCATCTCGTCATCTCGCCCCATTGTAGGGCCTTTCACGCCACCACTCCATTGTCTTCACTTCCACGCTCGCTCTTCGACGCGCGCGCCGCATCCGCTCCTTACTGAGGCCCGCGCTCCGCATCCACCCCCTTTTTCCTCCCCCCGTTCCCGCTTTCTTTGCGCCCGCGCGCCGCATTTGCCCCATTCTTTGCCACCCTCTCTCTCCCCATCCGCACGTCATGCAAGTTGCGCTGTACTCACGTTCGTCTTTTTCCTCAATGCGTTCCACGTCCCTCCCTGTCCCCCACCCCGGCCCCTGCCGGGGAGATCACTCATCTCTTGTTCATATCTTGAGGCATCTGTCTGCCTCCGCTGTCGACCCCCCCCTGCGTGTGGCGGCGAGCCGGGTGCTGTGCTTGTTTGGTTTTCTGACCATTGCTTTATACTGAGATCCATACGACAAAGATGAAGATATCAAATGCGGACCGACAATGGGGACGCTACAACTGTTGAAGAGAAAAGGACACAACGACAACTGGGAAAGAAAAAAGGGACCCATTGCCGTGGTGGTCAGAAGAGCAAAGGCACAGGACGACTGGGGGACATTACAGTGACAAAGATCGGCATTCTATGACAGCATCGAAAGGACATGCACCCTCACTTCACAACAATTATGCTGAGTAATACATCACAATGCCGATTGCTCTCCAGCACCCAGCAACATGACATTTCGCACGACTTAGCTGCTTTACTCATTCTACACATTGTGCAGACAGGACAAAGCAGCTGGTTTGTGTGACGGGAAACAAACTGTAAAAATGTACCCTGAGAAGCACTGCACTGCGCATAATTCTAGCTCGTGGGGGGTGGCGGTCCGGCCGTGGTGCGGACACTGTCCAGCTCACTCCCACCTCGGCCGGAACCAGTTATATACCGCACAGGCAGTGAGTGTTCTCCGAATTTCCGACTCGAAACAGCAGAGCACTACAGGCCGAGAAAAGGTGGCCATCCTTTGCGTCTGTGCAGGAAGGCCACAGCGCGGAAACATATGGACAAGGCACATTTTCCTTAGGGACAGAGCCGTCGACATCATCCTGAACAGAGCAGAATTTCACCAATCGCTGGACGCTACGGAATTGAGGACCAAGGCATCACTTTTTTCTTCATTTTTTTCGACGTCGACTGGAACGAGCACCATTTACAGTAGGTGGAAACAAAGTGCGTACTGGTGATTGCTGAAGTTCTCCAAACTGTGTGTCTGTGCTCTTACGAAAGGGGAAAGCTTCGCTACCTAGTCCCTGCCCTGGGGGACCTACGTGTTTATGCATGAGTCTGGGTGCGTCCGAAACTTCGCGATTTTATCGATGTGCGAGTTTACGCATGTTCACCCAGTTCCCGTCCCCTCTGCGCCGGGCAACAGCATGTCGGTCGCACGGGGACCAAGTCACATTGAGGATCACTTTTCACGAGTTATGCGGACCAGGAGCAACGCCCCATAGGCACGTCTTGCTCTCTGATTGGTTTCGGGACACCCTTCTCACGAAGGAGTCCAGGCTATCATCTAGAATCGAGTCCTTTGGGCAGAAATCTAAATACATCTTGCGCACTCGTTTACTCGATCTATGACGACAATTCCCAGGATGTTTGTACTCCGACGTCAGGACAGTCCTAAGGACGTTCCTCAGGATGATCTTACTTTGACTTCAAGACAGTTCTGAGCACGATACGCAGAACGATCACATCCAGCGAGTCGGAATGATCCTTCATGAGCAGTTGGCACCAACTTCGCCAGACAATGACCGAATCTAGAGGTGCTGGGGTGAGGATGATTCCTACTGAATACCGGTGCAACCAGTCTTTGAGCACTTTTGAACTCCACTGCGGGTTTTGTCTCCAGGATCAACAAAAATGAGCATAATCTGATCCCACGATCAACGCGCGACAGTTCCGCGAACCGTCCATGGGCGTGTTCGAATCTGGCAGATCTCAGTTTTGAGGAATCGGGGACAAGACGCTGTGTAGGCTATCTTTCCATGTCTTGGGGCGCTTTTTGTGCTTTAAATACCACACTAGTGCACGTCAGCCGGCTACCGCCTGTAGAATGCTCAGGAAAAATGTGTTGGCGCCCTCACCAGAGGATGTCACAGGTGTACCAGTGTCGAATTGGGTGTACATGCCGCGCCTTTAGATACCCGTAGACGGCTAGCACCTGAGTCACCAAGCCTTCAGAAACACGGGGAAACGGGTGTTCTTCATGCACAGAGCACCATGATTGCGATGCTACATATGACAGGAGTGCCCGTCGGCTGGCAAGCGCCTGTGGTGTTCTCAAGAATAAATTCTTGAGGTTCTTTTCAGAAGATATATAAGACGTCCCTGCGATGAAGCGACGTGAACCTCTCCACGCTGTACCTCCTGCATTTACGTTCATACTCGAACGTCCGCTGGGAGAGGCCGCATCGCGCGTGGGCCTGCCCGCCTCGCTGCAATGCAGATCTGGGAACCCCAATCGGGTAACCCGCTACGTGAAAAAGAGCTAGGGCGACGGATGCGCGCACCGCAGTCACCTTCGCCCTTGAGCGACGACCGCCCGAGTCAGGCGGTAGGCTGCGGGCCTCGTCGGCGCGCAAGAGCCTGCCCGCCGCGCTGTAGTGCCAAGCTGGGAACCTCTAGTGTCTGTTCTACCGGCATCCTCATTAGAGCCGTTTCCCCTCACTTTAGGCTGTTTTTGATGCCACTCTGTGACCATGTTCCTGGCCTCGGCTGCTCTTTGTGATGACAGATCTGAGATCGGCGCAGTCCACCTACCCGTGGGCCAACTCGGCGGCTGTGTACGATGAAAACTCGGCGGTGGTGCCCCAGAAGCCTCAAAAAAGATTGCGCTTCCAGGCCATGGGAGAGGGAGCCTCATTTGAGTCTCATCTGAGCCTCATTGTGACCTCGGGAGCAGTAGAATAGACACTAGCGAATATTCCGCTGCGTGCAAAGAGCGTGGGCGGCTGCAGGGCGGGCTGCGAGTGTAAAAAAGCACGGAAAGCTTTGGGGGCACCCGGCTGCAGTGAAGGGCATTCAGGTAGGCAGGTGCTTCTAGGGGAGGAAACGCGCACGCGAGAAGAGGACGGCGTCAGCACGCTTGGCGATCCATCGGTGCCGCGCCCGTGCACCCCACAGCGTGCCACAGACCTCCACATGTAGGGGTCAGCAAGGGTGCGGCCTGCGGCAGAGTTGTGCGGCGAACCCCGCCTTAACCGGCCACGACCACTGCAGTCGTCGGCCGCAGGACCTGACCGGATGCCAGGAGCTTCAGTTGGACGTGCACTGCAGTCGAACCGACAGCTGCTGCTGCAGGGTTGAATAAGGACAATTCTGCGTGCAACACGATCACCTTCTGTCCTCAGTTCTTTCTCCTCTTCCATTTGAATTCAAGTGGCACCCGCGTCTTTCCCCCACCGCGGCTTGTAGCATGCATCGCAGAGGTACACAAAATAGAATCTCCGCAGTTGTCGTGTCGGGGGCATAATAGTCCAGGACTTCAGTACACGTCACTCAGCTCCCTCGATGATGTAGGAAGTACATGATCGCGATCAACTCGTCTGATCCCAATTACTCTGCTGACAATCTCTCATTCGTGCTCGCTCCTCCCTCGCTGTGGTGTGTCTCTGCGGGCATGCCACTGCTGGAGCAAGCGGGTCATCAACATGCGGTGCGTCACACCATTCGGCGATCGGTAGACCATCGACACCTTCGTGGTCTTTGTTCTGCTGGCTTGGTCCGAGAATTCGGAGTCACTGCATCCAGTATGACGCGCGATGACAGAAAAGCCAGTATGGTGACGCCTACATCAATTCCCGACAGGGACGGTACTGCACGCGCTTTTCATGCGTCAATGTGGAATGATTACGGGAACGTTGGGGGCCGGATCGAGGCGGACGCGGGAGAACGTTGAACGCTTGACATGACGACGTACGATGTGAAACGTTGTTTACTTCAACGTGGCTTCTGACGGTCTTCGTGGTAATCTGCGTGCCCAGTGTCCATGTGGCTTGAACACAGGACACAGTATGCTTCATATTCGTGAAGGACGGGCAGGCACAGCTGCGCAAGATCAGAAGGGTGGGTGCCACCCCGGCCAATGCATCCGAGTCTGCTAGTACTGCACCCAATGAGGGCGCCTCCGAATTCGACTGCATCTCCTGGATGGTGCCCACTGCGCACTTGCACGGCGCAACCAAGCTCGAAAATCGCTGCGTACGCATCCTGATACAGAGGACCGTGAAGAAAGCGGTTTTTCAGATCAACTACAAAGCAGACAATGTGTTCAGTATGCGACGCACAGTCACCACGTCCCTTCCAAAGTCTGTTCGTTACAAGGTAAACCGCCACCAAAACTCTGCTCGACTGCTTGGTCACACGACTCTGGGTGTCTACATGGACTCGGAAGTGGAGCGTGCCTCGATTGAGCGCGTTTTGTCGACGCCAGCATCCCCAACTAGTGAAGCGGTAGATGATGGCTTCTCTGACCCAATCGCGCAGGACAGTAACATCGGCTACCAGTTGATCCTCAAAGAGGGCGACACAAGGACGGAACGTCGTTCGGACCTCTCTGGGACAGCGGCTGGGATCATTGCCGAGCTGATTTTGATGGAGCCAAGCGAGGTGTGGTTTTCAGTACGGACGGCAGATGCTCTGTGCCTGAAGGGCTACAACGAAGCGAAAGATTATCCCAAGTACCTGCGACCCGAAAGCGCGGAAGCACGCAAGGCCATAGTCCAGTCCATGCACGATGAACAGAAGGACTTCGAAGTGCGGGACGTTGACTTGTCTGACGAAGAGGCCGACTGAACATGCCTATTGATGTCCCGACTGGCGTGCAGCAGTTATTGGCGACCACCCTCTGAGAAGGCCGTCTCGTTTTATGGCTGATTGTTCCCATAGTGTGCGTTTGTTTGCTTTTCAATGCTTGCCGCGCTGAGAGGTCACACCATTGTTTCACGTCACCGCCTTTGTATTTCCTTCGAAATGGTTGGAGGTGCATCTGGTACGATGCACTCCAACAAAAAACAAAGCATAGGTCGCAAGGCCATCTCTTCAGCGTTCTTCGCGAGCGCACCCCAGAAGATTTCGGAGGGGACCGCATGGATCGTGTATGGAGGAAACTGAGCAAAACTTAACTAGGCTTTCCAGTGTGTCATTGCCGGTACGACCCCACGGCGCTGCTGAAAGGCGTGCTCGATGTTTTGAAGTGAGCACATGGCAACAGGTCGTATGGAATAGATTTTAAAGAACATGCCGCACACAGTCGTGTAGGTTGGCCGCAGAAATTTCCTGCAGTGTGGTTCTACGGCAAATACGGGGGGGAGACCACACAACGATACATGGAGAAGCCGTTGCGGGCGATTGGCATCTCATTCATCAGGCTGTTTGTCGTATCGTCTCAGGACAAAGCCGCACTTAGCAGACCGCAAATAATCCCCAAAAACAATGTGCGTAACAGTCGCGGAGCCATCCCCGACATGTGGGCAGTAGCTGTCTCCATGTGAGCGCTCGATTCCTGTCACGAGATGACCGCCGAGAGCATGCTGCATAACATGCGGGGACACATGGTTGTGCATTTTCCTGATACCTTTCTTGAGGATCACGCCGATGATAGTGTCTCGTGTTTTCCTCAGAATCGTTCTTCTCTCTCGTCAGGATGATCTCTGGGATAGCTTATGGAACCGTCTTTCATGGCTGCCGGAGCAATCTGGCGGACCTGTATCAGATCAAATGAAAGAAGTTCTTCTGAACATCTTCTGGGCTATCCGTCTACATTTTCGAAAGAGACTTGCTTAATATTCGCAGATCTTGTTCTGTGGTACTGCTCAAAGCTTCATCTTCCGACCCACATTTCACGGGGGCGCAAGTTCGATCTCCGCGTCAGAAACAATTTTTCTGCAAAACTGCCTCGTGTCGATACTTTCTGTTGAAGTCACACGATTATCTCGAGTTATATGCTCAGTGCAAGTCTCCTTCTTGATGGAAAACCAAGTCATCGAGGGCCGCACTCATCGATATTCGCATCAAGACTGTAACGAGAACACCTCCGTATTGTCTGTGTCCGACGGTTGCACGTACCACGGGCGTTGACTTTAGGCGGGTTGGGGCGAAGAGATTTAGCCACGTGCGAGGAATAGGCCCGTTCCCATTCCTCACCGGAAACTAAGCTGTGGGATCGGATTCCGCCGGGGATCCATTTCCCGGCGGCACCTGCTGCCCCGAGCAGCAGCCAGCGCGTAGCGACACGCGTCGGCCGCCCGAGTCCACCCCCAGCCCGCATAAGGCGACGCCGCCCGCGTCTCCCGGTGCTGCTCCCCGGCTCCCCACGTCCGTTGTGTTTTCGCCTCACCGTGAAAAAACGGCGTCCACCAATCAAACGGTGGGCGTGACGGAGCTGTGGACCTCGTGGCGTCGATCTCGGCGCCTACCTCCCTCGCGGGGAGCGGCTTCTTTGACTTTTGTCTCGCCGCGCCGGGCCTCGTGCCGACGGTTTTGACGGGGGGGACCACCCCCCCCGTTTTTGCCTTCTTCCTGGTCTCTTGGTTGCTCTTTCTCCTCCCAGTGTCCACCTGTGCCCGCAAAAAGGGCGGCGGCAAGGGGCCGGCGACGCCCAGCAAGGACGGGGCGGGGGCTGGTGCTGCCGACGACCCCCCGGCGGATGACGGCACGGCGTCCGACGGGAGCAGCAGGGGCTCGCACGCCGGCAGCGGCAGCGGCGGCGGCGGTGGCGCTGGCACTGGTGGCGGCGGCGGCGGCGTTGGTTGCGGCGGCGGCGGCGGCGGTGGTGGCGGCGGCGGCGGTGGTGGCGGCGGGGGCGACGGAGGCGGCGGGGGGAGCGATCCCCCCGCTGTCGAAGACGACGAGCTCGACGACGGCTCGAAAGAGGAGTCGGACGACGTCTACTCGCCGGACGAGCGCCGCGTGACGCGCTACCGCAGCGCGTTCCACATCACCCAGATCTGCCGTGTCCGCAACGTCCGCCCGGATATCCGCGGCTTCTACCTCCCGCCCGAAGGCGAGGCCCACTCGCGCTACCCGCACACCTTCGACTTGGTGGGGGACACCCGCTACGGCACGGTGCAGGTCAAGCCCGCGGGCAAGCCCGCCTACGACTTGGTGTTTGTGTACAACATCGCGGCGTGCGTGCAGCGACTTCATAACCGCGCGCTGAGCCGCAAGGAGGCTGTCGAGCGCGCGAGGCAGACGCCGTCCGCCTACGACGTCAACACGCGCGTGGCGCTACACCAGCTGTTTGCGCTCGTGTCGGCACGGTACAAGGTCATCACCTTGGCCACCCACGACCAGGCGGCGACCGAGACGCTGCGGGTGCTGGTGTTTGGGCACGGCGACCAGGACGTGTGCTACCCGTCCTACGACTACTTGGCCACGGCCCAGAACGACAGCCTCGTCCACGCGGCGGCGCGCGCGCACGGGAAGCGGTATGCCGACGGCATTCGCGGGGGCGATGCCAAGCCGCCCAAGGGGGGGCGTTTCACCCGGGACGCCTAAAAAAGGTGGCTCGTCGGCGGTGCCGGCCCCCCGCCGTTCCCGGGGGTCTGGGGCGTCCCCTAGCTTACCGGGGGACGCTCTGCAACACAAGGCAAGCAAGCGTCGCCGTCCCCCGCCCAAAAAGCGGCGGCAAGCGCGTCTACAGCGAGAGGAGGACGCGGCGGCGGCGGCTGACGCGCCCTCCTCGACATTGCTGGCGGCGCTGACGGCTTGGGTTGCGATAAGGGCGGCTTATTGGGTACTGCGGACAATCCAGTTCGGATTTCGTGTTTCCTGGGCGTCGCGTCCGACGCAAACCCGGTCCAAGGGCTACGAGCTACCCCCGGACGAGTTCGTCTGGGCCTCGGCCGAAGTCGGGCGTTGGGTGTCTGCGGGGTACGCCCGGAGGCTCTCCCCCGCGGCGGGCGCTGGCGCCCCGTGGGTGTCGCTAACGTTCATCGTGTACGGATCCAAGCCACGGCTGGTCGTCGACCTCCGCTTGATCAACCTGCACGTGCGCAAGAGGGTCCTTCAGTACCAGCGCCTGCCCAATTCTTGGCCACGCTCGTCCCAAACGACCACCTCGTCTCTTGGGACGTGACGAACGCATTCTACCACATCCGTCTGCGGCCGTCAGACCGCAAGTACTTCCGGTCTGTCGCGCGCGGGGTGGTTTACGAGCCTCGTGTGCTCCCTTTCGGGATGCGGCTGATGTTGAGCTCCGCTAGGGAATTGCATTGGAGCTATACTTACACGCGAGCTTTTTGTGCCTGAAGCTTGTGTACTTGTTGGCATTCCATTGTGTATGACTTGTACTTGTTTGTACTTGATTTGTGTATCTTTTGGTGAGCTCCCCCCTTCTCGTGGTGAGCTCGGGGGGGATTGTGCGTGGCGTGGTGACTGGATTGTGCGGCGGTGGGCAGCTGACCACCGGGGAGGCGCATGCTCCGCTTTGGGAGGTGCGCCGCAGGCCCTGCACACGCGGAGAGTGGAAGTGCCTGGAGGAGCACTGAGAGAGGGTCGTCTCTGGGACTGGCAGAGGGGTGGCCTGGGGTATATCAGGTGGTCCTAGTGGGCCCAAGGCCGCCATCCAAGTAAACCAACGCATCCACCTATCTACCTCCCGCTTCACAGGTTATGGGCCCAGCTGTCGCTGGTGGTCATCGTCGTCTTCCCTGCGGTCGCTGGTCGGACGACATTTCTCGGGTTGTGGTGTGTTCTGGCGTCGCGCGGGCCGATACCGCCGTCCACGTCGTCAGTGCGGTGCTTGGCCGCGCCGCTGTCGTCAACATGTCGGACTACGGCCGCCTTAGCGGCCCACGGTTCGCGCAGCTGGACGACGATTACAAGGTGTGGGCGGCGTACCAGCGTGCGCAGCTCAAGAAAGAGAAGCTGTGGACGGCCGTCGTGACGGACCGCCCTCCTTCTGGTTCGGACGACAAGAAGTCCGACCCGGTGGTCGAAGCGTGGGACGCCATGAACGAGGCGGCGCTGGCGACCATCCAGATGTCGGTCAAGCCCGTGCATCTCAACACTGTCACGTCGGTTGACACGGCCAAGGAGGCGTGAGACGCGCTCAAGGTCATGTTCGAGGCACGTGACAACGCGCAGCTGCTGCGGCTCATAGACGAGCTGAGAGACCTGAAGAAGGGCGACGACGAAAACATCATCAAGTTTGCGTCGCGCGCCAAGATGATCCGGGACGAGCTTGCCATGCTCGGAAACCCAGTGGACGACAACACGCTCGCACTGCGTGTCTTGTCGGGGCTTCCGTCAGAGTACGGGCTGCTCAGGACGGTCTTGGAGAACAAGGACACCAAGCTCGTCATGTCGGACGTGACGGCTAAGCTGCTGCAAGTGGAGCAGCGGAGCATTACCGTCGCCACGTCCAAGCCTTCTGGCAGTGTCAAGTCACAAGCCTTTGCTCCAGCAGCGCACAAGAAGTCGTTTGACAAGAAGTCGGTCGTGTGCTTCTACTGCAACCAGAAAGGGCACATGCAGCGCGACTGCTACAAGAAGAAGGCGGACGGGGCCAAGGGCAAGGGCAAGCCAGGTGGTGGTGGTCGTGAAGGCGGCCACGGCGGCGGGCCCCACGCGGGTGCCGCTTTGGCCTACACTGCTTCCACCGGCAATGCCGGGAGCAGCAAGGCTGACAGGAGCACACGCGGGTTATCAACCTGGGTGCTTGACTCAGGCGCAACCAACCACATGGCCGCCGTGTTGGGATTCGAAAATTGTACCACTCAGCTACAGCCACAATACCGATGTGAATGGTCCTGGGGAGTTCAAACTTATAGTCTAACACGCCGGGGATAGGGGCTTCTCAATCTGGACGGCGGGAAGCGGGGCCGAGGTCACCTTGGCCAACGGCGACGAGGTGCCCATCAAGGGGCACGGCCACGTCTCAATGGACGTTGGCAAAGGAAACACCAAGACGCGCATGGTTCTTGGGGATGCTATGCTCGTTCCGGACCTGACTAGCAACCTGCTGTCGGCTCGAGCGGTCGACCGCAATCGAGGTGCGGTGGTGTTTGTCGACAACGCCTGCTACATCCTTAGCGACGGGGATGTGTTCGCTAGAGCGGAGTGCTCGACAAGGCGTCGGTTGTCGGCAAGGTGAACGACCTGGAGCAGTATGTGCTCAAGGTGACGCCGGTACAGGCGTCGGCTAACTCGGCATCCACGCGTATAGCTGGGGAGGCGGAGCTGTGGCACCGTCGTTTCAACCATTTGGGGTTAGAGAACCTCAAGCGGGCGGCCACAATGGTCGACGGCATGCCGGTGT
>Ga0209831_1001241_pt1 | contig 23944 bp, 25 predicted proteins | sample Maine_Asex4_meta_FD_187451 | JGI IMG/M metagenome (GOLD analysis project Ga0209831, IMG submission 187451) | Marine algal microbial communities from Maine, USA - Maine_Asex4_metaG (SPAdes) (version 2) | ecosystem: Host-associated > Algae > Red algae > Unclassified | place: Maine, USA | collected... | reverse complement strand
TGACTCAGCAAACTCAGTAGTCGATTATAAAGGGGGGTAGATTTTGGCATGGAATTTAAGCTTAAAACTATTCATTTTCAGCTTCCCATGAATGCTCTACCTTTTCTTACTTTCTACCGAATTTCAACACTTTCAGGTACTTGTGTCAGGCAATCAGGATTCTACCAATTCTGAATTAACCTTTATGGTGGGTTCGGAAAACTCTTTCTTTGTCTCAGTAGAAACCAAAGGAGCAAATCAGATAGGGGATTATCTTCTAGATGTCGCTGCTATAGACGTTAATGTTTCTAGTACAGAAAACACACCTTTAACAGTCATAGATTCAATTCAAACCGTAGATAACTTAACTGGTAATTTAAGAGATACGGATATTGAGTCTTCTGTCGAAATTACTAGAGAAGATGGTTCGACGGAAACTTTTAGCATCTTTGAAGATAACTATCTTTTGCAAAGGAGTCAAGTTGGTCAAGAAGTTAGATTCAGTCTTAGTAGCGATGTTTTTGATGGCGAACTGAACATATTTGAGATAGATCCAACAGGAAATATTCAATCTATCTTAGATGAGATTGATGTAGTTCAAGGAATCGGTACTACTGAAACTGCTACTTTGACAACTGAAGCTGGATCGAATTATCTAATTAGCGTTACTGGAGGTACGGATAGTGCCGATGCAGTTAAATTTGGCGAATATAGCTTGGTTACTGAAGTAATCTAAATTTTCGTCTTTTAAAGAGAGCGATTACGCTTCGCGTAGTCTTTGGATCGCAATTGTTGATTAGAGGTTAATTGCGATCGCGCTTTATTAGAAACTGATGTTATAACAGTTATGCCATGATTAGTAAATATTACTGTGATCAATGCCGTTGATAGATCGCTATTTAATTAAACAATTAGTTCCAGCATGGATATTTTGTTTAAGTTTATGCACTATCTTAGGGGAAGTTATTGGTATTTCATTTGAACAAGTAGATTTCATTGTAGAACAAAATTTTTCTCTCGCAACTGCACTTCAAGTTCATTGGTTAAAACTTCCTGCTTTTTTATCCCTTGCTTTACCATTTTCTCTATTGATGGCAAATGGTGTTGTTTACAGTAAACTATCAAAAAACAATGAAATTATTGCTTTTCAGAGTTTCGGAGTACGTATATATCGTTTGATATTAACTCCTGTGTTTTTTGGCATATTAATATTATCATTCAAATTCTTTTTAGATATATCAATAGTTCCTAGTACTAATTATCAAGCAGCTATAGTTATTGAAAATGAATTTAAAATTGAACGAAATAATTTGCAAAAATATCATAGTAAAAATATTGTTTATCAGGATTTTTCTACTTTAGATCGGCAGCAATTATTAAAATATATAATTTGTGTAGATAGCTTTGATGGAGAAAAATTACATGATATAAATATACTAGAATTTAAGCAAAGACAATTATACAAAATAGTTATTGCGGGTACTGCTATTTGGAATCAACAATTAGAATTATGGGATCTTAATAATGGTAGCCAGCATATTATTAATAATCATGAGTATGAAGAAGTAAATTATTTCGATAGATTATCCCTGTCTATAGGTAAAAATCTTTTGTATTATGTACAGAATTACCGTGATAATCGAGAAATGACTTTAGGGGAGCTTCATCAATGGTTGAAGGTACTTAAAGGAGGTAATAACCTCAAAAAAATACGTCAATTGCAAATTGACATCCAAGAAAGATATGCTTTACCTTTTTCTTGTATAGTATTTACTTTGCTTGGTTTAGCTTTAGGATGTAGTCGCCAAATAGAAATAAAGAAAATTTCTTTAATCTTATTAATTATTTTTGGATATCAAGCAACTCAGTTTTTAAGTAATAGTCTTTGTTTGATAGGACTAATACCCGTAACATTTGGCGTTTGGATTCCTAACATAATTACTCTTATTTTATCGACTATATTGCTGAACTCAAATACTTAATATTTATGGCCTTTACTCGCGCAAGCAAAACTCTTCATGGCATAATCTTATCTGAGGATCTTCTCGTTTTACCCCTTTATCCAACTGAAGCATATTGAGATTGAAGTTGTGAGCCAGTCTCCACTAATTCTCTATTTCGGGATGTTACCTCAAACGGTAGTGTTGCAAAAACCTGAAATACTAATACAGTATTGTTGAGTTACTGTATTCAGCTTAATTTTGATGAACTCAAAAACTCCGTTCAAATGGCGACATTTTCAAGGCGAGTTCATTCTGCTGTGCGTGAAGTGGTATCTGCGATATCCCTTGAACTATCGGGATATTGAAGAGATGATAGCTGAAAGGGGATTACGGGTTGATCGCACAACTATTTACCGTTGAGTAATCGCTCATTCTTCTGAGTTGAATCAACGCGCTTTGCTCACATGCTCGAAAAACCAATGACTCGTGGCGAGTGGATGTAACCTATATCAAGGTCAAAGGCGATTGGAAATTTTTGTATCGCGCCATCGACAGTAAAGGTAATACTATTGATTTCCTGCTAACCGATAATAGAGATGCCCCAGCAGCGACAACGTTCTTGCTCCGTCCTATACGATGAGGAGACCTCAGCGCGGGCGGTGCGCTTTTTTCTTAAAGCGTTTGGTCATTCAGATTCTAGAAAAATCAGAGTCATTAACACTGACAAAGACAAAGCTTATCCCAAAGCAATCAAGGATTTAAAGGAATCGGGAGTTCTTCCTCATTCTGTGGAACATCGAGCCGTTAAATACTTGAATAACATCATTGAGCAGGATCATCGATGTATCAAACGGAAGGTCATAGCCAGTCAGCATTTTAAAGAATTTGACAGTGCTATCCAAACTATCTCTGGATATGAAACCATGAATGCGATCTGTAAAGGTCAAATCAAAAATGTGAATCGAGGTGACATCTTGGGACAAAAGAAATTTATCCATTCCGCCTTTGGGATTGCTGTCTGAATTTTAAGGAAAATCAAGGGTTTATCATGACTTTTACCTTTATTCCTACTCTTTGCAACACATCCGCTCAACTCCTCAAGTCACACTTACCCAAACCATTAACCATACTACATACTCGCTCCGTTCTTCTTTTTCCTTTATCGAGCCTCTAATTTAAGCTCGAACCAGTCTATCATTTTAGCTTATATTAAGATGCGTTCACCCTCTACGCAAAACGGCGCAATGCGCCATCGTTCCCAAAGGGGACTGAGAAGCGAAGCTTCCGTAATATGCGTCCTAGCCGCCTAGCGGCACGAGAGCCTTTAGCTCTCCAGTCTGCTTTGCAGACGATGGGGTATTGCGCCGTTTTGCGAATGCGCTGCACCAAAGCTCATCACACTGTGCATTGTTAATTTGCCTTTTTTTGGATGACACTTTAATTTTTCATGGGTATAGAAGCATATTTTTAAGACGCGTTTTGGGTAAGGTACGATTTCTGCCAACGAAATTCTTCCCAACAGAAGTCTATCAATATAATTCTCGCTTTTCTTTGCTGACGATAATTTGCTGAGGATTCTCAACAAACTGGCGATTGCACTCATTACATTTGAATCTCTGTTTTCCATTATGTAGCGGAAGCAAAGCTTCCTAGTCGCCTAGCGGCGAATGCGCTGCACCATTTTTGTTGAAGAACAGCTTGGGCAAATCAGCATTAAATGAGTCTAAATTACAATTTTTTCCTCGTCCTCTATCATTACATCTACATGACTACCTGTTTTCGACACTTCTACCACTCGGACATCGGACAAATCTAGAGATATCTGAATCGAGTTATCCATCATGCCCATCATCGTTCATCTAATCTATTTATCATCCCAAAATAGTCAGACTCTTAACAACTACACTATTTGTAGTGTCTACCACAGGAATTACGGCAGAGCCATTTTTCTTTTCAATTCGCAAATAGGTTGCACACGGCATGAACTACACTTATGTGAATTCCTAATTATCTTCAGGTTGGCATAAAATAGTTGCACGGTCCTTATTTTCTGTGGTTGTATTTTGCCCTCTCAAAGCATCCTGATAACATTCAGCAGGGGCGATTGAAATTGCTCCTTTACATAGGATAGCTGCACGGTCTTTATTTTCTGTGGTTGTATTGTGTCCGCTCAAAGCCTCCTGATAACATTCAGCAGGGGCAATTGAAATTGCTCCTTTACATAAGATAGCTGCACGGTCCTTATTTCCTGTAGTTGTATTTTGCCCTCTTAAAGCCTCCTGATAACATTTAGCAGGAGCGTCCGAATGTGTTGGGTTAGAAGAATTATTATTGTTATTGTTGTTTGATTGAGCTTCAGGCTGAGGAGAAACAGGACAACCAAAGGGCGTACATTCCTCTCCTTTTGGCGCATTCGGACAGCCAAATGGATTGCATTCTGCAATACTCGATTGGGAACAACCAAAAGTATTACAGCCAGCCTGAGCAGAATCAGCAGAGAATCCAATTCCAGTTAAAGAGAAAGTTAATATTAAACCTGAAAATAATAGTTTATTCACGATATAATTATTTATTTTATTAAATTATTAAATATTCAATGATTATAGGTAAGAATACTATTCTTGTTTATAAAGTTTTATAAAGAAAGTGATAATTATTTCATCTAAATAAAGCGATTAGAATAGAAGAGTAAGCGCAATAAAGTTTAGGTACTCACGGGGTGACAATAGATTTAAAAAGAAGACAGGATAAGCATTTTAGCCCTCATGCCCTGTTGGTAAAAAGGCAGCTTATTAGGAGTGAGTATCATTAACTGCTCAACCCACTCATGGCATATTTGAAAATCTTCAACCCATAAGCTACCATACAACCCCACCCAGAAGTTGCTATGTCTTCGATCTTTCCTCAAGTTTTCTTTTAAATTGTGGTACAAAGTCTTTTTATTCCCTGTATCAACTACTGTTAACTCACACCAGTTCACTTCCATTACAGGTTCACTGGCTCTCAGAGGAATTCGATTGAGATAGCAATACTCATAAGATAAACGTCTGCGTCCTCGAATCTCAAATGTAGTCAGGGTCTTTATCTCATCGATTCGTTTGAGATAGTCCACCCATTCATACAGTTCTTGGTGGGATGTTCTTTTGCAGACAAAAATAAAGTGATAACCCGCATTTTTAGCCGTCTCACACATTGGTTGATTGCAGTAAAGATCGTCTCCGAGTAAGGTGATTGGGGTTTCTTTATTATTAAGAGGATGAGCCTTCATCCATCTTTTCGCCGCCGCATTTTCACAGTCTTGTTTCTCATGACCATCCTGAGGTCTAATAAATTCAGGTTCTAAGCCAATCACTTGGGAGATACCTGGCGCTACTAAAACTGGAGTCACCACACTATGAAAATAAGTGGTACTGCCATTATGATGAGTTCGATGGGAACAACGGGGACAATGAATCTTCTTGGAAGAAAAATATTCGGTTCCATCGAGAGCTATCAACCGCTCTCCACCTAAGCAATCATATGCTTTGAGAGAACCCGTTTGTTCTAAATATTGATAGAGTGAATTAAACACTCCTTTAATTTTACTGGCTGGTACTGGGTCAAGAAGATTGCGAATTTGATTGTCACAAGGTATTGCTTCGATGCCAAACAGACTGCTAGCATTGTCTTGACCTTTATGACTTTTCATCAAGCGTTGATGGTCTAGAAACGAAGGTGATTGCAGGAAAAAGACCGAAAAGGCACTCAGCAGGGCTTCTTTTACCTTGTATTTGGTATTGTTGCTCGGTTTTCTCTCATCTGGCAACTCATCTAATTCTGCCGTCAACATTTCTAGTAACAACTGTATCCTGATTCTCTCAGTCATACTCTACTTTTCTCAAAGTGAATACCTTTTAATCTACTACGCTCAGTTCCTCTTAATTTTTCGTTTTTTATTCTCAATTTAAATTCCCGAACATTATTTCCTTTTTCTTAGGAGATTTTTAAAATGAGAATTGCTGGGTTATTTTGCTCCAATAAAAAGCCAAATTTACTTTAGACATTCCTGTTTGTTTAGTAAAACCAACTTGTCTCAAATAAAAAGATTTTCCTGGCTTCAATCCTAGAGATATTAATTGCTGATATTTTTCTCCCTGTTGTTGAATATATTTGTTACTTTTAGTTCTCAAGACGTATTGACAGCCTTGCTTAGACAGCCAGTCTGCTAAATTGACATTGCCAAATTCTCGGTCTCCTATAACTACTACTTGATAACCTTTTAATAATCTTAGAGTTGATTTAAGCAATCTTCTTTGTTCGGCTATGTTGCTATTTCCCTTCTTGTCTAGCAACATCCAATTTAAAGGTATAGCTCTGTTATTTTTGATTAAACTAGCTACAAACAAATTCCGCTCTTGCCATCTGGTTCTATCGATAGCTAGATAGCAAACCTTTTTTCGAGTTTGATTGATTTTTAGCCATTTTTTAATGATGGGAAACCAAATACATTTAGTTGTCAATTGTGGTAAAGCTAAAAATCTTTGAATGTGACGACGACGACTCTGATATTTGATTGGAATCGGTAGGACTGATGCTAGTTTTTCACGTCACGAATTGTTCTATAGCTTTGCAATATCAGTACCATTATTCTCAGCGTCGCATATTGTCTTGAAGTTAGTAATTGCGAGATACATTTGTGATAGAATTCTGGCAACGTTTTTTAGTTTGGGGTCTTTTCAACCTTTTTCTTACCATTTCACTGCTACATCCATCTGTTCATCTCGCTTTTGAGTCTCTTGTCACCCCGTGAGGTTTAGGTAATTAGATTAAGTTTGGACTGTGGGGAAATCAAAGCTTGAATAATCTTAAGTAGATTGATGCTCCATTGCTTGAGCAAAGCTACATGTTCTTGCAACACTACCCAAAATTATGATCAGTCTCCACAATTGGAAAACTATAAACTAACGCCCAAAAACTCTTTCAACTTTGCCTGAGAAATCCTTCTGGAAGAAATTATTCCCATCATCAGCATGATTTCGTCATTTCTGTTATACATGAGAGCTTATCTAGAATCGTACAGTATTCTTTATCGATCGCAACGGGGAAAAATAAAATTAAGCTCTTATTGTAATATCAATGATTATCTAAATGACTTCTAAAATTCCCATCCAGATTGCGTTGATTTTACTTCTGTTCCTCGCGGGCTGTTCTACCACCAGCACGAGCGATTTACCCAGTTGTACCTCATCTGATTGTGATTGCAGCGATTTTAGCACTCAACAAGAAGCACAAAAAGTACTAGATGCTTTTCCCGACGACCGATACAGATTAGACCGTGATGGTAATGGTCTTGCTTGTGAATCATTAGCTAAAGGGACAAAGAAAAAAACTAATACTAATAGTCAGGCAATCGCATCATCTAATATCCATCTCAAATACGGCAATCTAAGTAATGCCAACCTCAAAGACACCAATAACTATCTGAAAGAGCGACCCCAGTACGCCCTATCCTATAACTGTCAAGCTGGTACTGCTAACTGGGTGAGTTGGCAACTCAATCGTGACTGGTTAGGTTCAGTCGATCGCTCTGATGATTTTAGACCAGATGGAGATTTACCAAATGGTTGCTATGCGGTACGTCCAACCGATTATCGAGGTACGGGTTATGACAGGGGACATCTTACACAATCGGGCGATCGCGCTCGATTGTGTTCTGAGAGAAACCTGAAGGTTTTGATATGAAGCTCTAGCTACAAGGAATAAGATAAATTCGGCTTAGAAACTTCGCCATTTGAAGTCGAGGGATGCTGAGGAAAACTCAGCTTGTTTAATTGACTTGTTGAAGGGAGTTTTTGATTTTATTAATATTGAACTTAAAATAATAGCTCAACAATACTATGTCAGTATTTCAATATCTTGCAGCACTACCACTCTTGCAGTTTCTATTGAAAATCTTTTTTTGAAGCATGAGACAAGTCACTGACAATGCAAAGATTAATAATCTAGAACAGTGGAATATATAAAATTCCTATCTAGATTAATGATTAAGAATAGTTTTAATAATAATGACAATTTAGATTTACAGTCAGCAGAATTGCTCTCACCAGATACAGATTCAAATTTGGGAGATCTGATTACACCTCAGTTGACTACAAAAGATATGTCTTTAGGATCTAAACCCGATCTTGCTACTAATATTGAAACTATTTCCCAAGTAGCTAGAGAAGAGGCTTATCGCTATTTTCAAGATTTTACTAGCAGAACGAATTGGCAAAACGAGATAGATGATATTTTTGGCACTAGCTATTCTGCCGAAGCATTAAACGAGATTGTTAGTGAACTGCACGCGAATAATCTGACTAACTTTCCTAAGATTCAAATAATTGATGCTGATAGCCTCCAGGGTGCAAACGGCGGATACAATAGCAGAGATAGCCTGATTTACCTTGCAGATACTTTTCTTGCCGATAACCTCAACAATCTCAGTGCAGTTACTAAAGTAGTTTTAGAGGAAGTCGGTCATTTTATTGATGCGGAAATAAACTTAGAAGATTCTCCTGGCGATGAAGGTGAAAAATTTGTCAAACGCCTTTTTGGAGAAGAATTTGATGCTGGGCTTTTAGCCGAAGATGATACTAAGGTTATTACGGTCAATGAAAAGCAGGTAATAATTGAGCAGTCTAATGAGGATTTGGCAGGTAATAGTTTAGCGGATGCTAGAGACTTAGGAAATTTTACTGGTACAGAAACCTATAAAGATAGTGTTAGCAGTCAAGACCGCAATGACTATTATAAATTTAATCTCGATACGGCGGGAACAGTAAATTTTGCTCTGACAGGGCTAAGTGCGAATGCCAATATTGTTCTGCTCGATAGTACTGGCAAAAGTATCATCGGTAGCTGGAGACCAGGAACTAAAAGTGAATACCAAGTAGCCGAAAATCTTGATGCTGGCGACTATTATCTGCGCGTAGTTCGCTGGTGGGGTAATACCAGCTATGACCTATCTCTGACTTTTGATGGAGCGGGGGATAATCTTGCTGCTGCTAGGGATCTAGGTTCTTTCACTGGTACTCAGTCTTTTAAAGACAGCATCAGCAGTCAAGATCGTAATGACTATTACAAATTTAATCTCGATACTTCAGGAGAAATAAAGTTCGCCCTCACAGGGCTAAGTGCGAACGCCAATATTGTCCTGCTCGATAGTGCGGGTAAAAGTATTATCGGTAGCTGGAGACCAGGAACGAGAAATGAATATCAGGTAAAAGAAGACCTTGATGCTGGGGATTATTATCTACGTGTAATTCAAAAATGGGGTCGAACTAACTATAATCTTTCTCTCGTCTTTGATGGAGCGGGGGATAATCTTGCTGCTGCTAGGGATCTAGGTTCTTTCACTGGTACTCAATCTTTTAAAGACAGTATCAGTAGTCAAGACCGCAATGACTACTATAAATTTAATCTTGATACTTCAGGAGAAGTAAAGTTCGCCCTTACAGGGCTGAGTGATAATGCCAATATTGTTCTACTTGATAGTACTGGCAAAAGTATTATCGGTAGCTGGAGACCAGGAACGAGAAACGAATATCAAATAGCTAAAGACCTCCCTGCTGGTGATTATTATCTGCGTGTACTTGGCTGGGGAGGTAAAACTAACTATGACTTCTCCCTCGATGTCGAAACTTATCCTGTGTGGCAGGCTGAGTACTTCAATAATGCGAATATTTCAGGAACTCCTGTCTTTACCGAAACTATCGCCGATGCGCGTGAGGGAATAGACATTAACTGGGAATCGGCATCTCCAGATAGCTCTGTTAATGTCGATAACTTTTCAGCCAGATTTACTGCAACTTCAGTATTTGAAACTGGACTATATAATTTTGTTTCTCAAGCTGATGATGGAGTTAGGGTTTATGTTGATGACATTAAGGTAATTGATAAGTGGAATACAGCTAACCCTTGGTCGCGCCATGATGCCTACATTGCCATCCCAGAAGGAGAACACACTGTTGCAATTGAATACTACGAACAAGCTGGCATAGCAGGACAAAAGCTACTCTGGTCGAAGACGGAGCTTGATGTCGAGATAGATTCTCTTCACCCTGTCGGTTACAACGGTACTGGTATTCATCAAACTTACTTTGATACATACGAACGTAATGGCAGTATCGAGCAGTTAGGATCTCCACTCAATAATATTCACCCTTGGGGTGATGGATATGTCCAAGATTTTCAGGGTGGGAATGATGGACGTGGTTCGATCATGAAGTCTAACGCTAATGATTACTCTTACTGGGTCGGGAATGAGTTTTGGAATGTGTATTCGGGTACTGGGGGTGCGGGAGGAATACTAAACTATCCTATCTCTGATGCTTATGAAACTGAAGGAGGCACCAGACAAGATTTTTTAGGTGGTGTAATTTTCCAATCTGAGAATGGCACTTTTCCAATTTATGGTGGAATTGGCGGAAAATATCTTTACTTAGGTGGAGAAACGAGCTTTCTTTATTTTCCTACCAGTAAGGAGATTGGTATCGGTGATGGCTGGATCATTCAGCATTTTGAAGGTGGCGATATTCTTTACAAAGATGGTCAGCCTACCGTTGCGTTTGATATTAGAGTTAACGATGGTCAGCCTCAAGAAGGCGGTAATGGTAGTACTGACAAATGGCACGTTCAATACTGGAACAACAGAGGATTTAGTGGTGAGGCAGTTTGGTCTGAGACTTTAGAACCAGGGGAGCTGATATTTGGTGCTGGTTCTGGAGCGCCTTTGGGTAGCAGAGGCATACCTGAAGACAATTTTTCAGCGCGATGGGTTACTACTAGTTATTTTGAAGGCGGGCTATATGATTTTATCTCTCAAGCCGATGACGGGGTGAGAGTCTATGTTGATGGCAAACTAATTATTGATAAGTGGAGCGATTCACCTTTTGAAACGGAAAATAAACATCTTGAAGTCGAACAGGGTTATCACGAGGTTAGAGTTGATTACTACGAACATTTAGGAGGGGCTGCTAACCATCTTCGTTGGGAACAGATTAATTCTCTAGACGAATGGAATGGAGAAATCTATCGAGGAAAAGATCTCGTAGCTGACAATTTTGTTAAATTTGGCAGCCAAGGTAGTGGCGCTTTAGATCTAAACTGGGGTCGAGGTGGCCCGCTTTCTGCAAATAATGTCTATATCAAAGATCGAGGAGATATAGATGTACCTACCCAGAACCAAGAGATGAGAGGAACTGGGGACTTTAATAACGATGGACATACCGATATTGTCTGGCAGGGTGTCAACGGAGCTACTCAAGTCTGGTTGATGAATAATAATCGAGTTGTCGAAAAAGCCGACTTAGATTTCTTTACTAGCGATCTGCAGGTTCGGGCAGCAGGAGACTTTAATAATGATGGTCGCGTAGATCTTCTCTGGCAAGATCTACGCACCAACATGATGCATATTGGTTTGATGGATGATCTCACATTTGTCAGTACTACTGCATTAAGAGCAGTTGGCAGCGAGTGGCAGGTTGGAGGTGCAGGAGATTTCAATAGTGATGGTCATGCAGATATTCTTTGGAGAAATGATAATAGTGCAGTTCACCTCTGGACAGTCAAAGATGGTCAGAGAATAGCTGGATTCAACTTAGAATCACCCGCTTTAGACTGGCAGCTTGAAGGAGTAGGTGATTTAAATGATGATGGTCATGCAGACATAGTTTGGAGACACGATAGTGGAGCAGTTCACTCTTGGCTCATGAACGATCTGAAAATTGTCGGTCGCATAGATTATGAAGCACCTACTTCAGATTGGAAAATTCTAGGAATTGGAGATATCGATAACGAAGGATATAGCGATATTCTCTGGATGAACGATAATGGTATATCTCACACTTGGTTGCTTGACGTTACAAACGACAATTTTTCCGATCGCTGGACGACAACTCAGTATTTTGAGCAGGCAGGAGTATATGAATTTACGAGTCTTGCTGATGATGGTGTCAGAATCTGGATTGACGGTAAGCTTGCTATCGATCGCTGGGAAGACCAGTCTTCAATCAGCAATACATTCTTAGTTTCTCTAAGTGAAGGACATCATTTAATTCAGGTCGAACATTTTGAGAATCTCGGTGCGGCGGTCAATAAGCTTGACTGGTCTAAATTGCCTGGAATAGCGATAGGTCAGCCTGTGGGTCTAATGAGCTTTGATTTATCCAATACTCCTAATACTCTCTATGCAGAACCTTGGGTAGGCGAATACTTTAATAACAAAAATCTTTCTGGCGCACCTGTATTGACCAGAATGGAGGAATTTCAAGTTGGAGGATTCATAGATTTAAACTGGAATTCCAACAGTCCCGATCCTCTAGTAAATGCAGATAATTTTTCAGCTCGCTGGACTACACAACAATATTTACAGTCAGGAACTTATACTTTCAATGTCGGTAGCGATGATGGAGTAAGGTTTTATATTAACGGCGAAAATGTTCTCGATCGATGGGTAGATCGAGGTTTTGCTAGTGATGAGGTAACCATCACTCTTCCTGAAGGAACTCATCAGCTACAGCTAGACTATTACGAATATGCTGGACCTGCAGCAGCTAAATTAACTTGGGACTACACACCTAATGCTTCCTCCTTTGCGATCGCAAAAAATAGTGCTGGAGATACCAGTTCCTCATTTGAAAACAAATACAATCAAATAATTTCTGAATATGGCGTTGGTACGATTGGTATTCCTACCAGTAATGTTGAAGGCATAATTAGTGCTGGAATTGTAACCCCTGGTAACCTAATGCTGCCTTCATTAGAAGAGGTTGCTAAGGTTCAGAAATTTAAAGGCATAAACTATGAAGGTGCTTTATTAAAAGCAACGGGTAGTAACGAAGTAATCTATGTATTTGGTGAAATTTGGCAAGCTTACGAACAGGCTGGTGGTGTAAGTCGCCTGGGTGTTCCTGTCTCTACACAGAAAGATCTAGGAAACGGAGCTTATGAATTAGAACTAGCCGATGGGATTATGTTCTGGAAGCCAGGAATGAGCAATCCTACTCTATACAAATATCAAGAAGGAAATAGCCTAACTATTCCAAGTGATGTTTGGCGCGCAGAATATTTCAATAATACGAATAGATCTGGAGATCCTGTTTTTGTAGAAGGTATTGCCGATTATGGTCAGGGTTTTATTAAACAGTGGGCTGCTAGCTCTCCCAATCCTGTGGTTAGCTCGGATAATTTCTCTGGTCGTTTGACTACTAGACGTTATCTAGAACCTGGTTTACACCACATTAAAATCGGTGCTGATGATGGGGCAAAAGTTAAAATTGGCGACCAATGGATAATTAATAATGGATTTGGCAGTCACTCAGGCTATTTTTATTCTATTGGTCAAGAATATGACATTCAGGTTGAATATTACGAACTAGGGGGTCACGCTGCTGTTGGCTTTGAAATAGACAAAGCTACTCCTATAGTCGAATCCGTCAATAACACTATTGAATGGCACACAAGTATTTTTCATTGGAGTGATGATGGTAGTCACGTACCTCCTTCTGATTTTCATAATGGAGGCATTTACAACCCTCGATATATTGGCGTAGCTAATCTTGGCTCTAATGCTAATCATGGGCTTAATTTTAATTGGGGACAAGATGATGCCATCAAAGCTAACAGCGATTTACCCCACGACTATTATGCAATCCGAGCTTATACGAGAGTCAACCTTGGAGGTGGCGAATATAAATTTAGAATCAAGGGCGATGATGGCGTTCAAATTCTGATTAGAGAAACAGGTACAGGGAACTGGCACTATGTAACCCCTAAAGATGAATGGCAACATCTCCGCAATTCCTATGGAGAATATTACTATACCCTACCTACAGGACAATACGACGTTCACGTCCAAATGTACGAACACGTTGGTCCTGCTCACTTTGATTTCTCCTACGAACATTTACCAATTACCCAGCCAGTAGATATCCATAATCAATGGAATGCCACTGTCTATGCTTGGGATACTAATCAAGGACAACCACGACAAGACTTCTATAACCATAAATTTATTGGGCAGCTTAAATTAGACAAGCCCAATGGCAATAGCGTTCGTGTCAATTTTGGTGACAATGGCGGAGCTGGTTCGTTAAATAACGATGGTCGCTTGCCCAAAGATAACTTTGCCATTCGCGCTTATACCCAAGCCAGCTTTGATGGCGGGGAATATACGTTTAACGTTCAAGGTGATGATGGCGTTCAACTTTTTGCCAAAAATATCCATACCAATCAGTGGTATCACATCACACCACAAGATCAATGGGTACAAGCCTATGGAACAAGACAGTTTAAAGCTAGCTTACCTAACGGTAGATACGACCTTCACTTCCATATGTACGAACATGGAGGGTTGGCTCAGTTCAATTTAGATTGGGATAAAGTTCCAGAAGTTCCCGTTAATACGGGTGGTGGCAATGGTGGTTCTCTTGGTGGCAATGCGATATTGTCTGTTAAAGGTGCGGATTATTTCAAAGCTCGTCCAGAGTTTTATACTACTGGAAATATTTTTTCTAATGCTAGATATGGTTCTCATCTTGTGGATAGTCGTAGCTATAGAGAAGGTAACTGTACTTGGTATGCCTATGGACGTGTTAAAGAGTTGGGGGGCAATGTTGCTGCTCTTAATTCAATGTCTGGAAATGCAAATACATGGCACAACAATCTCTCTAATGGAGCATCCATTGTTTACGATCCTCAAGTCGGAGATATTGCTCAGTGGGACAGTAATCATGTTGCCGTAGTTGAAAAAGTATATTTTAGCAATGGTGTTAAGAGAGTTATCCTGTCTGAATCTCAATGGGTTGACGTAGACGGCGTTGGAGGAGCAGGAACTTTACATCGCGTTGTAGATTATTTAGCTAGCAATCCCAACCGATATATTCGCGTTCCTGGTGTAAGTACGAATCAAAATAGTGGTTCGGTTAATGACAATGTAGAAGAATATAATCCAAGTATCCCTGCGCCACCTGATACACCTGGGTCTAATGAACAAATAAACATTAAACCCGATAGGGTAGGTAACAATAAATTTTCTTCTCTTTGGCTTGGAGAACTATCTAATAGTCAAGAAGTTAATACTCGTGAATGGATAAATAATTATGATAAATATGATTACTATAGCTTTTCGGTTGCAGAGCGCAGTCGTGTAAATGTATCCCTTAATGGGATGAGTGATAATCTAGATCTAGAAATACTAAATTGGTCGTCTACTCTTTTAAAATCAGATGGATGGAACAACAGTACAGAGTTTGTTAGTAAAGTTTTAAATCCTGGCGAACGTTACTATGTCAAAATTTATCAGGGCGATTCAGATGCCACCACTGGCTATGACCTTAATATATCTATTGATACAGATAACATTGGAAAATTAACTATTTATTCTAATAATCAAGGAGCTATCAATAGTAACCCTTTTACCCCTTTTAACAATTTGAATTTTTTAGTAAGTGGGCATAGTTGGCTATCTTATAAAGTCACTGACTATGTAGAAAACAATAGAGCAACTTCTATTTATGAGAACTATACAACATATGGGACTTGGGGAATAACCGAAAGAACCGATGAAAAAGGCTTATACTTGAATCTTGAAAAAAATTATTCTTACAAAGCTAGTCGTTATACATCTATAGATTTAGGTGAAGAAAAAGAACTATTCAGACAAATAGATGCATACACGGAACAAGGTCAAGATGCTTGGAGTTATCTTTCTCCTTGTTCTAGTTTTGCTAATGACGTTTGGGAAGCAGTAACGGGAGAAACACTTATCCCATCTGGAATATGGAGTACTCCTACAAGTCTCATCGAATTTATTTCTCATAAAAATGGAAACTCCAGTTCAGGTCAATTATCATAAAAGATGATCTTCAATCATCTTATTACGAGGGAGAGCCGAGATATGCTAGAAATAGTGCAAGATAGCTGTTAAAGCTATATACAGCAATAATCTTGGCAACCATTCTGTTTTTGGAATTTTGCACTTACGTTTCAAGCGTAAAACAGAATGGTTGTGTGGCGATCTTGCCTCTTTTTGATTCAGGCGATCTCTATTATCTAGAGCTTTTAGGCGATTTTTAAAATTAGGGCGATCATCTATAACTTTCAAAATTCAGTGCGTACAATTTTTAGAGTTATTTGGCGCAATACAAAAGTTCGTAATTAATTATCATCTGCGCCTAAATATCTGTATACGCTAGCTTTAGATAGGTTGTAATCAGCCATCAAAGTTTTAATCAGTACCCCTGATTTTCTTCGCTCTCGAAGCTCCTCAATCTGCTGAGTCGTCATTTTCCTCTTTCTACCAAATGCTACACCTCTCTCTTTAGCCTTGTTAATACAATCCATCTGCCGTTCGGCGCGAATCTCTGTCTCAAATTGTGCGATCGCGTTCAAGTTAGGAGTAAAACCGACTTTATTCCCTGTGGTTGCATAAAATCCATCAATCCTCTGAGCTTGTGATGGATTGATGGCTCCTAACACCATAAACAATATTCTTTTGTTCGGCAAGAAAGCGGAAGAATTTCTTGATGGAGGTTTTAAGTTCACTTTCACGTAAGTCATTAGCGCCATTTAAATACCATGTACGAAAATAACTATTAGCAATACCTCTAGTGATATCCTCAATGGAGGTAACATCAGTATCCCATTCCAGGTAATCGATAAAAATCTGAATAACACCAGAATGCTTGCGGACGGTTTTAGGGGTAAATGAGTAACTGAGAAAATGTTCAAACTCTGTATTAAGCCCTTGAAGCTGATGACGAAGAGGCTGGAATTCAGTTTCGCGATCGCTAGGAGCTTCGATGCAGTGATCGATTTGGTCACCAGGAATAGAGTTACGTTCTGAAGAGACCTGAGCCATCTTTAGCTATCCAAATTACATTGTGTCTGATTTATCTAGACATTAATGGAAGAGAGGGGGATAAATCAAGCAGATTGAAGAGAATCAGCGATCGCCTTTCGAACAAGTTCTTGCCAATTTTTTTTCTGCTTCAATTGAGATTTCATGCTGGCAGAAATACGAAGACTAACATTTTCAGTTAAAGGCTCGTCTCTTTCAGTTTGAAAAGCGTATTTAGTTCCGAAATCAGGATTACCACCAGGTCTTCCACTTGCTTTAGTTCCTGCCATTATTCTTCTCTAAAAGTTTAGATATAGTTTCATTCTAAAACCATTGTAAAAGATATTGAGTGTGATTATAGCGTGTTTACCTGTTATAAGTTATGTAAAGCAGCATGATTATAGCGTGTAAACATTCTATAATAGATGCATTAACGATAAAAAGTTAAAGAGTATCCAAAGCTGCGCGAACAGCTTTGGAGCAATCGAACAAGTACAAAATTATTAGGAATCGCAATGTTCAATTTACATGTAAGTGTAGAGCAAAAAAAACGAGAACAGCAAGGATTAGAAGCAAAAGAAGCGGAAGCGAGTCTAAACACAGACTTATATTCTGAGGGATATTTAGAAGGGTATTGGGGTTGCGAACCTTCTCACCTAGAGCAGCAAAGCTATTGGGATGGCTATCAAATTGGGATCAGGGAGTACTGGGCAAAAAAACTCGGAGTGATGACACCAACTGAATTCTAAAAACTCTCAAGCCACTTTCTCGTAGAGGGTGGCTGAATCGCTACAGAAACCAAATACCGAGTTGAAATCAATGAATAAGCCCCAGAAAAACGGAGTGATGGTAAGTGCTGTCTCACCTCAAATATCTCCTGCCCATAGCAATGCGATCGCAGTAACAGCAGAACACTATAAGACAATGACTGCATTCGTTCAGGCGCAGATGAAGAAAGATGTAGATTTTGGAGTCATACCAGGAACGAGTAAACCAACATTACTAAAGCCTGGAGCAGAGAAATTATGTAGATTATTCAGTCTTCGTCCAGGCTATCAATTAATCCATTTTATAAGCGACTTTGAGCAGCCACTCTTCTTTTATCATTATCGCTGTACCCTAGTTAGACAAGGGGAAATGGTAGGTGAAGGCGACGGGTCGTGCAACTCAAGGGAGAAGAAATATGAAAAACAGAAATACAAAATATTCGACTTAACAAATACAATCTGCAAAATAGCCCAAAAAAGAGCATTAGTAGCTGCTGTTTTATCAAGTTGTGGTGCCTCAGCTTTTTTTACCCAGGACATGGAAGATATGGGAGGTGTGAAATGAGTATTTTAGGGACATCACCGAACAATATAATCAGGTTCAACGCGGAGATAGCCACAGAATTACAAGATATGAATTCAGCGATACTGATTGAGTATCTGATGAATCTGTCGTTACCATTGCCTGAAAAGACGATATTTACAAAGGAAAAAGTCGGAAAAATATTGATTTTTGCATCGTCGAGAGAGATCGATAGAGTTATTAGAAACCTGGAAAAGAGGAAAATTCTAGAAAGATTAGAAAAAGCCAATAATTGGATTATCAATATTGAAGATTTGGTGCAGTACGTTGAAAGATTTGGAGGTGTGGCATGAGTATTGAAGCATCTCCAGTAATCCAAATAGAATCACTAAAGACAAAGTTCGACACGGTAGTAGTTTCAAACTCCTTGATAGCGTTACTAGACCACAACTACAACGAAGCGAGATTCCTGCAACAGCTACACTACTGGAGTTTTTCCGAGTATGGAGTGGTGATAGATGGAATCAGGTGGATATTCAAACCGATAAACGAATGGCTGACAGAAGTATTAGTAGGACTAACAGAGTGGCGATTAAGAAAAGCGATCGCCTCGTTATTAGAGAAAAACCTGATTCGGAGAGAGAAGCTATTTGCTAAACATCAGAAACAGGAATACAAAAGTTTCTGGTGGCAACCAAAGAATCAGACTTACTACTACAGCATCAATTACGCAGAGCTAGAAAAACTAATCAAAAAAGCTGAAAGAACGGAAAATGGTCGTATTGAGGAATACACAAAACTAAGTTCTGAGGTTTCTTTAGCAACTAAGTATTGTGAATTGTCTCAAAACAGATCAGAGAATACTAACCAAAGAAAACCAACAACAAAGCAGAGCGATCGCGCTACCAGCAAATCAGAATCAACTGCTGCTGCTACCTCTAAAGAGGCTTCAGAAGAGGGAGAAAGCCAAAAGAGTAGTAATCCTCACTCTGAACAGTTAACTGCTTCTCCTGGTCAAAATAAGGTCAATTTAGACTCAAAGGAGTCAAACCCTTGTAAAGAAGAAAACGTCGCCCAAGTTGATTGTATAGTCAATTTAAAATGGCGATCGCTAATTTCATTACTAGATAGTGCGGGGATACCGATAAATAAGACTTTAAGAGACTTGCTGAAATTGTACCCGTCAGAGAAGGTGGAAAGTGCGATCGCTATTGTGAAAGCAAGAAAGCGGGATCAATATATACCAAACCTTTCAGGGTATTTCGTCTCAGCCTTGAAAGGGGACTGGGCGAGTCAAGAGTTAGTTGAAGACGATCGCGCAACAGGAGAGATAGACAAAGGGGCAGTATTCCGTCATTGGTATGACCTTTCTCGACAGCTTGGCTATTGCTCTGGTCAAGAGGTGAGAGATGGAGAGCAGTTTGTGTGTCTCTCTGGAAACTGGGAAAAGTGGGAGGATGCAGTAAAGCGTGGTTACTCCCTTCAGTATTTGAAGAAAATAATGAAGCGAAATAGCTAGCAGTTATAGTCTGCATCTACCTTTTTTCATTATTAAACATAGACTAAGACTTACTTGACGTAGGTTCAGACTCATGATTTTGTATCTTGGGGTTGTGATTTCATAACCTAAATTTTCCTCGCCTAAGTTGGCTGTCATACTAAATTTTGGCTCAGTAAGATATTTTTTTGCTAATCGATCATAGAACCATTTTAATTTAGCGTTCTCAGCAGTGAACAAGTAAGCTTCCGCATTACTACTCATGTAGTGAAATTCAATTAAATCTCGAACTAAGCGACCCAAAAGTTTCATTTCTATAATCGAAAGGGATTTATCAGGTGGATTATAGTAATTTTCCGAGTCAAAATTGGATTGCAGATCGAATTTAACATTATAGCTATTGGGTTTATAAGTTATTCCTAAATCATTAGACTTTCCTTCTATAGTTGAGGAATCATAGAGATCTTCAATGGGATTGAATAACATCAAGTATTCAATCTGAAGCACCTTAAATCGAATGATTTGACCACTTATATTGCCATAATTGAAGTTTTCTATTTCCCAGCTACTCAATTAATCAAATCTCCTGTTTATTTTTCCAAACTTAGAATTGGCTGATTCTTTACTCTAATCCAAGTTGCTGTTGATGCAGCTTCAGGGGCTGATGAGGGTTGTAAGACAACAGCGATCGCTGTTTTAACGCTAATCCGCTAGTGATATCAGCCTTTCGGGACTGAAACAGAAGTGTGGAAGAGGCGATCGCCATAAAAAAGAATTAATGTTCTTCGGGAAACATGAAGGTAATGCAGGGGCGAGGATCGTCGATGTCGGTAGCACTGCATTGGGCTATAAGACGATAACAGTTGTTGCCATCTTCAACAAAATCAGGTTGTCGTTCAGCACCTTCAACGATGACGGAGTACTGAACAGTAGAGCTATCAGTTTGATTTGCCTTATTTGCTAATACGCCCATATAGCAAATATCCCAAACTATTGCGCCTTGTTCTTGGCATAGTTCCCAAACGGCGCTAGTGAAATAGACAGGGAACTTATACATTCTTGTATCGCTGGGGAATAACTTGCTAACACAAACTTGTAGCCCGTCTTCAACTGCTTGTTTGCGGGAATAACAAGAAATTACGTCGTTAGAATTGAACATTATTTTATCCTTGAGGAGATGAGGGCTAATTGAAGTGAGGAGAAGCGATCTTGGCGATCGCTTCATCGCAATTAATTAAAATAGAGAGAACTAGAATAAGGACTGAGGGGCTTTAGTTTCGTCACAGTCAATTGTTACAACGTTATGCTTTTTAGCAATTTCATCTAAGTTAACTTTGGGGACTAAGATAGTATATTGCTCGCTATTGTCATTTTTGGTAATGGTAACAACGCAATAGTTAAAACCATTGAGTTCAACTGCATTGACGGTTGAAATATTAGGAGTAACTGAAACCGCAGCCAGAACAAGAGATTTAAAGAAAATTTTCATTTATTACCTGAAGAGATGAGGGTGAATAAGTAATGAAGGGAATAGAGTCGTGCGATCGCATTACACAACTGCGATCGCAGTAATGAATAATTAAGAGTTAATATACTCGTGGGCAACAGCGTCAATCCGAGCGTAATGTTTTGGTTTTAAGTATCGATTGGGGTTTTGAGCAAAGTCATCAATCAAATCGTTTAACGCTTCATACAAGGCATTCTCGAAGATATCAGGGGGCAACTGATAATGTTCTGAATCGACAATTAAGTTAGAAGTAACGTCGGGAATTGAATCAGTTAAATCGATGATGCGGGGATTAACTTTGCTAACTGTAGCTTGAGGCTGAGAAGTTGAAATTGTCATTACTGTTGTACCTGAAAAGAAGATTACTTTAGTGTTGGGGATTAGTTGCGACCGCTTTTACTATTAGTTGCGATCGCGATTAACTTTATTTGAAGCTAATCAAACAGTGCGAATTAAGACGGGCTGAGACTGAATTTTGTAGCCGATGCCGAACCAACCGCGATGCGTAAGCATCTGACCTCGCGCAGCGAGGCATTGGGCGCGGATGCGCCCGCGCCATTTTTGCCAATCGTGAGAGCTAGGCTGTTCTGTGAATGCAGCAGTCAGGCATTGAGTATCACCATCAACTGAATTAACCAAGACCAAAGAATACTCGCGAACAACGGTGGTAGAAACAGATTGAGCTATAGTAGATAAAGTCATTTTTTGATTAAGATTAGGTGGCTTAGAAGTAAGGCGGTCTACTTTTGCGAGTGATGAACCGCCTTTGCTTCGATACTCTTATTCTAACATACTCTTATTCTAAAAGCAACAAAATAATAGGTAGTTAATTTAAAATAAGAGATAAGGTGATACATAAATGAGTGAAAGCTATGGCTTAAGAGGCTTTATTTATATTCCATCTGAGAATAAAAACAGTTCCTGTAGGTAGTTTCATCCTCTACGAGAGAAGGTGGTTGTCCAATTAATGCAGAAAAAAGACACGACGAACTAAAATCCATCATGTCTTATTCTTTTTAAGATTATTCTAAACAGTAACTGAATCTATTAGTCAGGCTGAGTAAAATCAAAATTAGTAATTTTCACGCTGCGATCGCCAAAATTAGCCACGATTTCTAATTTGCCCCCCATCGCTTCAATGACTTCTCGAAGATGGGAGATATACATGTCGCTACGCTGCTCTAGACGAGAGATAGCAGGCTGTTTAACGTTGAGTTTGAATGCTAGTTCTTCTTGAGTCAAAGAGAAAGCTTTACGTAACTCACCAAGAGCCATTTCTGTATCTAACTTTTCAGTTTGAGCAATAATCTTTGCTTTTCTCTGGGGTGAAAAATCAGCAGTTAAGTTAGAAAATGGTTGATGCCCACTCATATTAGTCCTTCCTGTTCAATTTCTTTTAAATACATGTCGTATAGTCGATCGGCAATCGGAATCGCTTTTTGATAGAAACGTTTGTCTCCAGTTTTATCGCCTCCAATTAATAGAATAGCGGTACGTCGAGGGTCGAAACAGTAAAATACGCGAATTGGATTCCCCTGGCTCTGTATCCTTAGTTCTCGCATTTTGTGATGTCTAGAAGTATTAATCTTAGAGGAGTAAGGAAATCCCAAACTAGTTCCTCTTGCTGATAATAGACCAACTACAGAGGCGATATCGTCTTGCTGCACTTCAGTTAGGTTCAAATACCATTGTCCAAACTCGTTTGTATATTCAATAGTTGTTTGCATCTCTAATTATATTACATCCATGTAATAGTTTAAGGTAAATAGAGTAATAAGAGAAGCTATGAAGTTAGCTTCCTTGATGTCCGATTGGGAGCATGAACATAATCACTGAGACGCTGATATCCTAAATAATTGAGAACACTGTAGGCATGAGAACAACAACCTTTCCCCCTACCAAAAACGGCTATTTGAGTTTGATAGTCGGAGCATCCGCAACGAATGGACTTATTGTCTACAGAAACGCTTTCTACCCTAGTATTATGGGGCGTGGTTACTCGATATAGCTCTTGGTTAACTTGAGTAACGTTTAGACTTTTAGAGCGTTGAATTCGCCAATCTGCGAAGTGATGACGGAATACAGTCTTGCTCATAAATTTGGAACTTTTCCCAAGGATACGAACGAAGCAAACGTTAGCCCAGACTTCAAACACAGCAATTTGAGAAACATCAATGTTTAAAATTCTGGCTGCTGCTGCTTTGGTGTAAACGAAGGTTGATGGTGTTAAGGAATTAAAGGTCATGAGTAAAGTTTGGGTGTAGAGAGTAATACTTAATTTCTTAGTCTGAATAAGATTAGCGATAAGAGTCGGTTTGGACTAGTAGCTGTCGATCGCCATAGTAGCGAGGGGCTGTTTCATTGGTTCTGAGGGTTGTTCCATCAAAGCTTTAACTTGTTCGTAGAAATCTGATTTTGTACCTTTAACTGTTCTATGTTCCTCAATCAAATCCAACCAAGTTTCAATCAAACGAGACATAAACAGAATAAGAACTATGGCTATAGAAGCGTAAACATAGCAGTCAACGAACAAATCAAAGTTATTAGCGTATAAGGTCAAGTCCATTTTTGTTAAGCCCGAAGATAAAGTACAGTAGTTGTCAAAGAGATAATTGAGTCTGAAACTGAAGCGATGCATCTCTTCTTTTCTTTCTCTTATTATAGCATGAGATAAGAACAAAATAAGATTTAAAGTATAAGAATATTTAATCTCTTATTTAGCAGAATAAGTGAATGATATAAATGTTTAATGCAATATGCAGTATTGAGCGCAATTGCTTATCGATCCCTGTTTTGGCTCATGATTTGTCTCTGGCAATAGGAAATGCAATATTGCATTAATCGCTATAACCTATATATATCAATGC
>Ga0209831_1001238_pt1 | contig 23960 bp, 20 predicted proteins | sample Maine_Asex4_meta_FD_187451 | JGI IMG/M metagenome (GOLD analysis project Ga0209831, IMG submission 187451) | Marine algal microbial communities from Maine, USA - Maine_Asex4_metaG (SPAdes) (version 2) | ecosystem: Host-associated > Algae > Red algae > Unclassified | place: Maine, USA | collected... | reverse complement strand
GCCGTCTGCGAGCCGATGGCCTCGCCTACGACATCGCCACGAAGGCACAGATCGAAGCGCGGACCAACTGGTGAGTGGTGGCAACCCGGCCGCCACCCAGCTCCACTGCGCAAACGTCGTCGTCCCAGTCAGTCAGCCGCCGATTCGCAATGGCGCCGTCGCAGTTCAGCGCGGCATCATCGTGGCGGTCGGCCACATCGATGAGATCCGACACCTTGTCGGACACGCATCAGAGCGTCACTGGCCCGGAGTCTTGACGCCCGGCCTGGTCAACGCACACACCCATTTGCAGTACACGTCGTTCGGTGCCGTTGGGGCGACCGCCTTCCCCGACTACACCGCGTGGTCGGTGCGATTTCTCGAGGAGTACGACCGGCTTGCTCGAGACGATTGGACAGCAGTCGCACGTTCTGGGGCCGTACAGATGCTCCAGGCAGGCATCACCGCAATTGCCGACGTCGTGACGGACTTCGCAGCTCGCGATGTCCTGTACGACCTCGAAATTCCGGGGGTGACGTATCTCGAGATCATCGGGGTCGACGAGGGTGATTGGATGAGCGGACTCGAAAGCCGTCTGCGTGACGCCATCACCTCGGCACCCACGACACCGGCCACCTCAGTGGGGATCTCTCCGCATGCTCCGTACAGCGTTGACGGTCCCGTGTTGACTGCGGCAATGCAGCTCGCCCGTTCGCTCGGCGTCCGAGTCCACATCCACGTCGCCGAGTCCGACGGCGAAGATGAGCTCTACCGGACCGCTACTGGCAGCTTGGCTGAACGATTGCGCACCGTCGCGACGCGGCGTGTGGGCGTGCTCGAGAACGGCGGGACGAACATGGGTGCTGGAGCTTTCATGAGGCACCTCGGGGCCACGGGGAGCGACACCCACTTCGCGCACGGCGTCTACCTTGACGCCGAGGGCCGCCGGATCGTCGCCGACGACCACACCGTGGTCGCATTGTGTCCCCGATCGAATCGAATCGTGGGCGTCGACCTTCCGCCGGTCGCCGACTACCTCCGCGAGGACATACCATTCGCCGTCGGCACCGACTCTCTCGCGTCCGTCGAATCACTCGACCTCATGGCAGACGTCGCACTGTTGCGCCAGACGGCACTGGCCGGGGGCTACACCGGCGACGATCTCGATCAGCGCCTCCTCCATGCAGCGACGCTCGGCGGGGCGACAGCGCTCGGCCTGGAGCAGCAGCTCGGCTCGCTGCAGGTCGGCAAGCGTGCCGACTTCGCGGTCTTCGACGTGCCCGATCGTCCCGATCGGTCCGATCAGGGCATCACCACCGATCTCGTGAAAGCCGGACCGGGAAACTGCATGGCAACGATGGTCGGCGGCAACGTCCGCTGGCGACGGGTCTGACAGGGGTACGGCTCGGAACGATCGCCGACCGACGGGTGTCATCGGCGACAGGCGACGAGCACGCCAGCACTGCGTCGTGTCGCGTCGAGCGACGCCGCCGCTGATGGCTGGGGCCGCTACTGATCGGCCATGAAGGCAGCGCTGAACTCGGTGCGCAGGTCCTTCTTGGAGAACTTGCCGACGCTGGTCTTGGGGACCTCGTCGATCCACTGCACACCTTTGGGGAGCTGCCACTTCGCGACCTTGTCAGCGAGATGGGCGATCACCTCATCCTCGGTCAACGAGTCATCGGAACGGACGACGCAGGCGAGTGCTGCCTCGCCCCACTTCGGATGGACGATGCCGACGACTGCGGCCTCGGCGACCTTGGGGTGCGACATGATCTCGTTCTCGAGCTCGACCGAGGAGATCCACTCACCGCCCGACTTGATCAGGTCCTTGGTGCGGTCGACCAGGCGAATTCGACCCCGGGCATCGACCGTTGCCACGTCGCCGGTCTTCAACCAACCATCGGCGGTGAAGCTCTCCCGCGAACGCTCGTCGTCGTAGTAGTCGGCGGCGATCCAGTTCCCCCGGCACTGCAGTTCGCCGCTCGCCTCGCCGTCCCATGCGACCGGTTCGCCGGTGCCCGGCTCGACAACGCGGGCCTCCACGCCGAACGAGATACGTCCGACCTGGGTCCGTAGCTCTGCCTGCTCGTCGAAGGACAGCTCTTGCTGGTCGACGTCGAGGTGGCACACCGATGCGATCGGGCTGGTCTCGGTCATGCCCCACGCCTGCAGGATCGGCAGGCCGGTCTGTTCGCGGTACGCCTCGGACAGCGAACGGGGAACGGCAGAGCCACCGCACGGAATCGATCGCAGTGCCGAGGTGTCACGGCCCTTGAGTTCGGGCAGCACCGCCATCCAGATGGTCGGTACGCCGGCGGCAACGGTGACCTTCTGTTCGACGATCAGGTCCGCGAGTGCCGGGCCGGACAGGTCGGCTCCGGGCATCACGAGCGTCGCCCCCGTGGCGACCGCTGCGTGTGCGAGGCCCCAGGCGTTGGCATGGAACATCGGGACGACCGGCAGGATCACGTCGGACTCCCGTGCGCCGAGACTGTCGACCATCATGGCGCCGGCGGTGTGCATGAACGTCGAGCGGTGCGTGTACACGACGCCCTTCGGATTCCCTGTCGTGCCCGACGTGTAACACATGCTCGCCGCACGACGTTCGTCGGTGATCTCAGGGAACTCGATCGGCTCTTCGGCGGCGAGTAGATCCTCGTAGTTCAACAGGGTATGGCCGGCGAGATCATCAGGGATGTCACCTTTGCCGTCGTCCATCAGCACCAGGTGCTTGAGTTTGGTGAATGTGTGCAACAGCGGTGCAAGGAGGGCGAGGATCGACCGGTCGACGAAGATCACCTCGTCGTCGGCGTGGTTGACGATGTAGGTCAGCTGTTCCGGGAAGAGTCGAATGTTCAGCGTGTGCAGCACCCGGCCGGTGCACGGCGCTGCGAAGTACAGTTCGAGGTGGCGGGCGGTGTTCCAGGCGAACGTCGCGACGCGCCCGGCCTCCGTGATACCGAGCGTGTCGAGTGCGCCGGCGAGCTGGCGGGTCCGACGCGCGAACTCCGCGTACGTCGTCCGCTCCAAGCCATCGGCTGCAGCGGTGATGATCTCCTTGTGACCGTGGTACTTCTCCGCACGGTCGAAGAGATGGTTGATCGTGAGCGGTACGTCTTGCATGAGCCCTTGCATGCCCGCCGAATGTAATCGGTACGTTCGAGCGGGCTCACATCACAGAGACACAGCGCTACGGTTCTCGACCGTGAACGACGCGGCGATCATCGAACCCGACCATCCGCCCGACGACCGCCCCGCCTGGGCGCCGTTAACGATCGTCGCGTTCATCGTCCTGGTGATCTTCGGCTACGTCGCAACCGCGGGCACCGCATCGTTGTCGACCGACAATCCCGAGTTGTTCATTGCGCTCAGCGCTCGCGTCCGCAACCTGCTCCTTGCGCTCGGCGGCGGCATCGGAGTCGTGCCGTACGTACTCATCGGCGCTGCGCGTCTTGCACTCGCGTACACGGTCTGCCACCTGATCGGCCGCGTCTACGGAACGTCGATACTCGAACTCTTCGGTCGCTACCTCGGCGTCAAGAAGGAACAGATGGATGCCGTATTCGACTCGGTGGGCAAAGTCGAGTGGCTGGTGATCCCGTTCTTCGTCGGCTCGAATCTCGTCGCAGCGATCACCGGCATCAAACAGATGGCGATCCCGAAGCTCGTCGCCTATGTCGGCATTGGTATCGCCGGTCGACTCGCCCTCTACTACTGGCTGTCGAAGGTCTTCGAGGACGAGCTCGATCGAGTGCTGGACTTCTTCCGCGACTACACCCGACCGGCGGTCATCGTGTCCCTCGTGCTCGTTGTACTCGTCGTCGGCCTGAACGTCCGCGGCGGTCGCGGTTTCAAACTCTGACGATCCGTTTCAAATCAGATCCGAACAAACACCGTGGCGCGTAGCCGTGGCGGATCTGGTACAACTTCGCCATGGCTGAAGTCACCCTTGGCGGTAATCCCGTCCACACGTCCGGCGAACTCCCCGCAGTGGGAAGCTCCGCACCATCGTTCGATCTCGCAGGTAGCGATCTCGGCAACATCTCCAGCGGCGACCTCGCCGGCAAGAACGTCGTGCTCAACATCTTCCCGAGCGTCGACACACCGACGTGCGCGACGAGCGTTCGGACGTTCAACGAGCGTGCGGCCGGCCTCGATGACACCGTCGTGCTCTGCGTGTCCGCCGACCTGCCGTTCGCCCAGGGCCGCTTCTGTGGCGCCGAAGGCATCGAGAACGTCAAGACCGGCTCAACCTTCAAGTCCAGCTTCGGCTCGGACTACGGCGTCATGCTGACCGACGGACCGCTCGAAGGCGTGCTCGCTCGCGCCGTGGTCGTCGTCGGCCCCGACGGCAACGTCAAGCACACCGAGATGGTCAGCGAGATCGCCCAGGAGCCGGATTACGACGCCGCCCTCGGCGCCATCTGATCAGACCTGGGTTCAGTATCCCCATCGCTGTCGAAGGCGTGTGGATCTTGCGCATCGTTAGCGCAGGATCTACACGCCTTCGTCGCGTTCGACCTTCGACGCTCGCGACTCAGTCGAGGTACGGATCGAGGCTCAGCACGAGACCCGGGTGCTGAGCAATCTGCTTGCACGCCAGCACGACGCCCGGCATGAAACTCGAGCGGTCGTAGCTGTCCTGACGGATGGTGATGGTCTGACCAACGGCTCCGAGAATCACCTCCTGGTGAGCGATCATGCCTTCCATCCGGACGGCGTGCGCGTGGATGTTCCGCGGCCCCACTCCGCCGCGCGCACCCGGGTAGATCTCGGTTTCGGTCGGGTCACTCTTGAAATCGGTGTTGCGTGCAGCAGCCATCCGCTCGATCGTCGTGACTGCGGTTCCTGACGGCGCGTCCAATTTGCGCATGTGGTGCAGCTCGACGACCTCGGCGGTGTCGAACCACGGTGCTGCCATCTCGGCGAAGCGCATCATCAGCACGGCCGAGATCGCAAAGTTCGGCGCGATCAGACAATTCGGCGTGCCCGGCTCCTTGGCGTCGCCGCCGAAGGTCGACTCGAAGAGGGCTAGATCCTGGGCTGTGAATCCGGTGGTACCGACCACGGCGTGCATGCCGTGCATGCCGAGCCACGGCAGGGTGGTTCGAGCAGCATCGGCAACGGTGAAGTCGACCACGACCTCACAGTCCGCCTCGGCGAACGCATGGAGCTGATCGGACACTTCGACGCCTTCGATGCTCTCGCCGGCTCTGCGCTGATCAACCGCGGCCACCAACTCGAGCGCGTCATCGCCTGTCACCGCAGCGCAGACTGCTCGACCCATCTGTCCAGTTGCTCCGACGACTCCAACACGCATGCCGTCATCATCGCAGACCCACCCCACCGCCCGAAAAATGTTCGATCAGCGTCGCCTGATGACGCTGATCCAACGAATTTCGGGTGCGTCCGTGTCGAGTATCGGAACTTTGATGAATCAGCATCGCTCACCGACGCTTGTTGCACATTTCTCGGTCGGGCGGGTTGGGTCGAAAATGGCAAGGGACGCCGCAGCTGCTGCTGCGGCGTCCCTCGATTGTTCAACGTGCTGTGTTCAGCGAGTGCCGATCAGCATCGACGGATCAACGGTGACGACGACGGCCACCGCCGCCACCACGGTTTCCACCGTCACGCCCGGCCGGGCGTTCGCCCTTGGGGCCGAGATCGCCGAGCTCGCCGGCGAGCTCCTGATCGAAGCTGTCTTCGAAGCTGACCTCGACGATGTCGCTGTCGGCTGCTGCCTTCGAGCCGCCGTTGCCACCGTTGTCACGGCCACCATCACGACCACCATCACGGCCGCCACCATCGCGGTCGCGTGATCCACGCTCGCTGCGCTCACGGCGCGGCGGGCGATCGTCGCGGTCGCGGTCACGACCGCCACCGCCGCCGCCGGAACCGCTGCTCGTTGCACCCTCGGGGATGTCGAGCTCTTCGGCGAGCATGAGGCTGACCTTGCCCTTGTCGTCGATCTCCTCGACGCGGACTTTGACGACCTGGCCGAGCTCGAGCACGTCGTCGACGCTGTTGATGCGCTTGCCGCCGCCCATCTTGGAGATGTGCAGCAGGCCGTCACGACCCGGGAGGATGTTGACGAAGGCACCGAACTTGGTGATGTTCACGACGCGACCGTCGTAGTCCTTGTCGAGTTCGGCCTTCGGCGGATCGACGATGTTGAGGATCGCTGTCTTGGCTTCCTCCATACGCCATGCCTCGACCGCACCGATGGTGACGATGCCGCGGGCACCATCGTCATCGACGCCGATGTCGGCTCCGGTCTCCTGCTGGATCGTGTTGATGATCTTGCCCTTCGGGCCGATGACCTCACCGATCTTGTCCATCGGGATGTAGATCGTGCTGATCTTCGGTGCCGTCTCGGCGATCTCGTCACGGGTTGCCGGGATGCAAGCGTTCATCACTTCGAGGATCTCGAGGCGAGCGACACGTGCCTGGGCGAGTGCATCGCTCAGCACGTCGGCGGGGATGCCGTCGATCTTCGTGTCGAGCTGCAGCGCCGTGATGGCGTCTTCGGTGCCAGCGACCTTGAAGTCCATGTCGCCCATGGCGTCTTCGGCGCCGAGGATGTCGGTGAGTGTGACGTACTTGCCGTCTTCATGGATCAGGCCCATGGCAATACCGGAGATGTGGCTCCGGACCGGCACGCCGGCGTCCATCAGCGACAGGCTGGAGGCGCAGACCGAACCCATGGAGGTCGAGCCGTTGGAGGCCATGACCTCGGAGACGAGGCGCAGTGTGTACGCGAAGTCGTCCTGGTTCGGGATGGTCGGCAGGACTGCACGTGCAGCGAGGGCACCGTGGCCGATCTCTCGGCGCTTCGGCGAACCGACGCGGCCGGTCTCACCGTTGGCCCATGGCGGCATGTTGTAATGGTGCAGGTAGCGCTTGGTGTCATTCGGCGACAGCGAGTCGATCATCTGGTTCATCCGCGGCATCGCCATGGTGAGCACGTTCATGACCTGGGTCTCGCCACGCTGGAACAGGCCGGAGCCGTGCGCGCTTGCGAGCACGCCGACTTCGGCGCTGATCTCGCGCAGATCGCCCGGTGCACGACCGTCGATGCGAACACCTTCGTCGAGGACGCGACGGCGCACCATCTTCTTCATGAGGGAGCGAACGGCTTCCTTGACCATCTTGTTCTGGCCGGCGAAGTCGCCATCGTCACCACAGAGTTGTGCGACACAGTCGGCTGCGACGGCGTCGACGGCGGCGTTGCGCTCGCCCTTGGCGGAGATCTGCACGGCGGGGCCCATGGCCTTTTCGCCGATCTTCTCGACTGCGTCGAAGATCTCGGGGGTGTAGTCGAGGACCGGGGTCCACGACATCGGCTCGATCGGGCCGTGCGTCGCGATGACCGAGGCAAGGAGCTGACGCTGGAGTGCGATCGACTCCTTGATCCAGACCTTGCAGGCCTGGAGGGCGTCGCCGAGGACCTCTTCGGTGACCTTCTTGGCGCCTTCGTCGTAGAAGTAGTATGCCTTCTCGGAGCCGCCTGCTTCGACCATCATCACGGCGACGTCGCCGTCGTCGAGTTCACGGCCGGCGATGACGATCTCGAAGGTGCCGTTCTCGGCCTCTTCGTAGGTCGGGTGGGGGATCCACTCGCCTTCCTGGCTGTATGCCATGCGGACGGTGCCGAGCGGGCCGTCGAACGGGATGCCGGAGATCATGAGCGCAGCGGATGCAGCGTTGATCGAGAGCACGTCGTGCGGGTTCTCCATGTCGGCGCCGATGACGGTCGTGACGACTTGGGTCTCATGCCTGAAACCATCAGGGAAGCTCGGGCGCAGCGGCCGATCGGTCAGGCGGCAGGTGAGGATTGCGTCTTCGGTCGGGCGGCCTTCGCGGCGGAAGAACGACCCCGGGATCTTGCCGGCGGCGTAGGCACGCTCTTCGACGTCGACCGTGAGCGGGAAGAAGTCCATGCCTTCACGAACGGACTTCGCTGAGTTGGCGGTGGTGAGAACCTGGGTTGCGCCGATCGATGCCACGACGGCACCCATCGACTGGGGGGCAAACCTGCCCGTTTCCAGGGTCAGTGTCTTGTCGGTCCCGGAAATGGGTCCTGACACGGAAATGGCTTCAGCCATGTTGATTCCTTTCGAACACGCAGCACCCTGCCGCGTGGCTTCAGAGAAGGAGAAGAGGAGCCGGTTCCCAGGTGTGACCCGAGATCGACGGCTTGAAATCTAGAGACTCCGCACGACACCTCGGAGTCAACGTCTGGCTACCAGTGCCACTACTCCGTCGACCGGACGATCCGGCCTGGTCGAAAGTGTACCCAGCGAGACCGATTCCGCACGTGATGAGTGAAAACGACGAACGGCCGCTCCCCGGCAAGGGCAGCGGCCGTTCGGTCAGAATTCGTGGTGACTAGCGGCGCAGGCCGAGGTCAGCAACGATCTTGCGGTAGCGCTCGACGTCGATGTTGCGCACGTAGTCGAGCATGCGGCGGCGCTTGCCGACGATCATCAGGAGGCCACGACGGCTGTGGTGGTCCTTCTTGTGCATCTTGAGGTGCTCGGTGAGGTGGGTGATGCGCTCGGTCATGAGCGCGATCTGCACCTCGGGCGACCCCGTGTCGGAGTCGTGGATCTTGTTCTTGTCGATGGTCTCGGCCTTGTTGGGCATGTTGACTGCCTTCCGTGTTCGTTGGAGGTCGCATTCGTCCCGGGTTCGGCACGCCTGCATCACGTCCACGCCGGAGCCTGAACGGACCCCGCAATGCTACGGCGTGACCTGGCGGACAACACCCTCGCGATCGCCTTGTCCACATCGGCAGCGAACCGCCACACCCGGGCCGGTTACGCTCGCATGCGTGTCGGCCAGCCTCGTGATCTCTGGTGTCTCCAAGACATTCACCGGGCTCGGTCGAGGTCGAACTCGGGGAGGCCGTCGGGGCGCCACTGCGGGCGTCGTTGATGCGTTGACCGACATCGACCTCATGGCCGAGCCAGGCGAGACGATCACGTTGCTCGGCCCTTCGGGATGCGGCAAAACGACGCTCCTGCGAATGATTGCCGGGCTCGAGTCGACCGATGTCGGCACGATCTCGATCGACGGGGCCCGCCCCGAAGTCGCACGAGCGACCAAACGAGTCGGCTTCGTTCCGCAGTCCCCGGCACTCCTGCCCTGGCGTTCGGTCCGGTCCAATGCATCGCTGCTGCTTGACATCAACCGTGGCGCATCGCCGACGGCGCCCTCGGCTTCGGTCGATGACCTCCTCGCCGAGGTGAGCCTGACCGACTTCGCCGACGCCTACCCCCACGAGCTGTCCGGTGGGATGCAGCAGCGCGTCGGCCTCGCCCGCGCCTTCGCCCTGGACGCTCCTCTCCTGCTGATGGACGAACCGTTCGCCGCGCTCGACGAGATCACTCGAGCCGAGATGCGACATCTGCTCGGGCGCCTCACCGCACCACTCGGGACGACGGTCGTGTTCGTGACCCACTCGATTGCCGAGGCGGCGTTCCTGTCCGACCGAGTCGTCGTGATGTCGGCGCGTCCAGGCCGCGTCGTCGAGCAGATTCCCATCGACCTCGACCACCCCCGACACCCCGACATCGAGAACACCGCAGCGTTCTTCGAGATCACCGCTCGGTTGCGAACCTCCCTGCAAGCAGGTTCGCCATGAACCTGCTGCGCCGCTTCTTCGCACCGATCGTCGGCATCGTCGGGTTCTTGGTCGCCTGGGAAGCCTTCGTCCGCATCTTCGATGTCCGACGTTACGTGCTGCTCGCTCCGTCCAGGATCCTCACGGAACTGTTCGCGACACCGGGCTTCTACTGGGACAACACACTCATCACCGCTGGCCACATGCTCCTGGGTCTGGCGATCTCGCTGGTGCTGTCGATACTCGTGGGCGCTGCGCTCGCGTCGTCACGATTCAGCGAGGAAGCTGCCCAGCCCATCCTCGTCCTCTTCCTGGTCACACCCTGGGTGGCGTACTTCGGCTCGATCAAGGTGTGGTTGGGGTTCGGTATCGCACCGATCATCTTCCTTGCAGCCTTCACGGCCTTCCCGGTGCTCACCTTCGGCGTGGTTGGTGGCATGCGCTCCGCAGATCCTTCGGCTCGGGAGTTGCTCGCCAGCGTCGACGCCCGGCCGTGGGAGGTCTTCTGGTTCCTGCGACTGCCTGCTGCGTTGCCGTCGATCTTCACCACTGCGCGATTCGCGCTCGGCATCGGCCTGGCTGCGACGTATTTCAGCGAGGGCCGGTCGAACCGGACCACCGGGCTCGGCGCAATCGGGTCGCGCGTCGACCTGCAGCCGCTCACCGCGGCCGAGGTCCTGTGGACGACGGTCTTCTGTACTGCGGCGCTGGGCATCGTGGTCCTCATCGCGATCTCGGCCCTCGAACGGTTCGCACTCAAGTGGCATGCCTCACAGCGCTGAAATTTCCGGACTCGGAACGTCCCCGTTAGCCTGACCGCACTGCTCGATACTCGACGTCGATCCCGATCATTCTCGGAGCCCCTCATGCGATCACGCCTGCTCATTGCCCCTGTCCTCGTCGCAACCGTTGCTCTGGCTGCGTGCAGCAGTGACACCGACCCGACCAGCGGGTCTTCGGCCGACACCACCGCCGACAGTGCTGCTGAAGCGGGCACCGACGATCTCGCTGTGGTCGCCGGCGCGGCGTTCCCCGACGCCCGTTGTGAGGCGAACAAGGCTGCGGGCACGGTCACCTACCTCACGGGCTTCGACTTCGCTGCCGCTGCCTCGATCGTCGACGTCCTCGTCGCCGACGAGGCCGGCTACTACGACGCCCTCTGCCTCGACGTCGAGATCAAGCCGGGCGGATCAACCGACAACTACCCGCTGATCGCCAACAACAACGCGCAGTTCGCCTCCGGCGGCTCGTTCAGCGAGGTCGCGACCTTTGCCGCAGCCAACGAGGCCGAGTTCGTGGTCACCGCAGTCGAGGGACGCACGGCAATCGACTCCCTGATCGTGAAGACCGACAGCGGTGTCGAGTCTCTCGAAGATCTCGCCGGAACCACGATCGGCGTGAAGTTCAAGATGCCACCGAGCATCGAAGCAATGCTGCTGACCGCCGGGCTCAAGATCGAACAAGACTTCGACACCGTGCTCATCGACGGCTTCGATCCACTCGCACACATCGCCATCGAGCCCATCGTCGGCTTCCCCGGCTGGAAGAGCAACGAACCCGGGCAACTCGAGCGGGCCGGCATCGACTTCACGCTGTTCGATCCGCTCGACTTCGACGTTCCCGGGTCCTTCGGCATCATCTACAGCAATGCCACCTTCATCGCAGAGCACCCGACAGCAGCCGAGGACTTCATGCGGGCCACCATGCTCGGACTGAGCGACGCTGTTGCGGACCCTGATGCCGCTGCTCAGGTCGCCATCGATCTCATCAACGCCAACGGCAACCCGATGTTCCTGCAGCCCGACGGTGAGATCTTCCGATGGAACACCGACGCCGTGCTGCTCGAGGACACCACGCCTGACGGTGTCGGGTTCGGCGTTCCCGACGCTGCAGCGCTCCAGGCCGAGCTCGACGCCTACGCCGAGATCGGCATCTTCGGTGAGGCTGACACCCCCGACGCAGCATCGGTGCTCGGCAGCAACATCGTCGCCGGCGTCTACGACGCCGACGGCCAGGTCATCTGGCCCGCTTGAGTTCAGCAGCCGCTCGAGGCGCAGTGACTCTTCCGATTCTGCTTCTCAGGCGAGAGCAGTTGTTTCGAGAGCAAGGCGCGTGACGACGACGGTGCCTCCAGGCACCGAGGAGTTCACGGAACGCAGCTATCGGAGCAACTGGTTCGCCTGAGCGATGTCGAGGTCGAGCTGGTCCTTCAGCGATTCGATGCCGTCGAACTTGCGCTCGCTGCGCAGGAAGTGGGTGAACCTCACCCTGGCGTGCTCGCCGTAGAGATCGCCGTCGAAGTCGAGCAGGTGCGCTTCGAGCAGTGAACTGTCGGCATGTTCGTAGAACGTGGGCCGGCGGCCGAGGTTGATCGCACATGCGTGGGACTCGCCGCTCGGGCGCTCGTACCAGCCGGCGTAGACCCCATCGGCAGGAAGCGAGATCGTGTTCGGGACCTCGACGTTGGCAGTCGGGAAGCCGAGCAGGCGCCCGCGCTGGTCGCCGGTGACGACCGAACCGCGAGCCTCGAAGACATGACCGAGCATCTCGTTCGCACGCGTCACGTCGCCGCCGGCCAGCGCACGACGGATTGCCGTACTGCTCACCGGTTCGCCGACCCCGTCGAGACGTGGCAGGAGTTCGAGCGGTTCGACGTCGAAGCCGTGCTCCGCGCCGAGCTTGCGCAGCAGGTCGACGTTGCCATCACGATGCCGGCCGAAGTGGAAGTCCTCGCCGACGACGATGAGCTGCGTCTTCAGGCAATCGACGAACACCCGCTCGACGAAGGACTCGGGGCTCTCCGCCGCTTGCTGTTCGTCGAACGGCACGACGACAACCGCATCGACGCCCGTCGCCGCGAGCAGTTCCATCTTCTGATCGGGACCGGTCAGCAGCAGCGGCGCCGATTCGGGGCGGACCACCGACGCCGGGTGTCGATCGAACGTGACGACCGCAGAGACCGCTTCGAGTTCGACCGCTCGCTGGCGCACATGGGAGATCACGGCCTGGTGGCCGAGGTGGACGCCGTCGTAGGCACCGATGGTGATGACCGACCGTTGGCCGGCGAACGCAGGCGCCGACTGGTCAGTGATGATCTGCACGACGGTGACGATATCGGTCACGCGACCTCAGCGCCGCACTCGACAAGTCCGGCTGGTCACGTCCACAGTCAGGTACGTGGAACGACGACTGCAGGTTTCGCTTCGTCGCCGAACGCCTCGTAGACGGCAACGAGCACGCCTGCCGGGTCGAACAGCGCCCAGGGGCCCGGCCCATCGAACGTCGGCAGCACACGACCGTTCGCGACGAGATCGGCGAGGTCCGACGTGATGTCGATCCGGTCGAGTGTGCGCACAGCTTCCTCGACCGGCAGGAGCACACAGTCGTCTGGGCCAGCAGCCTCGCCGATCGTGAATCGTCCAACGGCGGTCCGGCGCAGATTGCGGAGATGCGCACCACCGCCGAGCAGCGTGCCCAGGTCGGCAGCGAGCGTGCGGACATAGGTACCCGGCGCGCACTCGACCGCTGCGAGAAAGACGTGAGGTTCGTCGGTCGGCATCAATTGAAAGGAGTGGATCGTGACCGGTCGCGGGGGCCGATCGACTTCGATGCCTGCACGGGCCAACTCGTGAAGCCGTTTGCCGTCGATCTTGATCGCCGACACCATCGGCGGAATCTGTTCGATGTCACCGGTGAGATGTTCGACCACTGCAGCCTGCGCCGCTTCGAGCGAGACCCCTGACATGTCGTGCGTCGCAGTCACCTCGCCGTCGGCGTCGAGCGTGTCGGTCTCGGTCCCGAGCACGATCTCGCCGAGGTACCCCTTCTTCGTCTTCTCGACGAAGCGGAGCAGTTTGGTGGCCTTGCCGACCGCGACGACGAGCACGCCGGTCGCACTCGGATCGAGCGTCCCACCGTGTCCGACCTGGCGCTCACCGAAGCGTTTGCGGAGCATCCCGACCACGTCGTGGCTGGTCACCCCGGACGGCTTGTCGACGACGGCGATGCCGTGCGTGGTCGCCGGCTTCTTGCGCGCCATCGTTCGATCCTGTCTGGCGCCGTCAGTCGGTGGCTTCGGGCGAACGGTACGAGCTGTCACGTTCGCGGTCGGCCCGCAGGATCGTTTCGATTCGCTCGGCCGAACGAATCACGATGTCGGGCTGGAAGCTCAGGATCGGTGTCTTCTTCGCTTTGATCTGGCGGGCGATCGAGGACTGCAACCGGACGCGATGTCCGTCGAGCGCTTCGACGATGTCGGCGTCACCGTCTTCGCCGTTCAACGAATCGAAGAACACGATCGCGCGGTTCAGTTCGGGATCGACGTCGACCGACGTGACCGTCACGAACTCGAGGCGCTCGTCGTCGAGGCGCACGAGGTCCTCGGCGATGATCTCGCGCAGCGTCTCACCGACGCGTGCGCTTCGAGGGTATTTCTGACCGCTGTTGCGGCCACGTCGTTGTGCCATCAGCATTCCTTCGGGTCGGTGTCACAGATGGCGCCTGGCACCATCTGGCTAACGTCAGGTGTAGTCGGGGGCGTCTCGGTTCGAGCGCTTGAGTTCTGCGACGCCTGAGGTTGCGAGCTTCTCGACTGCATCCCACAGGTCCTTGGCCTCTTCGCCCTTCGGCGCCTTGGAGATCACCGGACCGAAGAAGCTGCCTTCGCGATCGGTGCCCGGGCGGAACGTGAGGATCGGTGTGCCGACGTCCTTTCCGGTCCGACTCAACGCCAGTTCGGTCTCGGCACGGATGTACTCATCGTGACTCTCGTCGTCGGCGTCGCTCAGATACGCAGCGGAGAAACCGGCGTCGTCGAGCACGGCTTCGAGAAACACCTCGTTGTCGGCACGAGCCTCGTCACGCCGGTTGTTGAGGTGCAGCGCCTCGCCGAGGGCGGTGTACCAGGTGCCGACGGCGTCACCGTCTTCTTGGAGCCTGATGGCGTTCGCGATCCGCAGGCCTTTGTGGCCGAGGTAGTGCCCGGCTCGGTAGGCAGGGGTGTACCACTCACCCTGTTGTTCCTCGTTGAGGATCCACAGCGAGATGAATCGCCAGTCGACCTCGTAGGAACGCTGCTGTTGCACATCCACCACCCAACGGGAGGTGATCCAAGCCCATGGTCAAACGGGATCCCAGAAGAAGTCCAGGTCCGGCTGCTTGGTTGCGTCGGGATGCGCCATGAGAAGAACCTACCGGTCAGTTTTCGACACAGCTCAGCTGCGCTCCATCTCGCGGTCTTCGAAGGTCTCGATGATGTCGCCGGCCTTGAGGTCCTGGAAGTCGTCGAGGCCGATACCGCACTCGAAGCCCTCACGGACTTCCCTGGCGTCATCCTTGAAGCGGCGCAGCGATTCGATCGCACCCTTCCAGATGATGGTGCCGTTGCGGATGAAGCGCACCTTGGAACCACGGGTGATGACTCCCGAGGTGACCATGCAACCAGCGATCGCGCCCTGCTTGGGAACACGGAAGATCTCGCGGACCTCGGCTTCGCCGGTGACCACCTCTTCGAACTCGGGATCGAGCATGCCGACCATTGCCTGCTCGATGTCCTCGAGCAGCTTGTAGATGATCTCATACAGCCGGATCTCGACTTCTTCCTGCTCAGCCACCTTGCGGGCCTTGCCGTCGGGTCGCACGTTGAACCCGAGAATGGTCGAGTTCGTGGTGTTCGCCAACGTGATGTCGTTCTCGGTGATGCCACCCACGGCGCGGTGGACGAACTGCAGATCGACTTCCGGACGCTCGAGGCGACGCAGCGACTCGGTGACGGCTTCGAGGGAACCCTGGACATCGGCCTTGAGGATGATGTTCAGCGACGCCTTCTCACCCGACTGGATCTGTGCGAACAGATCCTCGAGCTTGGTGCCGGTCTTGACCCGACTGTCTTCGCGTAGGTGGCGAGCCTTCAGGCGAATCGCCCGGGCCTCGCCGACGGTCTGTGCCGTCTTCGGGTCGGGCGCTGCCCGGAACTCGTCGCCGGCTTCGGGAACATCGGAGAGTCCGAGCACCTGGACCGGGGTCGACGGACCGGCAGACTTGATCTGTTCGCCCTTGTCGTTGATCATTGCCCGGACCTTGCCCCAGGCACCGCCGGCCACGATGGGGTCGCCGACCTTGAGGGTGCCCTTGTCGATGAGGATCGTGGCCACGGGGCCACGGCCCTTGTCGAGCTGGGCCTCGATGACGATGCCCTTGGCCCTGCCGTTCGGGTTGGCCTGAAGGTCTTCGATCTCGGCGACCAATTGCAACTGGTCGATCATCTCGTCGACGCCGACACCTTGGAGCGCCGACATCTCGACGACGATCGTGTCGCCGCCCCACGACTCGGGAACGAGTTCGTACTCGGCGAGCTGCGTGAGCACGCGCTGTGGGTCGGCGTTGTCCTTGTCGATCTTGTTCACCGCCACCACGATCGGCACCTCGGCGGCGCGGGCGTGGTTGATTGCTTCGATCGTCTGCGGCATCAGGCCGTCATCTGCAGCGACCATCAACACGACGATGTCGGTCGCGTCGGCACCGCGGGCACGCATCTGCGTGAACGCTGCGTGACCCGGGGTGTCGAGGAACGTGACCGAGCCATTGTCGTTGTGCACCTGATAGGCGCCGATGTGCTGTGTGATGCCACCGGCCTCGCCGTCGACGACGTTCGCGCCACGAATGTGGTCGAGCAGCGTGGTCTTGCCGTGGTCGACGTGACCCATGATCGTGATGACCGGTGCCCGCGGCTCGAGATCTTCGTCGTCGTCGGAGTCGTCGAACATCTTCTGGAGTTCGACTTCTTCTTGCTGGCCCGGCTCGACGAGCAGGACTTCGGCACCGACTTCGAGGGCGAAGAGCTCCATCTGCTCGTCAGCCAGCGTCATGGTCGCAGTGACCATCTCGCCGTTGTTGAGCAAGAAGCGCAGGACGTCAGCAGAGGTGCGGTTCAGCTTGGGACCGAACTCTTGAGCGGAGACACCGCGCTCGATGACGATCTCGCCCTCGGGAACGGGCACGTCCGATGACGTGTACCCCATGTCCTGGGGCTGCAGATCGTCCTGATCGCGGCGACGGCGACGACGACCGGTGCGACGCGGCGGGCGACGCTGACCGCTCGGCCGGTTGCCTGGTCCGCGTCCTGGGCCGCCACCGGGACCGCCGGGACCGCCACCAGGGCGAGCCGGAGCCCCGCCGGGGCGCGGCGCGTAGCCGCCCGGGCGACCGCCAGGACGAGTGTTCGAGCCGGGTTGCGGGCGAGCCGAACCGGGCGGAGGTGGGATGACCTTGCCACTGGGCGACAACGGCCGCACCGCTGGAGGCGGCGGGACGTTCTTGCCACTCGGCGAGACCGGGCGCGGTGTGGCGGGTGGCGCTGCAGTGTCGGCGACTGCGGCTGCGCCGGGGGCGGGCTCGGGCGGCCGACCATCGGCATCGGGACGAGCGCTCGAGATCACTCGCGCCGCCGGTGCGGCGGGCTCGGGATCGGTCGCAGCAGGAGCCTGCTCGGCCTGGCGCGGTTCGGGTGCCGGCGGCTCCGGGGCGGGTGCCGGCGTCGGTGCGGGAGCGACCGCAGGCGACTCGCCGACGGGCAGCAGTCCTTCGGCAGCCGCGACGACGGCGTCGGCGGCACTCATGGGTGCGGGTGCCGGCTTCGGCGCCTCCGGCGGGGCGGCGGCAGCAGCGGCCTCGTCGACGACCGGCACTTCGGCAGCGGCGGGCTCGGGTGCGGACTCGACCGGTGCGGGTGCCGGTGTCGGTGCCTCATCGACGTTCGCTGCTGGCTCGTCGACGTTGACGTCCGGCTCAGCTGTCTTGGTCGACGCCTTCTTGGCAGCAGCCTTCTTCTTGGCCGGCGCCTTCTTGGCAGCGGCCTTCTTCTTGGCCGGCGCCTTCTTGGCAGCGGCCTTCTTCTTGGCTGCAGCCTTCTTGACCGGCTTGGGCTCTTCGGGCTGCTCGTCACGTGTGAGCCCGTCGCGCTGGGCGCGACGGGACACCATGTCGGAGTACGCCTCTTGGAGAGATGAGGACGGACCCTTCGCGGCAACGCCGAGCACGCCACAGAGGTCGAGGACCTCCTGGTTGGTCATCCCGAGCTCTTTGGCGAGCTCGTGGATTCTGATCTTCTTTGCTGCCACGTTCCGATTCAACCTTTCCCAGTCGTCATTCCCTCGCCGATGTGCCAATCAATGCACATCGCACCGGTGTCACCCGTCGTCTTGATCGGTGCCGGTGAGTCTTCTGATGTTCGTGATGTCGTCGGTACCGATGTCGGTCCGCCACGCCCGAGCGAATGCTCGTTTCGTGATTGCGGATTCGAGACACTCCCCCGCAATTCGACGTTCTCGATTGTCGTCGCTGTCGGGACTGGTGTCCTGACAGAGCCACGCCCCTCGACCGTTGCTGGGACCATCGACGGTGATGTCGGTGCCGGTCCGCGTGATCCGCACGAGTGCGGACTGCGGGTGCCGGCTTCGACAGCCGATGCAGCTGCGGACGGGGTCGTGTCGTTCAGTCGTCTGCCTCACTGCTCGTCTCGGCATCGGGGGCATCCGCTGTCTCGGGGGCCTCCGCTGCATCGTTGTCGTCGGTGCTGGACGCTTCAGCGACGTCGGCTGATTCAGCCGTGTCAGCAACTGACTCGTCCGCTTCCGACGTGTCAGCATCATCCGTGTCATCGTCGGACGTGTCAGCCGAGCCACCCGCCGGGCTGAACCCGGCACCTTCGGCGGCGTCGATCGAACGGAACCACAGTTCGGCCTTGGTCTGGTTGTAGTAGCGCGAGCCCGGCACGTGGTACAGGTCGCTGTCCTCGTTGGCTTTGATCTCGAACCCGGGCGGCACCTGATCGGGGTCCGACATCGGCAACACCGAGCCGGCCCATGTACCTGCTTTGAGTTCCTCGGTCACTTCGGGCACCGCTGCTTCGTCCGCGGCGGCCTGTGCCTCTGCCTCTTCGACCTGCTTGTTCCATTCGGACTCGCTGATGACCGTGCCGTCGGCGGCGTGCCATTCGTTCTCGCCGGTCTCGGCATTCGGACGCCATTCGCCGACTGCGTATTCCACGTCGGCGTCGCGACCGTGGCTGGCCGGGATTCCCTCGGCGAGCTGCGTCTCGGACCGGATGTCCACGCGGACACCGGTGAGGCGCGCGGACAGCCGAGCGTTCTGGCCCTCTCGGCCGATCGCCAGGCTGAGCTGGTGGTCCGGCACGATGACGTCGGCGGCGGTGCCGTCGTCGGAGATGTTGACCTTGGTGACCTTGGCCGGCGACAGCGCCTTGGCGACGAAGTCGGCGAGGTCCTCGCTGAACGGGACGATGTCGATCTTCTCGCCACGCATCTCGTTGACGACCATGCGGACGCGACCACCGCGAGCACCGACGCATGCACCGACGGGATCGACGTTGTGGTCGTTGGACCACACGGCGATCTTGGTGCGGTGGCCGGGTTCGCGAGCGCATGCCTTGATCTCGACGATGCCGTCGGCGATCTCGGGCACTTCGAGTTCGAAGAGCCGCTTGATCAGGCCCGGGTGCGTGCGGGACACGACGATCTGCGGGCCCTTCGGGGTACGGCGCACTTCGACGATGTATGCCTTCTGTCGATCGCCCTGCGCCGGACGCTCGAATGGCACCTGCTCGGCCTGCGGCAGCAGCGCTTCGGCGCGACCGAGGTCGAGGAGGGTGTAGCGGGCATCGGTGCGTTGGATGATGCCGGTGACGATGTCGCCCTCGCGGTTGGCGTATTCCTCGAACTTGCGATCCGATTCGACTTCGCGGATGCGCTGGTTCATCACCTGGCGGAAGGTCATGGCAGCAATGCGGCCCATCTCTTCCTTCTTCGGCGTGTCGTCGCGTTCGTTGACCCAGTTGCCGTCTTCGTCGACGTCGTAGCCGATGAAGGAGAACTCCATGGTCTCGGGGTTGACTTCGACGACCACTTCGTCCGCTGCGTCGTCGCGGCGCTTGTACGCCGAGGCGAGCGCGTCGACCAGTACGTGCAGCAATGTCTCTTCGGTGATGCCCTTCTCCTGGGCGATCATGCCGATGGCTTCACTCATGTCCATGTTGGTCATGACGTCTGCTTCTCCTTTGATGTCTGCGGTGATGTCTGCGGTGATGTCTGCGGTGATGTCTGCGGTGATGTCTGCGCATTCGAGCGATGTTCCTCGCCCGTGTCGGGCGTGTCGGATCCAGTTGTGTCGTTCGATGCTGCGGCGCGCTTCGACGAGGCCTGCTGCGAAGCCGACGGCTTGCGCGCACTGGGCTGCTTCGCTGTGTTCGACTTCTTCGCACCTGGCTTCTTGGGACCGCCCGGTTTCGCTGCGGGTCCCCATTCGAAGACGGTGCGGGCTTTGTCGACGCCATCGATGTCGAAGACGACTTCGTTGCCGTCGTCGAGCAGGAGGGTTGCTGTCGTCTCCGTCGCCGCAATCAGCTGACCATCGATGCGGCGCGGATCTGCGTCGGGATCACGGAATCGGACGGTGATGTCTTTGCCGACTTCGCGCTCGAAGTGCGCCGGGACGCGGAGTTGGCGCTCGAGTCCCGGACTGGTGACCTCCAGCGTGAAACGGGTGCTGATCGGGTCCTCGTGGTCGATCTCCCGGGAGATGAGGCGCGTCGCGAGCGACAGGTTGTCCAGGGTGATGCCGCCATCGGAGCCCGGATGTGTGTCGAGCGTGATCCGCACCGTCGCGCCGCGCCGTTCGATGTCGTACACGTCGAGGTCCAGGTCGGAGGCGATGGGTTCGACGATGCCGCGAATTCGTGCGAGTTCGCTGTTCTCGGTCATGTCAGTGTGCCTCCTTCCGTTTTCGGGACAGTGCCCCCGTTCAAAGAACAAGGCGTGAGGCAGAGCCCCACGCCTTGGTCACGAACCAAATTGCGAACGCCGATGATAGCAGACAACCGCCCCGTTCAGGTCTGGCCATCCCCACCGCGACGACTCGGCGATGCCGACTGCAATCACTCAGCGATGCCGCGCGCCGACCCCGTCGTGTCCTCGTCGCTGATCGGGAAGACACCACACAGCACTTCGCGGTCACCGACGGCGTTCCAGGAGGCCTCGGTGGGGTACACCGCCGTGATGTCCCAGACCGACTCTGCGTATGCCAGCCCGATGAACGCATCGAACTCTGCGATGCAGCCGGCCTGAGCCTGATCAATGACCAATTGGTTGCCCGGATACTCTCCGTCGGCGAGCTGGAAGCTGTGGAACAACTCCGAATCGTGCGGCTCAGAACACGGCACGACCGGCACCGATTCGACGTCGCCCACCGCTTCTGCAGCAAGACAGTCTCCGACGGAGAGACGGAACGCGCCGACCTCACCACCCTCGACGACGTCACCGTCGTCGTCACGCTTCGAGTCGTCCTGACCGGCATCGTTGCTGCTGCAGGCCGGCAACATCAGGACCGAGAGCGTCACCGTGGCCAGAGCGATTCGTCGTTGCATATCTCGAAGGTAGCCCGCACGTCACGACCCGACCGGAATTCGGCTCGTGCTCGTGAGGCGACCGAACAGGTAGCTTCGTTTCGTGCTCCGGATGTCGACTCTCTTCCTGCGAACCCTGCGTGACGACCCGTCAGATGCCGAGGTTCCCAGCCATCGCCTGCTCGTTCGGGCCGGCTACATCCGGCGTGCCGCTCCCGGCGGGTTCAGTTGGCTTCCACTCGGCTACGAGGTGTTCCGTAACGTCGAGCGACTGGTGCGCGAAGAGATGAACGCCGCCGGGTTCCAGGAAGTCCATTTCCCCGCTCTGCTTCCCATCGAGCCGTACGTGGCGACTGATCGGTACGAGGAGTACGGCGACAACCTCTTCCGATTACAGGACCGCCACGGCGCCGACTTCCTGCTCGCTCCGACGCACGAGGAGATGTTCGCGCTCACGGTCAAGGACCTGTACAGCTCCTACCGTGACCTGCCGCTGGTGATCTATCAGATCCAGACGAAGTTCCGAGACGAGGCCCGCCCGCGCGCCGGACTGTTGCGCACCAGGGAGTTTCTGATGAAGGACTCCTACAGCTTCGACCTCGACGACGCCGGCCTCCAGCAGTCCTATGAGGCCCACCGCGAGGCCTACATCAAGCTGTTCGATCGCATGGGCCTGCCGTTCGTGATCGTCGCCGCCACCTCGGGAGCAATGGGCGGGTCCGCATCAGAGGAGTTCCTCGCTCCGCTCGCGGTCGGCGAGGACACCTTCATCCGTTGCACGTCCTGCGACTTCGCGGCCAACGTCGAAGCCGTCGACACCCCGGTGCCGGACTCGATCCCGCTCGACGGGCTACGCGCAGCGATGCCGCACCTCACTCCGAAGACGCCGACGATCGCCAAGCTGGTCGACTTCGTCAACAACGATCCCGAGACACGACACCCGGACCGCGACTGGACGGCGGCCGACACGCTGAAGAACGTCGTCGTGAAACTGAAGCACCCGGACGGCACGATCGAGCCGCTCGCGGTCGGTGTCGAGGGCCACCGTGAGGTCGACATGAAGCGGCTCGAAGCCCAGGTCGCCCCCGCCGAGGTCGAACCGTTCGACGAGGACGACTTCAAGCAGTATCCGGCCTTGAAGAAGGGCTACATCGGCCCCGGCGTCCTCGGTGCAGCGAAGGAGTCGGGCATCCGCTATCTGCTCGACCCGCGCATCGTCGACGGCACCCAGTGGATCACGGGTGCCGACGCCTACAACAACCATGTGCTGTACCTCACTGCAGGACGCGACTTCACCGGCGACGGTGTCATCGAAGCAGCCGAAGTACTGGAGGGCGACACGTGCCCCTCGTGTGGCTCGGTCGTCGAGATCGCCCGCGGCATCGAGATCGGCCACATCTTCCAGCTCGGCACGAAGTACGCCGAGGCCCTGGAACTCTCGGTCCGCGACGCGAACGACCAGCCGGTCACACCCACGATGGGCAGCTACGGCGTCGGCGTGTCGCGTTGTCTGGCGGCAGTGGCCGAAGCCACGCTCGACGACGGCGGTCTGTGTTGGCCGCGCGAGATCTCGCCTGCCGATGTCCACATCGTCAGTGCCGGCAAAGAGGGCACGCCACACGGTCCGTACTCCGAGGAACTCGCCACATCGCTCGAGGCTGCGGGCGTGCGCGTGATGCTCGACGACCGCCCGAAGGTTTCGCCCGGCGTGAAGTTCAAGGATGCTGAACTGATCGGCATCCCGACGATCGTCGTGGTCGGGCGGGGCCTCAACGACGACGAGAACCCGACGATCGAGGTCAAGGATCGCAAGTCAGGCGAACGCACCGACGTCGCGATTGGCGAGATCGTCGACCATCTGGTCGCTCTGACCCGGTAGCACTCTCGCCGCGGTGCGGCTCAACCGTGCTGCTCAACCGTGCTGCCCAACCGTGCTACTCAAACGTGCTGCCCAACCGTGCTACTCAAACGTGCTGCCCAACCGTGCTGCCCAACCGTGCCGTTCAACCGTGTCGGAGCAGGCCCTGGTCGATGACGATCCGCTCGTCGCCGCCTCGGGCCGGTGTTGCGCTCGTCGTGAACATCGCTTCCCCGTCGCCCGTGCTCCACATGCGGACCGTCAGCGCATCACTTGGGATGACCGGCGAGGCGAATCGGCCCTCGATGTGCTGGAACCGTGCAGGGTCGTCGCCACACAGGGCTGCCAGCAGCGCCCGCCCGGTGAAACCGTACGAGCAGAGTCCGTGCAGGATCGGAGTGTCGAAGCCACCCCGTGCGGCGAACTCCGGGTCGGTGTGGAGCGGATTACGGTCACCGGAGAGTCGGTAGACGAAGGCCTGGTCGCGGCCGGTCACGTACGAGACCTCGTGATCGGCGCCACGTTCTGGTGGCACATTTTTCGGCCCGGAGGGCCCACGGTCGCCGCCCCACCCACCTTCGCCACGCATGAACGACGATCCGACGTTCGTGTACAGCGGCTCACCGTTCATCATCGCCACCGTCTCAGAGACGACGACCGCTGCGCTCCCCTTGTCGTGGATTCCAGTGATCTCGCTCGTCAACGTGACGGTCCCCTCGACGGGAATCGGTCGGTGCAGCGTGACGGCCTGCTGTCCGTGGACGAGCATCGCCGGGTTGAACTTGCCGATCTTGCCCATTGCCGAGCCGCGGCCCCAGCCGATCACGACGGGAAAGGTCGGGTAGACGAGCTGGTCGATGCCGTTGCTGTTCTCGGTGGTGAATGCCAGGTCCTCGTGGCCCGCACCGATGCCGACGGCGTAGAGCAGTGCGTCACGGGAGGTCCAACTCGCTTCGACCGGCTCACTCTTCGAGCCGACTGCGTCGGGATTGATTGCCATGTTGATCGTCCTCTTCTCGTTTGCTGATTTCGGGTGAGCTGCGCCCCAGTCACGTCGGTGCCTGTCCCCAACGTGACTG
>Ga0209831_1001234_pt1 | contig 24006 bp, 18 predicted proteins | sample Maine_Asex4_meta_FD_187451 | JGI IMG/M metagenome (GOLD analysis project Ga0209831, IMG submission 187451) | Marine algal microbial communities from Maine, USA - Maine_Asex4_metaG (SPAdes) (version 2) | ecosystem: Host-associated > Algae > Red algae > Unclassified | place: Maine, USA | collected... | reverse complement strand
CGGGCTGTTCGATGGCGCCTACCTGGTGGACAACTTCGAGAAGCTGAGCCCGGGCAACACGCGGTTCCGCAAGTACTTCGACCTGTACGCCAAGGGCGACAAGGGTCGCGAGCGCTTCCTGGATTTCGAGCGCTGGTGGGGCGGGCTGCACCTGATGAACGGCGAGGAGATGCGCTGGATCGTGGAGAACCTGTTCGTGGGCAACAAGCTGGCCGCCGGCGAGGCGATGCTGGCCCCCGGCCGCCCGATCGACCTGAAGGCGATCAAGGCGCCGGTGATCGTGTTCGCCTCGCGCGGCGACAACATCACCCCGCCGCCCCAGGCGCTGAACTGGATCGTGGACACCTACACCGACGAGTGCGAGATCGAGATCCGCGGCCAGCGCATCATCTACATGGTGCACGAGGAGGTCGGCCACCTCGGCATCTTCGTCTCCTCGAAGATCGCCACCCGCGAGCACACCGAGATCGCCTCGATCCTGGAGACCATCGAGGCGCTGCCGCCGGGGCTCTACGAGCTGATCATCGAGGACGTGGTCGGAACAGGACAGGAGAAGCGCTTCAAGGTGAGCTTTGCGCGCCGCACGCTGGCCGATGTGGCCGCCTTCGACGACACGCGCGCCGACGAGGCCTCGTTTGCCGCCGTGGCGCGCGCCTCGGAGACGCTGGTCGACCTGTACGAGTCCACCGCGCGACCGCTGGTGCAGGCCATGGTGACGAAGCCGGTCGCCGATGCCGGGCGCGCCCTGCACCCGATGCGCCTGCAGCGCTCGGCGCTGTCGAGCATGAACCCGTGGATGAACTGGTTGCCCCAGGCCGCCGACCGGGTGCGCGGGAATCGCCGTGCGGTCGCCGCCGACAACCCGTTCCTGGTGGCCGAGAAGGCCTGGGCGGACGCGATCGAGACGGCGATGGACGGCTGGCGCGACATGGGGGACCTGGTCAACGAGACCGCCTTCTTCTCCCTGTGGGCCACCCCGTTCGCCGCCTGGTACGGCGCTCCGCGCCAGCGCACCCGGGCGCGCGAGCCCGCCGAGCGGTTGCGCTACCTGCCCGAGGTGGTCGAGGCGCTGGAGAAGGTCGATCAGGGCGCGTATCCGGAAGGGCTGATCCGCATGCTGCTGCTGATCGCCGCCACCCGTGTGGGCGGGGTGCGCCGCTCGCGGCTGGAACGCTCGGCATCGTTGCTGACCACCCAGGAGCCGTTCGCCTCGATGGATCCGCAGGCGCGCACCCGGCTCATCCACGAGCAGAGCCTGATCGTGCGTTACCGTGCTGAGGAGGCCTTCGACACCTTGCCGGGGCTGTTCGCCACCAAACGCGAGAGCCGCAAGGCGCTGGACAACGTGCGCTGGGTGGTCGGTGACGAGGGCGAGATGGAGCAGAGCACGCGGGTGCGGCTGGACGAGCTGAAGGGGCTGTTGGGCGTCACATGACGCCTGCAGCAGTGCGGCACCCGCGGTACGTGTTCGGTGTGGACGGAACGCTCATGGTGGGCCGAAGGGAGCGTTACTCTCGATGTCCACCGCGACAGGGGCACACGCCATGCAGATCTCGCTCGAAGCCGAACGCCTGATCGTCCACTGGAGTGACGGTACCGTGGGCACCTTCCCCTGGCTCTGGCTGCGCGACACGGATCCGGCAGGCTTTCACCCCATGACCGGTGAACGCACGTTCGACCTGACCGGTGTTCCGGCCGACATCCGGGCATCCGGTGCCACGATCGACGGCGACATGCTGGTCGTCGACTGGAACGACAACCTCGTACCCGGCCGCTTTCCGCTCGACTGGATTCTTGAACACCGACCCGGTCGCCGTCGCGACGACCCTGCCACGGTCGCGCCGCTGCTCTGGCGAGGCGGGTCCGATACGCCGGACACGGCACGATTCCCGGCCGAAGGCATCCTGCGTTCCGACGCCGTGCTCGGCGAATGGCTGCACGCGACCAAGCGCGACGGCCTGTCGATCGTCGACGGCCTGAGCGACACCGTCGATGCGGGCACGGCGATCGCTGCGCGGGTCGGACACCTTCGCGAGACCCACTTCGGCACCACCTTCGAGGTGGTCTCCAAACCCGACCCGAACAATCTGGCCTACACCGCCGAGGCCTTGCCGCTGCACACCGACCTGACCAACCAGGACCTGCCGCCCGGGTACCAGTTCCTGCACTGCCTGGCCAACGAGGCGCAGGGCGGCGGTTCGCTGTTCTGCGACGGTTTCGCCGTGGCCGAGGATCTGCAGGAGAACGCTGCGGAACTGGCCGACGAGCTGGCACGCACCTCGATCCCGTTCCGCTTCCACGATGCCGGTACCGATATCCGCGCCCGCAAGCGCGTGATCACGCGCGACGAGACGGGTCGGACCGTGGAGATCTGCTTCAACGCGCACCTGGCCGACATCCTCGATCTCGCGCCGGAGGCCCTTGCGCCCTACTACGCCACCTACCGACGCTTCATGGCGATGACGCGTGATCCGCTGTACACGCGCCGGCTCCGGCTGGCAGCCGGCGAGATGGTGGTGTTCGACAACCGTCGCATCCTGCACGGTCGGGACGCCTTCGACCCGACGACCGGTTTCCGGCACCTGCACGGGTGCTACGTCGATCGTGCGGACTGGGACAGCCGGATGCGCGTACTGGCACGCGCACCCGATTGATCCGGCATCGAGGCGAGGAAGGACCGATGCGCGGCACGGTCGAAAGCCCGGACGCGGAACGCGTCGCGGCGCTCAACCCAGCACGATCGTCAGCAACGCCATCGAGGCGAGCACCCCCTTGATCGCGTGCTCGGCACCGCCCTCCAGGTAGAGCAGTTGTCCGGGCAGGAGTCGCTGCCGCCGCCCCGGCGTGTCGACCTCGACCTCACCCTCCAGGCAGTGGATCACGATCGGCCCCCGAACGTGGCAGTGGCCGCCGTGCTGCATGTCCTCGTCGGCGTCGAGCACGAGCCGGGCGATCTCCAGACCGGCGGTCTTCGCAATGGCCTTGGAGTGCGCCGCGGGCAGATCCGTGTCCCAGGTTGCCAGGTCCACGACGTCACCGGGCAAGGCGTGATGGGTTGCCACGAGCACTTCACCTCGACCTGTCGGGACAGCGATGATACCGCCCGGCAGCGTCGATGCGCTGACGCAACCGTCCCGGCTCAGCGATTGGGGTCGACCACGATGCGACCACGGGTCCTGCCGTTCATGATCGCGTCGCCCTGTTCGGGCAGGGAGGACATCGGCACCACGGTGGTCATCGCCGCCAGCAGATCGCTCGACAGGTCGGAGGCGAGACGCGACCAGGCGGCCTCGCGGTCGACTATCGGCGCCATGACCGAGTCGATGCCCTGCAGCCGGACGCCGCGCAGGATGAACGGCATCACCGTGCTCGGCAGGTCGATACCGCCGGCCAGGCCGCACGCGGTCACGGTGCCGCGGTACTGCGTCTGCGCGATGACCTTGGCGAGCATGGTGGAACCCACCACGTCGACCGCACCGGCCCAGGTCTCGCCCTCCAGCGGCTTCGGCGCTTCGGACATCTCGTCACGGGACAGGAACGCCGATGCGCCGAGCGAGCGCAGGTAGTCGTGCTCGTCAGGGCGACCGGTGACCGCGGTCACCTGGAAGCCGAGCTTCGACAGGAGGGCGATCGCGACGCTGCCCACACCGCCGGCGGCACCCGTGACGACGATCGGCCCCCGGTCGGGCTGCACCCCGCCGGCCTCCAGGCCGAGCACGCACAGCATCGCGGTGAGCCCGGCCGTGCCGATGCCCATCGCCTGCTCGCTGCTCATCGAGGCGGGCCGCTTCACCAGCCAGTCCGCCTTGACCCGCTGGCGCTGGCTGTAGCCGCCCCAGTAGCGCTCTCCTACCGACCAGCCGGTCAGGATCACGCCATCGCCCGCTGCGAAGCGGTCGGACTCCGACGACACGACCGTGCCCGCCAGGTCGATACCCGGCACCATCGGGAACGAGCGGATGATGCGACCCTTGCCGGTCAGCGCCATGCCGTCCTTGTAGTTCAGCGACGAGTGATCGATATCGACCACCACCGTTTCCGCCCCGTCGTAGACGGGCAGATCGGCATCGCTCAACTGCTCGATCGAGGCGGCGGCCGACTTCGGGTTGCCGGGCTCGGTTTCGCGGACGACGAGGGCGTTGAAGGTGTTCACGTGACTCTCCTGGGAATGCGACGGGGCCGATCCGGTGTCGGTTCGGGGAACGGTCTGGAAGGGTTCAGTCGGACGGGCCGACTCGAGGGCACCGACTCGGGTGCGAGCATCCGTCACAGGCGGTGTTCGCTGCGCGCTCGGGTCATGGCCCGCCCTCCTGTTCGACACGCCGGGCCTCGACCCATGCCTGGGCCCGGTCGTAGATGTCCGTCAGGTGATCCATCTGCGCGTGAATGGCCGCCTCGGCCGCATCGGGATCGGCGGCCACGATGGCGTCGAGCAGATCCTGCTGCAGCGTCAACACGTCGCAGCGCTCGCGAAACCGGTTGATCACCAGGTTCGTCGACGGGTGCAGCGCCTCGAGGGCGAACACCATGACGTAGTCGAGCACCGGATTCCCGGCCGCCCGGACGATCACCCGGTGGAACGCCACGTCGGCCTCGCAGAATTCCTCGTCGGACAGATCGGGCCTGGTCTGACGCGCGAGCGCGTCCCGAAGTGCTGCCAGGTGATCCGCGTCGCGACGCTCGGCGGCAAGACGGGCGCAGGCCGTCTCCAGCAGGCGCCGGCTCTCGGCCACCTCACCGAGCGAGAACACGCCGTGACTCACCAGCAGCGTGGCCGTGGTCGACAGGTCCGAGCGCACCTGCCGGCTGCTGGGCAGGGTCACGAAGTTGCCACCGGACACGCCGCGCCGCGACCGGATCAGGTGCTTCGCCGCCAGCCGCTTCAGCGCCTCGCGCACGGTCGGACGCGACACGCCGAACTGGGCCGCCAGCTCGGCCTCGTTGGGCAGCCGCTCGTCGACCGCCAGCGCGCCCGACACGATCGACTCGCCGATCGCGGTGGCGATCTGGTCGGGCAGCGACTTGAGTTCGGTCGCGTAGCTCGTCGTCGAAGGGGGATGGATCATCCGCGCATCGTAGCGCAATAGGTCAGATCAATCGTGTTGCCGTCCGACGGATCGTGCAGACCGGGTCCCGCCACCACCGGCCACCATCCGGCGGTGGCAGACTATCCGGTCGACTACCTGGGACGAACCGGCACCGTGATCGACTTCGCGAACAAGGGCTTCTTCAAGCTCAAGCAGGACGACAAGTATGCCGAGACGGCATCCGCACTCCTGATGGAAGGCGAGCAGGTAATCGATGCCTATCGCTCGATGCGTGACGGGGTGGTCTTCACCGACCGGCGAATCATCGCCATCAACGTGCAGGGCATCACCGGCAGCAAGAAGGATTTCACCTCCCTGCCCTACAAGAACATCGTCGCCTACTCCATCGAGACGTCGGGAACGTTCGATCTGGACTCCGAGCAGGAGATCTACTTCTCCAGCCTGGGCAAGGTGACGTTCGAGTTCACCAGCAGCACGGCCATCGTGGAGGTGTCGAGACACATCTCCCGGGCGATACTGTAGCGATCCGGGCAGGACGAGGTCGGCATCACGCCAACGGTGGCGACGCTCACGACGGTTCAGCCTCGCAACCGCGCACCGGCCGGATCGTACACGGGCACGGCGGACACCCGTGCCGGACGCGGCGTACCGAACACGTCGACGCACACGTCGTCGCTGGCCGCGGCGGCATCCGTCCGCACGTAGGCCAGCACCACGTCCAGCCCGGTGCGATGACCGTGCCCCGCGGACGTGACCTCCCCGACGATCCTGCCGCCGGCCAGCACCGGTGCGTGCGCCATCGGCAGCCGACCCTCGCCATCGAGCACCAGCTGCACCAGCCGTTCCGCAGGCTCCGGCGCCGCGACCAGCGCTGCGCGACCGACGAAGTCCCCCTTGTCCAGGGCCACGAACCGTCCGAGCCCGGCGGCGAACGGCGAGCGCTCGGTGCCGAGTTCCATCTTCCAGGCCGGGTACCCCTTCTCCAGCCGCATCGACTCCATCGCGTACATGCCGACATCGCCCAGCCCGTGCGCATCGCCCGCCTCGCGCAGCGCGCCGTGCAGCGCAAGCGCGTCCCCCATCGCGACGTGCAGTTCCCAGCCGAGTTCGCCGAGGTAGCTCACCCGCAACGCCAACACCTCGATGCCCGCCACCCGGATGCGGCGCGCGCCGAGGAACGGGAAATCGGCGTTGTCCAGCGAGGCATCGCTCAGCGTCGCCAGCAGGGCGCGCGATGCGGGTCCGGCGATCACCAACGCCGTCTCGTCATCCGTCATGTCGTCGATCGTGACGTCACCCGGCTCGATGTTCGAATCGGCATCCGCACCCGCATCACCGGCGCCACGGCCGCCACCGCGCAACCAGTCGCCATCGTGGCGGCGGGCGGCGGCGCCGGACACCACCAGGAAGTCATCCTCGGCGAGCCGCACCACGGTCGCATCGACCAGCACGCCGCCGGTGGCGGTGCAGCCGTAGCCGAGCCCGACGCGGCCCACGCGCGGCAGCCGGGTGCAGGTCAGCGCATTGAGGCGTGCCGCGGCCCCGCGCCCGCGCACGCGGTGCCTGGCGAACCCGGACAGTTCGAGCATCCCCGCCCGATCCTGCACCGTCCGGCATTCCGCACCGACCGCGTCGAACCAGACGGCGCGCCCGTAGCCCGGTTCCGCGCTCGCGAAGGCGGCCCGTTCGGTCGCGTCGCGCGCGAACACCACTGCCCGTTCCCAGCCGTCACGGGCACCGGCGAGCGCGCCTCGAGCAACGAGCGCTTCGTGCACCGGCGTGACCCGCTTGCCGCGCGCCACGCGAAGCTCCTCCTCCGGATACGCGATCGCGTACTCGTGCGCGTAGGTGTCGATCGCCCTGGCGACGGTGTACGACGGATCCGCATGGGCACCGTAGCGGCGCGGATCGAGCGACCACAGGTCGTCGGCCGGCGCGCCGTCCAGGATCCACTCCGCCATCGCCTTGCCCGCGCCGCCCGCCTGGCAGATGCCGAAGGTGAACGCGCAGGCGTGGAAGAAGCCGTCGAGCCCGTACGCCGGGCCGATGTAGGGCAGGCCGTCGGGCGCGTAGGGAATGGGGCCGTTGATGACGCGCTGCACGCCGGCGGTGCCGAGCAGCGGCAGGCGCTCGCAGGCGCTCTCGATGTAGTCCTCGAGCCGCTCGAGATCGTCGTTGTACAGCCCGTTGGCAAAGTCGTCGGGCAGCACGCCGTCCGCCCAGTGCGTCCTCGCGTCCCGTTCGTAGGGTCCGAGGATAAGCCCGGTCTTCTCCTGGCGCAGGTACCAGGAATCGTCGGGATCGCGTACCAGCGGCAGCTGGCACCCCTCGGCCGCCAGCGCCTCGAGTTCCGGCACCGACCCGGTCACCAGGTACTGGTGCTCCATGGTCACCATCGGCAGCGTCGAGCCTGCCATGGCCGCGACCTCCGCCCCGCGAAACCCCGCCGCGTTGACCACCACGTCGCACGTCACGGTGCGCTCGCCGATCGACACCTGCCAGCCGGCCCCGGCGCGCTCGATGCCGATCACCCGGGTGAAGCGCACGATGCGCGCACCGGCGGCGCGGGCACCGCGCGCCAGCGCCTGGGTCAGCTGGCTGGGGTCGATGTCGCCGTCGTTGGGATCCCACAAGGCACCTGCCACGTCATGGGTCTCGATGAACGGGCAACGCGCCGGCATCTCGTCGGCCCCGAGCAGCTCGTAGCCGTAGCCGCGCGCGTTGGCCATCGCCGCCACGCGGCGGAACTCGTCCAGGCGTGCGGGCGTGCGCGCCAGCCGCAAGGCACCGGTGCGGTGGTAGGCGATTGGGTGCTCGGGGTCCGCGGCCAGGCGGGTGTAGAGCTCGGTGGAGTATTTCTGCAGGCGCAGCATGCCCAGATCGGAGCTGAACGTCGGTATGTTGCCCGCGGCGTGCCAGGTGGAACCGGAGGTGAGTTCGTCGCGCTCCAGCAGCAGCACGTCCGACTCGCCACGCACCGCGGCCAGGTGGTAGGCGATGCTCGCCCCCACCGCGCCGCCGCCGATGATGAGGATGCGTACCCTTTCGGGAAGCGTCGAGCCGCCGGGCGCCCCGGTTCCGGCCGCCGTGTCCGGACTCGCGTGTCGTTGCGTGTTCATTCGCCGACCTCGTCCACGCCGCGCAACCGTTCCCCCTTCGGATCGAACGCGGCGCGCAGGAACGCCTTGGCCCGATGGCGATTCCCACCGATGTCGATCGACCAGTCGCCAGCGTCCAGCCGTGCCTGATCGATCGGCTCCGGGCTCTTGACGTAGCCGAGCCCGACGGAGGCGCCCAGGGTGTGCCCGTAGCCGCCCGAGGTCAGGTAGCCGAGCACCGCGTCGCCGTCCAGGATCGGTTCGTGGTGCCACAGCAGCGGCTCGGGATCCTCGAGCACGAACTGCACCAGACGTTTGTGCAAGTGCGCCCCCGAGGACTTCTGCGCAGCGATCGCGTCGCGGCCGATGAACCCGCCCGGCTTGCCGAGCGCGCAGACGAAGCCGACGCCTGCCTCCAGCGGCGTGTCCTCGTCGGCCACGTCGTGCCCGACGTGCAGGAACTTCTTCTCCAGCCGCCCGGTGTCTAGGCTGTGCAGTCCGGCAAGCTTCAGCCCGTGGTCCGTGCCGGCGGCGAGCAACCGGTCGAACACGCCGAGCGCCATGTCGGTGTCCACCGTGATCTCCCATCCGAGCTCGCCGACGAAGGAGACGCGCGTGGCGCGCACCGGCGCGTAGCCGATCTCCGCCATGCGGCTGGTGCCGAACGGGAAGGCCGCATCCGACAGGTCGATGCCGAGCAGGGGTTCGAGCAGGCGTCGGCTGTTCGGCCCCATGATGCCGAAGATCGCCGACTGACCGGTCACGTCGGTGACCGTGCAGACCGCATCCGGATCGATGTGCCGATCGAGCCAGTCCAGATCCTTGTGGGTGGTGGCGGCCCCCGAGATGACGAGAAAATGCCGCTCGTCGAGACGGGTCACGGTCAAGTCCGCCTCGATGCCGCCCCGCTCGTTGAGCCAGTGGGTGTACACGATGCGCCCGGTCGCCACATCGATGTTCGCGCTGCAGATGCGTTGCAGGCAGCCGAGCGCATCCCGCCCCTGCACCAGATATTTCGAGAAGCTGGTCTGGTCGAACAGCACGCAGGTTTCCCGAAACGCGCGGTGCTCGGCGGCCGAGTGCTCGAACCAGTTCTGGCGCCCGAAGCTGTACTCGTACTCCGGCTTCACGCCCTCGGGCGCGAACCAGTTCGGCCGCTCCCAGCCGGCCACCTGACCGAAGCAGGCGCGGTGCTCGACCAGGCGCTGATGGATCGGCGACAAACGCACGTTGCGCGCGGTGGCGAACTGGCGGAACGGGAAGTGGTTATCGTACAGCAGCCCGAGGCTCTCGGTGACGCGTTCCTCGAGAAAGCGCTGCGTGCCCATGAACGGGTACATGCGGCGGATGTCGTTGCTCCACAGATCCAGCGGCGAGTGGCCGTGGTGCATCCACTCCGCGCAGACCTTGCCCAGCCCGCCGGCGCTCTGGATGCCGACCGAGTTCAGCCCGGCGGCCACGAAGTAGCCCTGCTTGCCGGGCACCGGACCGACGTGGAACTGGTCATCGGGCGTGAACGATTCGGGTCCGCAGAAGAAGCTGCGCCAGCCGGCTTGCTGCAACACCGGTACCCGCTCCATGGCATCTTCCAGCACCGGCATCAGCTGCTCGTCCATGTGGCCGGGCAGCTCGTCGAAGCAGAAGTCGGCCGGGATGCCCTGCTGCCCCCAGGCCATGGCACGCTTCTCGAACGCGCCGACCAGCAGCGCCCCCGCATCCTCCTTGATGTAGAGGCAGCGATCGTGGTCGCGCAGCACCGGCAGGTCGGGCGTCACCACGTCGAGCTTGTCGGTGACCGCGTAGTAGTGCTCGCAGGCGTGCAGGGGCACGTTCACGCCGGAGCGACGGCCGAGCTCGCGCGCCCACATGCCGCCGCAGTTGACGATGAAGTCGGTGCGCACGGTGCCGCGATCGGTCTTCACGCCGGTGACGCGATCTCCTTCGAACAGCACGTCCTCCACCGTGACGCCTTCCAGGCAGCTGGCACCACGCGCACGTGCGCCCTTGATGAAGGCCATGGTGACCCCGGTCGGGTCGCCCTTGCCGTCGTGGGCGACGAAGGTGCCGCCCACCAGGCCCGCGGTATCGATCAGCGGGAACAGGTTGCCGATCTCCGCAGGGGTCACCTCGTCCACGCGCGTGACGCCGAAGGCGTTGTTGCTGGCCCCGACCCGTCGCAGCTCCTCCCAACGATCGGCGGTGTGGGCGATGGACAGGCTGCCGACCTGGCGAAAGCCGGTGCTCTGCCCGGTCTCGCGCTCGATGTCGCCGAGCAGGCGCATCGAGTACTCGCACAGCTTGGCGTGGCTCTCGCTGGCGCGCACCGTGCCGATCAGGCCGGCGGCGTGCCAGGTGGTGCCGCAGGCGAACTGGCGCCGTTCGAGCAGCAGAACGTCCTGCCAGCCGAGCTTTGCCAGGTGGTAGGCGACGCTGGCACCGGTGACGCCTCCACCGATGATGACGGCACTGGCACGTTCGGGAACGCGGATGTCGGACGGTTCGGCGGTCATGGTCGGATGGCCTCGCGCGCGTTGCCTGCAGTGATCACGACACTACCTCACGCCACAGGGTGCACGGGGTGGCAATCTACGCACCCGTGGTTTCAGGAAGTTGCAACGTATGACCGCCGTCTCCGCAACGCTGCCCCGCCGCCTGAGCGATACCGATCTGCGCCTGCTGCGCGTGTTCCGCACCGTGGCCGCCTGCGGCGGGCTGGCGGCGTCCGAGTTCGAGCTGAACATCGGGCGCTCGACCATCAGCCGTCACCTGACGGACCTGGAGGTACGGCTCGGCATGACGCTGTGCCGGCGTGGCCCGGGCGGATTCGCGCTGTCGGTGGAGGGCGAACGCGTGCTGGAATCGACCGCGCGGCTGTTCGAGGCGACCGAGGCGTTCCAGCGCGAGATCGACGGCATCGCCAACCGCCTGGTCGGCACGCTGCGCTTCGCCTGCTTCGACCTGTCCTCCGGCAACCCGTGCGCGCACGTCGACCGGGCCATCGCCCTGTTCGTGGCGGCGGCACCCGAGGTGGATCTGGAGGTCTCGGTCGTGCCGCCGCACGCGATCGAATCCGGACTGGTATCGGGCGAGTTCGACGTCGGCGTGATACCGGTACGCCAGGCCGACCCGGCACTCGAACGCACGCCGCTCTACGACGAATCGATGGAGCTGTGCATCGGCGCGCGGCACCCGCTCGCGGCGCGGCGTGGCGCCGAGCCGAGCTTGGACGAACTGGCCGAGCATCGCTACGCCGGTTTCGGTTTCGACTCGCCCAACCTGCACCGCGGGCAGCACCTGCGCCTGCGCACCCGCGCGCGCGTGCAGAGCGAGGAGGCGCTGAGCGTGCTGATCCTGTCCGGTTGCTACCTGGGCTTCCTGCCCGGCCACGTGGCGCAGCCGTTCATCGATGCGGGCCGCATGCACACGGTGCTGCCGCAGATCACGCGCTACGTCAGCACCATGGCCGCGGTCACGCGCAAGCGGCCGGCGCCGGGCAGGAGCGCCACCCTGTTCGTCGAGTCCCTGGTCGCCGAGCACGGCGTGCACGACGACTGAGGTGCCGGGGACAGGCGCCCGGGAAACGTCGCACGTGGACCGGGCCTCGTGGACCGGCACCACGGCACCCGGCTCAGCCCTTGCCCTTCCACGGCACGAGGATCCGCTCGGCCCAGCGCATCAGCAAATCGATGCCGAATCCGATCACGCCGATCAGGATGATGCCCATGATCACGATGTCGGTGTTCTGGAACTTGGAGGCGGTCATGATCATCATGCCCGCACCCTGTTCGGCGGCCACCAGCTCGGCGGCCACGACCGTGCCCCAGCACACGCCCATCGCCACGCGTGCGCCGGTGAAGATCTCCGGCAGCGAGTTCGGAATGATCACGTGACGCATGATCTGCCACTTGCCGGCACCCAGCGAATAGGCGGCGTGCACCTTCGAGATCTTGACGCCGGAGACGCCGGCGCGCGCCGAGATCGCCATGATCCACAACGCCGCCAGGAACAGCAGGATGATCTTGCCCGACTCGCCGATGCCCGCCCAGATGATGACCAGCGGTATCAGCGCCAGCGGCGGCACCGGACGCATGAACTCCACGATCGGGTCGAACCAGCCGCGGAACCAGTTGCTCAGGCCCATCGCGTAACCGAGCGGGATGCCCACGATCGCCCCGAGCACGAACCCGACGATGACCCGGAACAGCGAGTACCCGAGGTGCTCGGCCAGCGTGAAGTTCCGGAACCCCTCGTCCATGATCCGCAGCGTGCGGGTCCATACCGCTTCGGGGGCGGGCAGGTACAGCGACTCCATCTGCCACCCGCGGGACGGTTCGACGTTCGGAGTGCCCTTGTCCGACAGGGTCACCGAACCGCCGTCGATGCCCACCCGATCGCCGGGACTCACACTCTGCCCGTCGATCGCCACGACCGTGGGCTTGGCACCGTCGGCGGTCTCGTCGTTGCCGGCGACGTTGACAAGCTTCGTGCGCCACTGGGCGACGACGGCCGCATCGTTCTTCGCGAACCCGTCGCCCGGTTCGATCTCCGGCGGCGCCGGGCTCTCGCCGCGCGGATGGACCAGGACCTCGACCGTGGCGTCGTCGCTCTCGCCGGCGCCATCCTGCACGGTGTAGGTGAACGACAGCGTCCCGAGGAACGGGCCGGGCATGTGGAGGAATCCGGGCAGCAGCGCGGAGCCGGTGAACATGCCCCACAGCAGGAAGATCGAGGCGATGGAGATCACGCTGGCGACGCGATTGGGCCGCACCGCGCTCTCGTCTCCGAACGTCACCGTCTTGCGGGAGGAAAAACCCCGCGCCCCGGCGCTCCGGATCACCCGGGTCACAACGAGATAGGCGACGACGAAGATGGCGACGTAGATGAGCAGCGGAATCATGCCGATGCCTCCGACGCACCCATGATCTCCTCCTCCATGTCCCAGATCATGTTCAGGATCTCCTCGCGGCGGGTGGCGAATTCCGGGTGCTTCTTGACCTCGCGCAGATCCGTGCTCACGCCCATCTCGGCGAACGGCAGGCGGTATTCGGTGTGGATGCGCCCGGGGCGCGGTGCCATGACGATCAGACGCTCGCCCAGCAGCAGCGCCTCCTCCACCGAGTGGGTGATCAGGATGATGGTCTTGCCGGTCTCCTTCCAGAGCTTGAGCACCAGGCTCTGCATCTTCTCCCGCGTCAGCGCATCCAGGGCGCCGAGCGGCTCGTCCATCAGGATGACGTCCGGCTCGTTCGCCAGGCAGCGCGCCAGCGCGACCCGCTGCTGCATGCCGCCGGACAGCTCGTAGACGGCCTTGTCCTTGAAGTCCCGGAGCCCGACGACGTCCAGCAGGTGATCGACGATCTTCACCTTCTCGGCGTTCGGCATGCCCTTCATCGATGGGCCGAACCCGACGTTCTGCCGCACCGACATCCATTCGAACAGGGCACCCTGCTGGAACACCATGCCGCGTTCGGCGTCGGGGCCGACGATGTCGTGGCCGTTCAGCACCAGCGTGCCCTCGGTCGGGGCGAGAAAGCCGGCAACGATGTTCAGCAGCGTCGTCTTGCCGCACCCGGACGGGCCGAGCACGCTGAGCAGCTCGCCCGCCTTCAGCGTCAGGGAAACCTTCTCCAGTGCCTGCACCGCCTCCCCGTCAGGCAGGTCGAAGCGCATCGACAGGTTTTCGAGCGACAGGGTGCCCATGGATGATCTCCTGGATCAGGGGGTACGGCAGGGAACGGTCGTCCAGGTCCGGACTGGCGCCGGCGTCGAGATAGCGCGCCGGCGCCGGATGCGTTCCAGCCTCGACGAGCGTTATTGCGCAGCCTGCAACGGCCCGACGTTGACGGCATTCTCGTAGCTGTCCAGCGCCGAGTCGATCGACCCCGCCTCGACGAACACGTCGGCCACGCCCTTCATGAACACCGCCGCATTGCCGCCGAGCCAGTTGTCGGACAGCTGCTCGTCGATGGAGGGGAACTTCATGGTGGAAATGGAGCTGCGCGCAGCCTCCAGGTCCATGCCCGACTCGTCGGCGATGACCTGCAGCATCTCGTCGCTGCCGTTCTCGTTCCAGTCCGCGTTGGCCGCGGCGGTGACACCGACGAACTTCGCCACCAGATCGCCGTTCTCGGCGATGAACGCGGCCGGTGCGGAGGTCACGTCGAAGACGAGGATGCCCAGCGCCTCCTTCTCATCACCGGTCAGCAGGGCGTTGCCATGCTCCTTCATGCGGGTCAGTCCGCCGCCGTAACCGCAGGCGAAGTCCACCGCACCCTGCCCCAGCGCCGCCGCACCCTCGGGCGGTGCCATGTCGACCACCTGCAGGCCGGCCACGTCGACACCGAAGTGATCCATCTGGCGCAGGAACTCATAGTGGGCGGCGGTGCCCAGCGGCACGGCGACCTTCTTGCCTGCCAGCTCCGAGGCACTGTCCTTGTCGATCTCCAGACCGGAAGCCACCACGCAGTTCTGGTTCTCGGAATAGCTGACGGCGACGTCCACCACCTGGATGTCCTGCCCGCCGGATGCCGCCACCACGAACGGCGGCACCCCCTGGGACACCGAGAGCTGCACGTCGCCGGAAGCCATCGCGGCACTCATGGCGGTACCGGTCTCGAAGGAGACCCACTTGACCGGCATGCCGAGCGCCTCCTCGAAGGCACCCGAGGCCTTGGCCGCCAGCATGGGCATGGGCCACTCCAGGAAGTAGCCGGCGGTGAGTTCATCGAGATCCTGTGCCAGGACCGGCTGGGCCGACGTGATCGCCAGGGCGCTGCCCAGGGCACCAGCCACCAGGACGTGGACGGGGTGAAGTTTCATGCTCGACTCCTGCAATGAGTTGACGCTGATCCTACCGGATCGCGTACCGGGAACGCCGGCCGTCGGGAGGCTGCCGTTTCGACAGGATTGACTATATCCCGATCACGGATTAAGTTCCATTGGTCAGCACGCCTGTTCCGTAATCCGGAACGAAACGATGACGGGTTCACGCGCGATGCCCCATCCCCCCGAGCAGGTGCACTGGTCGCGTACCGCCACGCCCGCCATCGACCACCCGCCATTGACCGGCGACACGAAAGCGGACGTGGTCGTGGTGGGCGGTGGCCTGACGGGCTGCAGGACCGCGTTGGGCCTGGCGGACGCAGGCGTCGCCGTCACGCTGCTCGAGGAGCACGACATCGGCTGGGGCGCCTCGGGACGCAGCGGCGGTCAATGCAACCCTGTCTGGCGGGAGACGCCGGCGCAGCTGGCCCGGCGCTTCGGCGCCGCCCGGGCCGAACGCCTGGTGAACACCACCCTGTCGGCGGCCGACGACCTGTTCGGCGACATCCGGAACTACGGCATCGACTGCGACCCGGTGCAGAAGGGCTGGGTGCAGGCGGCGCACACCGCCGGCTCGCGCAAGGCCCTGGAGACGCTCCATCGGGGGTGGGCGGAGGCGGGCGCGCGGATCGAGACCGTCGAAGGGGATCGGGTCGAGACCCTGAGCGGCTCCCCCGAGTACCGTTTCGCCCTGTTTCACGCCACGGGGGGGCACGTCCAGCCGTTGTCGCTCGTTCGCGGCTACGCGGCGGCGGCGATCGCTCGCGGTGCCACCATCCACTGCGGCGGGCGCGTCCGGTCGATGAGCCGACACGCCGGTCGCTGGCGATTGGAGACCCCGACCGGTTCGGTCAGCGCCGAGCAGGTGATACTGACCACGAACGCCTACACCGGCCCCTCGCTGTCACCCGGCCTGCAACGCACGTTCATGCCGATGGTGAGCATCTCGCTCGCGACGGCACCCCTCACCCCCGAACAGCAGGCCGTCGTGCTGCCCGACCGGGTGACACTTTCCGACACCCGCATGGCCATCTACTACTGCCGCTACGACCGCGACGCCCGCCTGATCTTCGGCTGCGTCGGCAGCTCCGAGCGGGTCGGCACGCTCGGCGGGCACGCTCGCCTGCGTCGCGGACTGCACACCGTCTTCCCGCAGCTTCGGGGTATCGGGATCGAGTCGACCTGGGCCGGCCGGATCGCGGTCACGCCCGAGATGATGCCCCATCTGCACGAACCGGCGCCGGGGGTCACAGCGGCGCTGGGATTCAGCGGACGGGGCATCGCGATGACCTCGGTGATGGGCCGCGCGCTGACCCGGAAGATCCTGGGCGATCCCGAGGAAACGTTGCCGTTTCCCGTGGTGCCGGTGAAGCCGATCTTCCTGCGCGCGCCGCTGGCATCGTTGATACCGCTGGCAGCACCGGCCATGTCGATCAAGGACTGGCTGGACCGGCGACTCGACAGACCGTGAGAGAGAGATCCCGCGAACCCGGAGCCGCCGGGCCGCGGGCTCGCTAGCGCCCGATCAGCTGTCCGAGCGGTGGAGCGCTGCCACCGATCAGTCCGGTGACCCGGGAGGCGGACGACAGCAGCTCGTCCGACCACCGGCACAGGCTCTCCAGCGGACAGCGCTGGTGAAGGCTCCAGATGTTCAGCACGGCGATCGGTTCGGACAGGTAGTTGAACACCGGGGCGGAGACGCCGACGAAATGATCGTATTCCTCGCGATCGTTGGTGGCGTAGCCCACCCGTCTCACCTCGTCCAGCGCCTTCACGAAACCTTCGGGCGTGGTGATGGTCCGGGCGGTATAGCGTTCGAAGGGGTACCCGTCGATCTTCGCCTCGATCATGCTGTCCGGCAGGAAGGCCGCCAGCGCCTTGCCCGAGGCCGAACAATGAAACGCCTCGTGCATGCCGGGCCGGGGAACCGAACCGATCGAATGATAGTCCTCCAGCACGCGCAGGTAGACCGTGCTGGACCCGTACGGCACGCCCACCGTCACGTTCTCGCGCGTGAGCCTGTTCAACCGCAGCATCTCGTCGAGCGCGACGACCTGTATGTCGTGGCCCTTGTGGGCGTTCTGCACCAGGCTGAACAGGGTCGGCCCCAGCAGATAGGTCTTGCCCGGCTTGTCGAACTGCAGCAGGCCGTTCTGCGTGGCGAGGGCGAGAATCCTGTGCAACGTGCTCTTGCTCAGAGCCGTCGCGCTCACCAGTTCCGAGAACGTCAGCGGCCGTCTCGCCTCGCTGACCACGGTCAGCGTCGTCAGGAGCTTGCCTACGATGGAACTCTGCATGGCACGCCGACCGGAGAGGCGGCTGGGATGGGTTGGGAGAGCGACCCTATCGGACTCGGGGGCGTCGGCGCAACGGCCTCAGAGACGCTGCAGCAGCTCCTGCTTCTTCGCACTGAACTCCTCGCTCGTGAGAAACCCCTGTTCGTGCAACCTGCCCAGCCGCTCGATGAGCCGCAGGGGATCAGCGTCGGCGGCGTCGACCCCATCCGTCGACGCCGCCGTTACCGACGGTGCAGCGCGCGCGCCGGCATCGGGCACCGGCGCGGTACCCGGGCCGAGTTGCGCGGACGAACGCCCTGCCACGTCCTCGTCGGACACGACCGGTAGCGTCTCGAGCTCGACCGCGCCGTGCTGGCTCGACATCGACAGACTGCCGGTGCCGCCCTGCTGCTGCGAGAAGCCGCCGATCCGGTGATCGAGCGTATCGCGGACGCACACCTCGCCGCCGGCCTCCACCGCCAGGCGACACGCGTCGGCGAAGTAGGCGTAACGCATCGCGCCCTGCGAGCCGCTCGCCGACGGGGTGCCGAGTCCGGATGGCCACCACGCGTTCGACCCGGAGGAGGTCGAGGAGGCGAGGATCGCATCGGGCGCACCTGCCAGCTCCTTGCACAGCGCCCCCACCCTCCCTTTCAGTTCCTGATCGAACAGGCTGCCGAGCATCAGCATCCCGCCGGACATCCACTGCCCGCTGCCGCCGAACTCGGGGTGGGAGAACTGTGCCATGCGGCCGTGACCCGCGGCGACGGCGTCGAGCATGTGGGAGATCGCCTCCTCCCCGAAACCGTGGCGGCGAGCGAGTTCCTGCACGAGACGTTGGCCGTCGGGCGTGAGCGTGGGCATGGGAGCGAATGTCGGTGACGAGTGGTGGAAGGCCCTTCGTGGCGCATCCTTGCTGCAGGTGTGCCGGACGGCGCAGGATGCTACCAGCCGATGGCATCGGGTGCCCGCCCATCGCCGGTTCGACACCCTCGAATGCCATCCGGCCTCCGGGCGGCGCTGCGCACCCGCGTACCATCGACACCTCCCGGCCCGGGCAGCGCGATGAAGCGGATCGACGTTCGACCGTCGACCCTTTCGATCTGGCGGTGCCTGCTGATCCTGATCGGTGTCCACGCACACGCGGGTACGGCACTCGCCGACGACGTGCTCGACCGGTTCCCCCCACCCCGGCAGGACTTCGAGCTTCACATCGAACAGGTGCGTGCCCATCTGCTGGACACGCAGCTCGAGGGGCGTCGACCACGGGATGTCGAGTACAACGTGCCGTTCGAACGGCGTGCGAGCGACGGTGTGCCCTATCGCGGCCGCTACCTGCTCGTGCACGGCCTGAACGACTCGCCCGCCGTCTGGCGAGACGTGGCGCAGGCCCTGGTGGCGCGCGGCTTCGACGTGCGGGCGATCCTGCTGCCCGGGCACGGCAACACGCCAGAGGCGCAACTGCACGTCTCCTGGAAACAGTGGCTCGGTGCGGCCCGCTCGCACCTGGAGCATTGGCGATCGCCGGGCGTGCCGATGTATCTGGGCGGTTTCTCGCTGGGCGGTGTCATCGCCACCCTGCTGGCCCTGGAGAGCGACGACATCGACGGCCTGTTCCTGTTCGCACCGGCCTGGCGCAGCACCCGGGTCAACCTGCTGCGCTGGGCGTCGCTGGTCGCGCCGTTCAAGCCCTGGGTGTTCGGCGGCATGATCATCGAGGACAACCCGACCAAGTACAACTCGATCCCGATCAACGCCGCGGCCCAGTACTACCGGATGGCGCGCCACCTGCAGCGGCGCTGGAAGGGTCGCACGCTCGCCATGCCGGTGCTGGTGGTCGAGACCATCGATGACTCGGTCGTCGATGTCGCGGCGACCCGCCACCTCTTCGCGACGCGGTTCGGCTCGTCGCGGCGGCGTCTGCTGCTCTACGGCAACAGCCCGGTCGAGGCGGGCGAGCACGAGATCGTGCGCCCGAGCCGCTACCCGGCGGTGCGCATCCTGAACCAGTCGCACCAGGGGTTGATGGTGTCGCCGCGCAATGCCCTGTTCGGCGAGCGGGGAACGCAGCTGGTGTGCAACGGCAACGAGTGGTCGGTGTTCAGCGCCTGCCTGTACTACGCGAAGGGCCCGCACTGGTACGGCGCGGAAGCCACCGCCTCACCGGACGGCGTGCCGGTCGCCCGCACGACGTTCAACCCGGACTTCGAGGGCGTCATGGCGTTGCACGACGAGGTCTTCGGTGTCGATGCGAACCGGCAGGAACCTGCGCGCTGAACGCATCCGGTGGCCGGGGCGAACGGACCCGCTACGCCGCCTCGCGCCATTCGCGCCGCACCGTGTCGAACACGTGCGCCAGCACCACGTCGACGAACTCGGTCGCATGCACCGACGCCCCCTCCGGCAGGCAATCCGCGCGCGAGGCGATCACCATCGGCCCCGCCCCGGGCGCATCCGTCGGCCGCCCGTGCGAGCCCTTGACCAGTGCCGTGTCGCTCGGCGATATCACCTCCATCAGGCTTCTGAACCCGAGCTTCTTCCTCGCCAGTACCGAGGCCACCTTCACCCTCGGGAACCGCAGCGCCGGATCCACGAACAGCTCGACCGGATCGTAGCCGGGCTTGCGGTGTATGTCGACGGTACGCGCGTAGTCCGGCGCGCGCGCCTCGTCCAGCCAGTAGTAGTAGCTGAACCAGCGATTCGCGGCGCTGATCGCCACCAGCTCGCCGCTGCGCGCGTGCGCCAGACCGATGTCGGCCTGCTCCTGCGCATCCAGCACCCGCTCGATACCGTCGACGGCGCCGAGCAGCCGGCGCACCGCCTCGATACGGCCGGGATCGCGCACGTACACGTGCGCCAGCTGATGATCGGCGACCGCGAACGCGGCGCTGGCGCCGGCGTCGAGCTGCTCGCGTCCCGATTCCTCGCGCACCGCGATCAGCCCCGCCTCGCGCAGCGCGCGATTGATGTGCACCGCCTCGTCCACGGCGGTGATGCCGTACTCGGACACCACGATCACCTCGCGCCCGTCGCGCTCGGCCTGCTCGATCAGTTCGCCGCACAGCGCATCGACGTCGCGCAGGTCCTTCTGCAACGGGGCCGCCGACAGGTCCGGTCCCAGGCGCTGCAGGTTGTAGTCCAGGTGCGGCAGGTAGGTCAGCGCGATGGTCGGTGCGCGGGTGTCGATGACGTGGCGCGTGGCATCGCCGATCCAGCGGCTGGAGGCCATGTCCGCTCGCGGGCCCCAGAAGCTGAACAGCGGGAAGGTGCCGAAGCGGGCGTCCAGCTCGTCGTGCAGCTCGGCCGGGTGCGCATAGTGATCCGGGATCTTGCGCCCGTCGGCCGGGTACTGCGGGCGCGGCGTCGCGCTCCAGTCCGCGGTGGAATACATGTTGTACCACCAGAACAGCTTGGCGGTGGTGCAGTCCGGATCGATGCGCCGCGCCCGCTCCCACAGCTTCTCGCCGCTCACCAGCCGGTTGGACTGCTTCCAGAACGCCACCTCGGCGCGATCGCGTTCGTACCAGCCGTTGCCGACGATGCCGGTGGCCGACGGCATCGCCCCCGTCGCCAGCGTGGACTGCACCGAACAGGTCACCGCCGGGGTGACCGTCTCGAGATTGCGCTGCCCGCCCCTGGCAGCCAACTTGCACAGGTGCGGCGTGTGCTCGCCGAGCAGATCCGGCGACAGACCGACGACGAGGATGACGAGTACCGGATGCATGGCGGGTGACGAGGCGGGTGGCGAGGCGGACGACGAGCCTTGCAAGCAAGGGACGATCCACGCGGCGCGCGATGCGCTGGGCGGCTGGCTGTGCGCCACGCTCGACACCGAGGGTGCCGAGTGGCTGCGCCGTGCGCTGCTGATGGCCGAGGAGCGCGAAGCGGCGCAGCTGGCGTTCGGGCTCGCCCCGCGCCGGCTGGACAAGCGCGCCCTGCCGCTGAGCGCCGACGACGGCGCGCGCGCACACGCCCTGCTGCCCGGCTGGTGCCCGGCACGCTGGCGTCTCGACGAGGCGGCACGCGTGCTCATCGTCGCCCGCTTCTCGGACCTCTACCCCGACGCGATCGATCGGCTGGCACGCCATGCCGACGTCTCCGAACAGGTCGCGCTGTACCGCGGCCTGCCGCTGTACGGCACCCATCTGGACCTGCACGAGGTGCTCGGCCGAGGGCTGCGCACCCATGCGGTACCCGTGTTCGAGGCGATCGCCCACCACAACCCCTGGCCGGCAGCCCACCTGGACGAGCACCGCTGGAACCACCTGGTGCTCAAGGCGCTGTTCATGGAGGTGCCGCTCGAACCGCTGGTCGGGTTCGAGGCGCGGCTCAACCCGACGCTTGCGCGCATGGCGCTCGACTACGCCGCGGAGCGCCGCGCCGCCGGACGCCGGGTCCCGCACGACCTGTGGCGCTGCGCACCGGACGCGGACGCGGGCGCCGGCAGCGCCGCCAACCAACACGAACACGGACGAGCCGCCTGATGTACATCGACCCGCACGCGCACATGATCTCGCGCACCACCGACGACTACCAGGCCATGCGCGATGCCGGCATCGTGGCGCTGATCGAACCGGCCTTCTGGCAGGGCCAGCCGCGCACCCATGTGGCGACCTACGAGGACTACCTGGCCGCCATCATGGGGTTCGAGCGCTTCCGGGCCAGCCAGTTCGGCATCCGCCACTACTGCACCGTGGGCCTGAACTCCAAGGAGGCCAACGACGAGGCGCTGGCCGAGGCGGTCATGGAGATCCTGCCGGGCTTCGCGCTCAAGGAGGGCGTGGTGGCGATCGGGGAGATCGGCTACGACGAGCAGACCGCGCTGGAGGATCTCTACTTCCGCGCTCAGATCGAGCTGGCCAGGCGCATCGACCTGCCGATCCTGGTGCACACCCCGCACCGCGACAAGAAGGCCGGCACGCTTCGCTCGATGGCGGTGTGCGCCGAACACGGCATCGACCCGTCGATGGTGATCGTCGATCACAACAACGAGGAGACCATCGATGCGGTGCTGGAAGGCGGCTACTGGGCGGCCTTCTCGGTCTACCCGACCACCAAGATGGGCAAGAAGCGCATGGTGTCGCTAATGAAGCGCTACGGCGCGGAACGGGTGATCGTGAACTCGGCCTGCGACTGGGGCATCTCCGAGCCGCTGGCGGTGGTGAAGACCGCCGAACTCGCGCTCGCCTCCGGCGTACCGGCCGAGGCGGTGCACCTGGCCTGCTACGCCAACGCGCTGGCCGCCTACGGCCAGAGCGGGCAGATGCACGAGTCGGACTGGCTGGAACCGCTCGCGATCGACCAGCGGCAGGACTACGCCGGCAACTCGATCCTGCGCGGCGGTGCGGAGCCCGAGGTGCGCACCCGCAATCTGCACGACCGGGCGGCCTGAACGCTGCGCTCTGCTAGCCTCGCCGCTTCACACCGTTTCGAGTTGCCGATGGACAATCCCCTCTTCGCCTTCGCCGGTCTCGCCCTGCTGTGCGGCGTGTGCCAGTGGCTGGCCTGGAGGGTCAACCTGCCCTCCATCCTGTTCCTGCTGACCGCGGGGCTGCTGGTCGGTCCGGTGTTCGGCGTGTTCGATCCGGATGTCTTCCTGGGCGACCTGCTGTTCCCGTTCGTCTCGGTGGCGGTGGCGATCATCCTGTTCGAGGGCGGGCTGACGCTCAAGTTCTCCGACATCCGCGGTCACGGCTCGGTGGTGACACGCCTGATCACCCTCGGGGTGCTGATCACCTGGGCACTGCTGTCGATCACCGCGCACTACCTGTTCGACATGAACTGGACGCTGGCGCTGGTGTTCGGCTCGATCGCGGTGGTCAGCGGCCCCACCGTGGTCAAGCCGTTGCTGCAGGCGGTGCGCCCGTCCGACCGGGTCGGTCACGTGCTCAACTGGGAGGGCATCCTGATCGATCCGATCGGGGTGTTCCTGGCCCTGCTGGTGTTCGAGGCGGTGCTGCAGCAGACCCCCGATGCGGGCCACATCGCACTGGTGCTGGCGAAGCTGGTACTGATCGGCGGAGCGCTGGGCTCCGCGGCCGGCTACGCCACCGCGTTCGTGCTCAGGCGCTACCTGGTGCCGGACTTCCTGATCAACGTCGTCGCGCTGGTCATCGTCGTGGTGGTGTTCTCCATCGCCGAGACCCTGCAGCACGAGTCCGGCCTGCTGGCCGTGACCATCATGGGCGTGTGGCTGGCCAACACGCGGGGACTGCACATCGAGGAGATCCTGCACTTCAAGGAGGACCTGAGCGTGCTGCTGATCTCGGGTCTGTTCATCGTGCTCGCCTCGCGCATCGACATCGGCATCATCCCGCAGTACGGGTGGCAGATCCTGGGGCTGCTGGCGGTGGCCCAGTTCATCGTGCGGCCGGTCAGTGCCTGGATCTGCAGCATCGGCTCCGAGCTGTCGACACGCGAGCGGCTGTTCCTGGGCTGGATCGCGCCGCGCGGCATCGTGGCGGCCGCGGTGTCCTCGGTGTTCGTGCTGCGGCTCGAGGAGGAGGGCGTGCCGATGGCGGAGCTGCTGGTGCCGCTGGTGTTCAGCATGATCCTCGGCACGGTGGTGTTCCAGAGCCTGACCGCGAAGTTCCTGGCGAAGAAGCTCGGCATCAGCAATCCCGAGCCCAACGGCGTGCTGTTCTTCGGCGCCAACGAGATCGGGCTGGCGCTGGCCAAGGCGTTGCGGCACGAGTCGGTCAAGATCATGCTCGCCGACACCTCCTGGCGCAACGTGAGCACCGCGCGCCGGGCAGGCTTCGA
>Ga0209831_1001218_pt1 | contig 24158 bp, 23 predicted proteins | sample Maine_Asex4_meta_FD_187451 | JGI IMG/M metagenome (GOLD analysis project Ga0209831, IMG submission 187451) | Marine algal microbial communities from Maine, USA - Maine_Asex4_metaG (SPAdes) (version 2) | ecosystem: Host-associated > Algae > Red algae > Unclassified | place: Maine, USA | collected... | reverse complement strand
CAGTCTGTTTCAGGCCCAGTATCGCTTAAAGGAGCTGACTCTGTTATGCAACACCCAGATGGAGTCTCTGGATGCCTTGCTAACACCCACGGCAGGCAGGCTTTTCAGTATTGAAGAGATGCTCGCAGATCCCATTCGCCATAACAGCGAGCTGGGTTACTACATGAATTTCATGAATCTTCTTGATATGGCGGCAGTGGCCATACCCACGGCATTTACCCGCAAGGGCCATCCCTTCGGTGTGACGTTAGGCGCCGCAGCTTTCAGTGACAGGCGATTGCTGTCCATCGCTAATCGAATCCAGCAACTATGCCCGTTAAAGCTGGGCACCACTGAGCAGTCACTGCCAGAGCTGAGTTCAAACGCGGTAACTCGTAACGACACCATGGACATCGTTGTGTGCGGTGCTCATCTGCAAGGCATGCCATTGAACTGGCAACTTGCCGAACGAGGTGCTGAATTTGTCAGGGCTATGAAAACGTCTGATGATTACCGACTTTATGCATTGCAGGAACAACCCGTTCAACGTCCGGCTCTGGTGCGTGTGGAGAAGAGTGGAGCCGCTATTGATGTTGAAGTGTGGCGATTGCCATCCTCGCAAGTTGGCAGTTTTCTGCAAGGAGTTGCTGCGCCATTGGGCCTGGGCAACGTAACACTTGAGAATGGATCAACGAGTTGTGGCTTTATAGCCGAGGCATGCGCCACGTCAGGTGCCGAGGACATCACGCAGTATGGTAGTTGGCGTTCTTACATGAGTAGGGGATAAACAGGACGCCCGTACGCAAAAGGGGCCGCTAAGCGACCCCTTTGAACAACAACAAAACTGAGACTTTACAGAATCGGCGTTTGTTACTTGTCGTATTTGTCAGCTACCTTTTTGCTGGCATCCACAATTTTTTCATCAATCTCGTTGATTCTGTTGCCGACTTTGGCCGACACTCGCGTCATCAGGTCGTCAGAAGAATCCAGCCCCTGGGTGTCTTTGCTAACCCGGCTGCTAGCCATGCGCGCTTCAACCTTCTTTTCCACGGTATTGATGCCGCTGGAAACCTTGTTGACCATCTTGCCAAAGACACCGTCATCGTTACCGGCACCCGCCACTCGATTGTCCTCGTAGTTGCTGGCAGCGTTCTTGGCGCGATGGGCAACGCGTTGTGTAATCTCCTCTGAACGCTGTGCGACTTTTCTGGATGTGCGTTCGAAAAATGTACCGCCCTGACCATTGTCAGTACCAGACGCAAATTCCTGGCTGGATGCCGCTTTCATTTTTGCATCCAGTTTGTCGTCGATCTGCGCTGCCTTGGCACCTACTTTGGACACCATGCGACCAAAGACCGTGTTTTCCTCACCGGCAGAGCCAGGTCGATCCTCGTTGTCGCCAATGCGTGCCGCGGCGACTTTGGCTTCAAAAAACTTGTCTCCCAGCTTGGCTGATTTTTCCTGCACAACCGCGACTGCGCGTGCAAAACCGGAGTTTTCCTGGTCGATTGAGACTTTGCCGTCGCCTTGCAGGTTGGCTGAGCGTGTGCGCGCTGTAAAGCTGGGTAGCAGACCTTCATCGCTCGCCACGGTCTCGTCGTGGCTATGTGCCTCAACCCAGCGACGTTCGTTCAATGCGTTGAAAAATAGCCATGCAGCGATTGCTACGAGGCAAAGTGTTGAAATCCAGATCATCGAGTGCTCCGAGTTAACAAAATTGTCTGATCAGGTTCTGTCCCGACCTGCCTCTATGGTACGCGTTCAATGGAGGCGCCTCAATACGAAATGAGGTTTGCAGGCTATCGGCCGCGAAGCGTTGCGAATGTTTGCAAACCTGCGTGAGCAGTCGATGTTTTAGCGACTTGAGCGTACAGTTTGTCTCGGAGGCTGTCCGAGAATGGAAAAATTATGCCTTCTTGGGATAGGCAGCGCTGGCAATCAGCTTATAGTGCTGTTGTATGTAGATACGAATCCAGGGCGAATAGGCGCCGGGATCACGCTGGATGTCCTGACGTAGCTCGGCCAGCTCATGCCAGCGCACCGCCTGCACTTCATCGGTATTGAACAGTGTGGGTAAAGTGTCATCGTCCACGTACCCGGCAAAACAATGAGCGGCTTCGTTTTCGAACAGGTTACCCACCTGGGCCTCGTAGTTGATTTTGCCGAAAGGCGTCAGAGGAAACGTGCAGCCAACTTCCTCTTCAAGCCGTCTGACGGCGCAGTCGGGCAGCGATTCATTCCATCGTGGGTGAGAGCAGCAGGTGTTTGCCCACAAGCCGCCTGAGTGGTACTTGTTATCTGCACGCTGTTGCAACAACAGTCTGCCCTGGTTGAACACGAATACGGAAACCGCCAGGTGAGGCACGTTGCGAACGTGTGCATCGAGTTTACCGATAGGGTATAGGCCGCCGTCGTCATCTATTGCGGTGATAACCTCTCGTGCCGTCTCTTCCAGTACATCAAGCATAGTGTTTTAACTCTGGGTAATTGATAGGGTGCGGCAACCTGATCCTCAGGCTCATTGTACGGGGCGTGTTGAGCGGGGCATGCGGAATGGCAGCAAACACCTCACCCAGGCGCTATTGAATCGTTCCAGATCCAGACTTTCATGAACACTGGTCTGAGTATGTTCCGGATAATGTTCCAGAAAACGGGACCGGGAATAGAATGGCGTATCTTCGAGCGTCTGTACATCGCTTAACGTAACACCTTCGGGGGTGCGTGCGGATCTGGGAATGCGCCAATAGCGAGTGGTACTGAGCTGGTGATGCTGAGAGGCTGTGACAGGCTGTAGTACTCCGCTGGCATCGAAGTGCATGCTGCGTTGCGCAACCGTGCCATCGGCCGCGACAATATCGTAATGCACAACCGTTTCATTGGCCGGCGCGTGACTCCGCGACCAGATCCACGATTTAAAGCTGTTCTCCAGCGGAATATCACCGTAGTTGCTATCAATATAGGCGGCGCCATTCCAGCTTAGCTGTGGTTTCTCCATACGTACTTCAATACGTGTCTGTGGGGCAACCGGTTGCCAGAAATGCTGTGCGGTTGTCGAATCGAGGGTATCAAGCGGCACAGCAGGAATATCGTATGCCGGCAATGTCAGTGTCAGCGTGCCCTCCAGCTTGCCGGGCAGTGGCACGGTAACCTCATTGACGTCTATCTGAAGCTGTCCATCTGGAGTCACCCTCATGCCACTCTTGCCAATGGACAGTGAATCGTCGCGGGCGTGGACAGAGGGTTCGCTGCGTTCCGTCATGCACCAGCGTGACACTGGGCCATACAGCGCCATGTTCACCGAACAATGTTGTAACGCTGCAGTTCGTGGTTGTCGCATGCGCGCGCGCGCGTAGTACGGAGAGAAAACGCTACCGATAAATACGATCACTGTCAGGGCATGAACACCGTCGTCGCTGACGGCATCCACATACCACCATCGGTACCCGTTATCCGGCACTGGAGCGGTGAATGAAGGCAAGCTCATGGAACAGAGTGTCTATTTTGGTTGACACATCCATTATGTCAGAATAATCTGACACTAGGTCATCGCGGAAAAATCCATGGATGTAGGCAACTTTATTGATCAATCACTACGTGAGGCGGTAGAGGCAATAACTATTGAGCCTTGCCCGTCCAGGCTGGCCGAGTCATTGCGCTACACGCTCTTTCCGGGCGGTGCACGGGTTCGGCCCAAACTGGTACTGGCCGTGGCATCAGCGTGCTCAGACGCCTTACCGGTGCTAGCGCCAAAAGCGGCTGTCGCTGTTGAATTTCTTCACTGTGCCTCTCTCGTGCAGGATGATCTTCGCTGCTTCGACGACGCCCAGACAAGACGTGGCAAGCCATCAGTGCATGTTGCATTTGATGAGCGTCTGGCCATCCTGGCGTCCGACGCCTTGATCGTTGCAGCGTTCGATGTCGTGTCTGCCACGCATGAGGCTGATCCGCAGCATCGGCTTGACATGATCAGCCTATTGTCGCGTCGTGTGGGTGCAGTACACGGAATCACCGCCGGGCAGGCATGGGAGTGTGAAGAACACATCAACACCGATGCATACCATCAGGCCAAGACAGGTTCCCTGTTTGCAGCAGCCACGCAGGCGGGTGCATTGAGCGCCGGTGTCGACATGGCACCCTGGGCGCGAACCGGTGAATGCATTGGCGCTGCTTACCAGATTGCCGATGATCTGCATGATGTGCTGGGTTGCGAAAACAAGCTGGGCAAACCGGTCAATGTGGATGCCAAACATGGTCGTCCCAATGCGGTTGCGGAGCTCGGTGCTGCCGCAGCTGTTGCAAAACTCAAAGGGCTGATCGATGAGGTCATCGACACCATACCCAACTGCAAAAATGCTGATCGCTTCATCGACACCGTACGTCATGAAGCAACTCGATTCTTCCCAAAGGAGATTGCCCGCAGTGCAGCGTGATACCACGACGAACCCATTCATGTTAAACGATACCTCTTCGGTACAACGTTCAGGCTCTGTGACTTCAGGCAGTCTGTCCGACAGAATCTACGACTGGCGTAACCGGTTACTGGCCAACCCGTCTTTTCAGCGACGCGCCAGACGCAACCCGTTCATGCGATTCATGGCACGCCGCCGCGCACGCGCGCTGTTTGATCTGTGCTCCGGATTTGTCTACTCTCAAATACTGTCTACTTGCGTGCAGCTCGATCTATTCGAATTTCTGCGAGACGGTCCGCGCACTCGCGATGATATTTCTCGCGCCATAGGTCTGGAGCGTGATGCATGTGAAGTATTGATGCGTTCAGCGATGTCACTTAAATTGCTGCAAAGCCGTGGCGACGACAGTTTCGGGCTGGGCATTCACGGTGCTGCCTTGCTGGCTAACCCCGGTGTCTGCAAGATGATCGAACATCACACGTTCCTGTATCGCGATTTGACCGATCCTGTTGCGTTACTCAAGCGTGAGCAGGATGAGACCATGCTGTCCATGTTCTGGGACTACGCCGGCGCTCGCGAGCAACAAAGCAACGATAGCCTCGGTACGGAGCCGTACACCGAGCTCATGAGTGCATCGCAGGCCATGGTGGCGGAGCAGATCATCGACTCCTATCCGTTGCACGCGCATCAGAGATTGCTGGATGTCGGTGGCGGCGATGGTACATTCCTGCGTACCGTAGCCAAGGCAGCGCCTGATCTTGAATTGATGCTGTTCGACTTGCCGCCAGTCGCAGAGCAGGCCCGCCAGAGATTTGCAGAATCGTTACTGGATCAGCAGGCAAGTTGTCACGGCGGCAGTATATTCGAGGACGATTTGCCAGAAGGTGCCGATATCATTTCCCTGGTCAGAATCATTCATGACCATAACGATGATGCCGCACTGGCTATCTTGAAGCGGTGTCGAAAAGCCTTGCCCCCCGGCGGTACGCTATTGCTGGCAGAGCCAATGGGCCGAGAGAAGGTAGGCGATCCCGCAACGGATGCCTACTTTGGCTTCTATCTGCATGCCATGGGTCGTGGTCGCCCCAGAACCATAGAAGAGCTTCAGACATTACTGTCTCAGGCAGGGTTTGACCGCTCCACGCCGACACGCACGCACTTGCCTATGTTGACCAGCCTGCTGGTGGCCAAAGTCTAGGGACAGGTGTTCATCACAGGTTGATTCGGTCATTAATTGAATGGCACTGCTTTAAGACCGTCGTCCCCGTGGAGGCCAGGATCTATCCTCGTGTTCACCAGGATTCTTGGCCTTGGCAGGAATGACACATTGGGCTTATTGCAGAGCCATTCGGTCAGGAGGGCAGTCTGTTTTTTGCAGATAGCCCTGATGTCGATCTACGGACGTTTATCTCGAAATCTCGGCGTTTTTCCGACATGAATCGAGCATGGGATGCCCGGTTTGCTGATTGCCCGAACCCTTCTATATCAGGGGTTTAAAGCTCTCTGCCGCGTGTTCACTGGCGCAAGTTCATCACTCGCAAGATAAATCCCAAATACTTGTCAAGAATGGTTGACATTCCAATGTGTCAATGTAAACTGACACTGTTGAAATTCGAGATACGGATACACCCTTTACATGCCCGATAGTCTAAACAGCGATGCAATCGTTTTCGAGAAGCCAGGGCAGCTTCGTCATCGTTCGTTGTCGGTGACGCAGCCTCAATCCACAGATCTGGTGGTTGATGTATCGGTAACCGGCATCAGTAGCGGTACAGAAAAACTGTTGTGGCAGGGCAACATGCCGGCGTTTCCGGGTTTGGGTTATCCGCTTATTCCAGGTTATGAAGCCGTCGGCTTTGTGCGTACAGCGGGATCTGATTGCACACTCAAGGTGGGCGATAAAGTATTTGTGCCTGGCGCCAGCTGTTATCCCGACGATGTCAGAGGCCTTTTCGGTGCCAGCGCATCCACGCTGGTAGTGCCGGAAACTCGCGTCACTGATATCGGCGAGGTAGAGGTAGATGAAGGGGCTTTGCTGGCACTCGCTGCTACTGCCATGCACATACTGACCTACCGTCTCCATCAAATGAATAGTGGCAAGGCGATTGATATCGCTGCGCTGATTACCCAGGCTCCCGATCTCATCGTGGGTCACGGTGTGCTGGGCAGGTTGCTGGCTCGCTTGTGCGTTGCCATCGGCGCGAAGCCTCCGGTGGTGTGGGAAATAGCCGAGGCGCGCCGTAGTGGTGCTCAGGGTTATGACTGTATCAATCCTGAGGACGATGATCTTGGAGCGCGTCAACATATTGTTGATGTCAGTGGTGCTTGCGGTTCGCACTTCAATACGCTGATTTCAAATCTGGCGCGTGGTGGACAACTGACACTGGCCGGGTTTTACAGCGATCCTGTGAATTTCGATTTTGCTCCTGCCTTCATGCGTGAGGCACGGCTGGGTATAGCCGCTGAGTGGGCGCCCGGAGATCTCTCTCTGGTGATGTCCTTGCTGGAAAACAGGGCGCTGACGTTAGACGGTCTGATAAGTCACAAATACGACGTTGGTGATGCTGCCATCGCGTATCCGCAAGCATTTGAAGATCCTGCTTGCCTTAAAACAATACTGAACTGGAGAGCCTGATGGAAACTCAAACTGTTGCGATCGAAGACCTCAAGACCATGACGCAACGACTGCGTGAAGAGGCTGCGCAGGAACCTGATGCAGTGCCGACAGGTGAAGTGAAAAAAGAAACACAGGTTATCGCTATCTATGGCAAAGGCGGCATTGGCAAGAGTTTCACACTGGCCAATCTGTCCTACATGATGGCTCAGCAAGGCAAGAAGGTATTGTTGATCGGTTGTGACCCCAAGAGTGACACTACGTCGCTGCTGTTCGGTGGTCGTGCATGTCCAACCATTATCGAAACATCATCCAAGAAGAAACAAGCGGGCGAGCAAGTTGCCATAGGTGATGTCTGCTTTATTCGTGACGGTGTTTATGCCATGGAGCTGGGCGGACCTGAAGTGGGTCGAGGCTGTGGTGGTCGCGGCATCATTCACGGTTTCGAGCTGATGGAAAAACTCGGTTTCCATGAGTGGGACTTCGACTATGTACTACTCGATTTTCTCGGCGATGTCGTGTGCGGCGGATTCGGTTTGCCGATAGCCCGCGACATGTGCCAGAAAGTTATTGTCGTAGCGTCCAACGATCTCCAGTCTCTCTATGTCGCTAACAACGTCTGCTCTGCTGTGGAGTACTTCCGCAAGCTGGGCGGTAACGTGGGTGTTGCTGGCATGGTGGTTAACAAGGATGACGGCACGGGTGAAGCGGCGGCGTTTGCCGAAAAGGTGGGTATTCCCATCCTCAGTGCAATCCCTGCAGACGATGACATCCGCAAGAAGAGTGCGTCTTACCAGATCATTGGTGAGCCAGGTGGTGCCTGGGGCCCCATGTTTGAAGATCTGGCCAAGAATGTTGCCGAGTCTCAGCCGCAACACCCAACACCGCTAACGCAGGACGAGCTGCTGGCACTGTTTGATGCCGACGACTCCATGAAAGAATTCCCCATGCGCCCGGCCACTATTGCAGATCTGTGTGGCAAGACCTTCATAGACACCCCGACGCTCGAGGTCGTGTACGACGAAGCGTAATGAGCCATTGCAACACTCACCAGGGAAGACATCATGAGTAACGATCCAGGCGTGCCGGTGAATTTCATCGATAAACCGAAAGATGCGGCTGCAGCTGGCACACCGGGTATTGACGATGGTCAAGGTTGTCATGCAGGCAAGGATGCCATGCGCGAAGCGGCAGCTGCTGCTGGCAAAAGCGATACGCTCGATCAGTATGCGAAAGACTATCCACTCGGGCCACACGATCAGCCACAGAGCATGTGCCCGGCTTTTGGTTCGTTGCGTGTCGGGTTACGCATGCGTCGTACGGCAACGATCCTGTCGGGCAGTGCATGTTGCGTTTATGGTCTGACGTTTACCTCCCATTTTTACGGTGCACGCCGAACCGTTGGCTATGTACCGTTTGATTCTGAAACCCTGGTTACCGGCAAGCTGTTTGAAGATATCCGCGAGGCTGTTTACAAGCTGGCAGATCCGGATCGCTACGATACGATCATAATCACTAATCTGTGTGTTCCAACGGCGTCAGGTGTGCCTCTTGACCTGCTGCCAGATCAGATAAACGGTGTACGTATCGTCGGTATTGATGTGCCTGGTTTCGGTGTTCCAACCCACGCAGAAGCCAAGGACGTACTGGCCGGCGCCATGCTCAAATACGCACGTCGCGAAGCAGAGCAGGGTCCGGTTTCCGCACCTGCTACTCGTCAAGTGGAAAAGCCAACAGTCACGCTACTCGGTGAGTTGTTTCCCGCTGACCCGATTGTCATCAGTCAACTGCTTGAGCCCATGGGGCTGGCAGTGGGGCCAACGGTACCGACTCGGGAATGGCGTGAATTGTATACCGCACTCGATGGAGCCTGCATTGCTGCCATTCATCCTTTCTATACCGCCTCGGTACGTGAATTCGAACGAGCAGGCAGACCCATCGTCGGTTCGGCACCTGTCGGTGTTGAAGGCACATCGCGCTGGCTGGAAGAAATTGGCAAGGCTTGCGGCATTGATGCTGACAAGATCGACGCTGCCAAGGCGGCCGCGTTACCTGTCATCAAACAGGTTCTGGCTGCTGCACCCATTAATGGTCGACTAATCATATCCGGCTACGAAGGTTCCGAACTGATCGTTGCCCGTCTCGCCATAGAAAGTGGTGCAACCGTTCATTATGTTGGCAGTGCCTGTCCTAAAACGACGTGGTCACAAGCAGATAAGGAATGGCTTGAGGCACGGGGTGTCGAGGTCAAGTTCAGAGCATCGCTTGAAGATGATCTGGCCGCACTGGAACACTACAAGCCTGACCTTGCCATAGGGACTACACCTTTGGTACAGGCTGCTAAAGCCCAGGCAACCCCCGCATTGTATTTCACCAACCTGATTTCTGCACGTCCCCTGATGGGTGCCGCCGGAGCAGGCTCTGTTGCTCAAGTCATGAATGCAGCACTGGCGAACAAGGAACGTTTCGACAAGATGAACGCATTCTTTGAAGGGGTAGGTGAGGGCGATAACTCGGGTATCTGGCAAGACACACCGATGAAGCGACCTGCCTTCCGTCAACAATTTGCGAAAAAGCTGGCCAAGCAGGCTGCGGCTCGCTCCAGTACGGCGACAAGCTGATGCTAGTACTTGATCATGATAGAGCGGGCGGCTACTGGGGTTCTGTTTATGCCTTTACCGCTATCAAAGGACTACAGGTCATCATCGATGGCCCAGTAGGATGTGAAAACCTTCCGGTCACCTCGGTGTTGCATTACACCGATGGTTTGCCACCGCATGAGTTACCTATCGTGGTAACGGGGCTGGGCGAAGAAGAGCTGGGTCAGGAAGGCACAGAAAAAGCCATGCGCCGCGCGCACAAAACACTTGATCCTGAGCTACCCGCTGTTGTGGTAACAGGTTCCATTGCCGAGATGATCGGTGGTGGCGTGACGCCTGAAGGTACCGGCATCCTCAGATTCTTGCCACGCACTATCGACGAAGATCAATGGCAAAGTGCTGACCGCGCCATGTACTGGCTATGGACTGAGTTTGGCCCCAAGCGTGTGCCAGCCTGTCGTCGCAAAGAAGATGAAAAACCTCGCGTCAATCTGATTGGTCCGATGTATGGCCAGTTCAACATGCCCAGCGATCTGGCCGAAATCACCCGCCTTGTTGAAGGTATCGGATGTGAAGTGAACATGACTTTTCCACTCGGTTCTCATCTGGCTGACATCAACAGTTTGTCTAACGCTGATGTCAATATTTGCATGTATCGTGAATTCGGGCGTCTGCTGTGTGAAAACCTGCAGAGACCTTACTTGCAGGCACCCATTGGCCTGCACAGCACGACAGAATTCCTGCGCACACTCGGTGAACTGACAGGACTAGATCCCGAGCCGTTCATCGAAAAGGAAAAACACACCACGATAAAGCCTGTCTGGGATCTGTGGCGTTCAGTGACGCAGGATTTTTTCGGTACAGCATCGTTTGGTGTAGTTGCACACGAAACCTATTCACGCGGAATCCGGCATTTTCTAGAAGATGAAATGGGCTTGCCTTGCGAGTTCGCCATACCCAGAAATGCGGGCAAGAAAACCGATAACGAAAACGTTCGTGCGTTGATTCAGGACAAAACGCCGCTGATGGTATTCGGCAGTTATAACGAGCGCATGTATCTGGCTGAAATTGGCAGCAAGGCGTCCTACATCCCGGCCTCTTTTCCAGGTACCGCTATACGTCGTCATACGGGTACGCCATTCATGGGCTACTCCGGTGCTACCTACCTTATTCAGGAAGTATGCAATGCACTGTTCGATGCATTGTTCAATATTCTACCTTTGGGTACCGAGCTGGATGAATTGCAGGAAGCAACACCAAGCCGGATTCTGGCACCTGTTACCTGGCAGCCAGATGCCCTGGAATTTCTAGAAGCACAGGTTGAAAAACAGCCAGTGATTGTCCGAATTTCAGCAGCCAAGACGCTGCGTGATGCGAGTGAAGCAGCTGCCCGACGAGAAGGTAGCGATCACGTTGAAATCAAACATGTGGCGGCACAAGTACCGTCCAGTGAACCGGTCCATTAAAGACCAGGAGCAAGTCTCATGAGTGTAAATCCAACAATGATGAAGGCACATGATTTGTCTCACGGCGCGGCAGCGTCGGTATCTGCCAATGACCAGTCAGCGCATCACCTCACCACAGATCCTCGATCCATTGAGTATCGGGTTACTTACGCAGTGATCTTCATGGTCTGTCTGGCGATCACCGGGCTTTGCCGTTTGCTGCCACGCAATCGCCATCCCTGGATCTGTGCTGGTGATGACGGCTCGTGCTCACTCTGGAGCGAAGCCAGAAGTGCTGCAGATAGTACAGTGCCTTACATCTTCCAGCAGTAAGCGTCTATTCCTTCTGACTCTGGTGTGAACGCAACTATTGCGTTTACACCAGAAGACCCTTTTAGTTTTTGTCAGTGGCTTTTACGGTACTGGCGAATAGCACTACTGCACTTTGTGTGGTGTTCAACGACGCGTCTTGCGTCACTTCCGGCCCTTGGGCCAACAATATGAGGCTATTGATATGGCTGACGGTACCACAGGCGGTTCTCTGTCTGGACTGAAACAGAACGAGGCGCGTGAGTTCCACGCAATCTTCGTTACAAGCTTCCTTTTCTTCACCGGAATTGCGGTCGTTGCTCACTTTCTAGTGTGGCTATGGCGTCCATGGTTCCCAGGTGTTGAGGGGTATTCCATGCTGAATGATACGACTGAAAAGCTCGTCTCTTTCATGTCTTACATCGCATAAGGGGAACTTAGATATGTGGCGTATATGGTTATTGTTTGATCCGCGTCGTGCCCTGATTGGCATGGCAGCATTTTTGTTCACTCTGGCACTGGTGATTCATTTCATCGTGTTGAGCACTGATCGATTCAACTGGATCGAAGGTCCAACTGCCAGCAACGATATCAGTGTTTTTGAGCTGATTGAAGGCGAAGTGAAATCTACCCAGCTTCTGGGCTGATTTTCTTTAGTAAGGCAGAACAGCCGTCAGGCCGGTACTACTGGAATGCAGTGTTTTTCCAAGTAAGTACGACCTGTCGGCTGGCTTCTGTCAGCAACACATAGGCCGTCTAGTCGGGGAGATCCAATAAATCATGGCGATGCTGAACTTTGAGAAGAAGTACCGTGTTCGGGGGGGCACGTTGGTTGGCGGCGATCTGTTCGACTTTTGGGTCGGACCGTTCTATGTCGGTTTTTTTGGTGTAACGACCATATTTTTCTCCCTGCTGGGAACCTTGTTGATTGTCTACGGTGCCTCTCTGGGTGATACCTGGAACCTGTGGCAGATCAATATCGCACCACCCGATCTTTCTTACGGTCTCGGATTTGCGCCGCTGAAGGAAGGGGGGTTATGGCAACTGATCACCATCTGCGCTGTTGGCGCGTTCGTATCATGGGCTATCAGGCAGGCAGAAATCGCCCGTAAACTGGGTATGGGCTATCACGTGCCTATCGTGTTCAGTTTTGCGATTCTGGCGTATGTCACGCTGGTTATCTTCAGACCCATATTACTGGGCGCCTGGGGTCACGGATTTCCATACGGCATTCTCAGTCATCTCGACTGGGTATCTAATGTGGGTTATCAATTCCTGCATTTTCATTACAACCCTGCGCACATGCTGGCAGTGACGTTCTTCTTTACAACGTGTCTTGCCTTGTCCCTGCACGGTGGTCTGGTGCTATCAGCTACCAGTGTGCCTAAGGGTGAGAAAGTCAAAACACCTGAATACGAGGACACTTATTTCCGCGATATCGTCGGCTATTCCATAGGTACTCTGGGTATCCACCGTCTGGGAATGTTCCTCGCGATCAATGCAGCCTTCTGGAGTGCGGTCTGCATCATTATCAGCGGACCCTTCTGGACTCGTGGCTGGCCGGAGTGGTGGAACTGGTGGCTTGAACTACCGGTCTGGAGCTAGGAGAATATACAATGGCTGAATATCAGAATATATTTACGCAGGTCCAGATTCATGGCCACGGCGAGATGGGTATTCCCATCGGCAACGAAAGTAAAAACCGTGTTGGCAAACCTATCTTCAACCGATGGTTGGGCATGCTGGGCAACGCGCAGCTGGGTCCTATCTATCTGGGCGCTACAGGAACACTGTCTCTGATCTGTGGCTTCATTGCCTTCGAGATCATCGGCATGAACATGCTGGCATCGGTAAACTGGGATGTCGTGCAATTTGTCAGACAGTTATTCTGGCTGGCACTTGAGCCACCTCCACCGGGTTCCGGTCTGGGTATACCACCCATGGCTGAAGGCGGTTGGTGGTTACTGGCAGGTTTTTTCCTGACGCTATCCATCTTGCTCTGGTGGACACGAACCTACCTTCGTGCCAAGGCCTTGAACATGGGTTATCACATACCGTGGGCTTTCGCTGCCGCTATCTGGTTGTATCTGGTGCTGGGTTTTATCCGTCCTTTATTGATGGGTGACTGGGGCGAAGCTGTGCCTTTCGGTATCTTTCCGCATCTTGACTGGACAGCTGCCTTTTCAATGCGCTACGGCAACCTGTTCTACAACCCTTTCCACATGCTGTCCATCGTATTCCTGTATGGCTCTGCAGTGCTGTTTGGTATGCACGCAGCGACTATCCTGGCGGTTGGGCGTTACGGTGGTGAGCGTGAAATCGAGCAGATCACTGACCGTGGTACAGCCACCGAACGTGCGGCACTGTTCTGGCGTTGGTGCATGGGCTTTAATGCAACCATGGAGTCGATACACCGATGGGCCTGGTGGTTCGCTATCCTGACGCCTATTACCGGTGGTATCGGCATTCTTCTTACGGGAACAGTGGTAGACAACTGGTACATGTGGGGTGTCAAGCACGGTATTGCACCGGCTTATCCTGAAGTTTATCCCGTTGGTATTGATCCCGCTCTGGGCGTGGAGGCAAAATAATGAGACTGCAAGACTTTCCAAAATTGACCTTGCGTGGAGTGGTCTCTCAACGTGTAGTGAAACTAGGTGTGGTGGCCATTCTGGCCGCTGGCATCCAGGGGTGCTTTGAAGCACCGCCCATGGAATCCGAACAGGTTGGCTTTCGGGGTGTGGGCATGTGGTCCACAACGAATCCAGACATCACGGATCCGCTGGTTGCACTGAATCAGGTGCCTGTTGCAACACCCATGGTACCGGCAGTTGAAGGGGCTCCCAAGGCTGGTGATATCTATCAGAACGTGCAGGTACTGGGCGATCTGAGTATTGCCGAGTTTGCTCGAACCATGGCCTCCATCACGGCCTGGGTTTCACCTGAGCAGGGTTGTGCCTATTGTCACCAGGGTGCCAACTTTGCGGACGATGCGCTGTATACCAAAGTGGTCTCTCGACGCATGATGCAGATGACGCAAAACATCAATAGCCAATGGTCAGATCACGTCGGGTCTACGGGCGTCACTTGTTACACCTGCCATCGTGGCCTGAACGTTCCGGAGAACATCTGGTTCGAGCAGGATGGTCCTGTTACAGCCGCCGGTATGTCGGCAAAAGGCTACCAGCAGAATCATGTCGGTACCGAGGTTGGCTATACATCCATGTTGAGTGATCCGTTCAGCAAGTATCTGGCCGGTGAGCCCGACAAGATTCGAGTGGCTGCACAAAATGCATTGCCAATGCGTGGTGAGACGAACAATGAGCCTACTCAGGCACTTGAGAACACCTGGTCATTGATGATGCACATGTCTGATTCTCTGGGTGTCAACTGCACGGCTTGTCATAACACCCGCAATTTTTCATCCTGGGAAATGTCACCACCGGCTCGTACGACAGCATGGCATGCGTTACAGATGGTTCCTACTATCAACAACGCCTACATGACGCCGCTACAACCCGTCTATCCGGACCACCGTTTGGGCTCTCTAGGCGATGCACCGAAGACAAACTGTGCGACCTGCCATCAGGGCATCAACAAGCCGCTGTATGGTGTCAGCATGCTTGATGATTACCCGGTATGGAGAGCGCCTCTGGAAGGCGGTTCGCTGGAGGCACCGGATTACACGACTGCACCCGACTACGGTGATCCGAACAATCCTGAGCCTGTGGCCACTGAGTCCAGTGCAGCGTTGGCAGATCCGGAAACAGCTACTGAATCTGTTGTCCAGTAACTCTGCTTAGCCAGTTCCCTCAGGCCTGATGTCTGTCCGCAATATCTTAGTCAGTTTTGCGGAAAGGCGTCACGGCCTGAGACCGATCGGGTTGCCATAGCAGTTCAGCTTGTTTACATTGAGCGAATACAGGTACTCCAGCACGCTGCCGTGTGGATATCGACATAGTCGCCCTCACTTATTTCCAAACCACTTGACAACTTATGGCCCTGCCCATGAAAACTCTTCGTATCGCGACACGTAACAGTCCTCTGGCGCTATGGCAGGCTGAAGATGTCAAGTCGCGTGTTGAAGCCATGGATCTGGGCGTCACCGTCAAGTTGCTCAAGATGACCACCAAAGGCGACAAGCTGCTCGACAGCCCGTTGGCGAAAATCGGTGGCAAAGGTCTGTTTGTCAAAGAGCTGGAAACCGCCATGCTCGACGGGCGGGCCGATATTGCCGTTCATTCAATCAAGGATGTACCTGCAGTTCTGCCAGAAGGTCTGCAGGTGGTACACATCATGGATCGTGAGAATCCTCATGATGCTTTTGTCTCCAATCATTACGAAAATCCAGAGAGCCTGCCTGAAGGTGCCATTGTGGGTACGTGCAGTTTGCGCAGACAGGCCCAGATCATGGCAAGATTTCCACACCTCAATGTTCACAACCTGCGCGGTAACGTAAACACGCGTCTGGCCAAACTCGATAACGGTGAATACGATGCCATCATCCTCGCAGCCGCTGGCCTTTTGCGTTTGGGGATGCAGGAGCGCATTGCCAGTGAGCTTAGTGTCGAGGATAGCCTGCCTGCAGCAGGGCAAGGTATTGTCGGTATCGAGACCCGTATAGACGACGACGCTACGTCTGCGCTGATGGATAAGTTGCATCATCAGGACACAAGTTACCGTGTCATGGCAGAACGTGCACTGAGTGCCCGTCTGGACGGTGGTTGTCAGGTACCCATCGGTGCGTACTCGGAATTGCAGGGTAACCAGATCTGGTTGCGGGGCCTAGTCGCTACGCCGGATGGTACTCATGTAGTCACGGCGGATGCCACCGCACATATTAATGAGGCGGTCGAACTGGGTGTTAAAGTGGCGGAAATGCTGCTGTACCGAGGTGCCAACACAATATTGAAGGATTTGGGGCTAACCCCCGCACCGCTCGATGAGGTTGCTGCCAGTGCAGCGAAGTATGTGCGTCGCAGCGACCGGAATGAACCCAGTACTGCGTAATCAGCTGGCGATATTTTCCCGGTTGAGATAGGAAAGCCCGAATACACGCCCATTCGTGGTATTGCCGGGTTACCTGAACGAGTCAAGTTTGACCTTCAAGGTGCCACTATTGGCTTTATGAGAGAAACAGCAGCCACAATAATCGACAAGGCCGGCAACAGAAATGCGACGCGGCCTGAATCCCGGGTACTAATCATAGAAGATGACTTGTCCTACATCTTTCTGTGTAAACGTTACCTCCGGGCAGATGATACCTATGACCACAAAGTGGTTTCTGCGTCTAACGCCCGGGAAGCCATGACGATTTGCAGTCTTGAACGATTCGACTGCATCGTGGCGGATTACATGTTGCCAGACAAACTGGGCACTGAAGCTATCGAAGATCTGAATGATCTGCTGGGTGTCTCTATGCCACCGTCGATCATATTTACCGCCGATGGCGGTGAAAAGGCCGCTGGTGATGCCGTGCGATCTGGCGCCATAGATTTTCTGGCAAAACGCAATGTTAATCAAGAGTCGTTGTGCAGGGCTGTTAACAATGCTGTCGAGAAGGGCACGCTGCGACAGTCGTTAACGTGTCGAATACGTGAGCTGGAAACCGCTAACGAACTGTTGATTCGGCGTAACAACGAGATTCAGCGCTTTTATCACACGGTATCTCATGAGGTCAAAACACCGTTGACTGCTATACAGGAGTTTGTCTCTATTGTGCACGATGGTGTGGCGGGTGAGTTACAGGAAGAACAAAAGACCATCCTGAACTACGCGCTGCAAAGTTGTGAGCAGATATCAACGCACTTCAATGACTTACTTGAGCTGTCGCGATTTGAAACAGGCAAGATGACGGTCGATCTGGCGCCGAATAGTATTTACGATGTGTTTAACCACTGTGTGGTGGCTGCAAGGCCTGCAGCGATTGCCAAAGACATTTCGCTTGAAGTCACTGATCAGGACGACCTGCCACTGGTACTGATTCAATCCAACCGGATCATTCAGGTGGTGAGTAATCTACTGGGCAACGCCATCAAGTTTACCGATTCAGGTGGCACCGTGAAGCTGGATTGTCTGGTCTCTGAGAATGGAAAGTCGCTCAAGATCAGTGTATCGGATACCGGTTGTGGCATTAGCGAATCAGACTTGCCGCATATCTTTGATCGTTTGTATCAGGTCATGCCCACTGAGCGCAGGGATCTTGAACCGGGAATGGGGCTAGGCCTGAGCATTGCCTCGCAGATCATCGAACTGCACGGTAGTGAAATCATGGTGGAAAGCACATTGGATCAAGGCACTATTTTTTCTTTCGAACTCGAAACCTGCGTAGCAGCTGACTCGGAACAGGCGGCCTGACTCTCGTGCGCACGGTTGGTCATCTGTGTCTGCTGGACTTGCTTGTCGCGTTCCTCCAGTGTCTGGAATAACGTAATCAGCCATTCTGTACGCGGTACGGCCGGGACCGACTCAATGTCTTCCAGCAGATATTGTGTTTCAACCAGCGGCGGCCATTCAAGTTGATCCTGAGTACGTGCGGGTGAACGCAACGGAACTGTCAGCAGCGCTTTGGCCAGCAGCATGGACTTTCGAGAACGTGGCACTATAGCCCGTTTTTCAATGGTTTCAAAACCTTGACTGGCAATTTCACGACCGATATCCGAGTAGATTACGCGCGCTGCACGAATACCGGCTCGACAGTTCAGTGGTAGCAGCGCTATTCCTGAATCAGCACGCTTGTACAGAACATCGGCGTAGCTGAGTAGACGCTGACACATGGCAGTCACGGCTGGATGCTGCACTGGATTTTTGAGCCACTCTTCTGCATCAATGCCTGCTTGTGCGAACCATCGGCGGGGCAGGTATAGACGTCCCATACGAGCATCTTCACCAATGTCGCGTGAGATATTGGTGAGCTGCATGGCGACCCCTAGATCACAGGCACGAGCCACGGCTCTGCGATCTGTCGTGCCCATGATCAGCGTCATCATGGCACCGACACAACCCGCTACTCGCGCGGCATAGTCATATAGCTCCGACAGTGTTTCGTAGTTGCGGCCGCTGGCGTCCCACGCAAGGCCTTCTATCAATGCATCTGGCATCGCGCGCGGGATGGTGAAATTACTGACCACTTCTGCCAGCGCTCGATCTTCAGGTTGAGGACCCGGTGTACCTGCATAGATAGCGTCAAGACGTGCATACAGTTCCTGTATGGCTGCATCACCGGCGTTGTCTGCGTCAATGAGATCATCAGCGATCCGACAGAACGCATAAAGTGCGGTGGCTGGAACGGATATCTTCGGCGGTAGCAGGAGAGAGGCCATGAAAAACGAATGTGAGCCATGCTTGATCAGTTGACGGCAGGCCGACAGGTCTTCTTTGCGTGTGTGCTGACTCATGGTTGTTCTGTAGCTTGTATTAATCGGGCAACACACTCAGGCGCTTCTTCGTGAACCAGATGACCTTTGTTCTCAACGATATCTAGCGTGGCATCGGGAATCAGGCTTTTCAAACGATAGGCATCTCGTAGTGGAATGGTGCGATCCCCGGTTGCGGCAATCAACTGGACCGGCAAGGTGAGTTGCGTCAGTCTGGGTACCAGTGAATCCAGATTCCATTGCGACATCATTCGAAGCACACCGGCTACATGTTGTGGATCGCGAAACAGGTTTTGATAGTGTGCAAGGCCCGATGCATCAATCACAGAGCCGGTACTTTCCAGCAGACGACGAACCTGCCTGGGATCGTTTGCTCTACGGGCAAACACGCGGGGTAGCCAGCCTGCTGAAGCTGACAACTTCGCCAGTGGCGAAAACAGCCAGCCAGCAAATCCACTGAGTGGCAAAATGGCACCATTGATACTGACTAGCTTCTGCGGATCCCAGGCATGACTCAGACAAAGTTCGGCCATGATGGCAGCGCCTGCTGAATGACCCACAATGATGTCAGGGATAATGTGCTCCTGCATCAGCAACGCGTTCAGAGAACGGGTTATACCGGGTAGAGATAAGTCGGTTGTTTGCGGCGTAATGGTGCGGGCATGTCCGGGCAGATCCACGCTGATAAGGGTGTAGTGTGTCGCCAGACAGGCGACCAGCGGATCCCATGAATGACAGGATGCACCTGTACCATGCAGCAACAGACAGACTGGCCCCGTGCCTCTTTGCTGGACATGCCAGCTGATGTTGCCGACGAGAACCTGTCGGGTCTGCCTGGATTCGCTAGCAAGTTCTGTTGCTGCATGAGTGTGAACGTTCATTATTGCAGCAATCCCGGTAATTTCGCTGCGCCGCCAGGTGGTAGTGGTAGATAATGGGCTTGCATTGTGGCGGCAAGTTGAGCTGCCTGGGGTCTGGGTCGGGGTGACGTGTCGATGAACAGTGTGCGAACATCTTGCGATGCCAACACTCTTGCGGCAGCTTCTGCATCTTCAAGCGCCTGCACGCGAGAGCCTTCACCGCGCCGGTTGATGTTTGCCTTACCGTCAGTCATTAGCACGACCACGGGTGTTTCACCAGCCTGTTTCAATTGCCTGACGACATCGGTGGCCAGATCCAGCCCTGCCGCCAGAGGCGTTCCGCCGCCACCGGGCAGGCCGGACAACTGGCGTTTGGCGCGCACCAGTGATCGAGTGGGTGGAAGTTCCAGAGAGGCGCTCAGACCGCGGAAGCTGATCATGGCAACACGATCACGGCGCACATAACATTCTGCTAGCAAGAGTTCGACCGCACCCTTCGCCTCAGCCAGTCTGTGCAATGCTGCGGAGCCCGAGGCATCAACAACAAAGACTGTGGTCGTTCGTGTGGGCTGCTTGTAACGCGTGATACGAAAATCTTCAAGTCTGATCTGCAATCGCCCCGGTGTTCCATCATCGAGTGATCTGCCACGTAACCGTTGCCGAGGAGCTGCGCTCTTGAGCGTTTCAACGATGTTCAGGCGCTGGCGTGCATAGCGACCACGTGGGCGACGTACGCCAGCAGGGCGGCCTTGAGTGCCCACACTGCTACTCCTGGAATCTCGTCCGCTGGTATTGCCTGCTCGTTGACCACGGACCAGATTCGCGATCAGATGTTGTGGCAGGGTGGCACTGGCAGCTTCCAGCAGCTGCTCTGCCATGTTCGCCGATTGATCTGTGTCGCAAGGTTCGGTGTCATCAGTATTCTCAGGTGCCTGAGCATCCTGTGGCATGGGCTGATCTTCGCCGGTTATGTCATCCGTCTCATCCGAGGTATCAGACGCGGGTTCATCATCGGGCGGTTCACTGGATTCATCGGCATCTCGCTGCGTATCCGATTCCGTTTCATTGGCAGCTGCTTGTGGTAGCTGCGTTGCTCGAGGAGCCAGCACCAGACGTGTAGCAACCGTTGCATCTTCCATATCCACTATGTCCCTGCCATCAAGCCAGGCATGGCCCCGTGCAACGCGACTGGCGTAGATTAGCGGGCGCATGGACGCAATGCCTAGTGCATTGGCCAGCTGAATCAATTCGGTCAGTATGTCATCCGGGATCTGGACGCGAGAGATTGCCTCAGCGGTTTGTCTGGCTGATAGATCGAGTGTGCTCGCAGATTGTTGTTTGCTTACTTGCGCGTGTGTCTGCTCAATGACCGAGCCTGCTGATCGTTCATACTCAGCCATGGCGTGTTGCAACGCTTGCCAGGGTAGGTCAGGCAGCGGCAACATCAACGCCAGCCGGTCCCCGAGTGCGGTGTCGGCAAGGCCAGTCTCATCGGGCAGACTCTCATCCAGGGCAATGATGGGCACTGCATGTCGGGTATCGCCCATGCTGACGCTATCAAGATGCGCTCCAAGAATACCGACTACCGTAGTCTCCAGTCGCTCAGCACCGTTGATAAGCAATGCACCTGATTTTATATCCAGCAAACCTGGTAGCGTGACGCGTTTGCCCTGCGCCAGTGTTTCGTTGATATCCAGGCCTCCCGTCAGGCGTTCTTCTGACACATTGACTGGAACGCGGGTCAAGGCGAATAACTCGGCCAGTCGTGTCTGGAATGCCTGATGGACGGGTCCGTGAGAGGCAGCAACCAGCATGCCTTGTAAACCTGCCGGATCCTGCTTGAGTAACGCAATGGCCAGACAGGCGAGATCCCATAGTAACCGCTGTTCAGCGATATCGAAGACGGGTTTCTGTGTTATGGAGGGCATGCTCAAGCGCTGGCAAATCGCCCAATCATGCCACGGCAAGACCGGCAGCATCCAGAGCGCGTTCAACCCGGACTGACGATCCACTGTCGTCAAGTGGATCACGGCGCAGGCGGTGGCGCAAGGCCATCGATGCAACCCGGGCAATGTGTGATTGATCGACGTCGGTATCACCGAGTAGTGCCGCATAGGCTCGGCAGGCACGCATCAATGTCAGTTCGCCACGCAGACCATCTGTGCCCAGACTGATGCATAATTCAGACAGGGTGCGCAGGGCGCTGTCATCTACTTGCACATCGCTTAACAACGTGCGCGCATTGAGTATCTGTTGCTGAATGGCGGCATCCTCTTTCTGGTACTTCGCCAAAAACTTGCCAGCATTCTGTTCGAACTCATCACGCAACCGGACAATCCTGATACGTTGATCGATATCTGTCGGAGTGCTTACATCAACGGACAAGCCAAAGCGATCCAGCAGTTGGGGACGTAGCTCACCTTCTTCAGGATTACCACTGCCTACCAGCAGAAATCGAGCTGCGTGCCGAATGCTCAGCCCATCACGTTCGACCACATTGATCCCCGATACGGCAACATCCAGTAGCAGGTCAACCAGATGATCCTCCAGCAAGTTGACTTCATCGATGTACAGAAAACCCCGGTTTGCTGCAGCTAGCAATCCCGGTTCGAAAGCCTTGACGCCTGCCGTCAGAGCCTTTTCGATGTCCAGTGCGCCGACAACACGATCTTCACTGGCGCCGAGGGGAAGATCGACGACTGGTGTGTTGCGTTTCTCCGTGGGTAACGTTTTACTGTTCTCACCCATGCGTGCACAACACTCATCACACAACGCTTCAGGTTTGAACGGGTCGCAGGCAAAGCGACAGCCAGAAACCACATCAATCTCAGGTAACAGGGCTGCCATCGCACGCATGGCAGTAGTTTTGCCTGTGCCGCGATCGCCGAGCACCAGTACACCACCAATCGTGACATCTACCGCGGCCATCTGTAGCGACAGTTTCATGTCTTCCTGGCCAACAATGGCTGAGAATGGAAATACAGTTGTCATCGGGTAGGCGTGTGATTTAGTGAAACAGACACAGGCTTTACGGCTGTGTGCGCAGGGCAGTCTTTAGTTTGTTCAGCACCTGTATTCGAGTGTGTTGAGAGTACCTGATCGGTGGGTTCATCACGCGCAAAGATGCGATTCCATAATTTTGCGTCAGCAATGGGCAGCGCCATGAAAAAGTGCTCGAGGATGGCTAGCATCAGCAGAACTCCTGGCAGTCCTGACGTAAGCGACAGCGGTGAGGGCTGCTGTAGCGAAAGGGACAAAAGCTTCCAGGCAACGACGCAGGCAATACTGACAGAGACAACGTAGAACACGGACACCGGCGCCCGGCGAATATAACTGTGTGCGTAGGCCAGTCGGGCAGGGAACCAGTCGGTGTTGAAATTGGGTACACCGAAGAACAGGTTGAGCTTGGCACTCCAGCGCATCATCCACAGTACCAGGAAGGTGTACAGCCCGGTAGGGTTGGGTTCAGACCAGTGCAGCGTGACCACAATCAGCCCGGCGAACAACACACTGATTTCATGCCAGATACTGGCACCCAGTGCTAGCTGAAAGCGTCGATAGGTACTGCAATGTGGCGGGCACTCGCGCTGATGTACGCCGCTCACCAGACCGCTGTAATAACTCAGTTCGATACACCCCCAAAGAACGACAGCTGCCACGAAACCAGCATAGGAATTCCAGCTGCTGACGTCATGCGCAACAATTTTCAGTATGATCAGCGTCAGCAACGAGACACACAGCAGTGTACTGGCCAGTACCAACCGAGTGCTGGTCAGACGCTGCTGAAGATACAGCACCACACCGGTACCAATCCACCAGATGGCAATGACATTAAGCAGTGGCACTATGAGCGACATATCAGTAGGCGACCAGTCAGGATGCAGGTAAAGGTGGATTGTCGCGTGCCGGTAGCAGGCGTGTGAAGGCTGCTACGTTGTCGACGCCAAAAGCGGACAGCTCGACGCGACGTGACGTAGCGGGATCAATCAAAGACACCAGTCCGTCTTCCCACACGGTAAGCTGGAACGGCACTTCCGGGCCCAGACCATGCGCCTTGCGTTCTCGCACCATGCCCCGCATGACGCTGCGCATGAAGCCATCTTCACCGGTTTGCAGGCGGGTAATTTCCTCGTCGGTGGTAGCGTTGATAATACTGACAGCGCCTTGCTCGACATCCACAAAATGTAGCTCGGTCTGTTGCAGGATTTCTCCGTGAGCGGTGGATGCTGCCAGCTGCTCGTGTGAGTGACTATCGAGCCGAAATGCCCAGCTGGCGAACAGAGTCGTTAGCAGCGCAGCGACGATACCGCCCTTTAACCAGATTGGCAGTATGGCTTTCTCACCGGGACGAAGTTTCACAGAGCCTCCGATTGCATGAGTGAAGCTTCCTTCAGCGGCTTGTCGATTCTGGCGTGTTTCTGATCAGTGGTTGTGTCTGAAATTTCAGCAGCCATGCTGCCAACGATACGGGCCACTTGCTCGACATTGGGAATGCTGCGCAACATGGGCTGTGGTTGTGAGAAGCACCACGGTCTTACGTGCGGCCAGAGAACCAGATAGTTGACT
>Ga0209831_1001216_pt1 | contig 24162 bp, 20 predicted proteins | sample Maine_Asex4_meta_FD_187451 | JGI IMG/M metagenome (GOLD analysis project Ga0209831, IMG submission 187451) | Marine algal microbial communities from Maine, USA - Maine_Asex4_metaG (SPAdes) (version 2) | ecosystem: Host-associated > Algae > Red algae > Unclassified | place: Maine, USA | collected... | reverse complement strand
TGATCCACCTGCCCCGCCTGCGCCGCCGATGCCTGCTGATCCACCTGCGCCGCCGGGTCCGCCGCCGATGTCTGCTGCTGCTCCGCCTGCGCCGCCGGTTCCGCCGCCGATGTCTGCTGCTGCTCCACCTGTACCGCCGGGTCCGCCGCCGATGCCTGCTGCTGCTCCACCTGTACCGCCTGCGCCGCCGCCACCGCCGATGGGTGCTCCTGCTGCTGTGCCGCCGGCCCCGCCTGCGCCTTCCGGAGCTGCGTCGGATGCGACCGGCCCGTTGCCAACAGGCCCGGCCACCGATCCGTTGCCGCCAGCAGCAGAGCCGATTCCTCCAAGCAACATCTCGTCGGGCACCCCGCCCGACCCGCACAATTTCGGTGCCGCTGCTGCGAGCATTCCATCGGCCACCCAGAAGCGAGCGAAAGCCGCAGTGGTTGCGGCCGCAACATCACTCGAACCCGGCGAGCAGGTTCAGGCGTTGGTGTGCGGCGAGTTCATGGCCGACGATGGTGTTGCCGTGCTGACGGACCGCCGGGTGCTGATGGCAAACAGTCGCACGTTTGCGCCCGAGATCCAATCAATGCCCTTGACGGCGGTCAACGACGTCAAGGGTTGGGCCGATTCCGGTCGGGCCACGCTTCGATTCAGTAGTCTCGATGGTGTCCTGGTGCTGGGCGATATCCACGAGGTCGACTCCGCTCAGGCCTTCGCCGGAGCCGTTCGCGGAAAGATAGAGAAAGAACCACAAATCTGACGCCAGCCGTAGATAATACGGTTAGAGTGTTCGCTCTTGCGGATGTAGCTCAGCTGGTAGAGCATCACCTTGCCAAGGTGAGGGTCGCGGGTTCAAATCTCGTCATCCGCTCCATAACCAAACGCCCCAGAGTCCAGCTCTGGGGCGTTTGTGGTTCTAAGATCAGTTCATGAAACGTCCGGGCAAATTCGAACACCATCGTTACGTCGGCGATAAACGCACCCAGATCGTCTACGACATCGACGCCACCACCGACGAGGCTGCCGTGAACGAACTGCTGGAGTCCGAGCAGTTCATGTCCTTTGCACCCGACACCCTGGCCGAGGCCCGCAATCGGGGCTATCGCCTGGCCAAAAACTGAGCGCTGCGTTGCAGATCGAGTCCGATGGGCTGATCCTTCAAGGACATTTCGCGCTCCCCGAACGCCACCCAGAAGGCGGCTCACCGGGCTTCGTGATCTGTTATGGGTTCCCCACGCCGGCCATTGGCGCTGCCAACGCAGGTGTGTCGTTCACCACCCTTGCTGACCGCATCGCCGACCAGCAAGGTGCCGCCGTGCTGGTGCTGAACTACCGCGGCTGCGGCGAGAGCGAAGGCAATTTCTCGATCGGTGGATGGCTGCGAGACGTGCAGGCTGCCATCGATACCCTCGGTGCGCTCGAACAGGTCTCGTCGGTCTCGGTGATCGGCTTCGGGACCGGCGCAGCGCTAGCCATCTGCGCGGCGGCCACTCGGTCCGAGGTTCGTTCGGTCGCTGCGTTCGCACCCCCGGCAGACTTCGAAGACTGGTCCAGCGACCCCGAGCAGATCCTGCGCCATGCGCGCAATGTCGGCGTGATCGGCGATGCTTCGTTTCCGCAAGACTTCGAGAGCTGGGCCGAGGAACTGGCGCAGGTCAGGGCAATCGACGGCGCCGAGAAGTTCGGCCCCCGATCGCTCTCCATCATCCACGGCAGCGATGACGAAGTCGTGCCGGTCTTCGACAGCCGCATGGTCGCCGACGCACATGGCGCCGCCGACCTTCGTGTCGTACAAGGCGCCGGCCACATGCTGCACTACGACCCGCGAGCGGTGGCGATCTTGCTCGGTTGGGTCGATCGCCAGCGCTACAGCCGCAACGTCTGACCAACGGAGCTGACTGGGGTTCGGTTCAGCCCGCGATGTCTGAACCGCCGGTCAACGCTTGATCGAGGAAGCTGTTCCATTGTGTTCTCGGCACGGCTCCGCTCCGGCGCGTCACGATCTCGCCTTCCTCGTCGACAACCACGAAGAAGGGGAATCCCGAAAGTCCGAACCCCGCCGCCAGATCATCGTTCGCAGAATCGCGCAGCACCGGGACGGACCAGCCCTCGCCGAGAAGCCATTGTGACGGCGAGTAGTTGGGAGCGCCCTCGTCGACATTGGTGGAGATGGGAAGAAGCTCGACATCGGAGCGAATACCTTCGGTGGCGAAACGTTCGACCAGCGAGCTGACCTCGTCCTGGCAGTGTGGGCACCAGTGCGCCATGAACATCACGACCCGCGGTTGAGATCGCGAGGCAGTGATGCCTTGGTTGGTGGTGGCGTCCCGAGTGAGTCGCAGGTAAAGGCCAAGCAAACCGAGAATGGCCAGAAAGCCACAGAACGCCATGAACGGAATGGACACGAATCCGAACGTGTTCACCCATACCGAGGTGCAGGCGGCTTCGGCTTCACCCCAGTGCGGCAGACGTGCGCCGTGGGCACACTATCTGCACTCAAGGGCTGCAGTCGTCTGATCATTCGGTCCTGAGCCGGGTGGGATCGGCGACGGTCGTGGTCGCGGCGGCCGACGCAGCAGCCGCAAGAGCTGCGGCGATCAAACCGGTGCCGACCAAAGTCAGGATTCCTGCCCAGTCGAATGGGACGAAACCGCTGCGTGACGCCACAAAGGCAGCGTTAGACAAGGCAGCGCCCGATCCGGCGACGAGCACTCCGAGCGCAAGCGGCAACAGTGTGGTGAGCGCCTCGGTCCGTCGCTGGATTCTGCCCGGTACGCCGAGTGCGGCAAGGTGAGCAGCATTGCGGCTGCGTTCTATGGCCCGGTCGCTTGCTGCCATTGCGGCGGCGGCCACGCTGACTACGAGGCCGACGAGAACCGCTGAGTTCAACAGCAATGCAAACGCTTGTAGACGACGTGTTCTGGCGATGCTCGGAAGGCCCGAAATCGATCCTGTTGGCTCGATCGCCGAGACGGCGGCGGCGACGAGCGTGGGTGATGCGCCTTCGCTGACGGCAAAGAACACCTGTGTCGTGCGCTGCTCTGCGGTCTTCAGCAAGTCTGGCGCCACGCGAACGGTGCCGCCCGTGTCGAGCTGGCTGCGGCGCACTCCCTGAACGATGTCGCTGGTCAGCGGAAGGTCGACGTCGGGTTGTTCGACTACTCCGAGATCGCGAAGGGCTTCGCTCGCCCCTGCCGCCCGAATGGGATCGACGGACGATGCGCCTGAATTCCTGATCAGTTCTGACACGAGGAACTGTGGAACATCGTCGTCGCAGTCAGAGGCCCGCGTCGACACGCTCAGGACGGTGAGGTTTGCGCAATCGGCCTCCAAGATGGGTTCGCCGGTGTATCCCGGGCCGTAGGTCTTTGCGGCTGCGGCAGCGACACCATCGAGTGCGCGGAGTGCGTCGAGATCCGGATCTACGGCGCCCACGCTGGACAACACCGTCGGTCCTTGGGGGAACACGTCGACGACCTGTCTTTCGAGATCATCGATTTCGACCAAAATGGCCGATAGTGCCAGGCCGAAACCGCCAGCGAACACGACAATCAGCAGGGCTGAGATCACGCGCCCTATGGCGCCGGGCTCGAATCGCAACCGGCGGGCTGCGAGCGCCGCCGATGGTGCCGACGATCGGTCCAGCAACGCCGCTCCGATGTGCGACAACAGCGGAACCGCAACGACGAGGCCGATTGCAATGGTCGCGCTGGCACCGAGATACCACAGCGTGAAATCTCTGCTCTCGATGCTTTCCCAAAGAAAGAAGATGGTGGCCATTCCTGCAAAGCCCAGGCTCAGTACTGCCAGACGCCACCACATCGTGGGGTTCCGAGCGGTATTGCGACGGACAGCGACAGGGTTGTCGAGAGAGGGATTTGATCCGACCAGTGAGATCGCGACCGAGGCGGCGACGACTGCTGTAATCACTGCAGCAATGGTCGGTGCCGACAACGAGACGTCGGACCCCCACCACTGCACGGAGCCCACGCTCACGCGTTCTGTCATGGGGGCCAAGAGCACCCATGCCGCAGAACCGAGCATCGTGCCCGCAAGGGCAACGGTTGCTGTCTCGACCGCCAGTACGACCCGGGTTCGGCGCGCCGTCAGTCCCATCAGGCGCAGCGATGCCAGGCGTTGTTCTGTCGTGCGGGCCGACAGGCGTGCTGCTGTGGCGATCAATGCGGAAAGCGGGGCGAGCACGAACATCACGATGATGGCGATGATGAGACGCAGGACTCCCTCATTGACGGTGCCGCCGGCAGGATCCGGTTGACCGAGTCCGGTTGCACCGGCTATCGGGTCGAAAGCGGCGGCATCAGCACCCACGACAGCGGCGAGTGAGTTCGGGGCAACAAGTGCATCTTCGCCGATCTCGCCGATGATGGCACCCGGGAACAAGGTGGCGGCTAGCGGGTCACTTTCGATTGCGTCACGCAGGGCCGGTGACACGACCACTTCTCCTTCGTTGGGTATCTGGCCCATCCAGGCCGGAGCGCTGAAAGGCGCTGCACCAGTCGGAGCGATCACCAGACGACGGATCTCACGGTCCCCCAAGCCAATCGCGTCGAACGTTGCCCAAAGCGGTGTCGTCACTGTCTCTTCTACGACGAACGTAGTTTGTGGCACCATCGCTCCTTGGCGTTCTGCTTGGTTGGTGGCCACACCAGGCGCGCTCAGCAGCGTTAACACGGCGGCAACGGTGACGGCCACGCCCAGTCCCAGTGAAATGGACCGGATCGCGCCCGCTCGCCCGCCCCGAATGAGCAGTTGAAGTCCGAGTCGTACCGAGTTCATTGGGTGGTCACCTCGCCGTCGACGTCGATGACTGCGGGATCGGTGTCGAAGGCGGACCCGGCGACACCGTTGCGCACGACCACGTCGCGATCGCAATACGAGGCCAAGCGGCTTTCGTGAGTGACCAAGACCACCGCCGCGCCCTGTTGGCGCGCCTGGCCGACGAGCGACTCCATCACGATCTGTGCGTTTGCGGTATCGAGTGCTCCTGTCGGTTCATCTGCGAACACCACGCTGGGGCGATGCACCAGCGCTCGGGCGACAGCGGCTCGTTGCATCTGTCCGCCCGAGACTTCTCCTGGTCGCTTGTGGCCCTGATCGGCGATGTCGAATTGTTCCAGCATGTCGCAGGCCCGGTCTTGGGCTGCCTTGCGCTCGCCGTCGAGTAGCCATAGCGGGAGAGCGATGTTCTCGACCAAGCTCAGTTCCGGAACGAGTTCACCGAACTGGAACACCATGCCCATGCGCCGCAAACGAAGCTCGCTGCGGCCGGCATCGTCGAGCGTGAAGAGATCGGTTCCGTCGAATTCGACACCGCCGGTGTTGGGGCGCACCAGGCCGGCAAGACAGTGCAGCAGCGTGGACTTGCCGGAGCCAGACGCGCCCATCACGGCCACGAGTTCGCCGGGAGCGACGTCGATGCTTGCCGATCGCAGTGCGGTCGTGGCGCCGTAGTTGACCTTCAGGCCGGTTGCGTGGAGAAGTGGTCGAGCGGTCATGAGTAGTCCTTTCGTAGCGAGGCGATCGCATCAGGAGAATCCCTTGCCAGCCGTGTCAGGCGGGCGCCAACGAGTTCGATCCAGTCGAGATCGGCCTGTAGGTGGCCAATGAGCAGGTCGACTGCAATCTGGTGCTCGAACCCGCCGTCGGCAGCGCTGGCACGGAGTTCGCGCATACGAGCCAGATGAACGGTGCGTTGTGCCTCCAGTACTTCGGTCGCCGAGCGGCCTGTGGTGAGTGACACCACGACTTTGGCAAAGATTGGCGCCAAGGTGAGTCGGTCGGTCCGTTCGGGCGTCGACAACCATGACTCCAGTTCGGCGACGCCGTCGGAGGTGATCTCGTATACCTTGCGCTCGGGGCCGTCACCTGCCTCGACAGCGACCACCACGGCCAGTCCGTCACGGTCCAGGCGACTCAAGGTGGAGTACACCTGCCCGAATCGCATTTCCTTGCCTGCGCTGAACAGCTCGTCGTACGCAGCTTTGAGGCCATAGCCGTGTTGGGGGCCTCGATCGAGGAGGCCGAGAAAGGTCTGAGTAACGCTCATACACACGGAGTATACCCTTAGGGTATACAGCGGGTGAAGTCGAGCGGGAGTTACCTCGGAGCAGCCGCAAAATTTAGCTAGCGGTGTTGGCTATTCGGTGTCCCGGTTCGAAGCGAGCACCGGGCCGGCTTCGAATTGGAACGGGTTGTCGCGTTCGTTGTCGATGCCGTAGTCGGTAATGGCCTGGGTCACGACGTCAGGCGACACGAGGCCTTCTTTCGCCAGCGATGACAGCACGGCGATGACCACGTTGGGGCCATCGATCTCGAAAAACGCACGCAGTACGTCGCGGGTGTCGCTGCGGCCGAAGCCGTCGGTGCCCAGTGGTACGAATCGGCGGGGCGCCCATCGCGAGATCTGATCGGGAACGATCGTCATGTAGTCGCTGACCGCCACGATGGGGCCTTCGCTGGAATCGAGCTTTTCGGTCACCTCGACAGTGTGGGCGTCGCCCGGATTGAGCCGGTTCCAACGTTCTGCGGCCAAGGCCTGCTCTCGTAGTTTCTTGTACGAGGTCACCGACCAGAGTTCGGCACCGACGCCATACTTCGACGCCAGCTCGTCGCGAGCCCAGGATGCGGCCGAATGTGAAGGGCCCGAGAACAAGATCGTGGCCGAGTGTTCGGTGCCGGCAGGCCGGGTGTCGAAGCGGTACATGCCGCTCATGATGTCGTCGTCGCTGACATGGTCAGCCTGGGGCGGTTGTTCGTAGTTCTCGTTGTAGACGGTCACGTAGTAGTACACGTCGTCGCCGTCTTGGCTACCGGTGTCGGGGTACATGCGAGCCAGACCGCACTTCAAGATGGTGGCCAGTTCGTAGGCAAAGGCGGGGTCATACGCCTCGCACGACGGGATGGTCGACGCCAGCAACAGGCTATGGCCGTCTTGATGCTGCAGGCCCTCGCCTTCGAGCGTGGTGCGACCTGCGGTTGCGCCCAGCAGGAAGCCGCGTGCCCGGCTGTCGGCTGCGCTCCAGAGCAGGTCACCAACACGCTGGAACCCGAACATGGAGTAGAAGGTGTAGATGGGAACCATCGGCACGCCCAGGTTGGCGTAGCTGGTGGCGGCCGCGATCCAGTCGGCGACCGAGCCGGCCTCGGTGATGCCTTCCTCGAGAATCTGGCCGTCCTGGCCCTCGGCGTAGCTGAGCAGCAGATCATGGTCGACCGGTTCGTAGAGCTGGCCCTCGTGGGCATAGATCTTGAACTCCCGGAAGAGAGAGTCCATGCCGAAGGTGCGGGCCTCGTCGGCCACGATCGGCACGATGCGATCGCCAATGGCGTCGTCTCGCAGCAGGCTGCGCAACATGGCCGTGGCGGCCATGGTGGTGGAGACCTCGCGGCCATTGGAGCCGTCGTCGAAATCGGCGAACAGCTTTGGATCGGGCAGCGTCAGCGGGCGACGGTCGCGCACGATGCGCGCCGGCACGGGGCCGTCCATGGCCCGTTGGCGTTCGAGCATGTATTTCGCTTCGACACTGTTGGGGTCGGGGCGGAAGTACGGCGGTAGTCCGTCTTCGAGTTCTTCGATCGGAATCTCTTCTTCGAGTTGAAGTCGCGTACGCAGATCCTGCATCTGCTCGACCGACATCTTCTTGATCTGATGGGTGGCGTTGCGTCCTTCGAAACCTTCGCCCAACGTCCAGCCCTTGACCGTCTGGGCCAGGATCACCGTAGGTTCACCCGTGTGTTCTTCGGCTGCCTTGAATGCGGCGAAGACCTTCTGGTAGTCGTGCCCGCCGCGCGGGAGCGTGCGCAGTTCGTCGTCGCTCAGGTGCTCGACCAGTTTGCGCAGGCGAGGGTCGGGACCGAAGAAGTGCTCGCGGATGTAGGCGCCGGTTTCGGTGACCAGGCGCTGGTACTGACCATCGACGGTGTTGTTGAACTTGTCGACGAGGACATTGTCCTTGTCGGCAGCCAGCAGCTCGTCCCACTTGGTGCCCCACAGCACCTTTATGACGTTCCAGCCGGCGCCGCGGAAGACACCTTCGAGTTCCTCGACGATGCGTCCGTTGCCACGCACGGGACCATCGAGTCGCTGCAGGTTGCAGTTGATGACCCAGGTCAGATTGTCGAGTCCGGCGCGCCCAGCGAGTGAGATGGCGCCCAAGGTCTCGGGTTCGTCGGTTTCGCCGTCGCCCACGAACGCCCAGATGTTGCTCTCGGAGGTGTCGTCGATGCGGCGATGTTCGAGATAGCGGTTGAAGCGAGCGTGATAGATCGAGTTGATCGGGCCCAGTCCCATCGACACCGTGGGGAACTCCCAGAAGTCGGGCATGAGTCGTGGGTGGGGATAGCTGGACAGGCCGTTGCCGCCAACCTCTTGGCGGAAGTTGTCGAGTTGTTCCTCGTTCAGGCGGCCCTCGATGAAGGCTCGGCTGTACACGCCGGGAGCAGCATGGCCCTGGAAGTAGACATGATCGCCGGGCTGGCCATCGGATTTGCCTTTGAAGAAGTGATTGAAGCCGACCTCGTACAACGACGACGAACTCGCATAGGTGGAAAGGTGGCCTCCCACGCCGGTATCCTTGTTGGCTCGCACGACCATGGCGGCGGCGTTCCAGCGGATGTAGGCGCGGATGCGACGCTCGACGTGTTCGTCGCCGGGAAAGAACGGCTGCGCATCGGGTGGGATCGTGTTGATGTGAGGCGTCTTGGTCAGCGGCGGTAGGCCGAGTTCTCTCTCGTCTGCATGCTCGATCAGGCGGGCAATCACGTAGCGGGCACGGGCATCGCCCTGCACGGCAGCCAATGCATCGAGCGAATCCAGCCACTCTTTGGTCTCGGCGGGATCGACGTCGGGGAGCGCTCGGGTGTAATGATCAGTCATCCCTGCCACTATCGCAAAGAAATGATGAACTTCGTGCGTTTTTCAGGTTGGAATCCCAAGATTTTCAACAGGCCATGCATCCCTCACAGGATGACGTTGCCTGGGACGCTCATAGCATCGTGATCCGATGACTCGAACGACCGTGTATACCGATGGCGCGTGTAGTGGCAATCCCGGACCGGGCGGATGGGGCTGGGTCGTACCCGATGGTGAAGCTGCCTTCGGCGGCGCCGAACAGACGACCAATCAGCGCATGGAACTGCAAGCGGCGCTCGAAGCAGTTCGTGCGTTGCCGGGGCCGCTGCACATCGTGAGCGACTCCACCTATGTCGTCAATTGCTTCAAGGACAACTGGTGGAAGGGCTGGCTCAAGCGCGGGTGGAAGAACTCGCAGAAGAAGCCCGTCGCCAACCGTGACATCTGGGAGCCGCTGATCGAGCTGTACCAAGAGCGCGACATCACGTTCGAATGGGTCAAGGGCCACAGCGGTAGTCAGTGGAACGACCGTGCCGATGAGCTCGCCGTCATGGGTCGAGAGCAAGCCGCCAGCAACATGGCGCCCGTCTCGGCGCCGGCCACTACGCAGGCCGGAAGTGAGACAGAAAGCGACTCCGAGGCCGGCGCTGCCGCCGCGCTCGACGATCTCGCTCGACCCGGTGTTGCTCGAGCGGGGGCCGCTCAAGCGGGAGCCGAATCGAGCAAGTTCGTGGGCGACGGGGCCCGCAAGGTGGCGGTGGTCGGCCATCGCCCGCCCGAGATAGGTGGTTACGGCAAGAACCCGGTCGCTGATGGGCTACGTCGTCACATGAAAGAGATCCTGGCCGCCAAGTCGGACATGTACGACGAGGTCCTGGTGCTCACCGGCCTGCAGCTGGGATCCGAAACGCTTGCCGCCGAGGCCGCCATCGAAGCAGGCGTTGGATTCATTGCCATACTGGCGTTTCCCGATCCGTCGGCTCGCTGGCCGAAACCGGCGCAGAAGCATTTCGACGACCTGATCGATCAGGCGGTCGAAGTGATCGTTCTCGACAACCAGATTCCCGGATCCGGCGTGCAGGTGGCCAAGTCGTTTGGTCGTCGCGATCGATGGCTTCAGTCCAACGCCGACGAAGCCATCGTGGTGTGGAACGGCGGCCGCAACGGCGTCGAGAAGCAGCTGCGTGCTTTCGAGCAAGCATTCGGCGACGATGTCTGGCGACTCGAACCGTAGAACCATAAAGTGCGAGTCGACGCCCGAGGCGCAGCCACGTCGTAACGGCTGCGAGTCAGGCGGTGGCCACGGCCTCGAGTCGCTCGAGCGTCTTCTGCATGTTGGCTAGGTGCTTCTTGGGGTAGTCCGCAATCTCGATGGCTTTGGGTGCCAGTGCAGTCGACCGGTCGAAGGTTTCGGTCACCACGGTGCCGCAGCAGCTCGGCGGTAGGACAACCGTGCCGGCTCGTTGTTGGGCAGAGGTCGCCTTCGGCTGGCGCCCGCACCCGACAATCGATTGGAGCTAACAATGGTCCCTTCCTCGAGATCATCAGCGAACGCAACCAGGCTGCGTTGGTAGAGGCTCGAGTCGCGGCCATGAATTTCGATGTGGCCAAAACGCGTCTGCTGAATTCCCTCAATGGCTGTTGTGGCCGATGTGTAATGACTGTCCCATGAGGGGACCCTCAAGTTGCCGCAGTAAATACGTGCACTTAGCCGAAACCAGGCGTAGGCGGTTGCAGCGATGTGGCATCACCGTCCGGCGAGTTGCCGCACTAAATGTGCCTTGGTTTCAAGTGATCAACGCAACACCATCCCGATCGTGACGTCAACGGAGTGTTGTGATGAGCCGCATGAGCGAAGCAGACCATATTGAGATTTGGACACGTCTTGAGGAAGGGGAGACGCTCACCACGATCGCTGAGGCGTTGGATCGAGCGTTGACGACGATCAGCTCCTTCGTCATCCGGCACGGTGGTCACCGGCCAGCGCAGCCCAGGCCGTGGTCAAACAAGCGGATGTGCCTCGCTGATCGGGAGGAGATTTCACGTGGCCTGTCAGCGCAAGAATCGTTTCGCTCGATAGCCAGGCGCATCGGGCGTGCTCCGTCGACGGTGTCTCGCGAAGTCAAACTCAACGGCGGCCGCAGCAGTTACCGGGCAGTTGAAGCGGAGGCCAACGTGCGGGAGCGCGCCCAGCGCCCCAAGAAAAGGTGGCTCGAGTCTGACGCCAGGCTTAGGAAGGTTGTCGAAGCTGGCCTGGATGAGTTCTGGTCTCCTACCCAGATCTCCAAGACGCTCGTTGAGGAGCATCCGAACGATGCTCGGATGCGGGTCAGTCCTGAGACGATCTACGAGGCCATTTATCAGGGTGTTGTTGATCGCAAGCCGCAGAGGTGCCTTCGAACCAAACGGCCGCGTCGGGGGCAGAGTCCCATCTTGTGGTGGGGTTTCGAGCGTTGCTCGGTGTGGTCAGCTCTCGAGTTGAGGCTGGCTGGTTTGAGTATGGCATGTCTGATTGAGTTCGGCCATTGAGGCTTCGGATAGGTAGCGGCGGGCGATGGCCCATTCGTCGTGTTGGTCGGCGAGGACGGCGCCGATGAGTCTGATGGCGGCGGTGTTGTTGGGGAAGATGCCGACGACGTTGGATCGTCGTTTCACTTCTTTGTTGAGACGTTCGAGCGGGTTGTTGGACCAGATTTTTCGCCAGTGCCGTTTCGGGAACGGGGTGAACGCCAGGACGTCGGTGCGGGCGTTGTTCATTGAGTCGGCGGCTTTGGGGAAACGCTCGGCGAGCATCACGGTGATCTCGTCGTAGCGGGCGTGGACCTCTTCGGGTGTGGAGAGCGCGAAGATCGAACGGAACGCGGCTGAGACCATGTCGGTGTGGGCCTTGGGCACTTTGGCGAGCAGGTTGCGGGCGTAGTGGACCCGGCATCGCTGCCAGCTGGCGCCTGAGAAGCATTTACGGATCGATTTCTTCAGGCCGGCATGAGCGTCAGAGATCACCAGGCGGACCCCGGCAAGGCCTCTTTGTTTCAGTGAGCGCAGGAACCGGGTCCAGAACGTCTCATCCTCACTGTCACCAATATCGACGCCCAAGACTTCCCTGGTGCCGTTCGCACCAATTCCGGTGGCGATCACTACCGCCCTGGATACGACTTGGCCCAGGGCGTCGTCGCGGACATGGATGTAGGTGGCGTCGAGGTACACGTACGGAAACTCAATATGACCCAGAGTGCGTCCGCGGAACGCTTCCACTCGTTCGTCGAGACCCTCGCAGATCCGCGACACCTCGGACTTGGAGATGCCGGTGTCGATCCCCAACGCGTTAACCAGGTTGTCGACCGATCTGGTGGATACGCCGTTGACGTAGGCCTCCATCACCACCGCATACAACGCCTGATCGATACGCCGGCGCGGTTCAAGGATCTCGGGGAAGAACGACCCCCGACGTAGTTTCGGGATCCCCAAATGCAGATCACCCGCCTTGGTCGAAAGGACCTTTGGGCGGTGACCGTTGCGATGGGTCACCCGTGTTGGGTCGCGTTCCCACAGCCCGGCACCAATTGCTTCGGTGGCTTCGGCCTCGATCAACTGCTGCAACGCCCACTGGGCAAGCTCACGGACAAGATCGGTTCCGTCCCCAACGCGGATGATCGGACCTGCGGCGCGCAGCCGAGAGTGCGACGTCTCACGTGTTGGATTGTGTATCGACAGCGCAGCGCGCCACGACCAGTCAGCGATCCTCCTTGACTGCGGGCCCGCCCCACCGCCGACTACGAACACGGTGACAAAGATGTCGACTGATGAGCAACATCACGGCCTGCCGACGTCACCGACTACGACATCAGCCACCTATCAGGTGATCTCATCGCTCTGCTCGATCACTACGGATACCAAGACGCCACCTTCGTCGGACACGACTGGGGCGCAATGGTCGTCTGGGGACTCACCTTGCTACATCCACAACGCGTGAAGCAGTTGATCAACCTGAGCTTGCCGTACCAAGAACGCGGCGAACAACCCTGGATCGATGTCATGGCAGCAATCTTTGGAGGCGACTTCTACTTCGTCCACTTCAATCGACAACCCGGCGTCGCCGACGCCGTGCTCGACGAGAATACCCACCAGTTCCTGTCAAACCTGTACCGCAAGAACGTACCCGCCGCGCCGCCTGCGCCCGGGATGACCATGATCAATCTCGCCACAGCAGAAACACCACTCGGCGACCCAGTGATGGACGACAGCGATCTAGCGGTATCCGTCTCAGCCTTCGAATCAACAGGTTTCACGGCCAGCATCAACTGGTACAGAAACATGGACCGAAACTGACACCTGCTCGCAGACGCAGACCCAATCATCCGCCAACCCACCCTCATGATCTACGGCGAACAAGACCCAATCGCCCGGTCAGACAATCTGACAACATTCGTGCCCAACGCCGACGGCGTCAACCTCGCCTGCGGCCATTGGATCCAAGAAGAACTGCCTGAAGAAACAACCCATACGATCTTGAGCTGGCTTCAACAGCGGGACGCCTAGTAGAACTTGATTCTCGCCCAATGCTCGACAAATCTGCACCATTTCAACGATGTCAGCGTCGCTACTTCACAGGGTTTTGCACGGATAATGGGAAGTATCCGTGTTGTGGGCCTCGAGATTCCGCACAGCTACCAAACCTCAGTGGTACCAAACTCCGGTCATAGTCAGATGTCTGACGCCGGCTGAGGCTACGTGTGCTCAAGCGGTAGCTACGGCCTCGAGTCGCTCGAGCGTCTTCTGCATGTTGGGTAGATGTTTCTTGGGATAGCCCGCAAGCTCGATGGCCTTGGGTACGAGAGCGGTGGACCAGTCGAACGTTTCGGTGACCATGGTGCCGCCATCGACTTCTTCGAGTTCGTAGCGCCAGCGGTGTTTGCCGAAGTGCGCCCACGCCAGCAGCTTGTTCTCTTCGTACTCGACAACGGTGCTACGCATGTCGTAGGGGACGAAGATCTTCATTTTCATGCCGAACTTGGAGCCCAACTGGAGCCGTTTGGGGGTCTCATCTTTTGTTCCTCGCACGGTGCCGGATCCGTCGATCTCGGCGTGTCGTGACGGGTCGGCCAGGATGGAGAAGATGACATGTGCGGGGGCATCGATAAGTCGTGATGCCGAAACGCTCTGTTCTTTTGCCATGGTTCCTACTTTTTTAGAATGCGGCGCAGTGCCGGTTCGAGTTCGGGGTCTTCGAATATAAAGCCAGCGCTGGTGAGAATAGCGGGCATGCCTTTCTGGCTGGCCAGAATCAGTTCCTCGACGAGCTCACTGCCAAAGAGCAGTTTGGGGCCGAAGAGCGGCACCGGGATCAACGTGGGCCGATTGAGCACACCACCCAGTGCCTTGGTGAACTGCAGGTTGGTGACCGGGTTGGGCGCACAGAGATTCACGGGGCCGCTCATGTCACTGTTGTTGATCAGAAATTCGATGGCGCGAACCTCGTCGGCCAATGAGATCCAGCTCAGCCATTGCGTGCCGGGGCCGAATCGGCCGCCGAGGCCGAGTTTGAAGAGCAGTAGCTGTTTCCCGAGGGTGCCTCCCTTGTCGCTCAAGACGACGCCGGTGCGAGCAAAGGTGGTGCGGATTCCGGCATCGGCGGCTGCCGCGGCGGCTGCTTCCCAATGGATGACCACGTCGGCCAAGAATCCCGAGCCGGCCGGAGCCGTCTCGGTGAGCACCGTGTCACCTTGGCTGCCGTAGTAGCCGATACCGCTACCGCTGACGAGTACCGAGGGCTTCTTTGTCAGACCTGCGAGCGCGCCGGCCAGTAGCGCGGTGCCCTTGGTGCGACTTTCGAGGATGACGCGCTTGCGGTCGTCGCTCCACCTCTTGTCGGCGATACCGGCGCCGGCAAGATGCACGACGGCATCGCAGCCTTCGAGGCTGTCAGCATCGATGGTGCCACCGGCCGGGTCCCAGGTGATCTCATCGGCTCCCGGCTTGACCGCCCGGCGCACGAGCGCAATCGGACGGTGTCCCTGGCTGGTTAGGGATTTGGTGAGTGCCGTGCCGATGAGGCCAGACGCTCCGGAAATGACAATGTCCATTCCAACATGCTTTCAGATGCCGCACACGCATGAGGTGTTGATCCGCAATCCCTCTACCCAAAGAGCAGCAAAGGCACCAAAGCAGTGCTCAAGTTCGGCGTGGAGGCGATCTGGGTCTGCGTGGCCATGAACGTTCCGCCCGAAGGGCAATCACCGGCGGGGCCTGCGTGGCCTTGAACGCCTCGCCTGGATGGCAATCACCGGGCAATCAAAGGCCGAGTCGTAGGCTGAGGTCGCTGCGGAAGCGCTTGTCGGGGTCGATCTTTGCTCGGATGGCTTTGAATTCGTTGAGGCGGGGGTACATCTGCTCGAAGTGGTGGCGGTGTAGGCGGGCGTCTTTGGCGAGATAGATACGGCCGCCGGCGTCGGCGACGATCTGGTCGAGCGGTGTGAGACCGGCGAGGGTCTTCGGGGATGCGGGCAGGTCGACTGCCAGCGTCCATCCCGGGGCGGGGAAGGATAGCGGCGACGGGTTGCCGGGTCCGAAACGTTTGAGCACGGTGAAGTACGAGGGGAGTCGGCCGAGCTGTTCGACGAGCTCGTAGAGCTGGTTGGTGGCGGTATCGGGGATGACGCATTGCCATTGCACGAATCCGGTTCGGCCGTAGACCCGGTTCCAGTCGGTGATGGCGTCGAGAGGGTGGAAGAATGCGGTGATGGATTCGCCGGTCACGGTGAGTTCTGCTGGCGCCTTTCGCCACCACAATTCGTTGAAGGCTTTCACGCCGGGTGTGACTGCAATCCGTGGCAGCGGGATCGGGGGTAGGCCAACGCTTGGTGTGGGCGGGCGGGGGTGGGACCCTGCAGCCGTGCGACGCCCGAATTCGGCGAGTTGCGATGGCGTGGCGAAAGAGCCTTGCGTCAGGACCGAGCGGGCGTTGCCGAGCAGGTCGACCCACGCCACCGAGAAGTCATGCTGGTCATCGCTACGCCGCATCTCTTCGAGCAGATGGTCGAGCTCGGACAACCGCTGTGTGCTGACAGCAACGATCGACGTGGGAATGTTGGCGAGTTCGATGTCGGCGTCGATGATGATGCCGGTCAGGCCCATGCCACCGACGGTCGCCCAGAACAGTTCGGCGTCGTCGGTGGGGGACAGGGTGACGATCACATTGCTGGCCAGGCGCATGCGCATGCGCAGAACGTGCTGCCCGAAGCTGCCGTCGACATGGTGGTTCTTGCCGTGGATGTCGCCTGCGATGGCGCCACCTACGGTCACGCGCCGGGTGCCGGGTGTGACCGGAACGAACCATCCTTTCGGTGTGAACTGATCGATCAACTGGCCGATGCTGACTCCGGCGTCGGCTCGCACGATCCCTGCGTGGGGGTCGACCCAGCGAACCCGATCGCACTCGGTCGTGACGACCGCGGTACCGCCGTCTCGTTGGGCGGCGTCGCCATAACTACGCCCTAGACCCCGGGCGACGAGATCGCTGCTCGGGAGGTCGGTCTCGGCCAGTTCGTCAGCGGTAGCGGGTCGCACCACCTGCGAGGTGGTACCGCGATAACGACCCCAGCCTTCGAGGCGCTCGTGTTGGCCGTGACTGGTCATAGGTAGAGGCCGATCGCGTACAGGATGACCCAGGAAGCGCTGGCAATCAGCATCAGCGGGTCGCGCACAATCAGCGATTCGGGTGTTTCACCGGCGCCTCGCCATGACAGAATCAGGTAGCGGCCGATGGCGAGCGCGAACGGCACAACGGTCAGGCGCAGCAAGATCGAGTCGCTGGAGTCTGGTGCCTGGTTGTTGGCTTCGGCCGCAGCCCACGTTGCGTAACCGCCCACGGCCAACCCGGCGGCGACGGTGGCTACCAGCTGTAGTTGCTTGCGTTGGTAGCCGGCCAGGACTTTGCGGCTGGCCGAACGTCCACCCAGTGCAAGTAGCTCGCCCAGGCGCTTGCCGGAGATGACGAGCAGCGCGCCAGCCGACACCACCAGCAGGAACCAGCCGCTGATAGGCGTGTCGGTTGCCGCACCGCCGGCGACTGCTCGCAGCAAGAATCCGCCGCTGATGGCCACCAGTTCGATCCATGGGATTCGTTTGAGGAAGGTGCTGTAGGTCAGGCTGATTGCGGCGTAGCCGGCAAGGGTGAGTACGAAGTTCCAGCCCAGCACGAGGCTGAGCAGTGCCGCTGGCACGCCCAGCATGGCCATGACCTGTAGCGCGCGCTGGGTACTGACTTCGCCGCTGGCGATCGGTCGGTACTTCTTGCTCGGGTGCGCCCGGTCGGCGTCTACATCCAACATGTCGTTCACGACATAGCCAAGCGATGACACTGCGCTGAAGAGCACGAATGCCAGCACGGTCGTGGCCACGATGTCGGGTTCGTCCAACCGCCCCGCTGCGCCGGGAGCGGCAAACACCAACAGATTCTTGGCGTACTGCTGAGGGCGCAGGAGGCGCAGGAGTGGCGGCACAGCAGTGAGAATTCAGCGTTTGGAGATCTGGCGCCACACGGCGCCCGGCAGGTTCTTGAGCACCAGGCCAACCGGCGCCAGCACCGCAGGACTGTGAATGATGGCTCGACCTTTTCTGAGTCCCTCGACCATGTTGGTGGCGACCTCGTCGGGGGTGGTGGCGAACGGGGCCGGATCCAGTCCTGTGGTCATGCGACTGTGCACGAATCCGGGACGCACGACCACGACCTCGACGCCTACCTGCTTGGCTGGTGCGGCCAACTCGCGAGCGAAGGCATCGATACCGGACTTGGCGCTGCCGTACACGATGTTGCCGATGCGGGGTCGCACCGCAGCTATCGAGGAAAACACGATCAGTCGAGCGTGGGGTTCGCCACGCAAGATCGACAGCGATGCCAGGCAACTCGACACTGCGCCACCGAAGTTCACCTGTGCGAGTTCGGCCATGGCTGCCGGGTCGGCGTCGATCGTGAACTCGTCGCCGAGCTGGCCGAATGCAACCACCACGGCGTCGAATGGTCCGTGCTCGCGGTTGATCTCGGCGAGGCGGGGGCCGTGGCTGACACTGTCTGCTCCGTCAAAGTCGGTGACCGCGACCGCGAGGCCTGCGTGGCCCGTGGCCAGCTTTTGGGCCGCTTCGTCGCGAGAACCACCGGCGCGGCCAGCCAATACAACGAGTTCCAGCTCTCGGGGCGCATCGTGAGCGAGCTTGGAAACAAAGGCGACAGCGATGTCGCTTCCACCGCCCAGGATTAGGAGTCGTTTGATCATGTGTCTTGGCATCGAGGCTCTAGGCTGACGCCTATGAGTACCCGTATGCTCATCTTTCTCTCTTTGCTGTGTGGCATCGCCATTCTGGTTGCGTTCGCAGTTCAGGTCACCCTGAGCTGACGTACTTTTCAGCTGGCTAGGCTGTTGCGTATATGGCTCATCATGATCTCATTGTCATTGGCGGTGGACCGGCAGGATACGCCGCTGCACTCTACGGAGCAGGGGCAGGCCTCGATGTTGGCCTGATCGAACGGCACAAGCTCGGTGGTACTTGCCTGAACGTCGGCTGCATCCCTGCCAAGGAATTGCTCGAAACTGCGGCCGTGTTCCGAACGATCGGTCATGCCGAGCAATTCGGTATCACCACTTCGGCGCCGGTCATCGACTTCGCGAAGAGTCAGGTGCGTAAGCAGTCGATCATCGACACGCTCGTCGGCGGCCTCGGTTCGCTGCTGAAGGGCCGCAAAGTCACGGTGTACGACGGCAACGGTGCACTGCAATCGGATCGGTCCGTGCAGGTGCGCGGCGGTTCTTCCGGCGACGTCGACCTGACCGCAGACCATGTCATGCTCGCCACCGGCAGCGCACCGCGCACTCTGCCCGGTTTCGAAATCGACGGCACACTCGTCATGACAAGCGATGAATTCTTGTCGCTCGATCGTGTGCCCGAGTCGGCCGCCATCATCGGCGGGGGCGCTATCGGCTGCGAGTTCGCATCGATGCTGAGTGACCTGGGTACCCAGGTCACGGTCATCGAATACATGGATCGCCTGATCGCCGGCGCCGACGCCGATCTGAGCAAGGTCGTCGAACGGTCGTTCAAGAAGCGCGGCATGAAGGTACAGGCCGGTGTCGGCGTGACCGGTCATGAACCGCTGCCAGGCGGTGGTACTCGTGTCATGTTCGGCGAAGGCGAGACCGTCGATGTCGAGATCGTGGTGATGAGCGTGGGTCGAGGCCCGGTCACCCATGGGCTCGGTCTGGCCGCCACCAATGTGCAGGTCGACGATCGAGGTTTCGTCGTAGTCGACGAGAACCTGCGAACCGGCGAAGCCAACGTCTTCGCCGCTGGCGACGTGATCGACACCGCCCAACTTGCGCACATCGGTTTCGCCGAAGGGATGCAGGTCATCAAGCAGATCCTGGGTGAACCAGCAGCTCCGATCGACTACACCACCGTGCCTTGGTGTATCTACTCACATCCCGAGGTCGCGTTTGCCGGCATGACCGAAGCACAGGCCACCGACGCTGGTTACGACATCGTGGTCGACAAGCACCGATTCGCCGGCAATGGCCGAGCCATGATCGTGGGCGAGACCGAGGGCTTGGTGAAAATCATCGCCGAAAAGAACGCGGCTGGTCATGGTGGCCGCATTCTTGGTGTACACATGGTCGGCCCGTGGGTCACCGAGCAGCTGGGTCAGGGCTATCTGGCCGTCAACTGGGAAGCCACCGTCGACGAGATCGCCGCCTTCATCCAGCCGCACCCCACGATCAGCGAAACATTCGGTGAGACCATCATGGCCCTCACCGGTCGCAGCCTTCACTAGCACGCTCGTCCCCCCCCAGCCACACTCCTTTTACACACAGAGAGATCGAAATCATGGCAGATGTAACGATGCCCCAACTCGGTGAAACCGTCACCGAAGGCACCATCACCCGCTGGTTCAAGCAGCCTGGTGAAATGGTGGCGCTCGACGAAGTCTTGTTCGAGGTGTCGACCGACAAGGTGGACAGCGAGGTGCCTTCTCCGGTGGCGGGCACGCTGACCGAGATCATTGTTCCCGAAGGTGACACGGTCGACGTCGGCGTCGTGCTGGCCGTCATCGGCGACGGCGACGGCGCACCCGCAGGCGCCCCGGCCGCACCTGCAGCCGAAGAACCTGAACCAGCGCCCGCGCCAGCCGCACCTGCAGCCGAGCCAGCCCCTGAACCAGCGCCCGCGCCAGCCGCATCTGCAGCCGAGCCGGCCGCTGAACCAGCGCCCGCGCCAGCCGCACCTGCAGCCGAAGAACCTGAACCAGCGCCCGCGCCGGCAGCACCTGCAGCCGAAGAACCTGAACCAGCGCCCGCGCCAGCCGCTGAGCCCGCGCCCGCTGCGCAGCCTGCTTCGACTACCGCTGGTGTGTTGTTGTCGCCGGTGGTGCGCCGCCTGATCTCCGAGAACAATCTCGACGTCGGCGCCATCAGTGGTACCGGCGTCGGTGGACGCATCACTCGAGCCGACGTCGAATCGGCCATGGCCAGCGGCGGCGCCGCAGCCGCACCAGCCCCTGCGCCCGCGCCGACCCCGACCCCAGCTCCTGCTTCGGCTGCTCCTGCCGCCGCGCCTGCTTCTGCACCGCCTGAGCAACTCACCGCTGTGGTTGCGCCCCTCCCGGTGCATGCTCGCGACACCATCGTGCCGCTCAACCGCATTCGCAAGACCACCGCCGAGTACATGGTGCAGTCCAAGCAGGTCTCGCCCCACGTGCTCACCGCAATCGAAGTCGACTTCGAGAACGTCGAACGAGTGCGCCAGGCCAACAAGGCCGAGTTCAAGTCACACGAAGGCTTCAGCCTGACCTACCTGCCGTTCATCAGCCGGGCCCTGGTCGATGCACTGGTGGACTTCCCGCACATGAACGCGTCGATGGGCGACGGCGAACTCATCGTGCATGGCGCCGTCAACTTGGCGATCGCGGTAGACCTGAACTTCGAGGGGCTATTGGCTCCGGTCATTCGCAACGCCGATGGCATGCGCATGCGAGCCATTGCTCGCAACGTGGTCGACCTGGCAACACGAGCTCGGGCCAAGAAGCTCACGGCCGATGAGATCACCGGCGGCACGTTCACGATCACCAACCCTGGTCAATACGGCACGATGATGCAGTTTCCGATCATCAACCAGCCTCAGGTGGCGATCCTCTCGACCGACGGCATCAGCCGCAAGCCCGTCGTGGTCAAAGACGAATTCGGCAACGAAACCGTGGGTATCCACTCGGTGGGTGTGCTGGCCCTGGCATGGGACCATCGAGCATTCGACGGCGCCTACGCAGCCGCATTCCTCGACCGGCTCCGCACGATCATCGAGACCAAGGACTGGGAAGCAGAACTGCAGTAGTGCCTGATCGCCGCCAACCTCTTCACGTACGCTGGCTTGGACGAGTCGCGTACGACGAGGCATACGCATTGCAACAGCAGTTGCAGCGTGGTGATCGAAATCATTTGCTCCTGCTCGAACACCCGGCGGTGTTCACCCTGGGCCGCAGCGCAAACCCGGCGCACATCCTGGTGGATCCCAACGACGTCGGTGCCATCGTGCGCGACGTCGATCGTGGTGGCGACGTGACCGTGCACGCCCCCGGCCAGCTCGTGGGGTATCCGGTGCTCACGGTGCCGGGTCGAAGTGGCTTGGCCGACACGGCCAAGTTCGTCGAGTCCCTCGAAGAGCTTCTGATCGGTGCGCTCGGCGACCTGGGCATTGCTGGCGCATCTCGGTATCCCGGGTACACCGGCGTGTGGCTCGATGCCGACGGCCCGAACCCACGCAAGATCGCTGCTATCGGCGTTCGCATCAAACGCAACCGCTCGCTTCACGGCTTCGCGCTGAACGTCGACATCGATCACGCTTGGTTCGATCGGCTGGTGCCGTGCGGTATCGCCGACAAGGCAGTCACATCGCTGCGAGCCGAGGGCAGCTCCGCCACGATGCGTGAGGTCGTCGATGCCATCACCAACCGTGCTCGTGGACGTTGGGACACCCAGGGGATAGACCGCGCCGACGTGGCCTGGCGTCATGTTCCTGAAGATCTCAGCGCGTTCTCTCGTGGTGAAGGTCCCGGCGACACACCGCGCCTCGAGCAGCCATCACCAGCAGAGCCCACGGGCACGCCGGTCCGCTTGCTGGGCAGACTCGCAGCGGCAGGCGTCGATCAGAGCCTCGAAGTCACCGCACCCAAACCCGAATGGATGCGGGTCAAAGCCAATATGGGACCCGAGTACACCCGACTCAAGGGCATCATGCGTGATCTCGAACTGGTCACGGTGTGCGAAGAAGCAGGATGCCCCAACATCTTCGAATGCTGGAACGATGGCACTGCCACGTTCATGATCAATGGCGAACGCTGTACCCGAGCCTGCGGGTTCTGCCTGGTCGACACCCGAAAGCCAGAACCACTCGACGACGACGAACCACGTCGGGTGGCCGAGGCGGTCGAAAAGCTCGGCCTCGAATACGCCGTGATCACCACGGTGGCCCGAGATGATCTGGCCGACGACGGAGCCAGTGGCTTCACCCACACCGTTGCCGCGATTCGCGACCGGGTGCCCCACTGCAAGGTCGAGTTGCTGATCAGCGACTGCAAGGGACACCAAACTTCGCTCGACGAAATTTTTGCCACCCGCCCCGAAGTCCTCAACCACAACATCGAGTCGGTCGCGCGACTGCAGCGGGCCGTTCGCCCATCAGCTGGTTATGCCCGGTCACTTGCGGTGCTGGCCCAGGCCTCTGCCGCCGGGCTGACAACCAAGTCGTCGATCATCGTTGGAATGGGGGAGACCTTCGACGAGGTGGTGGGCACCCTCGCCGACCTTGCAGGTATCGGCGTCAACATCGTGACCATTGGTCAGTACCTTCGCCCGACCACGAACCATCTGCCGATTCACCGGTGGTGGACGCCCGAAGAATTCGCCGAACTCAAGCGTGTTGGCGAGGCCATGGGTATCGACCATGTCGAGTCGTCGCCGCTCACCCGCAGCAGCTATCACGCACGCCAGGCCGAGGCCGCTGCCACCTGATCGGAGCCGCCCGATGTCCCCACATATCAGCTACCACCCGCTCGGGACCGGCACGATTCGCCGGTACGTGAGCTACATGTCCTCGCAGGATCCTGCGGGTCTGGCCGGCGTGCACTACGACGGTGCCGAAGCCCACGACCGTTTTCGTTCCGCCTTCGTGGAGATGGCAGGTGCGGCCCCCACTCTGTCGGGGGTGTTCGACACCTGTCACGGCCTGAACCTGGCCATCACGCAGGGCTTCTTCGGCCGATTCCACTATGTGCACCAGGCGCGCCTTTCGGCAATGAGCGCGCTGCTTCAGCCGTACTGTCACACCTGGCAAGGACTGCTGCCGACTTGGCCGGCAACCGACTCTGCCGTCAACCAACTGGGCGACGTGCCTTCGAGTGGCGTGTTCATCGCGGCCGAACAGCTAGCGCAATTCATGAATGACGCCCACCACGAGCCGCAGCTGAGGGCGGCGCTGGCTCAGGAATTCCCGGGTGAGAAGCTGCAGGTGCTGTGGCTGGCGCTCACCGACGCCCATGAGTCCGGGTTCGGGCTGCTCGAGGCCAGTGGCGTGTTCGAACCCGACCCCAACGACATCGTGCGGTCTCGATGTCGCACTAACCAGACGAACTGTGATCCGGCTGGCCTGCGGCTGTTCCTGGCGCGACCGCCAGCGCCTTCTGCTGCCGAGCCTGCGCCACCGGCGGACCATGTTGCAGAGTTTCCGCCGCCTCCACCGGATGCTGTTGCTGCTGAGCTGCCGCCTCCACCGCCACCGTCGGATGCTGTTGCTGCTGAGCTGCCGCCTCCGCCACCACCGCCACCGCCTCCGCCACCGCGTCCGTCGGATGCTGCTGCTGAGCTTCCACCGTCACCGCCAGCGCCGACCGAGCCTGCGGGGTCAATGCCGGATCCTGCTCCCACTGCTGGCACTGCTGATGTCCAGTGCAAGATGCCAGGTGCCCCGAGCCTGGGTCAGCGAATGCGGGAACGAGCGAACGACCTCGATCCGCCCTCTAACGCTTAGAAGACGGTCAGCGCAGGCGGTCGAAAGCGTCGAGAATCTCGGCGGTCGAACGGCGAGCCCCGGTCTGCAGATACTCCATGGCGTTCAATGATGCCGTGTGCGCATCAAGGCTGGAACCCGCAACGCAGTCCTCGACCACACGACAGAAGTAGTCGTGCTGATGGGCATCGACGAAGGTGTAGTGCACACAGACGTCGGTATGACCGCCGATCAAGATGAGCGTGTCGGCCTTCAAT
>Ga0209831_1001208_pt1 | contig 24243 bp, 15 predicted proteins | sample Maine_Asex4_meta_FD_187451 | JGI IMG/M metagenome (GOLD analysis project Ga0209831, IMG submission 187451) | Marine algal microbial communities from Maine, USA - Maine_Asex4_metaG (SPAdes) (version 2) | ecosystem: Host-associated > Algae > Red algae > Unclassified | place: Maine, USA | collected... | reverse complement strand
GCTCGGAATATTTTTGAGTGGGAGCATAGGAGCGTAGCTCCGACAACGTCTGTAGGTATTGGGCTTGAAACGGAACCAAAGGAGCGTAGCTTCGGCAATGTAAAATCGTGTGACAGACGTTGCCGAAGCTACGCTCCTTTGGTTCCGTTTCAAGCCCAATACTTACAGACCTTGTAGGAGCTACGCTCCTATTCTCCCACCCAAAAAAGTTGTAGAGTAAAACAATGCAAAAAGCAACTCCGTAATAGCAGTTTGCCAAGCATAATTTTCTACTTTTGAAGCTCACATTAACAGACTAAGTTTTTAAACTATGAATTTTCCGAAAAAACTATTCGCATGTTGGCATCCTGTAGCCTATAGTAAAGAGGTAGGTGAAAAACCTTTTGGTACTTTTTTATTGGAGCAAGCTGTTGTAATTTGGCGCAGTAGCGATGGAGGGGTACACGCCATGAAAGACCTCTGCATTCATCGAGGTACCGCTTTATCTTTAGGTTGGGTAAAAGACGATTGTTTAGTTTGTCCTTATCATGCTTGGGAATATAATAAAAAGGGGACTTGCGTATTTATTCCGCAAGCACCCGATGCAGCGATTCCTGAAAAAGCTAAAACGCCAACCTATCATTGTCAGGAAAAATATGGCTTGATTTGGGTGGCATTAGCAGAACCCGTTTATCCTTTACCTGCTATTCCAGAATTGGAAAGTGAAGATTGGAAGGTGGTACAAACAGGGCCTTTTCAATGGAAAAGTGATGCTTCTAGACAAGTAGAGAATTTTACGGATTTTGGTCATTTTCCTTGGGTGCATCCCGGATTATTGGGCGATCCTAATAGACCAGAAGTCCCAGATTGTAAAGTGGTGAGAGAAGGGGCTGTTTTGCACTATTCTGTGGTTCGACCAGAAGCGCAAAACTCGGATGAATTTCCAATTTTTGCGAATGAAGAGGTGGTTAAACCTGAGCGTAGAAGTGTGTATCAACTGCGATTGCCTTATACGATTGTTTTGCGTTTGGGCTGGGGTGGAGAAAAAGGCATGGTGTACTTTTTTGTTTCTCAACCCATTTCTCCGAATGATTGCCGAGGTTATTGCATCATCGGCAGAAACTACGACAAAGCAGAACCAGATAGTGTTTTACAAAATTTTGAACAAGTCATTTTTGATCAAGATAAAAGAATCGTAGAGTCGCAACGACCTGAACAAGTGCCTTTCGATTTTGCGGAAGAATTACACTTGAAATTTGATACAGTAGCCATGAATTATCGACGGGCTATGAAAGCGGAGGATTTGACTTTTGAGTAAATTATTGGTTGATTGATTATTGTGTAAACTAGAACTGCCAGATTTTGAAAATCTGGCAGTTCTTCATCACGCTGGCGCAAAGGCTATTGCCTTCCGACATCGGAAGGCAATAGCCTTCCAGATAGTCGGCACAAGGCAATAGCCTTTGCGCCAGCTACTTTAAAAAATATGCAAGAAAATTATCATATAGTCGCACCAAAAGGCAAGAAAAAACCGATACTAGTAAGTGTTCCGCATTGCGGTACCGCCTTTCCTTCAGATATAGCAGCCCATTATCAACAACAAAAAATAGCGCAAGTGGATGATACTGATTTTTTTGTCCATAAAATCTATGACTTTGTTACAGATATGGGCATCACCTTAATTTATGCCCACTACAGTCGGTGGGTGATAGATTTAAATCGGTCGCCAGAAAATAAAGCCTTGTATACAGATGGAAGAATAATTACTAGTCTTACGCCAACGACTGATTTCTTGGGGAATCCTATCTATACATCAGCGGTAGCAGAACCCAATTATGAAGAGGTTGAACGTCGAAAAGCATTATACTTTCAACCCTATTATGATAAAACAACAGAAATATTAAACGCCTTTAAAGCAGCATTTGGCTACGCTATTTTATGGGATGCCCATTCCATTCGTCGGCAAGTGCCAACGATACAGGAAGTCTCTTTTCCTAATTTTATTTTAGGAACGAATGATGGGAAAACAGCATCTGAAGAGTTGATTCAAGCAGCCAAAAAAGGCTTAACTAGTAGTCATTATGACTTGACTTATAATACCCCTTTTAAAGGCGGTAAGATTACCCGTCATTTTGGAAATCCGAAACAAGGTATCCATGCTTTACAATTGGAAATGACTAAAATCTTATACATGGATGATGCAGAATTGCAGTATCATGTAGGACGAGCGAATAAACTACGGCACACATTGAAGTATACTTTAGGGCTAATAGCAGGAGTGTAAGATTATAGTGTTATACCTCTTGATTGATTGATTGATTGATTGATTGATTGATTGATTGATTGATTGATTGATTGATTGATTGATTGATTGATTGATTGATTGATTGATTGATTGATTGAGTTATACCTCTTGGGGATAACACAATCAATCAAGAGGTATCACACAATATTAAGCCGTTACAGGAAAATAGAAAATAAACAAGGCATGAAAGCATATCAATTCAAGGGTCTCCTACAAAACGAACAATGGCTAGTTCCTGCTTATGTACGCATAGACAAACAAGGAAATCTCCTAACAATTTCAAATAAAAAAGAAACAGGAATAAGCTATACCAAAGTCAATGGTTTTGCTGTGCCAGGTCTTCCAAATGCCCACTCCCATGCTTTCCAATATGCGATGGTGGGTATTACAGAACAGCATGACTTAACAGGTAAACGAGATGATTTTTGGGGTTGGCGTAATGCTATGTATCAACTAGCTTTATCTGTCAATCCTGAGCAAATGGAAGCGATTGCAACTATGTTGTATATGGAAATGTTGCGGCATGGATATACGGAAGTAGCAGAATTTCATTATGTGCATCAGCCTATTAATGGAGGGGTGTATAATAACAAAGCAGAGTTAGGAGAACGATTGATAGCAGCGGCAAAAACGGCAGGTATAAAAATTACTTTAATCCCTATCTTCTATCAAAATGGTGGATTTGGACAAGCAGCTAGTTCAGGGCAGCGAAGATTTTTATCAAAAGATTTAGCCGATTATTTAGAGTTATTAGAAGCTAGTAAAAAAGCTTGTGCGTATTATAAATATGCTAGTATTGGTTGTGGTCCACACTCTCTGCGGGCAGTTGAACCTTCCTTAATTAAGACTTTTGCAGAACTGATGGATGATGCTATGCCCTTTCATTTACATGTTTCTGAACAAAAGAAAGAAGTGGAAGCTTCTCTGGCTTATTTGGGTAAAAGACCTGTAGAGTGGTTGACGGAAAATATAGACTTAAATGATAATTTTCACCTAATTCATGCGACGCATTTAACTCCCTTAGAAACAAAAGCCTTAGCCAAAAGTGGCGCCAATGTCGTACTCTGCCCAAGTACAGAAGGGAATTTAGGCGATGGCATTTTTTCTTTAAAAGCTTTTCAAAAAGCAGGCGGGAATTGGAGTATAGGAACGGATAGCCAAATATGCTTGAATCCTTTTGCAGATCTACGATTACTGGATTATGGACAGCGTATCACGACCCATCAAAGAAATAATTTTGTGGATGATACAAATGGCGATAGCGGTTTATATGCCTTAAATAAAATGGTGATGACTGGAAGAAAAGCAATGGGAAAAAAGCGAGTTGCGTTTTTTGCAACTGGCGAAGCTTTTGATGCAGTTATACTAGATGCGCAAACGCCCATTTTAGCAGTTTGTGCAAAGGAGAATTTAGCGGCTACGATTGTGTATGCTTCGGATGTGAGTATGCACTTGGGTACTATGGTTAATGGGGAATGGGTTATTCGTAAGGGGAAACATGAGGAGGGGACAAATATAAAAAGACGATTTATAAAAGCTTTGAAAGAACTAAATAATCGCCAATGCAATCGCCAATTTTAATTGACGGATTCCTATTAAGTAGATTGACCTATTTAAGTAGTACGTGTTAATTAATTGGGTAAAATTATCTTTTGAGATATAGCTTTTAAATTTGCTTCTCTACCGTACATTTTTTTAGAATAGAGAACAGAGAGGCGAGAATAGAGAGAAATCTCGTTGATAATTAACGAAATTTCGTTAATTATCAACGAAAACCTTCTCTATTATCTGCTCTCGCTTCTCTTTTCTAAAAAGTATATGGTAGAGAAAAATTTGCTGGACAATCGAAAATTGTCCAGCAAAAGGGCTCTCTTGTTCAGCAATTTTCCATTGCTGAACAAATTTTAAAAGAGAACAAGAGTACTCCGTTTTGCTGGACAATTTCCGATTGTCCAGCAAATTTTAAGTTGAATTCTTAGAGGAGCACTTTACTCGTTTAATTACATGTCCTATTTAATCATTGAACCAGCCAATTAAAATTGGCGGTTACGAACACTAGAATCAGGGGTTGTGTAAAAAGTGTTTGCGTTCAACGTAATTGCCAAATTTATTGGGACTGTAAATTATCTGGATCAGCTTATGTTTTGGGGTCTTTTTTTGGTGAAATATAGGAGCGTAGCTCCGACCACGTCTGTAGGAATTGGATATGGAACCACGTCAAAGGAGCGTAGCTTCGGCAACGTCTGCCGCACGATTTTACGTTGCCGAAGCTACGCTCCTTTGAGGTGGTTCCATATCCAATTCCTACAGACGTGGTCGGAGCTACGCTCCTATATTTCACCAAAAAAAGACCCCAAAACATAAGCTGATCCAGATAATTTACAGTTCCAATTTATTTGGCAGATTCTAAATACGCCAAATATTATTTTAAAAGAGTGGGGCGAGTAGAATCTGCCAAATAAATTTGGCAATTACGTTGAACGCAAACACTTTTTACACAACCCCGATTACGAGCACTAGACAAGCTTATCTCTAATTTTGACAAAAAACGTTAATGCAACATCAATTAATAGGCCCTTTTACGCAGTTACTTCCGATGACCAATTTGCCCCTCAAAGGAGCAATAAAAGATAGTCAACTAACAATCATACCCAATGCAGGCATCTTATTAAAAGGAGAAACAATCATTGCGATTGACGACTTTGATAAGCTCTATAAATCCAGCAAAGAATTAAAACCTACTATTATTAAAATAAACAGACCACAAGTAGGCATGCCAGGGCTAGTAGATGCACATACCCATATTTGCTTCGGTGGCACAAGGGCCAGAGATTATGCCATGCGCAATGCAGGCTCATCCTATTTGGAAATTGCCAAAGCAGGAGGCGGTATATGGGATACCGTTACGCAAACTCGTAAAGAATCGGAAACTGCTTTAAGTAGCGGTATCGTAAAAAGAGCCAATCGGCATTTGCTAAATGGCATTACGACCATAGAAGTAAAAAGTGGTTATGGCTTATCAGTAGCAGAAGAATTAAAAATGTTGCGGGCTATTCAATTTGCCAATCAAACCTGCGAAGTGGATTTGATAGCAACTTGTCTGGCAGCGCATATTTTTCCTAAAGATTATGCAGGTACGATTTCCGATTATTTAGCGGAAATAAGCAGCACTTTATTTCCCTTTTTAAAGCAGGAAAACTTAAGCAATCGCATAGATGCGTTTATAGAAGAAGAAGCTTTTTCTGCGGAGATAATTGCTCCTTATTTGGAGCGCGCACAAGCGATGGGTTTTGACATTACCTTACACGTAGACCAATTTCATGCAGGGAGTAGTGCGGTAGCTGTAAAATACAAAGCAATTAGTGCTGACCACTTAGAAGCGAGTACGGACCAAGAAATTCAAGCCTTAGCTAAAAGTGAAGTGATAGCAGTGGCTTTACCCGGAGCATCTATCGGTTTGGGTTGTGCCTTTACGCCAGCAAGAAAATTATTAGATGCAGGGGCTGCATTGGCAATTGCAAGTGATTGGAACCCCGGGTCTGCACCAATGGGAGATTTAATGACGCAGGCGGCTATTCTTGGAACTTTTGAGAAATTAAGTACAGTAGAAGTATTTGCTGCAATGACTTTTCGAGCTGCTGCTGCTTTGAATTTAGAGGACAGAGGGCAATTAAAAAATGGTTTTTTAGCAGATTTCATCTCTTTTCCGACGAATGATTATCGAGAAGTGTTGTATCAACAGGGGCAGTTGAAGCCGTGTTCTATCTGGAAGCGTGGGGAGTGGGTTGGACCAGATCGTAGGACAGATTCGTAAGCTGTTCCACATTCTATTGCATAGCTGAGCCTACTCTAAAAAGTCGATTTGGGCAAAAACTGCCAGATTTTAAAAATCTGGCAGTTTTGTTACTCTAATAAGATCAATCATCTACACAGAATAATTATTAGCAATTGTTTTGATTTTTCAAAGAAACCGACTTTTTAGAGTAGACTCATAGCTTGAATGATTTTTTAGAGGGAGCAAATTGGTTTTGTTTTTTTGCAAAAAAACAAAACCAATTTGCTCCCTCTAAAGAGAATTATTAAATATACTTTTTACCACACGCCAAGCTGAAAGTATTTTTAGTTTTTGAATTTTATTTCAGCGAAATGTAAGATTATGACAAAAAGTAACATACCTTTTCAAGACCAAATTCTAGAAGGTATTCCATTCGAGCTACCCGTAAAAAAGCCATATCCTGTGAATGCCAATCGGGCACCTAGGCGGAAAGATATATTATCCAAAGAAGAAAAAAAGCTAGCGATAAGAAATGCCTTGAGGTACTTTCCAGAAAAATGGCATCCAGTATTAGCAAAAGAATTTGCGGAAGAATTAACTGCTCATGGGCGTATTTATATGCATCGTTTTCAACCAGGCTATCCCATGTTCGCCCGCTCCATAGCGGAATATCCTGCTCAATCTCAGCAGGCGGCAGGCATTATGTTGATGATACAGAATAATTTAAATCCAGCAGTGGCACAGCATCCCAATGAGTTAATTACTTACGGAGGTAACGGCAGTGTCTTTCAGAATTGGGCGCAATACCTGCTAACTATGCAGTATCTCGCTACCATGACGGAGGAGCAAACTTTACATATATATTCTGGTCATCCAATGGGTTTGTTTCCGTCTTCTAAAAATGCACCTAGAGTAGTGGTGACCAATGGCATGATGATTCCCAATTATTCTAAACCCGATGATTTGGAAAAATACAGTGCCTTAGGGGTTACGCAATATGGACAAATGACCGCAGGTTCTTTTATGTATATTGGTCCACAGGGTATCGTGCATGGTACGACGATTACGGTACTAAATGCCTTTCGTAAACAATTAAAAAAAGGCGAAAGTATTGCTGGGAAAATATTTTTGACAGCAGGTTTAGGTGGTATGAGTGGAGCGCAGCCAAAGGCTGGAAATATTGCAGGCTGCATTAGTGTCTGTGCAGAAGTAAATTCAAAAGCTGCGTACAAGCGAAAAGTACAAGGATGGGTCGATGAATTGATAGAAGATATAGATGAGTTAATTATAAGAGTAAAAAAAGCCGTTAAAAATAAAGAAGTGGTCTCTATTGCTTATGTAGGCAATATAGTAGCTGTATGGGAGCGATTTGATGAAGAGAATATTTTTATTCATTTAGGTTCTGACCAAACTTCTTTGCACAATCCTTGGTCGGGTGGCTATTATCCAATTGGCTTAAGCTATGAAGCAGCTAATGAGTTAATGAGTGCTAACCCTGCTGCATTTAAGCAGCAGGTACAAACAGCACTGCGACGACATGCTGCTGCGATTAATAAACACACGGCAAAAGGAACTTACTTTTTTGATTACGGTAATGCTTTTTTGCTCGAATCCTCTAGGGCAGGGGCAGAAGTAATGGCTGCCAATGGTATAGATTTTAAGTATCCTTCTTACGTACAAGATATTTTAGGACCGATGTGTTTTGACTATGGTTTTGGTCCATTTAGATGGGTCTGTACTTCTGGTAAAGAAAGTGATTTGGACAAGACGGATTTAATCGCACAGGCAGTGATGGAAGAAATGAAAAAGACGGCGCCACCAGAAATTCAGCAACAACTAGCAGATAATATTCACTGGATTCGGGAAGCTAAAAAGAACCAATTGGTGGTAGGTTCACAAGCTAGAATTTTATACACAGATGCAGAAGGTCGAATGACCATAGCAACTGCTTTTAATGAGGCGATTGCAAGAGGTATTATTACTGCACCCATTGTTTTAGGTAGGGATCACCATGATGTTAGTGGCACTGATTCGCCTTATCGAGAAACGAGTAATATTTATGATGGCAGTCAATTTACAGCAGATATGGCTATACATAATGTGATAGGGGATAGCTTTCGAGGGGCGACTTGGGTGTCTATCCATAATGGAGGCGGCGTAGGCTGGGGAGAAGTGGTGAATGGTGGGTTTGGTTTATTATTGAATGGTTCTATCGAAGCAAAAGAGAAGTTGCAAAGTATGCTTTTTTACGATGTGAATAATGGGATTGCTCGTAGAAGTTGGGCTCGAAATAAGGAGGCTATATTTGCTTTGAAACGGGAAATGGCAAGGACACCTAATTTGAAAGTTACTTTGCCTAATTTGGTGGAGGATGAGTTGTTGGAGGGGTTGTTTTAGTTTTGTTGGCATAATTTTTTAAGGAGTAGGATTAAATAATTTACCAGCTAAGATTTTAAATAAATAACTTACGCGTCTAAATCCGTTGCCTTTTCATTCGTTGCCATTGCACTCAAAGGCAACGGATGAAAAGGCAACGGATTTAGACGTGCAAGTTATTTATTTCCTTATCCTTTAATAGACTTCTCCAATTAATTCTTTCAGCCATGTTCTTATAATTATAAAACTAGGCGTTCGTTTTTGATGAAGTGTATTCAAAAACTGTTTGAATCGCTCGTTTTTGCCAATATTTTGACTCTTAGTTATTTTGGCTAATTCTTTTACAGAATTAAAGCCATATTTAGCTGGATCTACATCCACATCTTTGGCTGCTTGGAAAAGAAATTTTTCTAAGGGTATATGTTCAATTAAATAATGCTCTTTATTCGGAATTTTCAATTTTCTAACACCATGTTTCAAAACTTTTTCTTGGAAATTACCATAATATTTTGCGGTTATCTTTTTATCCCTATCTGTTACACCTACAGCTAGTCTTTTTCTCATTTTGTCTTCCATTGTTTTGAAGACTTGCCCAATACTAAATTGATGATTCGCTTTTTTAAAACCTAATACTTCAACTAATAGCGTGTCAGCATAGCACTCCGGCAGAATATTTCTTCCATCAGCCATTTGTAAAGTATTTTGCATTAAAAAATATATCGATTCCGTAATCCAATAATTCTTGTAATTCTTCTTTTGTTAGTTTTTTTATGGTCGTTTGATAATCCTTATAATTAGCTAAAAACACAGATACTTCTTCTATTGGTGTTTTTTCTATAATACTATTGAAAAGATAGGGACTATGAGTAGTAATAAAATATTGATTATTTTTTTCATCACTTCTAATCTTATTGGCTAACTCATATATGTAGGGAGGAAACGCATGACTTTCGGGTTCTTCAAATAATAGAATGGAATTTTTATTGGACTCAATCGCAGTATAATAAAATATAATTCTTTGCAAGGTGTCGGCGATAAGATTGTAAGAAATGGGATAAACGATATTGCCTTCTCGTTTTTGAACAGCAAGGGATTTAGTCCTTTTATCTACTACTAAATCCAGTCTATATTCTTTTAACCATTCTCCTATTTCTTGCCTTAATTTGCTGTGTGTTAGAACAGCAGAAAATAAATTTTCACCATAAGGAGTCATCAAAACACCACCATTGAGATCTGAAAAAGAGGGTTTCTTAAATATGTACTTCTTAATATAGTCTATTTCCTTTTTCTTATATTCATCTACTAACGTACCATTTGCCGTTAATTCATACAAGGAAAAGAGAAAATCATACGTTGTTAGTTTCTCCTGATTAAAGGCTTCAAAACTAAAATTATCATTCTTCAAATAATTCTGAAAAAGACCTTTTTGACCAGATAGCAATTGGAAGATTTCTTTTTTAGATATTAGTACCGCCTCTCCTAAATTTGATGTAATAGAAATAGGATGCTGAATTTCTGATTCAAAAAATAATTCCTCTAATTGATTGTACCTAATAAATTCTGATAGGAACTGCTCTTTATTTCTGCTAAAAGGCGCACAAAACAAGGACAATGCTTCCAAAATATTAGACTTTCCTACATTAGGCTTACCCACAATCAAATTAATTCGACTGCAATCCAGTGTTACCTCCTTAATGGATTTGAAATTGTTGATTTGTAACTCTCTTATAAAATGCTCCATAAAAGCGTTGTTATTTTAAAATGTAACGTAGCCAGCTAAAATTGTATTACCCTAATTGATTTTTAATTTCTTGTAATTGTTGTTCTGCTTCTTCTATTTGTTGTTTATACTTGAATTTGGTTGATGCGTCAGTTTCTAAAATTAAGGCTGTTTTTATACTATGTATTTTGTCCTGTAGCAAATTGATTAGCTGCAGATCCCTTTTGTTTAATTGCACTTTATCTGATACAACCTTTTCTACTATACCCGTCTCTTCTTTAGTGTTTTTATCTTCCACATTTTTAGTGGCTTCATATTCAATACCAATATCTTCTTGCTCTAAATCATCAATCATTTGCATTAAGGCGTAGCGGATTCTCGCAAACTCTCTATTTCTTTGTTCCATCGTAGTTAAGCTATTATTGAAGTCTTTATTGCTTCTATTGTATCTGCCTAATTGTCCGATGATGTCATTGACTTTTCTACTATCGTTAGCTAAAGAAGATTGGTATACTTTTAAGGCTTGACCTAAATCATCTTCTGCTAAACTTTTTAGATGGATTTTTAAATCACTTAAATCTTTAAAACTTGTTTTCACGGTAGTTGTTATTGGTGGAGTAGGAGTGACGGCTACTTTTTTAGGAGTAGTTGGTGTATTCGTATTCTGCGGAATAGATTTAGTTTGTCCTGCTATTATTTTTTCGACTTCTTTAGTATCAGGCGTGTACCCTTTTTTATAAAAGATAAATTGTCCTCCATAATGACCTACATCATGCAAGGGTTCTCCTCTAGGAGTTTGATTTTTACTATTATCTTCTACGCCTCTTAAAACTTGATTGCAAAGCTCGGATACCCATAAACTATTGGTTTGATTATTTCTGAGATAGTAGAGTAGGGTTTTTGCAAAAGGGCTATTTTCTCCCAAACTACCATCTGATACAGGTTCCAACAAACCTGCAGTTAGTAACCAACGAGAGGAATGATAAAATAATTTCTTTTCAACATTTCCTCTTTTACCTACAAATAAAGAACCTGAGAAACAAGAATCAACAATTCCAAAGATGTGATGTGCATAAGAATCTGCGTATAAATCAACAATGTCATTATTGGCTAGATAAGAAGATGTTTCTCCTGCAATAGCAGTAGCGGGTAACCAATAGCCTCTTTCTTTTCTACCTCTCTTTACTAATTCGCCATGACCAGAATAGTAAAATACTAAATTATCATTTTCTGTAAGTTTGTTTAATAAATCTTCAAATGTGCTCAAAATATTACGCCTAGTGGCTTCTCCATTAAACAAACAAGTAGTATTGACTTCCTCAAATTGATACTGCGCTAATAATGTTTCTTTAAAGGCTTTCGCATCCTTTACTGCATTATTTAGATCAGGAATATCCTTGTCCTCATATTCATCAATGCCTATAATTAATAAGTGATTGGTTAATTTTTTGGAAGTAGTAGTCTTTTGTTCTCTAGAAACAGCAGCTCTACTTTGGTCTTGATTGTCCATTTCTTGTGATTTGGGTATCTTATTTTTATTTATTTTTTCTTCATCATTATTAACATCTGAAAGCAATCTTGACAGTATCTCTGTACATGAGTGATAAATGCTTTGTTCCTGTTGTGTGATTTCTTGGGCATTTAACATTTTGTTATCCTGCCAATAGGCTAACATCGCTTTTGTTAATATGGCTACGCTATGATTACTTTCAATTTTCCAAAATGCTCTTAGTCTATTGGCTTTAGAACCAGTCTTATAATCATATTTATCCGCATAAATATCAATCTGTAAAATATCATTGATAAATTCTGAGAAATTCCTATTAGAAAAATCCAAGACATAGCCACTTCCCATTTCAAACAAAAGTTCAAGCTTTTTCTTTTCTATTGATGTAAGCTCTGACATGCTAATTGAATTTATTTTCTATGTCGAATCAAACCTTCTTGCACCACACTTGCTACCAAAACGCCATCCTGATTGAAAAAATTTCCTCGACTAAAACCTCTGCTATTTGATGCACTCGGACTGTCCAAGGCATACAACAACCAGTCGTCCATCTTTATATCTTGGTGAAACCACATGGCATGATCTAGGCTGGCCATTTGTACTTGTTCCCGTTTAAAACGGTCCCTATGTGGTAACAAGGAAGTCCCCATTAGATTATAATCCGAAGCATAAGCTAATAATTCTCGTTGTAGAAATTGGTCATCTGGTACTTCGCTTTTTGCTTTCAGCCAAAGATGTCTAAAAGGGCTCTCTTTTTTAGGATATATTGGGTTAAATTTTTCTACAGGTCGAAACTCTATAGGGCGTTCTACTTGATAACGTTTATATAAATCGGGTAATTCTTTTCTATATTGTTTTGCCCATTCTTCATCCGTGGTAACTGCATCAGGAGAAGGCACATTGGGCATAGGTATTTGATGCGCAAAACCTTTTTCCGCTATTTGGAAAGAGGCAGACATATTAAAGATGGCTCTTCCTTTTTGGATAGCTACGACTCTTCTGGTCGTAAAACTTCGCCCATCTCTTATTCTATCCACATTATAAATAATCGGTTGCTTAGGGTCTCCTCCAAGTATAAAATAACCGTGCATAGAATGCACTAATCTTTCCTCTGGTACGGTTTGTCTAGCAGCATGTATAGATTGAGCCAATACTTGTCCACCAAAAACTCTCCCCCACGGCGTTTTGTAGTTTTGACCCCTAAATAAGTTGTCGTCTAGTTGTTCTAGGCTAATTAAATCAATTAATGCAGTAATACTTTTCATGCAGGCAAAGATAAGGAATCTTAGAGTTGTTTAATTGTTTAGATTGTGGAATAGCTTTTTTAGAGGGAGCAAATTTGATTTGTTTTTTTGCAAAAAAACAAATCAAATTTGCTCCCTCTAAAAAAGCTTTCTGCTAAATATACTTTTTATCTGATATTCTATTATCTTCACGTTCTTAACTGGACTTTAGCAATTAGTCTTTAGTGGTAGCTTGACAATTACTAGGGTGAAGTGTACCAAAGACTAAAGACTAATTGCTAAAGACCAATTTAGAAATACTAAAACCCATTATATATGCAATACATATTAGCACTCGACCAAGGCACTACCAGTTGTAGAGCCATTTTATTTGACAAGAAAGGAAGCATTGCTGCGGTAGAGCAACAAGAATTTACCCAAATTTTCCCCAAACCGGGATGGGTAGAACACAATGCAGAAGAAATTTGGCAGACACAGTTAAAAGTAGTAAAAGCGGTATTAGCCAATAACGAGGTGACTGCTGACCAAATTGAAGGAATTGGCATTACCAACCAAAGAGAGACCACCGTTATTTGGGATAAAAAAACTGGAAAACCTATCCATAATGCTATCGTGTGGCAAGATAGACGAACCGCCCCCTTTTGTGAAGAATTAAAAGAAGAAGGTTGGGAGCCTTATATCCGTACCAATACAGGCTTAGTAATTGATGCCTATTTTTCTGGTACGAAAGTGAAGTGGTTATTGGATAATGTGCCAGGTGCAAGAGCAAAAGCAGAAAAAGGAGAATTATTATTTGGTACAATGGATTCTTGGTTGGTTTGGTTGCTTACAGGTGGCAAAGCACATGTTACGGATTATTCTAATGCTTCTAGGACCTTGTTGTTTAATATTAAAACTTTAAAATGGGATAAAGAACTGCTTAAGCGTTTTGATATTCCTACGAAACTACTCCCTAAAGTAAAACCTTCTAGTCATGTGTATGGCAAAACAGCTAAGCAATTATTTGGGAAGTCGATACCCGTAGGAGGTATGGCAGGAGACCAGCAAGCAGCATTATTTGGGCAAGCTTGCCATGAACCGGGTATGGCCAAAAATACCTATGGTACAGGCTGTTTTATGCTGATGAATACAGGAGAAACGCCTGTAGAATCTAAGGCAGGACTTTTAACGACCATTGCTTGGGGGATAGATGGTAAAGTGGTGTATGCTTTGGAAGGTAGTGTCTTTATTGCGGGTGCTGCTATTCAATGGCTGCGAGATGGCTTGAAAATTCTTGATGCAGCACCAGACTCTGAGTTTTTTGCTAATAAGGTAGCTGACAATGGAGGTGTATATGTTGTCCCTGCTTTTGCAGGTTTGGGAGCACCGTATTGGGATATGTACGCAAGAGGGGCCATATTTGGTTTGACTAGAGGTACTGATAAATCACATATTATTAGAGCTACCCTAGAATCTTTGGCTTATCAAACTAAGGACGTATTGGATGCAATGGAGCAAGATTCTGGTGTGCCATTAGCTGCTTTAAGAGTAGATGGTGGTGCTTGTGCGAATGATTTGTTGATGCAGTTTCAAGCAGATATTTTAAAAACAAAAGTGGAACGGCCAAAAATTATAGAAACCACAGCATTGGGTGCAGCCTATTTAGCAGGCTTAGCAGTAGGTTTTTGGACGCCTGAAGATATTGCAAAAGGCTGGCAATTAGATAAACCATTCAAGCCTAAAATGAAAGCTACTGAAAGAAAAAAATTGTATAGTGGTTGGCAAAAGGCGGTGAAGCGTTCTATGGGCTGGGAGAAAGAGTAATTGATGGTTATATTGCTGTATTGTTTTATTGTTGCCACACTAGATGTTGGCATTCAGCCATAAAACAATATAGCAATGAGCCTACTCTAAAAACCCCTTTTTTTGGGAAACACATAGTCACATAAGAACACATAGAATGTATAAAAAATTAATTCTTAATTTTTTATACATCTGACTGTGTAGTCTATGTGACTATATGCTTCATTTTTTATGTTTTTAGAGTGGACTCAGCAATATAGCAATAAAACAAAATAGGGCACCTTATTGAAAAGTGCCCTGCTAAACTATAAACAAACAAAAAACATTAAAACTTGTAGCACGAAAGCTACTTATATTTTATCGCTTCAAGGAAGCTTATATTTTTAAACTCCGTTTCTGCAAAAATAACAATTCCACCTGGGTAATAATAACGAATGTTCTATTAATCGTATAATTAAACTGTTTTTTTTGATTTTCATAGTATGTCGTGGCTATTGTCCCAACGAAGGAACGAAGGATAACTAAGAAATACAACTTATTTTTCTGTTTTTTCTATACATTGAATGAAATAATTCTGTTTTATCACCATTGAGTTGTTTTTTATCAGTATGTTTTTCTGTTTTATCCTTCGGTAGTGTGGAAATCGAAAACGAAAGGAGCGTAATTGAACAAGGGGGTAATGGGGTTGTGTGAAGAGTGTTTTTGTATTAGAAAGTTGAAAATTTTTTAATACAAAAATCATTAAAGAAGAGTTTCTTATAAAAAGGAAAAATTTGAATTTTATTCAAATTTTTCCTTTTTTTATAACTTTTGGATTCAGAAAGCTAAAGCGCCACAACTACAAGGTTGAATCTTAAAAAAAAACGATTTTCAAGGAAAAAACCTCCCTACTTTTGAGTAGGAAGGTTTTTTAAAAAAATAATATGTCGTTAAATTTAGAGACTTTTGTTTAAAGCCAGATTTTAAAATTTCAAGCGCATAAATAAATTAACCCCTTCTGGTTCAGACTCTATGCTTACATTTTTTAATTTATCACCACAAGCTGTTCTCGCCAAAGTTTCCATTTGTGCTTCACTACGATGGTATAGAAACCAACCAAGTAGAATTTCCATGAAACCTCTGGAAGAATTGACTACATTGAAATTACCTATTATTAACTCTCCACCAGGTTTTACAAAATGATGAATTCTAGCAATTAGATCTGTAAAAGTGGTATCATCGAAGTAATCAAATAGACCAGCCGACCAAATCAAATCAAATTTTTTGTCTGTTGTAAATTTAAAAATGTTTTTGTTGTGAAAAGTAATATGTGGTAAGTGCTTTCGATTCAACTTTGTTGCATGAAGAATTGCATTAATATCTGCTTCAACACAATCAAATGTTAAATCTGTTGGATTTTCCTCTTCAAAATATTCCAAAACATCTCTACAAGGACCACTAGCAATATTTAATACTTGAAGCGGTTTTCCTTTTTTTTTATTTAAAATATTTTTAAAATATTGTTTTCGATTTCGGACTGCTTTGGAAGCAGCTACCCAGTTAAAATACTGATCCCAATTTGTTAACTCTTGATGTTCAGATAAATAGTTTTTGTAGATCATGTCAATAACTTCATAATCCCCTGCGTAACCATGAGGCTTTAAAGAGGCATGACCTATAAGCGAATTAACAAATGCGTCGCCAAAAACACTAGGTACTTTTTTAGAAAGTTTTACAAGTTGATCTTTAGATAGCTGATTTAAATAATGATTGAGTACATTTTCAAGACTAGTAAATTCCTCTTTTTTAGGTCCGCCATTTTCATAGATAGCAGTAATAAAGTGGAGGAAAGCTTTGTTGGATGGTTTCTTTTTAGTCAAGTTTGCTAAAAAGGTGGTTTTGTTGAAAGACTGTGTTTGAGCAGTGTTCATTAAATTGTCCTAGTTTTTGGAATTGCTGGAGTGAAAATATTACAATTAAAGTATCATACAAGGAACGAGGGAAAAATAAAATGAATATTTTTTTTAAAAACCCAATCCCTACGAGGGGTTGAATATTAAAAAATGTAATTTTTTTTTCCTGTTTCTAATTAGGAAGAGTTTAATGTTATATAGTACAATTATCGTTTAAGAACGTTCAAAAAATAACGGAGTCATTTTGATTTTATAAGACCCTGATAGAGTGGGGTCTTTGTCCTAATTTGTATACTAACATTAAAAGTAGATTAAAGAAATGAACCACTAGGTGAATACATGAGCTTCACTCCAGATGGAATGGTCATTTAACCTTATTAATTGTAATAAATTTCCCCACAATTCTTGGTTAATAAATTTCCTCTTTGTTTAGTTGTTAGGAACGGTGTAGAAATAGATTTACAAATTTAGGGTAGCTTATTTTGTTCTTAGTTTTTAGCTTAAAAACAGGAGTTATGTTGATATAATTACTGTTTTTAAGCTGGAAAATAAGCAGCCTAAATTGTAAATTTATTTTTACACCGTTTCTTAGCCTTTAGAACAGATTTTCTCTCTATCTGAAGTTAATTTTTATTCCTGATCAGGAAATTTTATTAGTTTTGATATTATGTAAGTGTATATATCTATTTATAGATTTTCAGGAGTCTTTGATGCCTTCTTTAAGCTTAGGAATAAAGGAAAAATAAAGTGAATATTTTTTTTTAAAACTCAATTCCTAAGAGGGCTTGAGTATCAAAAATTGTAAACTTATTTCTACACCGTTCCTTAGTAATGGTTTACATTGAAGATAATTGAAGACTATTTTAACAATTAAGTGATTTTTGAAAAGTAATGTTGATAGGAAAATATTGTTGACTAGCTATATTTATTTGATTATTTGTAGCGCTTAAATGATTAGTATAAACCAAATGTAACTTAATTAACATAGAAAATGAAGCGAATTAATACATTTAATTAAAAAGATGTATTAAGGATTATAAAACAGTTATAAACGTATTTTTTTAGAATTTAAAGGTTAATTATATATGTTAAAATTTAGTAATTTTTGACAATTAAACTGATTGCAAGAGGTGCTTATGTCATAGGCATAAGCACTATTTAATAACCACAAGATGGCTTTCTTCCTTTATTGCTACTTCTTTTTTGGAGTTGAGTAATTGTTTGGATATGGAAAATAAGAAAGTAGTCCCTTTTCTTTCTTCGGATTCTATTGCTATCGTTCCTTTGTGATTGTCAACGATTCTTTTGCAAATTGCCAGTCCAATTCCTGTTCCATTAAACTCTTGTGTTCCATGTAAGCGTTTAAACATTTCAAAAACTTGTTCTTTGTATTTCTCAGGAATTCCAATACCATTATCTTTTATGGTAAAAATCCATTCGGACGCAGATTCTTCAAAGGTGATTTTGACTTTTTTTATGGCTGATCTATTGTATTTAATAGCGTTATCTATGAGATTTTGAAATAATTGTTCTATTTGTCTAGCATTACAAATTACCTGCTTAGGTAAGGATTGTGGAACTTCTATCTGGATGTCTTGTCTATCTTTATCTCCCGCAATACTATTTAAAACGATATGCAACATTTTATCTAGATTTTTGGGTTGATATATAATAGCAGATTGTCCAAGCTGGGAATATTCTAATAAATCATCTATAATATTTGTCATTCTTTTGACCCCTCCTTGCAGATACTGCGTACATTCCTGAATTTTAGGATCTTGAAGGTTTTCCGTTTTTTTAGCAAGTATGCCTGCAAAGGCGCCAATCGTTCTCAATGGAGCTTTTAAATCATGGGAGGCAATAGAAGCAAATCGTTCTAATTCTTGGTTTTTTGCTTCTAAGGTTACCGTTTTTTCTTCTATAATGGCTGTTCGTGCTTGAACCTTTTCTTCTAATTTTAGATTGAGTTCTGTCAATTCTGTATTTAAGGAGGATAAACTACGACTCACATAAGACCGTTGGTACATAATGAGAGAATAGACCACAACGACTACCACTAAGGATAAGCCTACAATATATTTATTAATAGGTACATTTTCAGATATTGTAAGGGCATAAAAAGTCAAAGAAAGTAAAACGCCAAAGTATATTAACATAGATTTTACCGAGCGGAAAGTAATTCCAGCAACACAGAAAGATAGAAACAGCCCCATACTATAATTGAAAGAAAAGGAGTTTATATATACTATCCACACTATCCATATACTCCATATATAATTGCCTACATGGGAAAATAATATTAGTTGCTTTTTTATGTTGGAGAAGTATAAGGAACTTATTACTAATGTTATCCAAGCGCCACTAATTAGAAAACGATGGGATAAGTAATCTACCGCATTTGGTTCAAGTTGGACCAAGAAAATTCCATATAGGGGAAGGAAGAAAGCTACCGTAAGTGCCCAAAATCTATATATAGGAACTTCATAGGCTTGTGGAAGATAAGCTTCTTTGTATAATCTAATTCGATTCACAAATTTGGCTAAAATTTTTTTAGAAAAGGATTGATGCATTTCGGTTACAATATCAATAGATTATTAAACAAAATAATAAAGGAGGGATAAATTTAGGTTAGACAACCAATAATTTGATGAATTGAACAAGCTATTTATTAAATACCAGACAGGTATAAAATAGGTGGTATAATTGCTATTAGAGATTTTCTAGCTTGTGTTACCTAAAATGTAGAAGGTATTCCCTCTTTATTAAATATTATTGTAGCCTTGTGATTTCTATTGTTACCTTTTGTGCTTTGGAGATATAATGGGTTTAATTCAATATTTATGCCGATAAGCTAATTGAAGAGGTAGCTAGAGATTTATTACATTTCTTGAATGGCGACATTAAGAAATAAAAAAAGCGTTCTTAGCTCTGTTTCAGAAGCTAAGAACGCTTTTTTATAAGTTATCCCTCTTGCTATTATTTAGGTCAATTATTAAAATTCTACATACACCATAAATCGGATACCTGCACCTTTTACACCCCATAAAGAAGCGACATTTGGATTGTCTAAATAAGTTAAACGTTTTATAAAATCTACCCTAAGGACTTTGAATATATTGGTAACGCCCACACTCGCTTCCATATAAGGTTTATCGGAAAGACTAAAGGTTTCAGGCATACTGTTGTCAATTTCAGGGTCAGGGTCACTGTCATCGGTCCGTGTAAATTGTATTAATTCAGCATTTTTATTCGGATTATTCTTATCTGCTAAACCTCCATATATAGATTTAAAAGTAACGACTTCTCTAAGTTTTAATTTTTTTAATAAAGGAATTCTATTAAAAAAGAAACCATTAAAATAGTGGCGAAGATTTAATTTTAAATATTCATCACTGGCAAACTCTAAAAAGTTCATCATATTAAACGACCGCTGCTGAAGGGTATAAGACTGATTGGCTCTCGGTATATGTAGTAATACATAAGGAATTTCTTTTCCGAAAAATTTTCCAGCTTCAAACTCCACATTTGTATACCCTAAAAAGGAAAGGTAAAAACGTTTGAAAACACCGAAACGCAATTTATGATAAGCATGCGTGCTACCTAAAAGACCCTTATAAGCACCTAAATAAGAAAACTGAAAAATAGGATGTTTATTAAAAATAGGGTAACGGTTGATTTTTCCTTGAAAGTAATTGGCATTGGGCGCAAACCTAAAGTTTATGCCAAACTCTGTCGTTCGAATAGCATCTAAGCTCGCAGGTTCTCCGTCTTTCGTAAAATCAAAAGTTAAAGAGCCAAGCGGACTTTGTTTGACTCTTTCTACTGTCATAGTAGTGGTTAAATTGCTATCGTTTTCCTTAAAATATTCTCCTCTGAACGAATCAAACAATAACATTCGATTGGCTTCCCCTCTCGTTACAGATAAAATGGCATTGTCTTCATTTATAAACTCCAACTCTAGCCCCGGGAATCTAGTTTCCCTATTAAAACCAAATCGGACAAAATGCTTGGGGTTATCTTCCATATTATCATTAAAAGACCAAAGGGCGGCTAGGGCTCCTTTGAATCGTTCATCTTTAAAACCATAAGCAACATAAGAATCAATTTGTAGTCTTGGGTGAAACTTAATATTTGTTCGTCCGCCGAATCGCATTCTAAATCCTTCTATTGAGTTTCCACTCATAAAAGTATTAACTGGGCCAATATCCACTTTTCCTACTGGGTTATAACCTGTTGTTAGAAACGTAACTAAATTTAATACTCTTTTAAAAGCGGGAACTGTTTGTAAGGTATCTACCATATAGTAAACCCCTTCTTCTTGCATAGTCAATTTTTCTGGTCGTTTATCCTCCCAATAAGATGTTGAAACATCCCAAGCATCATCTGTTTCTACTATATTTTCCGACCCCTCATAAGTGTCTGCGGGTCGTGCTTTATTAAAAACATGGTTGGTATAATGGACGGTCTTTTTTCCAAAGAATCCTATGCCTTTTTTCGTTAAGTTATAATCAACGATAATTTTATCTTTAGCTAAAACATATTTGTCATCAGGGCCTTTTTCAAATTCTTGTTGGATTACTAAATCTTGTACAAAATTTAGATTAATATCATCTACTATCCCCATATCTACGTTTAACACTTGATAGCTACTATCTAAAGAGATAATCATATTCCCATTGAAACCAAAATTTCCTTTGATTTTAGGAATAAAGGCCATGTCTATCGCTTTATTTCCATTATATTCAACAGTATCAATAATATAAAAACGATAAAAATCTGGGGCAATAGGGGATAGCGGACTCGTAAATTGGTTGCCCATTAACATCACATTATTCTTATAAATGTCTATTTCTTCATACAAGTAATCCATGATAGTCGTCAGCGATTTTTCATCTAAATAGCCTTCTAATTTGGTAGCTTGCATGCCCTCTCTAACCTCTCTAGTTTGATTAGCTTCTTTGCTGTAATAAACCTTTGCAGAAATTTCTTGGAGAAAGACGGGTAAAAAAGGTTTGCCATTTACTTCAGAAGTATCTACATAATCAAAAATGAACTGAAATTTCTTAAAAGCTTTACGGTTTCTAAACTTGTCCGTAATATTATTAATATCCAATTCTACCTTTTCATACTTATTTAATTCATAATAATCATGACTACCTAAACTGTTTTCTCCCTTATTAGCTATCACTTTTCGCATCAAGTCTACTGCGGGGTTGTTCTTTTTCCGATAGCGTTTTTTCTTAGCTTTTACGACAACTTCATCTAGGTTTAAAGATTCGGATTCCAGTTGTATATCTATTTCTTGTCTTGTTTCTAATACTACCTTAGCCGTAGCAGTTACATAACCAATATAAGAAACTTCGAGGGTTTCTGAACCCCATTGGGTTTCAATTTCGTATTTGCCGTCAAAATCGGTGGTTGTACCAACCGTCGTGCCTGCAAAAGCAATATTAACAAACGGAAGGGGTTCCTTCGTTTCTTTATCAATGACTGTTCCTCTAACTCTGGTAAGTTTAGTTCTTTTTTGTTTTTCAGATGTCTCTTGCGCAATAGCAAAAGGAATAGCAATAATAGTTAAGAAAAGTAATAACAGCGGGATTACCCTCTTTGTACTTTGAGTCATAATAATTATAGTTTGAACGGGTAGTTGTAGTTTCTCTAGATTAATTTAGGATTACAGTGATTGATATGCTATTTGGGATCAAACGTCTCCATTCCTAAATTTTATATAAAATGAGATTAAGCATGGAAAAGTTCTTTCCAAGAAAAATTAACTCTTTTGTTTTTGGACGAAGATTTTGTCTTTAGGGAACGAATATATAGGTAATATTGCTTGTTTGAAGGAGGCATAATTTTCTCTCAAAACAAATTATTTTATCGTTTTAGTAAGTTACAAACAGTAGATAATGCAATTCTTATTATCTGTGTAATTTGATTTGGTATATAGATACATTAGGAAAATAAAAACATCTTAAAAAAAAATAAGATTTTTAATTTTACTAAATGGTTACAGTGGTACTACACTAAAGAGACCCAAAACTTAGTAATCCCCTACGTAGTTTCTAATTTTAACACTTATTTAGAGTTGTTTATTTGTTTATAATATTTATTTTTTTAATACTCTGACCTCTTTTCAACGAGTAACCGCAATAGGCCGTTGATTGTCCGTAATCCATCCACTCCAAGATCCTGGGAATAATTTAGCGTTTTCTCGACCGATAGCATGTAAGGCTAATAAATTGTGACAAGCGGTAACACCTGAACCGCAATAAAAAATAGTATCTTCTAAAGCTTGGTCTTTTAATAAACTATCAAATCGTTTAGTTAATTGTTCTTTATCGAGGAATAAACCATCTGAACCAATATTGTCCAGAAAAGGAGCAGAGATAGCCCATGGAATATGACCAGCAATAGGATCTATTGGTTCTTCTTCTCCTCTATAACGTTCTGCACTTCTAGAGTCTACAATTAAATACTTCGTATTATTAAAATTTTCTGCAAGAAATGCTACATTTACTATAAAGTTAGGATTCGGACGAGGTAGAAAAACAGATGTCAAAGGGGTTTTTATAGTTTTCTCTGTTGGATAGTTTTGGTCCACCCAATATTTCCAGCCACCGTTTAAAACAGCTACCTCCTGATGCCCGATCCATTTTAAAAGAAACCATAAACGGGCAGCGATACCTCCATGTCCTTGATCATATACTACAACCTGTTTGCCCGCCTCTATTCCCCACTGACTACATTTAGCAGCAAAGGCTTCAATGCTTGGAAAAGGATGACGACCAGTAGTACCCGGTATGATTTCACCCGATAAATCTTCTTCTAAATGAGCAAATAAAGCATTAGGGATATGGCTATCTTCATAAGCATTGCGACCTCCTTGAGGATTGCCCATTACAGACCTACAATCAATAAGCACGGTTGTGCTCAAAGAAAATATATTTGCCAATTCAGAGGCGTTGATAAGACTTGTAAACATAGTTGTAAGTTGTTAGGTAATAACTTATTATATAAACAGTACTCACCCACAAATTTACAAGCTTAGAATTTATAACAAGGACTGATAGGGAGAATTAGGAAAGAAAAATTAATGATAAAGAACAGGTTTGTCCGAGGAACGAAGATAATTGACAGTTTTAATCGCAATTGAAATTGAAATCGGTTCAGATATTAAAAAAAGTCATCAGATACTTAGGCGAGTTTACTTGTTGTATTAGCATCGGGCTGGTTGGAGTGATGCTATTCGATATAAAAAAGAAGTGAACAGTTGCAGTTAGTATCGCCAACAGGGGGCATGGGGGAGTTGACTATATTGGAGCAACCCAAAGACTATTCTGCAACTGTTACTTCGAAAAATCCAGGCTTATAAATAATCCAATGCTGGAATTCTACTTTTGCTTTTTGTTATCTCTCAATATAAATAATCGGTTTTCTGGAATCGCCTGATAAAAAGAAGTCAGAAGTCAGACCACTTGAAAAGAAGTCAGAAGTCAGACCGAAAAATAAGTTTTTCTGTCAGAAGTGAGATTTATGACGTGGATCTAGACGCTGGATTCTACGTCATAAGTCTGACTTCTGACAGAAAAATTTATTTTTCGGTCTGACTTCTGACTTCTTTTCAAGTGGTCTGACTTCTGACTTCTTTTCATGCTTCTCACTT
>Ga0209831_1001207_pt1 | contig 24249 bp, 13 predicted proteins | sample Maine_Asex4_meta_FD_187451 | JGI IMG/M metagenome (GOLD analysis project Ga0209831, IMG submission 187451) | Marine algal microbial communities from Maine, USA - Maine_Asex4_metaG (SPAdes) (version 2) | ecosystem: Host-associated > Algae > Red algae > Unclassified | place: Maine, USA | collected... | reverse complement strand
AATCCTGGAAAATTATTCAGGAGCTTACACATTAAAAGAAGGGGATAACTTCAAGTTATCCCCTTCTTTTAGCTACAATCCTGGAAAATTATTCAGGAGCTTACACATTAAAAGAAGGGGATAACTTCAAGTTATCCCCTTCTTTTAGCTACAATCCTGGAAAATTATTCAGGAGCTTACACATTAAAAGAAGGGGATAACTTCAAGTTATCCCCTTCTTTTAGCTACAATCCTGGAAAATTATTCAGGAGCTTACACATTAAAAGAAGGGGATAACTTTAAGTTATCCCCTTCTTTTAGCTACAATCCTGGAAAATTATTCAGGAGCTTACACATTAAAAGAAGGGGATAACTTTAAGTTATCCCCTTCTTTTAGCTACTGTACAGTCCTAAAAAATTACTCGGGAACACACATTAAAAGAAGGGGATAACTTCAAGTTATCCCCTTCTTTTAGCTACAATCCTGGAAAATTATTCAGGAGCTTACACATTAAAAGAAGGGGATAACTTTAAGTTATCCCCTTCTTTTAGCTACTGTACAATCCTGGAAAATTATTCGGGAACTTACGCATTAAAAGAAGGGGATAACTTCAAGTTATCCCCTTCTTTTAACCACTGTACAGTCCTAAAAAATTACTCGGGAACTTACGCATTAAAAGAAGGGGATAACTTCAAGTTATCCCCTTCTTTTAACCACTGTACAGTCCTAAAAAATTACTCGGGAACTTACGCATTAAAAGAAGGGGATAACTTCAAGTTATCCCCTTCTTTTAACCACTGTACAGTCCTAAAAAATTGCCCAATTCTATATTACAAAGAGTTCCTTTCCTTTGTCCAGAATATTCCTTTGCAGAAGACCAATTATAATCCGATTCTTCTTTAACTATATTGGCAACTACTGGATTCTGATGAATATAACAAAAGCAGGTATGGGCGTATTCTGTACCTGGTAAGAACCGAAAATCATCCTTACCATTCTTCTGGACCGTAATGAAATCATCCACCCAACCATCTTTTGCTTTACAGTTTTTTCTAAATAAACTGCCTGACCAACCCTTTTCTTTATTGAGTGCCTTAGCATAGGATTTTTGTAAAATACCTATTGCTTCTCCTAAAGTTATTGGTTTGTCTTTATCGGCAGAACGTTGGTGGAATTTATTTACTGGCTTTGCTTGCTTATATTTTTGTTGTCTTCGTTGAAATTCAATATCATCTACAAATTTTCTAAAATCTTCTCTAGAAACTGTAACCCTCCTTACATAGAACAACCAATGAAAATGATTCGGCATTAAACACCACGCAACTATATCGCCAAATGGCAATAAGTTAGCTCGCATTTTCCATAAAAAGAATTGATAGTTATCGTCAGAAAAGAATAGTTGACGCTTATTATTCCCCTGATTATAGATGTGAAATAATTGGTTTTCGTAGAAATTCATATTATGTTTAGTTTCCTCAAAGATAAAAAATTTGAGAAAACTTAAGCACTAAGAAGAAGGGGATAACTTCAAGTTATCCCCTTCTTCTCAAATATCCCCCCCCATTTTCAACAAAAAAAATGGAACTTAAAAGAAGGGGATAACTTGAAGTTATCCCCTTCTTTTAGCCCAACCGAGTTACCGAAGAAATCCCTTCCACTTCTTTCAAAGCCTTCATCACCAAGTATAATTGATTTTTATCTCTTACTTGCAATTTCACTTTTCCTTCAAAATAGCCTTCATTCCCATCAATATGAAAGGAACGGATGTTCAAGCCCATTTGAGAAGAAATTTTATTGGTGATATTTTCAATGACACCGGGGCCATGATCCACGCCCGTAATGATTAGATTAACCACAAAATTAGTGTTGGTTACCGCATTCCACTCTGCCTTCATGATACGATAGCCATAGCGGGCCATTAAATTGGTCGAATTGGGACAACTAGCTCGGTGTATTTTCAAGCCTGCATTGCTCAGGTAGCCAAAAATATCATCTCCATTCACAGGACTACAACAAGTAGCCAATTGAAACTTATAGTTTTCCGCAGGTTCCCCATTAATAAATAAGCCAGACTTACTAGTTTGAAGCGGTTTCTCTACCCGTATCTCTTCTAGACCATCCCCTACTACTGGCTTTTCGACTATTTCTATAGGGATTAATTTTCCATGCTCTACAGTAAATTTTTTCAGCAAGTCATTTACATCTACGTCTTCAATGAAGATAGCATAATAAAAATCAACATGTGATTTGAGTTTTAAATGCTTGACCAATGTATCTATGTTGGCTTCTGTATAATCTATTTTTGAACTTTTGAATTTGCGCTCTAAAGTTTCTCTGCCAAATTCGCCATGCTTGCGGCGTGCTTCTTTCATGGCAGAGCGAATCTTAGATTTGGCTCTACCCGTCACCACCATTTTCAACCAGTTTTCCCTTGGTTTTTGGTTTTTACTAGTCGTTACATGAATTTTGTCACCATTCTGTAACTTATAACCCATCGGCACCAACTTATTGTTGATTTTGATAGCCATACAATGGTAGCCTATATCTGTATGAATCGCAAAAGCAAAATCTAAAGCAGTAGCACCTTTAGGTAATACTTTCATATCCCCCTTGGGCGTGTATACATAAATTTCTTCCTTGAAAAGGTTGGTTTTAAAGTCATTTAAAAACTCTAAAGCATCCGCAGTAGGACTTTCCATAATGTCTCGCACATTATCCAACCAAGCATTATACACGTTTGGAGAATTAGAAACACCTTTATATTTCCAGTGTGCGGCATAACCCCGTTCCGATATATCGTCCATCCGTTCACTACGAATTTGCACCTCTACAAACCGCCCTTTAGGACCTACCACAGTTGTATGTAGAGACTCATAGCCATTTGATTTCGGAATAGTAATCCAATCTTTTAGTCTTTCAGGAATAGGTTGATAAACATCTGTAACGATGGAATAGCATTCCCAGCAAGTACTTTTTTCTTTTCTAATAGGTACGTCTACGATAATCCGGACAGCAAATAAGTCATAGATTTCTTCAAAAGGAACCTTTTTCGTTTTTAATTTATTCCAAATAGAGTAAATAGACTTAGAGCGACCCGTAATTCGGTAAGGGATTTCTGCTTCTTGTAGTTCTTTTTCTAACGGCTTAATAAATTCCTCTACATATTCATTCCTAGCTTTTTTGGTAGCTGCTAGTTTCTTCGCAATTCCAGAATAAGTTTCTCTATCTGTAATTTTCATACAGAGATCTTGAAATTCCGTTTTAATATTATACAAACCAAGTCTATGTGCTAAAGGCGCATAGATAAAAGAGGTTTCCGCCGCTATTTTTAATTGTTTATGCCGAGGCATAAACCCGAGGGTACGCATATTATGGATGCGATCTGCCATTTTAATTAACACTACTCGTACATCTACTGTTAAAGTACTAAGTACTTTTCTGAAATTTTCTGCCTGTGGACTTTCCGCACTATAAGCACTATCTAATTTGGTCAAACCATCCACGATAAGTGCTATTCGTTCCCCAAAATGTTCCTTTATATCTTCCAATTTTACATCCGTGTCTTCTACCACATCATGTAATAAGGCACAAACTGCAGCGGTAGGCCCAAGCCCTATTTCTTCAATACAAATCCGAGCTACTTCAATTGGGTGTAAAATATAGGGTTCCCCCGATTTACGTCGCTGTTGGCTATGTGCCTCTACTGCTAATTCATAAGCAGCCCGCAAATTTTGCTGATCTTCTTTATTTAATTCTGTTTTAAAGGAATGCAGTAAAGTTCGGTACGCCCGCTGTATTAATAACTTTTCATCTTCTTTTATTTCTACCATTGATGTTTAAATAACAAATTCTGAAAATCAATTCAAATAATCAAATAAGGAAGGAAGGAAAAACAAAATGTTCATTTTGTTTTTCCTTCCTTACTTGTATTTCGCTGAAATTAAATTCAAAAACTAAAAATCATTTCTTTGATAATTGGATGATTTTAATAGTTTAAGCTTGGTATCTGGTAAAAGTATATTTAAGAGTTCTCTTTAGAGGGAGCAAATTGGTTTTGTTTTTTTGCAAAAAAACAAAACCAATTTGCTCCCTCTAAAGAGAACTATTCAAGGCTACCGCTTACCACAGGCTAAAAAGCTATATTTCACACAATTTTGATTTTAGAAACCTCAATTTGTTTTTATTAGAATTTAATTTTAGCGAAACGTAAGTACTTATTTAATTTTTGAGATTTCTTATTTGATACGTCATTTCTTTAATAAGGGTATATGTAAAGATACTCTTATAGAGAAAAACTGTTTGCCAATATCTACAGTAACTTAACTTCTCGTAATAAAATAGACAATTTTGTGGTATTAAAGACCAAAAATTTGACAAGTTTATCTAGTCGGTTGATATATGGAACCTTATTACACGGTCGCTTCCCGCGACCCTGTAATTTATCTGACTGGAAATTAGCAGTTTAAATTACAGGGTCGCGGGAAGCGACCGTGTAATAAGCTTTCGAACTGTCAACTACTTTCGTACAATTGATAAACTTGTCTAAAATTTTCATCCAAAATATAAAATAGTAGGTATCAATTGCTTTTAGCCTTTACATACACGACCCTATTTCCTAAATAAAGAACGATAAATCACATAAATATGCTCCTTCTAGACCGTCAAGTAAAAAAATAAGTTATTTTATTAAAAAAAATCATCATCTTTTTAGAAAAGCTATTATCTTTGCACTCGCTTGTAAAAAAGCAACAAAAACTTGCAAACACACACTTTTTTTTGCGGGTGTGGTGAAATTGGTAGACACGCTAGACTTAGGATCTAGTGCCGCGAGGCTTGGGGGTTCGAGTCCCTCCACCCGCACCAGAATGAATCTGACTTTAGGGTCAGATTTTTTTTTGCCAAAAAACTAATTAGTCTTTAGCTATTGGTCTTTGGTCTTTAGTTACACACCAAAGACTAAAGACCAATAGCTAAAGACTGATAGGTTTCAACGCCTTCATCAAATATTCAAAACCGCAGTATCATGCCAACCATTGTTAGAGAAGATCACGATGACCTTAATGTGACTTTGACTTTAAATATTCCAAAAGAAGATTACGCACCTAAATTTAAGTCGAAGCTTAAAGAATATAGCAAAACTGCTAGTTTGAAAGGGTTTAGAAAAGGACAAGTTCCGCTGCCTGTTATCCGTAAAATGTTTGGCAAAAAAGCTTTGTTAGATATTATTAATGAGACCGTCGGGAAAGAATTAGGAGACTATTTAGAAGCTGCTGATTTTGATATTTTAGGAGAACCGCTTGCAATAGAACAAGAGGACTTTGCCTTAAATACTAAAGAATTAAGGGATTATATTTTTAAATTTGATCTCGGTTTAGTTCCTGAATTTGAAGTAAAAGGCTTGGACAACAATGCTTTTAACAGACACGATGTGACTGTTTCCGATAAAATGGTGGAAGACGATCTAGCGGATGCACTCAAAAAAGTGGGCGAACAAAAAACAATCGAGGGTGCTATAGAAGAAGAAGACGTAATAAAATTAGAAGCGGTTGAATTAAGTGGTCCATTGCCAAAAGAAGGTGGCTTAACGCCTTCCCTTACTTTGAGTGTAAAGGATTTGACAGCAGCGACGAAAGCACTCATCATAGGTAGGAAAACAGGAGATACTTTCCGTTATGATGTTACTCAATTAGAAGAAGGAAAAGAAAAAGCCTTTATTGAACGATATTTCTTAGGTCTAAATCCAGATGCGGAAGAAACTGTAGCCTATAATAATCAATTTGAAGGAACCATTAAAGAAGTAACTAGAGTTATTCCAGCCAACTTAGATCAAGACTTTTTTGATAAATATTTTGGACCAGGGAACGTTAGCACAGAGGCAGAAGCTAAAAAGAAAATGAAGTGGAATATTAAGCGATACTATGATAACCAAGCAGATGGCTTATTATTCGGAGAAATTGTAGCTCAATTAAAAGAAGCCAATCAAGTACCTTTACCTACTGATTTTTTAGCGCGTTGGATAAAACAAACTGGTAAGGTAACAGCAGGAAAAACAGCGGCACAAGAGGTGGAAGGCATGCAAGAAGGATTGCGTTGGTCTATGATTCAAAAGAAATTAGCCAAGCAATATGATATTAAGGTGGAAGAAGAAGAAATCCGTAGCTTTCTTAGAGCACAAATTGTTCAGTACTTTGGTGGTCAAGATTATGGGGATTTAATGAATGACATGGTAGAGAAAATGACTAAAGATGAAAAACAAGTTAATAATGCCTACAACCAAATCTTAGCTAACAAATTATTTGAGAAATTAAAAAGGGTGATTACTACGAATGAAATAACTATTTCTACAGAGGAGTTTGAAGAAGTTCTAAAAGCGGAAAGGGCAAAAGAAGAACCTACTCCAGTTGTAGAAGAAGTAACAGAATCCGTTGCTAGTGAAGTAGAAACAGTAGAATAGACTAAGTACTTGGCAATCTTTTTGCTTAGTTCTTTCTTTAAACAAGGTCTTTAAGGTTGGGGCGAATGAGCTGTTAGTTGTTCCAAAAACAGTATTAAAATTAGTGAAAAGGCACAAAGGGTTTAAATTATTTTGAACTTCATTGAAGCTTAATGCGTTTTAAGTATTTCTTAGTAGACTAATTTAAAGAACAGCATATAAGTAGAGTTGTTTATTTGTTTATACTGTTTATTTGTTTAATACACTGTTCATCAGTGATTCAATAAATACTTATTTTAAAGTATTGATATACAGCGTATTAAATAAATAAACAGTAAGTACTCAATGAATAATGAATAATGTACTAGACATTGACAACTAAGCGCACAAGTTGTGTAAGCAATTATTCATTATTAATTTCTTCATTATTCATTGAGTACTTACAATAAACATTATAAACAAATAAACAACCTGTTAACCACTTTCAATCAATAATACAAAAATCGAGTGAATATGAATATGCAAGAAGAATTTAGAAAGTTCGCCGTCAAAGATCAAAATATTGGAGGCGTACATGTAGACAAATATGCAGAATTAAGTGCACAGGCTTTTCAAAATAGCTTAACGCCTTATATCATTGAAGAACGAAGAATGAATGCAACCGTATTGGATGTATTCTCTCGTTTAATGATGGACAGGATTTTATTTTTAGGTACAGATGTTAATTTCCAAGTAGCAAACATTTTGACTGCTCAGTTATTGTTTTTAGAGTCTGTAGACCCTAAGAGAGATATTCAGTTATTTATCAATAGCCCGGGTGGTAGTGTGATTGATGGTATGGGTATTTATGATACCATGCAATATGTAGGACCAGATGTAGCGACTATATGTACCGGCTTAGCAGCCTCTATGGGTGCCGTTTTGTTAGCAGCTGGAGCAGATAAGAAACGTTCTGCTTTACCTCATGCACGAATTATGATTCATCAATTATCAGGTGGAATGCGAGGAACGTTTAGCGATATGGAAATCAGCTATAAATTTTCTAAGCAATTAAGAGAAGAATTGTATGAAATTTTAGCCAATCATACAGGAAAAGATTTCAAAACAATTGAAAAAGATTCAGATAGAGATAATTGGATGAAAGCGGCGGAAGCTAAAAAATATGGCTTAATTGATGAAGTCTTAACGAAAAGTACACCAAGTAAAGAAAGTTAATACTTAATCTGCAAAGCTAGTAAATTGGAGCATGGTCAAAGTACCATGCTCCAATTTCTGTTTAGTAACGCTCAAAAAATAACTTCGTCATTTTATTTTTCCTTCGTTACTTAGAGAGAAGATTTTAGTGGGTCGTTTTTTCGGTTTCCCATAAGTAGAAATCGAAAAAAACCCCATAAAACCTTCTAGTCTATCGCTTTCAGCATACAAAATGGGTTAATTTGCTTTACTTAAGCATAAAAAACACCTATTATATTAAAAATTAACTAATTTTGTTTGCAATATTCCTTAGTAAAACAATTATATAATGCGTAGAGGTAAGCAAAATTTTCGTTGCTCTTTTTGTGGCAGAGACAAAGCAGAAGCTTTAATACTAATAGCTGGTATTGATGGGCATATCTGTGAGGTCTGCGTAGAACAAGCAGAAGAAATTATACAAGAAGAATTATACGGTAATAAAAAAAATGGAGAGGGGGAAGTAGGAAAATGGGATGAGCATAAATTACCAGACCAATTAACACCAATTGATTTAAAAAAACATTTAGACCAATTTGTTATTGGCCAAGAAGAAGCAAAGAAGTTTTTGTCAGTTGCGGTATATAACCATTATAAGCGTTTACGGCAGCCAAAAGATGATGAAGTAGAAATTGAAAAGTCTAATATCTTACTCGTTGGTAGAACAGGTACTGGTAAAACGCTTTTAGCTAAAACCATTGCTAAGTTTTTAAATGTTCCCTTTGCCATAGTAGATGCCACTGTATTTACAGAAGCAGGTTACGTGGGAGAAGATGTAGAAAGTATGCTGAGCAGACTACTACAAGCGTGTGATTATAATGTAGAAGCTGCTGAAAAAGGAATTGTCTATATAGATGAAATTGATAAAATTGCTAGAAAAAGTGATAATCCGTCTATTACAAGAGATGTATCGGGAGAAGGGGTTCAGCAAGCTATGCTAAAAATGCTAGAAGGCACAGATGTGAATGTTCCGCCTCAAGGAGGTAGAAAGCATCCTGAACAAAAACTAGTTAAAGTTAATACCAATAATATCCTATTTATTTGCGGTGGTGCGTTTGACGGCGTTGAAAAAATTATTGGTCGACGTAAAAACACCCAAGTTATCGGCTTTAATGCGGAGGAAAAAGAACGGGTAGATAGAGAAAATTTATTACAATATATTACGCACGTCGATCTAAAAACGTACGGCTTAATACCTGAATTAATCGGTCGTTTGCCTGTATTGACCTTTTTATATCCATTAGATGTAGAAGCACTTAGACGAATACTAACAGAACCTAAAAATTCTTTAATCAAGCAATACCAACGCTTATTAGAGTTAGAAAATATTAAGCTTACCTTCACAGAAGGGGCTTTAAATTTCATCGCAGAGACTGCATTAGGCTACGAATTAGGTGCCAGAGGACTTCGTTCTATCTGTGAAGCAATTATGACGGATGCTATGTTTGAGTTACCTTCTCAAAGAGATGTTCGTTCGTTTGAAGTTACAAGAGAATATGCAGAAGCTAAGTTAGGTAACTCTAAGTTATCAAAGCTACAAGCTGCTTAATTTATTGGTCAAGTCTAGGGATGTGGCATAAAAAACGGTACTGTTCTATAGCAGTACCGTTTTTTTATACCTAGTGGTTTGATTATTGATTAGGAGTGTAAAGAGAAAAACATTGACAATCATCAAATTGTAAAACTTAAAAAGAGGTACGAACTACAATTTTATACTATTATTATTCAACGTGTAGTGTATTCCTCCAAGATCAATTTCTACCAAGTTTGTAAAGCAAGTGACAGGGTTAATTCGTCTAAGTAATAAAAAATAATCCATAATTAATACCACTACTCTACTTAGCTTGGCATATTTTTTGACTCGTTATTGATCTACCATCATAAGTAAATCCTCCTCCCCTGTATTAATTTACACCACTTCCATTTTTCTTTTATCCCTCGTAATAAAATTTTATAATAAATAAAGGTCAATTATTTGACTTTGAACGCTTACAAACAATTGATAGTAAGTAATCAATATTGAATTTTGAATGATTGAATTTTGAATAAAATAGGACGCAATGGGACGTAAACACAAGGGTTTACTCGAATCCTCATTCAAAATTCAACATTGAGTACTTAAAATTGATAGCGCGTCATTTTGAAAATTTCTAATTTTCGAAACTAAGCTGTTTTAGTAACACTCAAATAATAAATCATCATTTTAGTTTTATAAAATCTTGATGGAAAAGGTTCTTTACAAGTGAAATGTTCCTTTTATTTTTCTTGCGTTGCTTCATATAGTAAAAGATATAATACAAAATGCTAATTATAAACAAATGGTACGCTATAAATCAGATAGCTCGATATATATTCCTCCTAGTACTAGTCAGTCTGCTATGGAATTGTGAAAAACCCGATGCGATTATCTCCAAAGAAATAAATACGTTTACGATAGCGCACCAAATTACAATTGGTCAGGTAATGGGAGAACAATTGTCTGCGATGCCCGAAGTATATCCAATACTGGATAAGGCTCAAAATAGATGTGCTTATGAGCGAATTGAGGTCTTATTTAAAACCTTATTAAACACCTCTATTATTCATAATAGAAGAACTTTCAATTGGCAAATCCACCTTATCGACAATGAAGAATTGAGCAATGCATTCTCTTTACCGGGCGGGCATATTTTTATATATACGGGCCTATTAAAATTTATAGAAACGGAAAGTGAATTGATTGCGGTGTTAGGAAACGAAATTGCTTATGTGGATAATGAATATACTTTGCAGACTTTAAGAGCAGAACATGGCAATTCAGTAATGAGTGACTTAAGTTTAGGAAAAAAGACACCCTCTCTTTCAGAAATGCTAATTGATTTACCTTATTTGGGCTTTGATGAAGCAACCATCTTACAGGCAGACTCTGTATCCCTCGCATTAATCTGCCCTTTTCAATACGATGCGAATAGTTTAGAAAAATTCATAGAAAAAGCAGCAGATGCAAAAATAGCATGGACCATTTCTAAAAAAGGAAATTTTGAGAATCGAATTCGTAAAATAGCAAACGCCGCAAGAGAATGTGGAGAAGAAGAAGCTACTTTTGAGGAACGGTATCAAAGTTTTTTAGGAGAGTGTTTTTAACAAATGCTGACTTTACAATAAAGCCCTTTGTATTAAATTTACAGACTGAGGACTTAAAGGCAAGTCGAATGCCGCAGTCTGGCCATCCTTACTCATTTTTCGCCAAGTCTTTTGAAGAATATCAATGACTTTCTCGTCTGGGTGTCCTTCTGCAAATTTAGCAAAATAAAACTCTAAAAATACCAGACAAATTACGTCCTCTAAAGTCTGTGTTTCTTGGTCTTTTTTTAGCTGCTTTTTTAAAACTAAAAATTGAACCCTTTCAATTAGTTCTTGTTTATAGCCCACTTTCGCCATCACTGCTCCAGCCTTATCGGCATGTAGCTTCCGTAATGTTGACCGCCACTGATTGTAGCCTTTTCTGCCTAATGGAAAAGTAGAACGCGGAATTTCCCATCTACAAAGATGCTGACACCTAGCTGCCAATTGTAGTGCTTCTGAGGCATCTGGAGCAAAAACATGGAGTCGATCCGTCATTCTCTGCGAGTACAACAGTTCTTTTGGATAGGCTTCCTCTCCGACAAATTCTTGATTAGGATCTGCTCGATTTAAATCGTCAAAAAGGGCAATAGCTTTATCAAATGGATTAGTATGTTTCGTCATTAATGCTATGATTTTAAAAATCAATTTCTGATAACTCACAAAAATACTTCCTTATTTGTCAACTTACAAGGTGGTCGGGTTGCGAGTTGCGGGTTTTCCAACTAGACGTATTTACTTCCTACTTGAAAACCCGCAACTCGCAACCCCCTACACTCGAAAAAGAGAAGCCCCTTTCCTGTGAAAGGGGCCATCCCAAAAACCAATTGTTAAAGGACATCTTACATCTTATATAGATAAAAAACTATATTTCATTTTATACCTGCTAAGGTAACGACAATTTCTCTAGTTTTCCTAGCTCATATCTTGTTAGAAGTCAAAAAAAACTAAATCAAGTGATTAAACACTTAAAATTAGACTTAAAGGATTGATTATTGATTATTTGCTAGGAGATAAATACTATGTTTGGGAGACAGAAAACTTTTTTAGAGGTAGTGAATTTGATTTGTTTTTTTGCAAAAAAACAAATCAAATTCACTACCTCTAAAAAAACCTATCCAATTTATTATTTACCTAATACCAAAATTTGGCAAAAAATAATATTTAAAAAATTTATTTTTATACCCCTAATCAGTAATTAATATATCAAACTACTTAGTCAATTGTTCTATTGTGCCTTGTTGCGTCGTAGAGCGATCTTTGGCAGGCAAGGTATAACCAATAGTTATTTCATGAGAACCACTATTAAAATTTTGAAATCCTTGAAAAGCTACATCAAAAGAATAATGTATAGATAAGTTATATTGCTTTGTGCCAATCAAAACAGAAAGTGCATCACCTGGTCCCGTCCGATACGTAAATCCACCAATCAATCGCTCGTCCATAAATAGCCCTTTCAAAGTAATATCTGCCATAAAAGGAACATGTCTTTCATTTCTTAACAATAAAGAAGGCTCTAATTGGAAGCCTTCCGCAATATCCATTTTATGACCTACATGAAATCTATAATAGCCCCCTTCGTTGAGTTCGTCTATATCTGGTCCACTCGACCCATCTAAACGAGCCATGATTATATTTGGAAAAGCAATGCCTATAAAAGTTCTGTCATTATAAATCCCATACAGTCCTAGAGAAGCATCAAAACTATTGATAGCCTCTACTCCTTTTTCGATGGTTTCATCTCCTGGATCATAAAAATTATTGCCTAAGATAGAATTAGAAACGGACCATTGACTATACTCTGTGGTAAAACCAAAACCAAATTTTAGTTTATCTACCTTATATCGAAAAGCATAGTTAATGACGGCTCTAAATCTGGATAAAGAAGCAATGTCTTCAGTAAACACACTTACCCCCAAACCAAAAGTTTTGGCAACAGGTCCATGATAAGACAAAGCGTAAGTCTTTGGCGCACCGGGGAAGTCCGTCCAGGTATGCTTTAAATTAGCAAATACATTGTGCGAGCCATTAAACCCAGCGGTAGCTGGATTAATCAATACTGGATTGACATGGTAATGTGTAAAAACAGATTGCTCTTGCGCCTTTAACGCTAATTGAAAAGAGCATATAATTGCTGCTAGTAGTAAAAGTTTTTTCATTACAATTAGTTATGTTCTTGGGAATAACTTGTTTTTTTTGTATTGAGAATTAAAAATTGAGAATTTACTAGACGTTTACTACTAGAAATAGTTATATTGTTGGTCATTCTCCATTCTCCATTCTCCATTCTATAATTTACTCTCTAAGTATCGTAACGTGATTTCTAATTCGTTGTCTTTCGCCTTGCGCATCATCAAATTCAAAGACCCAGAAATAACCGCCTTTAGGTAAATCTCTATTACTTTGATTGGTTCCTTTCCAGCAATCCGCCTCTGTACCAAGCACACAAGAATAGCCCTCTGCGGCATACACTAATTGCCCCCAGCGGTTAAATATTTGTAGGGTGTTTCCTTTTGCTATATTAGCACAGTCTATACGGAATGCATCATTCCTGCCATCATCGTCAGGAGTAATAATGGGAATGGCTTCATAACAAGGTCTACATTGAGGATCGGAAGGAACTATAAAAGAATTAGAAGCTGTACAATCATTGAAATCTGTAACAATTATACCATACTCTCCTACTCTCAAGCTATCGATTTCCGTCTGATTTTCTTCACCCGTTGACCAAGCTATTCTATAAGGGGCAGTACCACCAGTTAAATTCACTTGAATCTCCCCATCATTCATACAATCTGAAACAATATTATTAGAATTGATCTGTATGGGAGTTGGTTCCATCAAGTTAAATGTAGCTGTAGCCATTCTATTAGCATTATCTGTAATAGTTACCGTGTACTCACCCGGTATCGCATTTACAATAACCTGACTAGTCGCTCCATTGCTCCAGTTATAGCGATAAGGAAGCGTTCCCCCGCCATTAGATTCTGCCTGCAATACAGCATCATTCGCTCCGGGACAACTGATGCCTGTTGATAGAGTAATTCCTACACTTAATTCAGGAACACCTACATCAAATTGAAGTACCGCTGCACAATTTAAGGCATCCAATACCATAACATTACAAGTACCCGCCTGAAGGTTGGTTGCAGTAGGGCTACTTTGTCCATTACACCAAATATAAGTATAGGGTTCTCGACCTCCTGTAGCAGTTACTGTGGCAGTGGCATTAGGCGCTAGCCCTGTGACACTTACGGTCGCTTCCAACATGGAGTTAGCACCAATAGTATAAGATTGTGCCCGTGTACATCCATTTACATCTGTTACGGTTAAGCCATAAACAGCAGGAGATAAGCCAGTAATAATAGGACCATTGCCACCAGGGACGGGTGTCCCATCAGCTCTTTCCCAATTATAAGCATATCCCATTGTTCCACCTTCCACGGTAACAGCAATAGAACCTGTTGGGTCATCTAAACATTCTGTGTTATTTTGAGCGGTAGGCGTAATAGATAAGGGTGCATCTATTCCGTCTACTATTATATCATTAAAAGCAACAGTACAAGCATCTGCATCACTCACTGTTACGTTATAAGTTCCGCTTGATAAACCTGCTGGATTTTGCTCATTCGGAATCGATTGCGATCCAACCCAACTAAAGAATAAAGGTGCTGTAGCTCCATTTACAATTACCTCAATACGACCATCACTACTAGCACATATATCCGCCGTAGGTCTAGCTGTACCTGAGAGTACTTTAGCATTGCCCACTACTACATTTATAGGTGTATCACAAGAGCCAGTACCATTATTTATATTTACCACATAAGTACCAGCAGGAACATTAGTTGGAGAACAACCAAAAATACCATTGCCTCCCCAATCACAAACTAAGCCAGCAAGCGTACCATTTAATGTCAATTCAACTTGTCCATCTGCTCTGCCAGTACAGGTAGCAGGTGTTACACTTTGTTGAATAGCTAAACCAGCACTATTAGATTGTGCAACCACAATATTATTTAATACCTGTGCACAACCTGAGCCGTCCGTAACGGTTAGACTGTAAGTACCCGCAGCAGCATTGGTTGGTGCATTAGGAGGCATTAGACTAGGATCACTCCATGTAAAGGTATAAATACCATCTCCACCGCTAGGTCTTGGTATGATTCTTCCCGGTTCACCACAATCAGAAGGTTCTGTATCCGCAGTTAGCCTAAGAAGGGCAACTGCTGGTGTCGCAACAGCTACATTAGGAACAATTGTAGAACAGCCACCCGCATCTGTTACCGTCAAGGTATAAGTACCCGGCGGAGGATTAACAGGTGCATTTACGGGCAATACTGCACTACTGTTCCATCTATACTCATAGTTACCAGAACCACCCGAAGCACTCACTATAATTCTTGCCTCAGAATTACACGAAGCATCTATTACTTGAGCGGATGCTTGTATAGAACTAACACCTGACATCGAACTAACGACTACATTAGGAACGACAGTAGAACAACCATCGCTATCTGTCACCGTCAGTGTATATGTACCCGCAGGTACATTTACAGGACCGCTCGCAGGTATTAAGGCGTTACTATTCCAAGCATAGATATAACCGCCAGCCCCTCCCGAAGCACTCACACTTATGGAGCCGCCCGTATCACAAGAAGCTTCTCGTGTTTGTACAGAAGCTTGAATGGCACTAGGTTCTGTTATATTAAAAGCAGGTAAATTGTCTAATACTTCTTGGCCACCACAACTAGAAATGGTAACGCTATAAGTCCCTGGTGCTAAACCAGTAGGACTACTCGTATTCCCTATTGTCGGATCACTCCATGTATAGGTAAAAGCACCATCTCCACCACCCAACGTTAAGGTGATAGTACCATTATTAAAACCATTACAAGTGCTGCTAGTAAAAGATTGTTGAATCAGAGATATGCTGCTACAAGCTGGAGGCATTACTGTATTCACAGATAAAGAACCGCCAGTAGGATTAAAAGCTACCGCTCCTACACCATTCCCTCTAATAACTTCTGTTTGTGTTGGAGTATTCGTAAAACTGATATTCGTACTAGTTCCTGCGCCACCAATTACTTGAAAGCAGACATCAAAAATACTCGTACCATCTACTAAGGTAACTCCATCCAAACTCATATCTATCCAATTAAAAGTCAATGTACCTGCGTCAGTTTGTCCTTCTCCAAAGGAGGCGTCATTGACCCCTGTTAGCCCGAAATTCCTAGCTTCTACATACTGAACAACTGCTGGATCCCAGTTTAAAGAAAACTGTAAACCAATTATATTGTCAAAATCATTTACTCGAATAGGCATACATACCGTTGTTCCAGGGTCACCAGAGATATTATCTCCAGCACCGCTTACTGCTGTCGTATTTGGCGCTTCTGTAATAGTAAAAGTAGAGGCGGTATTTGAAGTTGGCACCATCTGATTTGCGCCATTAATTATTTCTATACTAACTGGACTATCTGTAAAGGCAACGGAAGTCATTGAATTTGCCGCTGCATTTGGATTTACATCAAAACAAACTTCATAAATGACAGTGCCATTCGCTCTAGTAATACCGCTCACATTCGGATCTACCCAAGTTAAACCTAAACTGCCAGCCATCGAACTATTAAAATTAGCCGCCATCAATCCATCCAAATCAAAATTTTGTACCCCTGTATACGTTAGGACTGTAGGGTCCCAAGCCATACTATACTGTAAGCTTACTATATCTTCAAAACCATCCACAGAGATAGGAATACAAATATTAGCACCTTGTTGACCTGATTGATTAGCCGCAATAAGTGCTAAAGTAGTTGGATCTCCACCTCCTGTTGGTTGGCTGATGCTTGCTGGACAACTCTCAAACGGTAAGATTTGAAAGGAATTATTTGTGATTTCTATGGGAGTTGGTGATCCTGAAAAACTAATTTCTTGAGAACCTTCACTTAGTACTTCAAAACATATTTCATACAATATCACCCCATCAGCAACCGTCTTCCCAGTTCCGTCAGGATCTGACCATAAAATACGCAAAGCATCAGTAGGATTATTATTAAAACTAGAAGATGACAGCCCAACTAGCCCAAAATTTTGAGCCATATCATATCTCAGTGCTGTATCATCCCAGTTCATGCTATACTGCATTCCAACAATATCTGTAAAGTTTTGACCTCTAATTTCAACACAAACAATATCCCCTACGTTTCCTTCCGCAGCAGAACCGAGTAAAGCAAAACTAGCAGCAGTTACAGTACAATCTGTGTCACCATTTGTATTGCCGCCAGTTGTATTACCATTTGTATCACCACCAGTCGTATTACCATTTGTATCGCCACCAGTCGTATTACCATTTGTATCGCCACCAGTTGTGTTACCTGTTGATTGGCTAACTGTTCCAGCAGAACTATTAAAAGGAATCTCTTCTCCTGCTGTGTCAGTTACTTCTGTTGGATGGTTCGATAAAGCAGTAAAATTGACAGAAGTCTGTCCAGCACTTAGGATGGTAAAACAAATTTCATATATGATAGTACCGTCAGGTAAAGTAATTCCTGCAATAGTTGGATCTAACCAAGCAAAACGCAATTCGCCTGGATTTGGAGAATTAAACATATTCATATCCAAACCAGCTAAGTTAAAACCCTGTACTCGCTCAAATTGCAAAACAGTATTATCGAAAGTGATACCGTATTGCATACTAATAATATCTGTAAAATCTTGGGTAGATACCTTCACACAAACTTCATCTCCAACTTCCCCTACTTCACTAGATCCTATTGCCGCAAAACCCGTAATAGGCGCACCAACAGGAGGAGAAACACTACCTGAAATAGGATTTAAGGTCAACTCTTCTTGTGAGTCACCGCCAATTATTTCAATAGACCGAGGCGAATTAGAAAAGCTGACCATATTTGTGCCAGCAGCTAAGACCTCGAAACATAATTCATATAAAATGGTACCATCGGCTGTCGTTACGCCTTGTGTCGTGGGGTCATCCCAAGAAACAATTATGTCACCCGTACAAGTCCCCGAGGAACAAGGATCACTAAAATTAGCTGTAGACATTATACCATTTCCAAAATTTTGGGCACCTACATATTGTAATCTGGTAGGATCCCAATTCATGCTATATTGCATGCTTACTATATCCTCAAAATTTTCTGTACTGACTTGTACACAGACTGTTTCGCCTACATTACCAGTTTCGGCAGAAGCTATTAAGGTAAAATCGGTAGAACCTGTTGATGTGCCGCCTGTAGTAGTACCATTTGTTGTACCACCACCTGTTGTTGTACCAGTTGTAGTACCACCTGTATTCGTACCACCCGTTGTAGTGCCACCTGTATTCGTGCCACCCGTTGTAGTGCCACCTGTATTCGTGCCACCCGTTGTAGTGCCACCTGTATTCGTGCCACCCGTCGTAGTACCACCTGTATTCGTACCACCTGTATTCGTGCCACCACCTGTAGAGGTACCACCCGTAGTCGTACTATTCGTACCACCAGTATCAGTTGAACCAATACCACCACCTGTTGTACCATCATCAAAAAAGAGATCTCCATCAGCAAGACGAATTTCACTACCGCTACCATCGGTAACTTCTAGCGGAACAGGGCTATTAGAGAATATTAATCTTGTATCAGCGCCTACAGGGCTTATAATTTCGAAGGTTGCAGTAAAAAATCTAGTACCATCTGCAAGATCAAGACCCGATACGTTTGGATCTAACCAAGTATATCCTAGTGTACCGTTGGTATCGTTATTATTAAAGCTACCGACACTAAAACCGGGCACCATATCAGGATCACCAACAGTAACATATTGGAGAATACTAGGATCGTAGGCAAGAGAAAATTGAGCACTGACAACATTTGTAAAATCAGTAACAGAAACGTCCAATGTAACCATATCACCGACATTACCAGTGATTGGCTGAGGAGAGACCGTAAAGGTCAACTGTGAAAAAACCGAAGTCGCTACAAATAGCAGTCCAGTTGTAAGAATAGTAACAATCTTATTCATTACGAACGGAATTTGGGATAATTATTGAATCTTTATCATATACAGATTTTTTAAATACGATAAAAACGTGCCAAACTTTTTAAAATCTTGCTTTTGCTAGTAAATTGATTCAATAATTATTACATATATTAAATAAATATCACTTTAACCATTATAATTATAAGTAAAAGAGCAAAAATGAAGCAGTTAGATTAATTTATTTATCATACTATTTATTTGGCTAAGACGCCATATTTTTTAATAGCTAAACATTTTAAATAAATCAACAAATCAAACTACTTAATTAGCATGGCCAATACTTATAAAAAATTGGTTTATGGAATCACAATACTCCATTTGCATTGAAGTACTATAGTCCTATTTTCAAATAAGTTAACATTTTGTTTGTTCGCTAAAAGCGAAGGACAATGGGGCTTAGGGAAACAACTTTTTAGCACAATAAGCAATAAAGCAGTTTCCTTTAGTCATAAAAAGCCTATTCCACCTACGCCTAAGCGTGTGGTTAGAATTGCCTAGCTGCTTGTGTCAAAACAATCAGTTATGGCAAATTCTGTTGAATAGTACAACAATAATGTAAAGTAAAGGATGTAATGATTCACTAACCAAAGAGTTACTGAATCAATGGTCTTATGGTAAAAAAATCATTTGCTTAGAAAGCTGATACTTACTCCCATGTAAGGTATACTGATAAACACCAGTAGCTGGGAATAAGTGCTGAGGTAGTTGGATATGTTTAATCCCCCTACTCGATTGAAATTGCTCCCTATGAACTATCCGCCCTTGGGCATCAGTAACGGTAAACAATACCAATTCTGCTTTTTCAAAAGATGTTTTAATTGTGGTATTCCTGTGAAATGGGTTTGGATGGTTTTGAAACAAACGCATCCCATTTTGGGCTTGTAAATAAGTGGTTGCAGTTGACGTATCCGGCACAGCAACTTGGCCTTCAATTAAAACTGTTTCCAAAATAGTAGAAGTTGCATCTACAATCTCAATAAGTGCTGGGGAATCCGAAAAGCTAATAGCTGATGTGGCCCCTTCTTCGCCAATCACTTGAAATTGTAATATCATTATCGCAGTAGAGTCTTCCAGATTAATACCTCTAAGTGAATTATCAAACCAAACAACAATTAATTTGCCCGAAGCTACATCTCCATCTCCAATACCATCTTTTCCAAATTGTGGTAAATCTTCCGTAAATCCATGAATATCTTTAAATTCTAGAACAGTAGAATCCCAATTAATTGAGAACTGCATCGAAAATATATCCTTGAATCCCACAACTTTTATAGGAATGCTTACAGTCTGCCCAGTAGTAGCCTCAATACTTTCAGCAAGTAAACTTACTTGTGCCGTCCCTTGAAAAACAAAAAACAACAGAAAAAAATTGAGTATTACTATTTTTTTGCGAGGGTTAAACACCTGCAAGAAACTAGTAAGCGTATTTGTTAATACAAATACTGGAGGAATAGATGGAATGCTCAATGTCAATGTAAATGGGTTTTGTGTTCTTTATAGCCTTCATAGCGCTTTTTTGTTTCAATTTTCTATACGGAATATCTTGAAAGTAGGTTCTTGACAAAGCAAATTAACTACACAAATATTCATTTCCCTCGTATAATACCCACATAAAAGCATCAAAAACACAGGATACTGCGATATTTATTGTTCAGGTTTAAAAACAAAAGCAGAAATAAAAATCAAGAGATAAAGCCTCGCTATGAACGAAGAGCGATATTTTATGATTTCATCTTAAACTATCCATTTTGTCGAATACGGACAATCATTTTGAGTGCTTATCTTCATTCTTCTTCGAACATTTACTTATCTGAACAAATAAAATACCTAAGTATATTGCTTCTTACACAACATGAAACTACAATTAAATAAGCTTATTTAAATCTTGTGATAGATGGGCGACCTGCCCTAAAGGAAAGCATATAAGATGTAAGGAGAAGCCATAGAATATGGCTGCTTGATCTTTGTAGTTCATGGGAATTTAGTAAAATATTATTTTTAGGAATTATATAAGAACAAATATAATAGAAATTTCAGGTCATTAGCAAGGGTAGGTCTAAAATAGTTGTATAGATTGCTAATTAATGGCAAAATCATTACTTTATATAGACTTAATGACAAGTAAAAGGTAGGAAAACTTGCTTTTTAAATATAAGTAGTATGATACGTTTAATTTAATGAATTAAGCTTTGATGATAAGCAACTCTAATCAATCCCGCCGTATTATTGACATTTAATTTTCTCATGATATTTTTTCGATGCACACTAACGGTCTGATCGCTAATGAAAAGTTCTTTTGCAATATCTTTATTATTCAATGCCTGTCCAATAAGTTGCAATATTTCTAATTCTCTTTTGGTAAGTCTGTATTTTCGGATAAATTTATCATCGAATATATGCTGATTTTTTGAGGTAGTTACCTTATTATTATTGAACTCGATACCTTTACCTATATGCACATTCCCAGCTAATACTTCCTTGATAGCGTTTAAAACTTCGTCCAAACCATATTGCTTTAAAATATAGCCATCTACACCTGATTTTAGTACTTTTTTTACAATTTTAGCATCATCATACATCGTTAGTACAATAACTTTTAAACCGCCATTCCAATCTTTTATTGCCTTAAAAGCGTCTAAACCGTCCATGCCTGGCATGTTCAAATCTAGTAAAACAATATGAGGTCGAGCTGTTTTTAAGATTCCTATTAATTCTCGTCCTGAAGAAGCCGTTGCAACTACTTCCATATCCATTTCTACATCTACTTCCAACAAGCGTTTAAGCCCTTGTTGAAATAATAAATGATCATCAGCTAGTACAACCCTAATCCTATTCATGGATACTATTATTATTATTGTTTGAGGGAAAATTAATACACAGTAAACTAAAAAAGTAGCATTTAGTTTTGTTCAAGTAAAAACAATGATCGTTCCAACTAAATTCCTATTTTCCATGTATAGCTTCTTAAAAAGGATATAAAAATAATTACCTTGCACCTGTAAAGATCAGAAATTTTTATTACATATCAATGAAAATATTATCCGCAAAACAAATTAAAGATTGGGATGCTTTTACCATACAAAATGAACCCATCTCTTCCATTCAATTAATGGAACGAGCTGCTTTAGCTTTTGTAAATTGGTTTATTCAACGATACCCACATTCCCAACAGACAGCCATTAAAATTTTCTGTGGTAGTGGCAATAACGGTGGCGATGGACTCGCTATTGCCAGATTACTACATCGAAAACGCTATGATGTAGAACTATTTTGCTGTCAGATCAGCCAAAATCCATCGGCTGATTTCACAATAAATTTAAAAAAATTACCTCGACGGAATGCTATTCCTCTTTTCTATATAAAGAAAGATACCTCTTTTCCTGATATAAGCGAATCAGCTATACTTATAGATGCCATCTTTGGTGCTGGTTTAAATCGCCCTATCATAGATTATTGGGGGAAACTAATTACTTTTCTGAATACGCTACCTAATACAAAAATAGCCGTTGATATTCCCTCTGGTTTATTTGCGGATAAACCTAGTAGTGGCAATGTACTGAAAGCGAATTATACCTTGAGTTTTCAATTGCCAAAGTTGGCCTTTTTCTTTCCCGAAAACCAAGATATTGTTGGCACCTGCTATATACAACCCATAGGACTAAGCCCTCTTTTCTTAGCAGAAGTTACTACCCCTTTTTACTTCCTAACTGCTGCCTTAGTACAATCAATCCGCAGGTCTAGAAACAAATTTGATCATAAAGGTACTTATGGTCATGCCTTATTAATAGGTGGTAGTCATGGAAAAGTAGGGGCTATCGTATTAGCTGCAAGGGCCTGCTTAAAAAGTGGCGCTGGTTTGGTGACGATACATGCACCGCAATGTGCATATAGTATCCTACAAATTAGCTTTCCAGAAGCGATGGTCAGTACCGATCCCCATCAATATTATTATTCCGAAAATCCGCCCTTAACTTCCTATAAAGCGATTGGTATAGGTTGTGGTTTAGATCAAAAATCTTCCTCTATTAAGGCTTTAAAAGAATTAATACAATTGAGTGCGATACCATTAGTCTTAGATGCTGATGCCTTAAATATATTGTCTACCAATAAAGCATGGTTGGATTACTTACCTGCTAATAGTGTACTAACACCTCACCCAAAAGAATTTGAGCGTTTATTTGGAAAATCCGCTAATGACTTTGAGCGTAATGAATTACAAAGAAACCAAGCAAAAGCTTTGAATTGTTTTATTATTTTAAAGGGCGCGAATACTTGTATAGCTTGCCCTGATGGTACTTGCTATTTTAATACTACGGGCAATCCTGGTATGGCAACAGGTGGCAGTGGAGATGTGTTAACAGGAATTATTACGGGACTGCTCGCTCAAGCCTATCCAGTTAAGGATGCTTGTTTTTTAGGGGTTTATTTACATGGATTGGCTGGTGATTTAGCTGCTAAGGACTTAGGACAGGAGTCGCTTATTGCTAGTGATCTCATTGAGCGATTAGGTGGTGCTTTTAAGGAGTTGGGTCGAAGTTAAAACATTTTATAGAATAGAGAGGTGAGAACAGAGAATAGAGAGGTGAGAACAGAGAACAGAGAACAGAGATATAACCCCGATTAAAAATCAACGAAATTTCCTTGTATGAAAACGAAAGCTATCTCTTTTCTTGCTTCTCTTTTCTTTTAAAGACAAGTTTATCCAGATAGGAAAAGTAGTTGACAGTCAATTTACTCCGTAATTTCAAAGGCGAAAAGTGTCAACCGGCTGGATAAACTTGTCATAGAAAAGAACCAAAAAAATAAAAATTTATGTTCTTTTTTCTTTTCGACTTTCGTCATAAGGTAGATTTCCGTATATTTGTTCGATAAACCTCCCCTTACTATAGCAAATATTTACAACCCACCTCCCTTCGTATATAGACTTTTCCCATCTTTAGGAATAGGAATAAAATAAAAATAAATTATATTTTCTGGTTCTCAAACCCTTGCAGGGATTGGGTTTTTAAAAATAAAACAGTCATTTTATTTTTCCTTCGTTCCTTAATAATCATACCTTATTCAATAAATACTAAAGTATAAACTAGTGGTTTAATTATTAATTGATTGATTATTAATTATTCCTGTTAGACGTTGACAATCATCAAATTACAAAACTTGAAAGGTGTCACGAACTATATTTTTGTACCAATAGTAGTATATTATACTAGCACCCTCTCCCCTATGGGACAGGAATAAAATAAATTACATTTTTTGGTTCTCAAACCCTTGCAGGTATTGAGTTTTTAAAAATAAAATATTCATTATATTTTTCCTTCGTTCCTATATCGTATTTGAGTGAAACACTCCCTGCTAAAAACAAAAACAATGAACAAATTATCAAAGGCTATTGCTATCTGCCTAACACTCCTTTGTATTTGCCTTCCCCTACTCCCACTTACTGCCCAACCCGATCTAATTGTAG
>Ga0209831_1001206_pt1 | contig 24265 bp, 25 predicted proteins | sample Maine_Asex4_meta_FD_187451 | JGI IMG/M metagenome (GOLD analysis project Ga0209831, IMG submission 187451) | Marine algal microbial communities from Maine, USA - Maine_Asex4_metaG (SPAdes) (version 2) | ecosystem: Host-associated > Algae > Red algae > Unclassified | place: Maine, USA | collected... | reverse complement strand
TCCACCTCCGGATGCGCTTCCAGCAGCTCGATGGCGATGTCGCGCGAATCGGCCCAGTCCATGTCCATCAGTGGTTCTCCGAGACCATGTTGATCGTGTACTTCGGAATCTCGATGATCAGGTCGGCATCGGCCACGATCGCCTGGCAGGACAGGCGGGAGTCGGGGTCCAGCCCCCACGCCTTGTCCAGGTAGTCCTCCTCCAGCTCGTCCGCCTCGTCGAGCGTCTGGCCGCCCTCGCGCACGTGCACGTGGCAGGTGGTGCAGGCGCAGGACTTCTCGCAGGCGTGCTCGATGTGCACGCCGTTGGCGAGCAGCGCATCGCAGATGGAGATGCCCGGCGTGGCGTCGAAGCTGGCGCCCTGGGGGCACATGTCGGGGTGGGGTCGGACGGTGATGGTGGTCATGGGATCCTGGTTCGGCGATCCGCCGTGCCGGGCACGGCGGAGGAATCGGAAGGGGTGTCCTGCGGTCCGGCACGCGGGGAGGCGTGCCGGACCCTATTCGTCGTCGATCTCGCTCAGCGTGCGCCCCGCCATCATGGCGTGCACGCTGGCGTTCATGCGCCGCTCGACGTAGCGCGCGCTGCCGGCCTCGAGCGCCTCGACCGCGGCACGGATGGCGTCGCGGTCGCCGTCGGACACCGCCTGGCGCACCGCACCGGCCAACGCATCGATGGCGGCGCGCTCGCTGCCGTCCAGATGCCGGTCACCGTCGCTGGCCAGCGCCGAACCGATCGCCTCGAGCGCACGCTCCGCGTCGACCCGCTGCTCGGCGAGCGCGCGTGCCACGGCATCCTCGGCGGCGCGCTCCATCGATTCGCCCAGCATGCGCTCGATCTCGCCATCCTCCAGACCGTACGACGGCCTGACGTCGATGCTGGCCACGGTTCCGCTCTCGCGCTCCAGCGCGCTCACGGTCAGCAACCCGTCGGCATCGACCTGGAACAGCACCTGGATGCGCAATGCTCCGGCCACGCGCGGCGGCAGGCCGTTGATCTCGAAACGGGCGAGCGAGCGGCAATCATCGACCAGTTCGCGCTCGCCCTGCAGCACGTGCAGCGCCATCGCGGTCTGCCCATCCTTGTAGGTGGTGAACTCCTGCGCCCGCGCCACCGGGATCGTGGTGTTGCGCGGAATCACCTTCTCAACCAGGTTGCCCATGGTCTCGAGTCCGAGCGACAGCGGCGTCACGTCCAGCAGCAGCAGGTCGTCGTCGGCCCGGTTGCCGACCAGCGCATCCGCCTGCACCGCCGCACCGATCGCCACCACCGAATCCGGATCGATGTCGATCAGCACCTCGCGCTCGAAGAAGCGCGACACGCGGGCGCGCACCGCCGGCACGCGGGTGGAACCGCCGACCATGACCACCGCACGGATGTCCTCGCGTGCCACCTTCGCGTCGCGCAGCACCCGCCGGCACGGCTTGAGGGTCGCGTCGACCAGCGGTGCGACCAGCCGCTCGAAGGTCTCGCGCGTCAGTTCGCCCTGCCAGCGGTGCGAACCGATCTCCAGCTCGACCGGTACCGACGTCTCGTCCGACAACCGTTCCTTGAGCCCGCGCGCCAGCTCCTTGAGCGCCACGCGTGCCTGGCCGTCCGGCACACCGTCGACGCCGACGCGCTCGAGCAGCCAGTCCACCAGCAGGTTGTCCAGGTCGTCACCGCCCAGCGCGGTGTCGCCGGCAGTGGCCAGCACCTCGAACACGCCGCGCTGCAACCGCAGCAGCGAGACGTCGAACGTGCCGCCGCCCAGGTCGTACACCGCGATCACCCCCTCCTCGCCGCTGTCGAGCCCGTAGGCGACGGCGGCCGCGGTGGGTTCGTTGAGCAACCGCAACACCGGCAGGCCGACCATCGCGGCGGCATCCTTGGTGGCCTGGCGCTGCGCATCGTCGAAGTAGGCCGGCACCGTGACCACCGCGCCGGCGAGCGTGCCACCGAGCGTGGCCTCGGCACGCGCCTTCAAGGCACCGAGGATCGCCGCCGATACCTCCTGGGCACTCTTCGGGCCGGCCTCGGTCACGAATCCCGGCAACGCGCCCGAGGTGTCGAAGCGGTGATGCGCCGCCAGCCAGTGGCCTTCCAGGTCGGCCGCACCCTTGCCCATCAGACGCTTGGCGGATCGGATGGCACCGGCCAGCATGGCGGCCTCGTGCCCGGTGGTGATCGCGTCGGGCGAGAAGTGGACGGTGGAGGGCAACGCCGCCCGACCTCGCTCGTCGGGCAGCACCTCGGCCACACCGGAGCGCACCGCCGCCACCAGGGAGTTGGTGGTTCCCAGGTCGATGCCCACGCCCAGACGTCGCTGGTGGGGCGCCGCGCTTTCGCCCGGCTCCGAGATCTGCAGTAGTGCCACGGGGCTCCTTCGGTCAGTCGTCGTCGAGACGCGCGCCGAGATCATCGGCCTCGCGCCCGAGCTTGTCCAGGAATTGCCACCGGCGCACGGCATCGCGCGCCGCCGGCCAGTCGGCTCGTGCGCTGGCCGCGTCGAACTCGCCGGCCACCTCGGCACGCGCGCTCTCCAGGTCCCGCTCGATGGCCGTCAGCGCCGCCAGTGGATCGGCGGCCCCGGCCACGCCTTCCAGCGCCTCGCGCCGTTCCATCTGCTGCATCAGGAACATCGCATCCATGGCGGTATCCGTCTCCTCGTCGACGGAGACGCCGGCCAGGGACAGCAGGTAGAGCGCACGCTTGAGCGGGCGCCGCAACGTCTCGAACCCGTCATTGACGAACGAGGATGCCTGCACCGACCAGCGTCGCTCGACCGTGGAGGCGGAGGCGAACCGGTCCGGGTGGGTCAGTCCCTGCAGACGCCGGTAGCGCTCCGCCAGCACGTCCTCGTCGATCGAGAAGCGGCGTGGCTGATCGAACAGGGTGAAGTAATCGGCCGACAGGTCCGGCCGAGCGGCGTCGGCCGCACCATCGACGTCGACCACTAGATCGTGAACGACTCCCCGCAACCGCATTCGTCCTTGACGTTCGGGTTGCGGAAGCGGAAGCCCTCGTTCAGACCCTCCTTGGTGAAGTCGAGCTCGGTGCCGTCGAGATAGACCAGGCTCTTGCGATCGATGATCACCTGGATGTCGGAGGCCATGAACACCTCGTCGTTCGCCGCGATCTCGTCGGCGAACTCCAGCACGTAGGCCAGGCCCGAGCAGCCCGTAGTGCGCACGGCGAGCCGGAGCCCGACGCCGCGGCCACGCTTCTTCATGTAGCCCTTCACGTGCTCCACGGCACGATCGGTCAACGAGATGCCCATGTTGCCGGCTCCTGGCGTCGGTTCAGCTCGCGGCCGCGACGGCGGGCTCAGCCGCGGTCTCGCCGCGCTTGGCACGGATGTCGGCGATGGCGGCCGCGATGGCATCCTCGGCGAGTACCGAGCAGTGGATCTTGACCGGCGGCAGCGCCAGCTCGCCCGCGATGTCCTTGTTCCTGATCGCCGCGACCTCGTCGAGCGTCTTGCCCTTGACCATCTCGGTCACCAGCGAGCTGGAGGCGATGGCGGAACCGCAGCCGTAGGTCTTGAACTTGGCATCCTCGATGATGCCGGCATCGTTGACCTTGATCTGCAGGCGCATGACGTCGCCGCACGCGGGTGCGCCGACCATGCCGGTGCCCACGTTCGGGTCATCCTTGTCGAGCACGCCGACATTGCGCGGGTTTTCGTAGTGGTCGAGGACCTTGTCGCTGTAAGCCATGAATGTCTCCTGTAGATCTGTGTGGGGTCGAATCGTGTCGAACGGGTACGGGCCGGGAACGTCCGGTTCAGTGCGCCGCCCACTGCACGCTGTCGAGATCAATGCCTTCCTTGTGCATGTCCCACAGCGGCGAGAGGTCGCGCAGCTTCTCAACCGCGGCACGGGTCTGCCTGATGGTGAAGTCGATCTCCTCCTCGGTCGTGTACCGGCCGATCGTGAAACGGATCGAGCTGTGCGCGAGCTCGTCACTGCGGCCCAGGGCACGCAGCACGTAGGACGGCTCCAGGCTGGCACTGGTGCAGGCCGAGCCGGACGACACGGCGATGTCCTTCATCGACATGATCAGGCTCTCGCCCTCCACGAAGTTGAAGCTGATGTTCAGGTTGCCGGCGATGCGCTGGTCCATGTCGCCGTTGATGAAGATCTCCTCCATGTCGGAGAACCCCTCGATCAGCCGGTCGCGCAGCATGCGCAGGCGCACGTTCTCGCTGGCCATCTCGTCGCGGGCGATGCGGAACGCCTCGCCCATGCCGACGATCTGGTGCGTGGCCAGCGTGCCCGAACGCATGCCGCGCTCATGGCCGCCACCATGGATCTGCGCCTCGACGCGCACGCGCGGCTTCCTGCGCACGTACAGCGCGCCGATGCCCTTGGGGCCGTAGACCTTGTGCGCGCACAGCGACATCAGGTCGACGTTCATCTCGTCGACGTCGATGGCGATCTTGCCGGGGCTCTGCGCCGCGTCGACGTGGAACACGATGCCGCGTTCGCGACACATGCGGCCGATGCGCGGGATGTCCTGGATGACGCCGATCTCGTTGTTGACGTGCATGATCGACACGACGGTGGTGTCGTCGCGCAACGCCTTCTCGAACGCATCGAAATCGAGCAGCCCGTCGGCCAGCGGATCCAGGTAGGTGACCTCGAACCCTTCCTTCTCGAGCTGGCGGCAGGTATCGAGCACCGCCTTGTGCTCGGTCTTGAGGGTGACGATATGCTTGCCGCGGCGCACGTTGAAGTGCGCGGCACCCTTGATGGCGAGGTTGTCCGACTCGGTGGCGCCGGAGGTCCAGACGATCTCGCGCGGATCGGCGCCCAGCAGTTCGGCGACGTTCTTGCGAGCCTCTTCCACCAGCTCGTCAGCCGCCCATCCGAACGGGTGCGAGCGCGACGACGGGTTGCCGAAATCGCCCTGCCGGGTCAGGCAGGTCATCATCTTCTCGGCCACACGCTCGTCGACCGGCGTGGTCGAGGAATAATCCATGTAGATCGGAACGCTCAGGGAACTCACGGTACGGACACTCCTGGTGTGCGGTTCGGCAAGGGGGTGCAGTGTCGGGCTACTGCCGGTTCTTGTACGGACTGATGCCTGTCTATACGGCGCGACGCGCCAGAGGTATCTCTTTGAGCTCGGTCAGCGGCCGGTGGTGCAGCAGCACCTCGGCGGGCGACGAGCCCGGCAGCGCCACAGGACGCGCCCGGTGACGATCGATCATGTCGGCCAGCGAGACACCGCTCAGGAACTCCTCGATCTGGGTGGACAGGTCATCCCACAGATCGTGCGTCAGGCACCGCCCGTGGCTCAGGCAGTTCTCCTTGCCGGCACACTGGGTGGCGTCGACCGATTCGTTCACGGCACCGATGATCTGGGCCACGCAGACCTGATCGAGCGAGCGTGCCACGCAGTAGCCGCCACCCGGACCGCGCGTGCTGACCACCAGACCGTTCTTGCGCAGGCGCGAGAACAGCTGCTCGAGGTACGACAGCGAGATCTCCTGGCGCTCCGAGATCGCGGCCAGCGGCACGGGGCCGTTCGCGCCGTGCAGCGCGAGATCGAGCATGGCGGTGACCGCGTAGCGGCCCTTGGTCGTCAGCTTCATGGGTCCTGGAATCGGCGCGTGACATGCGGAAGGCTCCCATGTCCCAGCAAACGAGTCAAGTATTTGTGGGCACCGGTGCCACATTGCAACGGGCACCGCCCACGCCGTCCTAGCCCTTGCCGCTGCCGGTGCGTTCGAACCCGCCGCGATCCGCGTTCGCACGCAACTGCGCCAGTTCCCGCTGCACCCGTTGCAGCTGCTCCTCCAGCCGGGCGACCGTGCGCTCCAGCGGCTCCACCCCCTCGACGCCCTCCTCGACCGCATACGGGGCGAAGCTCGGCTGCGCGGGCACGATCGGTGCGCCGGTGATCAGGTCCAGGCAGTTGCGGTTGTCGTCCCGGCAGCGCACCACCCGGCCGGGAATGCCGACCACGGTGGCACCGGCCGGCACCGGGTCCAGGACCACGGCGTTGGAGCCGATGCGGGCATCGTCGCCGACCTCGAACGGTCCGAGGATCTTGGCACCCGCCCCGACCACCACGTTGTTGCCCAGCGTGGGGTGCCGCTTGCCGGCGTTCAGCGTCCGGCCGCCCAGGGTCACGCCTTGGTACAGCGTCACGTCGTCGCCGATCTCGGCGGTGGCGCCGATCACCACGCCGGTGCCGTGATCGACGAAGAAGCGCCGCCCGATGCGTGCACCCGGATGGATCTCGATGCCGGTCAGCCACCGTCCGGTGCTGGCCAGGAAGCGGGCGACCCAGTGCAGGCCGCCCCCCCACAGGCGATGGTTCAGCCGGTGCAGCAGGATTGCGTGCACGCCGGAGTAGCAGGTGAGCACCTCGAACGTACTGCGCGCCGCCGGATCGCGGTCGAACACGCACCGCACGTCCTCCCTCACCAGTTGCCACAGGCCCGTCTTCCTGTCCGCCGTCACGTTCGTCATAACGCATTCACTCCGCGTTCGCACCGTCGCGATCGTGATCGTGATCGCGGTTGTGTCTGGCCGGCCCCGAGTCGCGGCGCTTGGGCCGCTCCGTGGCCGACAGGATGCCGCGCAGGATGGCCAGCTCGTTGTCGCTCGGCCGGTTTCTTTCGAAATAACCACGCACCCGGCGCATCAGGTGGCGCGGGTTGGCGGGATCGAGGAAGCCGGTCGCCAGCATGACGCGCTGCAGGTGCTCGAACAGGTGCTCCATGGCGGCACCGTCGGCCGGCGGCTCGATCTCGCGCGCCTCGCTGCGCTTGCCGGCCTGGGAACGCTCGCCGAGCGTGTACGCCGACACCGCATCCGGCCCCGCACCCGGGCCCCGCGCCGGCGCGCGACGGATCCGTGCCTGGGCGAGCTCGTAGGCGACGACCTGCACCGCCGCGCCGAGGTTCAGCGAGCTGAACGCCGGGTTGCTGGGGATGTGCAGGTGGCGCGTGCACAGGTCCAGCTCCTCGTTGGTCAGGCCGGAGCGCTCGCGGCCGAACACCACCGCGGCGGTGTCCACCCCGCCGCCCATGTCGTCCATGCCGTCCACCAGCATCTCGCAGGCCTCGCGGCTGTCCAGCATCGGTACCGACAGCCCGCGCGCGCGCGCGCTGGCGCCGTACACCGCACGGCAGTCGGCGATCGCCTCGCCCAGCCGCCCGAAGCGGGCCGCGGACTCGAGCACGTCCTGCGCGCCCGAGGCCCGTGCCAGCGCCTCGGGCGACTCCGGCGAGCAGGTGTCCACCAGCCGCAGCTCGTCGAACCCCATCGTCTTGATCGCGCGCGCGACCGCGCCGAGGTTGCCGCTGTGGGAGGTGCCGACCAGGACGAAGACGATGCGCATGGGCCGATGATCGCACGGCCGGGCAGCCGTGCCCTGCCGAACGCGCCTCATGGTGAACTCGCAAGTACACTGCGCGCCCCGTTCACGGCTTTCGTCTCCGACATGCATCCGATGCTCAACATCGGCGTTCGCGCCGCGCGCGCCGCCGGCAAGGTGATCACGCAGAGCGCCGGCCGCCTGGACACGCTGCAGGTCGATACCAAGGGGCGCAACGATTTCGTCAGCGACGTCGACCGCGTCGCGGAACGCAACATCATCTCGATCCTGCAGCGCGCCTACCCGGATCACGCCTGCCTGGGCGAGGAGTCCGGGCTGAGCGGGCCGGCCGATGCGGAGTACCGCTGGGTCATCGATCCGCTGGACGGCACCACCAACTTCCTGCACGGCCTGCCGCACTTCAGCGTCTCGATCGCGCTGCTGCGCCAGGACCGGCTGTTCCAGGCGGTGGTCTACGACCCGATGCGCCAGGAACTGTTCACCGCCGGCAAGGGCGACGGGGCCTACCTGGACTCGAAGCGCATCCGCGTCAAGAAGACCTGGAAGCTGGACCAGGCGCTGCTCGGCACCGGCTTCCCGTATCGGCAGGGCCAGGACCTGGACTTCTACCAGCGCACCACGCGTCACTTCACCGAGAAGTCCGGCGGCATCCGCCGGCTCGGTTCGGCAGCGCTCGACCTGGCCTACGTGGCCGCCGGTCGCCTGGACGGTGCCTGGCTGACCGGCCTGTCGGAATGGGACCTGGCGGCCGGTGCCCTGCTGGTGCGCGAAGCGGGTGGCCTGGTCAACGATTTCGACGGCGGCGACACGTGGCGCCAGTCCGGCGAGCTGATCGCCGCCACCCCCAAGGTGCACCACGAGATGCTGCAGGTCATGAAGCCGCTGTCGGCGGCACGCCGGCGGATGCCGCAGCGGGACGGCGCGGACTCCGCGAGCGCGTGAACGACGCCCTCGACACCCTGCGCGGGATCGCCCGCGACAACGGCGTGGATGCGGTCGTCATCGTGCCGGGCGCCAACTTCGCGCGCCTGTTCGGCGGCCATTTCATGCAGCACGAGCGCCCGCTGCTGGTTCTCGTCCCGGTCGACGGCCCGCCCGCGGCGCTGGTGCCCGAACTGGAGCTGGGCCCGTTCGGGGCGCTGGGACTGGAACTGGACGTGTTCGACTGGCGCGACCAGAGCGGCTACGCACCGGCCTTCGAGGCGATGCTCGCCGGGCGTTCGATCCGCGACATCGGTGTCGAGGGCCTGCTGATGCGGGTGTTCGTCGACCAGGCGTTGCGCGCCGCGGTGCCGGGCCTGAAGATCACCGATCTGCAGCGTGCGCTGTCACGGGTGCGCCTGCACAAGGGCGATGACGAGATCCGCTCCCTGCGCCGCGCGATCGCGATGAGCGAGGCGGCGCTGGGCGAGACGCTCGATGCGGTGCGCGTCGGCATGACCGAGAAGGCGATCGAGCAGCGGCTGGTGCAGGCCCTGTTCGCGCAGGGCGTGGAATCCCTGTCCTTCCCGCCGATCGTGGCGGCCGGTGGGCACAGCGCCAACCCGCACGCCAGCGCGCGCGATGTCGCGGTGCGTGCCGGCGATGCGCTGCTGTTCGACCTGGGCGGACGGTTCGACGGGCTGTGCGCCGACATCACCCGCACCGTGTTCGTCGGCCACGCCGATGATCGCCACCTGGCGATTCACGCCACCGTGCTGGCCGCCAACCGTGCCGGCGTGGCGGCGGTGACACCCGGCACCACCGCGCACGCGATCGACGACGCGGCCACGGCGGTGCTGGAGGCGTCACCGTTCGCGGCGCACATCCTGACCCGCACCGGGCACGGGCTCGGTCGGGAAGTGCACGAGGATCCCTACATCATGCGCGGCAACCATCAGGTGCTGGAGCCTGGCATGGTGTTCACGGTCGAGCCCGGGTTGTACGTGCCGGGCGAGATCGGCGTGCGCATCGAGGACGATGTGCTGGTGACCGGGGACGGCCGGGAATCGCTCACCACGTTCGATCGCGAGGCGCGGGTCGTCGCGATCTGAACCGGCCCTGCCCGGCAGAGGCTAGCCGAGTTGCTCGAGCAGTCGGACACTCTCGGTGGTGCTCTGGCGCGACAGCGCGGCACGGCCCCCGGTCGCGTAGGCCGCCACCGCGTTCAGCAGCCGCCCCAGCGCATCGGCGGACGCGGCGTCGAACCGGCAGTGCGCGCCGCCGGACAGGCGCGCGATGGCGGCGAACGCCTGCGTCGCGACCGGATCGGCACCCTCCTGGAACACGAACACCGGCAGGCCGACCAGACGCAGCTGACCGGCGATGTCGCCCAGCACGTCGATGTCCTCCTCGACCGCGTCACCGATGAACACCAGTGCCTGCACGGGCTGGCGCTTCACCTCGCTCAGGCCGTGGCGCAGGATGCGGGCGATCTGGGTGCGACCGGCCTCGCAGCGCACGCTCGACATCAGGCTCAGCAATCGCTCGGTACGCGTCACCCAGCCCGACGCCCGGCACTCGCGGTAGCCGCGGTAGTAGATCAGCTGCACGTCCAGCGTCCCGATGCCGCGCGTCCTGGCGAACATGTCGCCCTGCAGCCCCGTTGCCCGGTCCCACGTCGCCTGGCGGCTGGCGGTCGCGTCGAGCGCGAAGATCAGCCGGCCACGCGCACCGGACGTGGCGGCCGGCAGGGAGGCGACATCGGACAGGAACGCGTCCAGCTCGCCGGACGCGCTGGGCCCGCCCTTGCTCGGCAGGCCGGCGGAACGCTGCGCGACACGTCGCTTGTCGTCACTCATGAAGGTCCCCTCCCTCGGATATCCTCGACACGGTACCCGTCCCCATCGATACGGTACGACCATGACGCTGGACACCGACACGATCGAGCGCGTTCTCGCCGCCACCGGTGCGCACCGCGTGCGGGCCCGGCACGAGGTGCAGCCGCTGTGGAGCGGCTACGGCACGCTGTCCCGGTTGCACCTGCAGGGCGGCCCGCATGCCAGCGTCATCGTGAAGCGCGTGCACCCGCAGGCGGTGCCGCCCCACCCGCACGGCTGGAGCGGTGCCGTCGGGGACCGGCGCAAGCGCCGCAGCTATGCGGTGGAGGCCGCCTGGTACGAGGGGCGGGCACGCCGCACGGAGCCCGGCTGCCGGTGGCCGGCACCGATCGCCGTGCAGGTCGCGGGCGATGATGTCCTGCTCGTGCTCGAGGATCTGGCACCCGCCTACCCGGGACGGTGCAGCCGGCTCGACGGGATCGGTATCGATCCGTGCCTGCGGTGGCTGGCGACGTTTCACGCCCGGCACCTGGGCGACGCGGGTACCGGGCTCTGGGAACAGGGGTGCTACTGGCATCTGGAAACCCGTCCGGACGAATTCGACGCGCTGCCGGCGGGCGAGCTGAAGCAGGCGGCACCCCTGCTCGATGCGGCCTTGCGCGGTGCGCGATTCAGGACTTTGCTGCACGGTGATGCGAAGGTCGCCAACTTCCTGTTCTCGCCCGACGGTCGATCCGCCGCCGCGGTCGATTTCCAGTACATCGGCCCGGGCCCCGGAACGCGGGACCTGGCCTACCTGCTGGGCAGCTGTCTCGACGAGTCGGTGCTGATCGAGCACCACACCGCGTTGCTGGACCGCTACGACGCGTTGCTGATCGATGCCCTGGCACGCCTGCGGCCCGAGGTGGACGGGCCGGACGTGGCGGCGGAATGGCGTGCCCTGCACGCGATCGCCTGGGCCGACTTCCAGCGTTTCCTGCTGGGCTGGTCACCGACCCACGCCAAGCTCACGGGCTTCGCGCAACGTCTGACGGAACGGGCGCTGCGCGACATCCGGTCGTGATCGGACCGGAGGGTCAGGCGTCGTTGCCGGTCTCGTTGTGGGCACCGATGAACCAGGCATCCTTGTCGACCGCGCGGCTGACTTCGGTGAACAGGTCGGCGGTGTCCTCGTCACCGGCCTCTCCGGCCGCCTCGATCGCCTGGCGCAGTTCGCCACCGAACGCCATGAACCGCTCCTTCAGCGCCTCGACGTGCACGCGCTGGTTCTGGGCGTCGACCGGATAGGCGCCGAGCGTGCTGCCGGACGCGACCACCTGGGACGTCCCCTTCGCCTGCCCGCCCAGGATGACGCAGCGCTCGGCGATCACGTCGGCATGTTCACGCATGCGATCCGCGACGGTATCGAGCAGCTCGTGGACACCGATGAAGGAGCTGCCCTTGATGTTCCAGTGCGCCTGCTTGACGGCCAGCGTCAGGTCGATCGCGTCCGACAACCGCTCGTTGAGCAGGTCGATCATCGACTGGCGGGCGTTGTCCTCGAGGTGGCTGACGAAAGCGGTGGGCATGCGGACATCTCCTGTGGGAAGTGGGGGCCGGCCACGCTCGTGCGTTTCCGGCGACGGCGTACCGTACGACCGACCCGGTCCGAATGCACGCGGCGTGGCAAGGATTGCTCGTCCCGGCAGGACTCGCCGTCGGCCACGACGTTCCGATCCGGGAAGACGGGATAGATGCCGCGTGGCAGGCTCCCCGCCTCGACCGCGTGCAACGGAACGATCCATGTCAGTGCGAGACCTCGCCGAGTTCCTGACCCTGGCCACGATCTGGGGAGCCTCCTTCCTGTTCATGCGCATCGCGGCCCCGGAGCTCGGGCCCGTACCGCTGATGCTGCTGCGCTGCGCGATCGGTGCCGCGACCCTGCTGCCCGTGCTGTGGTGGCACGGAGCGTGGCCGGCATTGCGCAGGTCCTGGGCCGCCATCGCCGTGGTGGGCGTGATCAACTCCGCGATCCCGTTCGTGCTGCTCGGCGTGGCCAGCCTGTCGCTGGCGGCCGGCACCACCTCGATCCTCAACGCGCTGGCGCCGCTGTGGACAGCGGCGTTCGCCTTCGCGGTGTTCGGTGACCGATTGACGCGCTGGCAGTGCGTCGGTCTGGCGCTCGGGGTGGCGGGCGTGGCGCTCCTGACCGGTACCGGCGCCGCCGCCGGCGAGACGGTCGGGCGCGGCGGCGTGGCCCTGGCCTTCGCCGCCGCCATCGCCGCCACGGCCGCCTACGGCATCGGTGCGAACCTCGCCCGCGCACGGCTGCGCGGCGTCGAGCCGCTGGCCGTGGCCACCGGCAGCCAGCTGTCCGCCAGCGCGGTGCTGCTGGTGCCCGCCATCCTGTGGTGGCCCGAGCAGCCGGTGCCGCATGCCGGCACGGCACCGGCGACGCTGTGGCTGTCGGTCATCGCCCTGGGGACGCTCTGCACCGGTCTGGCCTACCTGCTGTTCTTTCGGCTCATCGCCCGGCTGGGCGCGACGCGCACCGTATCGGTCACCTTCGTCATACCGGTGTCGGGCGTGCTGTGGGGTGCGCTGCTGCTCGACGAGGTGGTCGATGCCTGGACGCTGGGCGGGGCGGCTGTCATCGTGCTGGGCACCGCCCTGGCCACCGGCGTCCTCGCGCCACGACGCGAGCGGAGCGTGTAGGATCGAGGGATCATCGGCCGCAAACGGATTTGCGCATGAGACTGTCCTCCTCGTCACACGTATTCGTGTCGGCCGCCTTCGCGTTGCTGGTCGGCTGCGATGCCGCCACGAGCGATGATCCCGCGAACGCGGCCGTCGCCCCCGATGCCCGGTCACCGCCCGGCGGCGAGCCCGACGCGGCGTCATCCGTCACGCCGATGCCCGACGGTCCGCTGCCGATGACACCGTCCACCGCGAACGGATCCGAAACCGGCGCATCCGAAACCGATGGGCCCCGCCCGGATGCCCCTGCCCCCGATACGTCGCTGCCCGGCGCGCCGCCGATCGCCGATACCGGTCAGCTCCTGGGGGTCGTCGGCATCGATGCCGGACAGGGGGACGGCGGCACGAGCGACCTGCTGCACGCCAGCTTCGTCACCGTGGGTGCCGGTGTACCCGTGGCGCGCCTGCTGGTGCTGCTCGCACCGGACGGTGATCGTTGCCGGCCGCGCGAGTCCGCGCTCGAACCGATCGCGCCCCTGGTCTCGGTCCCGCTCGGGCAGACGTTGATCGTCGATGCGCCGGGCGGCACCTGGGCAACGCTGTCGCGCACCGATGCGCAGGGCTTCACCGCCTACGGGGTGGCGTCGGGCACCAGCGGTACGCTGCCGGGCGGTGCGACGCTGAGCCTGAGCGGCGACCCGCGTCGAAGCGCGGTCGGCATCGCGCTGCCGGATCGCCCGCCGGCGCTCGTCGCCACGCTGGACGGCGGCGGGCAGGATCCGGGCGGGGCGGCGGTCGGCGCGTCGCGCGAGCCGCCCGCGCTCGAATGGACACCGGACCCGTCCGGTACCGGGGTGCACGTGCTGCTCGATCTGACGATCGATGGTGCGGGCTGGCGGTGCGAGCTGGAGGACGACGGTCGTGCGACGCTCGACGAACGGCTGCTGACGCCTGCCGGGGCGGACGCCGGAGCGGGCGACGGCGTGCCGCCCGACGTCCGGATGGCGAGCATCGCACGCGTCCGTCAGGCGATCGTGCCGTTCGGGGACGACGGCGGTGATGCACTGCTGATACGCCACCGCGGCACCGGCACGCTGTCCCCCTGACGGACCGCGTGCCGGTGCGGTGTCAGGGAAGGCGCGAGGGAAGGCGCGAGGGAAGGCGCGAGGGAAGGCGCGAGGGAGGACGCCATGGGGTCCGCGATCACTCGGCGGCCAGCAGCCCCTCGAACTTCCGGTCGGCCTGCCGGATGAAGTCCGGAATGTCCGCCTCCCACAGGCCCTGCACGCCGTCGTCGTAGTTCAGGTACAGCTTGCCGTCGAGGATGGTGAAGTTCTCGGGTTCGATCTTGACCAGTCCGTCCTTGGCGACGCCGTAGGCGCAATAGCCACCGTATTGCGGAGCGTACTTCTCCGGATCACCGTCGAACAGGGCCTTGTTGTCGGCACTGGCGAACCGCCAGGTGGCCCCCGTGTAGTCGCTGGTGATGTTCTCGTCACCCTCCACCGGCCGGTTCTCGGTCCAGTAGGCGACGGTGTCGTAGCCACGGATGGCGACGCCGGACGCCTTGAAGCCGAACAGGCCCTTCTCGAGCGTGTTGACCGGTTCGGCGGCGTGGGCGATGCCGGCGCCGAGAAGGGCGAGGACCGACAGGGCCGGCAGCAGACGGCGAAGGAAGGAGAACATGGCGAGGCGAGTCCGGGGTTGCGTGAGAACCCGTTACGACGCCCTGCGGCCGCGGACGTTCCCGGCAAGTGCTTGCGGATTCGACAACCCCGGTACCGGTACGTCCGGGTATCGACCCCCGTCGTGCCGTCTCGCGCTCCCTTCAGGGGATCGCGTCGAGATCCGCGCCTTCCTTTTCCACCGGCATCAGGTCCTCGCGGGTCAGGCCCAGGATCAGCACCAGCAGGCTGGCCACGAAGATCGACGAGTAGGTGCCGATGAACACCCCGACCAGCAGCGCGAGCGCGAACCCGTGGATGATCTGCCCGCCCAGGAAGAACAGCGACAGCAGCACCAGGATGGTGGTGCCGGAGGTGATCACCGTGCGGGTCAGGGTCTGGTTGATGGAGGTGTTCATGATCTCGGCCGGCGTGCCGCGCCGCATCGTCACGAAGTTCTCGCGAATGCGGTCGAACACCACGATGGTGTCGTTGAGCGAGTAGCCGATGACCGCCAGCAGCGCGGCCAGCACGGTGAGGTCGAACTCGATCTGGAACAGCGCGAACAGGCCCACCGTGATCAGCACGTCGTGCACCAGCGCCGCCACCGAGCCGACCGAGAACTTCTTCTCGAACCGGAACCAGATGTAGATCACGATGCCGAACAGCGCGATCAGCACCGCCAGCCCGCCGGTCTCGCGCAGCTCCTCGCCCACCTGCGGGCCGACGAACTCCACGCGTCGCATCTCGATGGGCTCGGCACTGTCGACCTGCAGCGCGTCGAGCACCAGATCCGATACCTGGGCATCGGACACGCCCTCCTGCGGAGCGAGCCGGATGAGTATGTCGGTGCTGGTGCCGAAGGTCTGCACGGCCACGTCCTGCACGCCGGTGCCGGCCAGCGTCTCGCGCACCAGGTTCAGGTCGGGCGCCGTCTGGTAGCCGACCTCGATGGTGTAGCCACCGGTGAAGTCGATGCCGAAGTTCAGGCCGCGGATCAGGATCGCCAGGATCGCCACCGTGAGCAGCGTGCCGGACACGATCAGCGCGAAACGCCGTCCGCCCATGAAGTCGAACTTCGTGTCTTGGATCAGGGTTTTCATGGCGAGGACTCGTCTAGATCGGCAGCGTCTTGAGACGCTTGCCGCCGTACAGCGCGTTGACGATCACCCGCGAGCCGAAGATGGCGGTGAACATCGACGTCATGATGCCGATGCACAACGTGATGGCGAAGCCCTTGATCGGCCCGGTGCCCAGGCTGAACAGCACGATGGCGGCGATCAGCGTGGTCACGTTGGCGTCGGCGATGGTGGAGAACGCCTTGTCGTAGCCGGCCGAGATCGCCTTCTGCACCGGAGAGCCGTCCCTGAGTTCCTCGCGGATACGCTCGAAGATCAGCACGTTGGCATCGACCGCCATGCCCACGGTCAGCACGATGCCGGCAATGCCGGGCAGCGTCAGCGTGGCCTGCATGATCGACAGCACCGCCAGCATCAGCACCACGTTGATGACCAGCGCGGCCCCCGCGATCAGGCCGAACACCCGGTAGTAGACGGCCATGAAGATCAGCACCAGCACCAGCCCGACCGCTGCGGAGCGGAACCCCTGACGGATGTTGTCGCGGCCCAGGCTCGGACCGACGGTGCGCTCCTCGACGATCCTGATCGGTGCCTTGAGCGCGCCGGAGCGCAGCAGCAGCGCCAGGTCGGTGGCCTCCTGCGAACCCAGCCCGGTGGTCTGGAAGCGGTGGCTGAGCACATCGTTGATGGTGGCGGCCGAGACCACGTCCTCCACCTTGACGGTCTCCTCGACCGGCTCGCCATCGACCATCTTCGTGTCGATGCGGTCCTCGATGTAGACCACCGCCATCAGGTTGCCGACGTTGTCCTGGGTGACCTCGCGCATGCGGCGCGCACCGGTGTTGTCCAGGTTGACGAACACCGCGGGCGAGCCGCTCTGCTGGTCCAGGCCCGCCGAGGCGCCCTTGATCTGGTCGCCGGTGACGATGATGTCGCGATCGAGCAGGATCGGGGTGCCGTCGCGTTCGCGGTAGAGCCGCGCACCCGACGGGACATCGCCACGCTCGGCGGCGGCCCATGCCGCCCGGTCACCGACCACCAGCCGGTATTCCAGCGTGGCGGTCGCACCGAGGATCTCCTTGGCACGGGCGGTGTCCTGCACGCCGGGCAGCTGCACCACGATGCGGTCCAGGCCCTGCTGCTGGATCACCGGCTCCGACACGCCCAGCTCGTTGACCCGGTTGCGCAGCGTGGTGATGTTCTGCTGCAGCGCGCTGCGCCGCTCCTCGGCCGCGGCCTGCTCGGACAGGTCGGCCTCGATCCAGGCGAACTCGCCGTCCTCGCGGGTGGTGAACGCAAGCGTCTGCCCGAAGCCGATGCCGCCGCTGTCGTTGTCGCGGAACACCTCCAGCATGCGGTCCCGGTCGGCGACCTCGCGAAAGCGGGCCGTCAGCACGCCGTCGTCATGCTGGATGTTGGTGCCGCGGATGCGGGCGCTGCGCACCTCGCGCTTCCAGTCGGCCACGTAGCGCTCCTCGGCCGAATCGATGGCGGCCACCATGTCCACCTGCATCAGGAAGTGCACGCCGCCGCGCAGGTCCAGCCCGAGGAACACCGGCTCGGCGATGGCGCGCAGCCAGGCCGGGCTGGCCGACACGAGGTTCAGGGCGGTGGTGTAGTCGTTGCGATCCAGCGTGGCGGCGATCAGGTCACGGGCACGCAACTGCTGGTCGGTGTCCTCGAACAGCACCAGCAGGCGCTGCGTGCCGGCATCGTCCTCGGTGCGCAGCTCCGCCTCGAACCCCTCGCGCTCGAGCAGCGTGCGCACGGTGTTGGCCGTGGTGGCATCGATCTCGGCGTCGCGACCGGATATCTGCACCGCCGGATCGCTGCCGAACAGGTTGGGCAGCGCGTACAGCGCCCCCGCCGCCAGGATCGCCACCAGCAGCAGGGACTTCCACAGGACGTTGCCGTTATTCATGGACAGCCGTTCATCGACGAGCGCGAGAAGAAGAAGGAACCGACGTTCAGAGCGCCTTGAGCGTACCGGACGGCAGCAGGGCCGCTATCGACTGCTTCTGCACGTTGACCTCGACGTTCTCGGCCACGCGCACCGTCAGGTAGGCGTCCCCCACCTTGGCGATGGTGCCGCCCAGGCCGCCGTTGGTGACGACTTCGTCGCCCTTGGAAAGCGCGGCGACCATCGCCTTGTGCTCCTTGAGCCGCTTCTGCTGCGGGCGGATCATCAGGAAGAAGAACACGACCAGCAACAGCAACGGCAGTGCCAGGCTGATCAGGCCGCCGCCGGCGGGTGCACCGGCCTGGGCATGGGCACTGGAAATGAGGAAATCCATGGACTGACTCCGTTTGGGGTGACGTGATGCAACCCGCGATTGTACAGGCGCGCCCGCGGCGGTGCTGGCCGCGGGATCCGGTTCCCGGCCCGGTTCAGCCCGGCGGTTCGTCGCCCCGCTGCCGGTGCCGCGTGAACTCGGCGACGAAGCGCTCGAAGGTGCCGGTCTCGATCGCGCCGCGGATGCCGAGCATCAGCTGCTGGTAGTAGTGCAGGTTGTGCAGGGTGTTCAGGCGCGGGCCGAGGATCTCGTTGCACTTCATCAGGTGGTAGAGGTAGGCGCGGCTGTAGTGACGGCAGGTGTAGCAGCCGCAGTCCGCATCGATCGGGCGCGTGTCGGTGCGAAAGCGCGCGTTCTTCAGCCGCAGGTCGCCGTACGGGGTGTACAGGTAGCCATTGCGGGCGTTGCGGGTCGGCAGCACGCAATCGAACATGTCGATGCCGCGCGCCACCGCGGCGACGATGTCCTCCGGCTTGCCCACCCCCATCAGGTAGCGCGGCCGCTCGGCCGGCAGGTGCGGCAGCGTCTCGTCCAGCACCCGGTTGCGGGTGTCCATGTCCTCGCCCACCGCCAGCCCGCCGACCGCATAGCCGGGAAAGCCGATCTCCACCAGCGCCTGCGCGCTCTCGGCGCGCAGGTCGGCGTGCATGCCGCCCTGCACGATGCCGAACAGCGCGTTCGGGTTGCCGAGCGCGTCGAACGCGTCGCGGCAGCGCCGTGCCCAGCGCATCGACAGCTGCATGGAAGCCGCGGCCTGCTCGTGGGTGGCCGGGTGGGCGGTGCACTCGTCGAACGCCATGACGATGTCCGAGCCCAGATCGGTCTGGATGCGCATCGACTCCTCCGGGCCCAGGAATATCTCGTCACCGTTGACCGGCGAGCGGAACGTCACGCCACGCTCGTCGATCGTCCGTAGCTTCGCCAGGCTCCACACCTGGAAGCCGCCCGAGTCGGTCAGGATCGGCCCGTCCCAGTGCATGAAGTCGTGCAGGTCGCCGTGCGCCTTGATGATGTCCGTGCCCGGGCGCAGCCACAGGTGGAAGGTGTTGCCGAGCAGGATCTCGGCACCGGTGCCGCGCACCTCCTCGGGGGTCAGCGACTTGACGGTGCCCAGCGTGCCGACCGGCATGAACACCGGCGTCTCGACCGTGCCGCGGGCGAAGTGCAGGCGGCCGCGACGGGCCGGCCCGTCGTCGCACAGCCGCTCGTGGTGGAAGGTTCGGGCAGGGGGAGTCATGGGGCGCTCGATCGGGGGCGTGCGTTCGGTCGGACCGTCCGGACCGACCGTTCAGTCGGCGGGCAAGATCAGCATCGCGTCACCGTAGCTGAAGAAGCGGTAGCGCATCGCCACCGCCTCGCGATACGCCGCCAGCACCGTCTCGCGCCCGGCCAGCGCCGACACCAGCATCAGCAGCGTGGAGCGTGGCAGGTGAAAGTTGGTGAGCAGCGCATCGACCACCCGGAACGGCGAGCCCGGGGTCAGGAACAGGCGCGTCTCGCCCTGCATCGGCGCGAGTTCGCCGTTCGCCGTGGCGGCCGCCGCACTCTCCAGCGCGCGCACCGAGGTGGTGCCCACGGCGACGATGCGCCCGCCGGCCGCCCGGGTCGCGGCGATCTCGGCGACCGTGGCGGCACCGACCGTGACCCGCTCGGCGTGCATGACGTGCCCGGCCGCATCCTCCACCCGGATCGGCTGGAAGGTGCCGGCGCCGACGTGCAGCGTGAGGTGGGAGCTGTCGATGCCGCGCGCCGCCAACGCCGTCAGCAGATCGGCATCGAAGTGCAGCCCGGCGGTGGGGGCGGCGACCGCACCGGGCGTGCGTGCGTACACCGTCTGGTAGCGCTCGCGGTCGTGAGCATCGGGGGCGCGCTCGATATAGGGCGGCAACGGTATCGATCCGTGCGCCTGCAGGAAGTCGGGCAGCGAGGCCTCGCTGGTCACCGTGTACAGCTCGCCGTCGCGTCCGGTCACCTCCAGCTCGATGCTCGCCGCACCGTCATCGCTCGCAAGCGTCAGGCGGGTGCCGGGCCTGGGGCTCTTGCTGGCCCGGATGCGGGCGCTGGCCTGCCCGTGCGCGCCGAAGCGCTCCAGCATGAACTCGATCCGCCCGCCGGAGGCCTTGGTGCCGTGGGCGCGCGCCGGCACCACCCGGGTGTCGTTGAACACCAGCCGGTCACCCGGTTGCAGCAGGCTCGGCAGGTCCCGCACACCGCAGTGCTCGCGCATGCGCCCCTTCATGACCAGCAGGCGGCTATCGGAGCGCTGCTCCGGCGGCGTCTGGGCGATCAGGTCGTCGGGGAGCTGGTAGTCGAAGTCGGCTACACTGCACGGGCCTGGCGGGGTGGTGGAATGGGTAGACACGTCGGATTCAAAATCCGATTCCGGAAACGGAGTGGGGGTTCAAGTCCCCCCCTCGCTACCAGGAATCCTTTGGCGATGGGCTGGCGATGGACCGGGCGCACGGTGCCCCGGCGTGAACGAGCCCCCTAGCGTAGCCGACAACGTCCGCCGCGCAGCGTTTCAGGCCTCGGCGGACCCGCTCGTCTGCAGCACCTCGCTCAACGCCCGCTCGTCGATCGGCTTCACGAAGTAGCCGCGGATGCGGTACCCCTTCGCGGTCTCCTGATCGTGCACGTTCTTCGATGTGGACAGGATGAAGATCGGCACCTCGGCGAAGGTCGGATCGCCGGCGAGTTCGTCGAGGAACTCGAAGCCGTTCATGCGCGGCATGTTCAGATCCAGCAGGATCACGTAGGGCGGTGCCAGCCTGGTGGGGCCGGTGGGCGTGCGCAGCAGCTCCAGCGCCTCCTCGCCGTTGGTGACGTGCACGATCGGCAGATCGATGCGTTGCCGGCGCAGCAGGCGCTGCAGCACCATCACGTCGATGTCGTTGTCCTCGACCAGCAGCAGCGTCAGGTTCGGGTCCACCACGCTCTTCTCCATGTCGGGTTCAGGTCCGGTCGATGTCGGGTTCGGGTCAGGCGGCATGCCGGGTGGCCGTCCGCACGTTGTCGACCGGCCAGTCGAACCGGAACGTCGCGCCCTGCCCCGCCACGGACTCCACGCTCACGCTGCCGCCGAGCAGCTCGACCGACTTCCTGACGATCGACAGTCCGATGCCGCTGCTGTGCACGTCGGCGGAGCTCTGCAGCTTCTCGAACATGTCGAAGATCCGGTCGTGATAGCGCGGTTCGATGCCCGGGCCGTTGTCGGCGACCGTGAAGCGGTGGAACGCGCCGTGTCGCGCCACCGAGACGTGCACGCGGGCACGGTCGCGCTCGGGGTGGTACTTGAACGCGTTGCCGATCAGGTTGTCCAGCACCTGACCCAGGCGCACCGCATGCGTCTCGAACACCGGCATGTCGCCATCGATCACCAGCTGGTCGGGGCGCACGCCCAGCGTCGCCCCGATCTGCTCGACGAGTTCGCGCACGTCCACGCTCGACAACGATTCGTCGTGCACGCCGACGCTGGAATAGTCGAGGATGCCGGTGATCAGGGTCTGGCCGCGCGCCGCCTGATCGCACAGCCGATCCAGGTTGGTGCCGACCTCCGGCCCGGCATCGTTGGAGGCCAGGTACTCGCTCAGGTCCTCCCGGATGAATCCCGCCAGGTCCTGGATGCCGCGGATCGGGGTCTGCAGGTCGTGCGAGACGATGTGGGCGTAGTTCCTGAGTTCCTCGTTGGTGTCGGCCAGCGCCTGCGCGTGTCGCGACAGATCGTCGGTCATGCTCTCGGCCAGCGCGATCATGCGCCGGTTGGAGCGGCTCATGAGCCAGAACAGGACGACCAGCAGCCCCTCGATCAGCAGGCCGCCGATCAGCACCACGCGAGGCAGGCGGGAGGACGACTCCCCCGCCGCCGACCCGCTGCCACCGAACTCGAACGTCCACACGCGTCCGTACATCTCGACCTGCCGCACGGCGGTGTACCGCAGATGCCCGTCCTCGTCCGGCTGCGCGCCCGCCTCGGTGTACAGGACATCCTCCCCGTCGCGGATCGACAGCTGCACGTCACGCCTGCGCCGATCGAGCGTGCCGGCCACCAGGCTCTCGACGACCAGCGGTGCGTAGACCAGGCCCCGGAACCGCTGTTCGCGGTAGCGCGGTGCCACGCCCTGCGCACCGGCTCCGGCGCGCCCATCGGCGTAGTACGGCGCGTAGAACAGGAAGCCCGGTGTCCGGCCGGCATCCTGCACCAGCACGATCGGTCCGCTGATCTGGGTGGTTCCGAGCCGCCTGGCGCGCAGGGCCGCGGTGCGGCGGTGGTGCTCGAACGCGACGTCCAGACCGAGCGCGGCAGCGTTCGGCGCCTCGGGCTCGATGTAGACGATCGGCAGCCGGAAGTCGAACTCGTGTGGCGGGTGGATCGCGTAGCCGGGGTTCTCGACCGCCGCCCGTTCGGTGAACGCGTCCACCTCGTCGGACGCCACGTGGAAGATGACGCCGATGCCGCTGATGCCCGGGTAGCGCTCGTTGAGCTGCAGGTTGTCGGCGTAGCGCCGCCACCGGTCCCGACTCACCACGCCCTGGTTGGCCTGGATCGAGGCCACGCCCGACAGCAGTGCATCCTCGTAGTGCTGCATGCGCTCCTCCACCAGCTCGATCACGCGCCCGACCTCGCGCTCGAAACGCTGCCCGGCGCGCTGCTCGACCAGGGTGCTGGAGGTGTACCAGGCGAGCACGGTGACGAGCACCGACGCCGCCACGATCGCCACGTGCAGCCGGCTCAGCCGTGCGCCGCGCTGCAGCGCGGCCTGCTGGCGCTTGAGTTCGTCGAGATCGAGAACGGCGTCCCGGGCCATCGGGCCGTTCGCAGGGCGGGCGCTCATGACGCCCGCGCCGTGCGTCCCAGCCAGTCCGCCAGCCCCTGCACCGCGGCCCGATCGATCGGCTTGCTGAAATAGTGCTGCACGCAGGCGAACGCCTCGGTGAGCTGGCGGTCCTCCTCGCGGTTGGACGAGGTGAGCATCATCACCACCGGGCACTCGTGATCGCTGTCGGCGTAGTAGGTGTTCAGGAACTCGTGCCCGCCCATGCGCGGCATGTTCACGTCGAGCAGGATCAGGTCCGGCTGCGGGCCGTCGCCGGCCTCCAGCAGCTCGATGGCCTCGATGCCGTCCCGCGCCTCCAGGACGGTGGCCTCGGGCCAGCAACGCGCGAACACGCGACGGGCGACGTAGCGATCGAGTTCGGTGTCCTCGACCAGCAGTATGCAGGCAGGATTCATGCGCCGAGAGTCCTCCGTTGCGGCAATCTCAGCTCGAAGCGCGAGCCGGTCGGCAGGGGGTGGTAGGTCAGCTGTCCACCCATCAGGCGGGTGCTGACCGTGGCCCGGTACAGCCCGAGCCCGACGCCGTCGGCCCGGTCGGGATGGAACCGCTGGAACATCTGGAACACGCGTGCCCGGCACGGCTCCGGTATGCCCGTGCCGTCGTCGTCGATTCGCAGGTGGAACACCGAATGGCGGATCCAGCCGTGGACGGTGATGCGGGTGGCGCACCCGCGACCGAACACGAGGGCGTTGCGGACCAGGATCCGCGCGATGTCGTGCAGCAGGTCCGGATCGGCCAGGATCGGCCGATCGACCTCCAGCCGGCAGTCGATCGCCGGACCGCAGGCCGACTCCTCGTGCAGGCTGTCCAGCACGTCCCGCATCAGCGCGTCGAACTCGACCGGCCGCACGCTCGCCACCGCGCCGTGCAGGCGCGTGACGATCATCAGCCGGGCCAGCGTGAGATCCAGGTGCTGCAGCGCGCCGCGCAGGCGACCGGTGGCCTCGCGAGCCTCGTCCATGTCGTGCTCCTCCAGCGCGTCGGCGAGAATGCCTGCCACGCCTAGCGAGGAGGCGATCGGTGCACGCAGGTCGTGCGACATGCGCCGACCGAGCTCGATCTGCTCGTCGCGCGACTGCCGCAGCGCCTCGATGGTGGCGACGATGCGGTTCACCATCGGCCGGAACACCAGCAGCGCCTGCAGCACCAGCACCAGCAGCCCGGCGCAGACCCATGCCCAGCCGAAGCGGTACAGCCGGTCGAGCTGGCTGCGCTGCTGCTCCACGTAGTGCACCACCACGGAGTGCAGGCGCTCGAGCAGGTCGCCTCGTGCCGCCTCGAGCAGGGTGAGCGCGGTGTTGCGACCGATCAGCCGCTCGGTGGCCGAGGCCTCCTCGTTCAGGGAATCGGCCACGCTGCGCGCGTTGATCAGCAGGCTGTCCACCAGCAGCGCGAGCTGGTCATCGGCGAACAGCGCGCCGAGCCAGGCATCGCCGGCGTCGGCGCGGCGCGTCCAGTCGGCCACGAGGGCCTCGTGATTGCCGGCCATCCGCTCGATGGCGGCGCGCAGCGGCTGCACCGTCGCCACGCGCAGCACCGGATCGTCCTGCCGCACCGCCTCCGAGGCCAGCAGCGCGATGCGCTGCGAGAGCATGCGCTGCTCGCCGCTGGTGTTGACGATCTGCA
>Ga0209831_1001199_pt1 | contig 24379 bp, 19 predicted proteins | sample Maine_Asex4_meta_FD_187451 | JGI IMG/M metagenome (GOLD analysis project Ga0209831, IMG submission 187451) | Marine algal microbial communities from Maine, USA - Maine_Asex4_metaG (SPAdes) (version 2) | ecosystem: Host-associated > Algae > Red algae > Unclassified | place: Maine, USA | collected... | reverse complement strand
GGGAACAGATGCGTGCGCTGATGCGGCAGTTCTACCTGGATGACTGGCAAGCGATGCTGGGGCTGATTATCGATCCGGACGCGGTGCGCCTGACGGCGCAGCCGCGTGACGGATAGGCGCCGGCCCATCTCATCGCCCTCGGCCCACCTCACGCAGGAAACCCTTCGAAGCACCTGACGATCTGTCCTCACAACCGGCCGCTCGATAGCCGGAAGCCGAGCTGCGCACGCAGGAACGGTTAAATACAAGTCAGTCACTTGATCTCGTTCGCCGGGAATAGCTGACCTGCAATCGCCCTGCTGAGCACAGCCGTCAACGTAGGTGCCATCGAGTACAGCGCGCCGGGGGAGCCCGCCAAGATTCGGGTTTTCGACTTTCAAACGAATGAGTTGGTTTGCTTCAGTTTCGAAAATTTCTGCGACTTACCGGCGGGTAAGTATCAGGTCAAGATATTCAACGGAAGAAACAACCAAGCGGACCAGATCTTGAGTATCGTGCTGGAAGATGGCAGTGGTGGTGGTGACGTTCTTACTTTGGCAGATCTGAACTGCATGGACGGTGAGGTCGCTGTTTCGAATGGGACAGGGTGGAGCTGCGGCTCTCCGGAGGTGTCTGTCGTGGACCCTGTGATATCAGACTTGTTGGCTCGAATAGCTGCACTCGAGAAAAAGGTCGTATACGGAATCGGAGACACGGGGCCGGGTGGTGGGATCGTCTTTAAAACCAGTCACGGCGGCACCAGTGGATTGGAGGTAGCGCCGGTGGACCAGACGAGTGCCGTCGCGTGCAATCTTGATACCGATATCCCAGGCGTCATGAATCTGGCTTTTTCAGATCGGGCGCAGGATCCCAACTCAGGCGCGTACAACACTCGGCAGATCCGGGCTGTGTGCGGCGATGACTCGGCAGCGGGTGTAGCGGCGACCTACGTATGGCCGGAGGGTCGGATGGACGGGTATCTGCCGTCGACTACAGAATTCGTCTTGCTGGAAAGCCAGCGCGAATTTCTGGACGGCTTCCTCAATGGCACCTATTGGAGCTCTTCTCAAAGTGAATTTGAGGAAATGTGGGTTGCGTTCCTACGCGGCAACGACAGTTTCAACATCGATGAGTCTGTAGATCAGGCCAGAACGCGTCAGGTGCGTACTATCCGATCTTTTTGAATCGTTACCCTCCGATTGAATTGTTGCCCTCCGATAGTCCGACCTCCGGCCGGCTGCCGGCATTGATCGCTGTCCACGGCGCTGATGGATCTTGCCGCGGTTCGGTGACCGACCACCCGGCGCTGTCGCGCCGCCGGCCCGGCATCACCGCGCCCCGCCGATCTCGCGCTGCACATCGGCCAGCGCGGCCGCCACGGCATCGAACATCGCATCGATGCCCGCCTCGTCGATGATCAGCGGCGGGCAGAACGCGATCGCGTCCCCGGGCACCGCGCGCACGATCAGGCCGTGTTCCAGCGCGGCGGTGTAGACCCGCTGGGCGATCTTCACATCGGCCGGAAAGGACGTCCTCGATTCCTTGTCCGCCACCAGCTCGACCGCACCGATCAGCCCGACCGAGCGGGCATCGCCCACCAGCGGGTGGTTCTGCAGCGCCTGCAGCCGTTCGGTGAAGCGCGGGGAGATGCGCTGCACGTGACCGAGCACGTCATCCGACTCGTAGATGCGCAGGGTCTCCAGCGCCACCGCGCAGGCCACCGGGTGGCCACCGTAGGTGAAGCCGGTGCCGAAGGTGCCCAGCCGGGCGCTCTGCTCCACGAACGCCTCGTACAGCTCGCCGGTGACCAGCACCGCGCCGATCGGCTGGTAGGCGGAGGACAGCTGCTTGGCCGAGGTGACGATGTCGGGGCGGATGCCGTAGGTCTGGCTGCCCCACATGGAGCCGGTGCGGCAGAAGCCGCAGATGACCTCGTCGGCGATGAACAGCACCTCGTGCCGCTTCAGCACCGCCTGCACCTTCTCGAAGTAGCCGGCGGGCGGGATGAGCACGCCGCCCGCGCCCATGACCGGCTCGGCGATGAAGCCCGCGACGTTCTCCGCGCCCGCATCCAGTATCGCCGCCTCGATCTCGTCGGCCAGCCGGGTGGCGAAGTCCTCGTCGGACTCGTTGGCGTGCGTCTCGCGGTAGGCGTGCGGCGGCGTGACGTGGGTGACGGGAATGGTCGGCAGCCCGAACCCGTCCTGCGCGTAGGCCAGCCCGGTCAGGCTGCCCGCGGCGACCGTTACGCCGTGATAGGCGCGGCGCCGGGCGATGAAACGCCGCTTGGTCGGTCGCCCCTTCGCGGCCCAGTAGTACCAGGCGAACTTGATGGCGGTGTCCACCGCCTCGGAGCCCGAGTTGACGAAGAAGGCGCGCTCGATACCCGCAGGCGCCATCCGCACCAGCTTCTCCGCCAGCTCGATCGCCGGCACGTTTGCCCGGTGCGAGAACTGGTGGGTGTAGGGCATGTCGGTGAGCTGTCGGGTGGCGGCGTCCACCAGGCGCTGCTCGCTGAAGCCAAGGGATGTGCACCAAAGACCCGACACGCCCTCGATGTAGCGTCGTCCGGCGTCGTCGAACACGTGCACGCCCTCGCCGCGTTCGATGATGAAGGGGCCGGATTCGGCGTGCTCCTTCAGCTGCGTGAACGGGTGCAGCGAGTAGCGCTGGTCACGCTCGGCCAGGGTGGCGAGTTGGGAACCGGTCATGCGGACGCTCTCGGGGTGATCTGTCGAAGGGATGGCGGGCTACCGGACGCGGGAGCGATCCCGGATTCCCTCGATATACACGTACTGCATCGTGATGAGGATCATCAATGGCATGCAGCGACCCTGCGAACAGCATTTCGGCTACTCGATTCCGCTGGACATGCACATGGAGAAGCGCATGTCGAACCGGGGGACAGCGCATGCGACATGCAAGGCGGACCGGCGCAGCGATGATCAGCCTGCAAGATCCTTGCTGATAGTCATCTTTCAATACCTCTAGTATACATATTTACTGGTACCTAGTATGCTATTTTACCGACCTTTCCCGTCCGGCATCACCAGGCGGGACAGACGACGAGCCGTGCTCCGATGAACACCTCTCCCGACGACCCGCCGTTTCTCGCGCGCTCCATCACCGCCACGCTGCACGAATCCCTGGCCGATACACCGGTGGTGTGCCTGCTGGGACCCCGGCAGTGCGGCAAGAGCACGCTCGCTCGACAGCTCGATCCGGACCGGGCGATCGTGTCGCTCGATGACGACCGTCTGCTGGCCACGGCACGCCTCGACCCGCAGGGATTCATCGCCGGGCTGCCGGACCGGATAACCATCGACGAGGTGCAGCACGCGCCGTCGTTGCTACCGGCCATCAAGCTCGCGGTCGACAACGCGCGACGACCCGGACGGTTCCTGCTCACCGGTTCGGCGAACCTGTTGCTGCTTCCCGCCGTCAGCGAATCGCTGGCCGGGCGCATGGAGATCGTCCGGCTGCACCCCCTGAGCGAGTCGGAGAAGGAGTCCACCGCCGGTGCCTTCGTGGCGAACCTGCTGGCGGGCACGCTCGACACGACCATCCGCCCGGACGGCCCGGTCCCGTCGGTTCCGCTGGAGAAGCGCATCGTTGCCGGAGGCTTTCCCGAACCGCTCGCCCGCCCGCCGCGCCGGGCCCGGCAGTGGTTTCGGGAGTACGTCAGGAGCATCATCGAACGCGACGTGCGCGATGTCGCCGAGGTGCGCGACATCGCCGGCTTGTCGTCCCTGCTGGAGATGGTGGCGCTGCGGACCGCCGGATTGCTGAACATCACCTCCATGGCGAACGAGCTGCGCCTCAATCGCCTGACGACCGAACGCTACCTGAGCGTGCTCGAACGCCTGTTCCTGGTGCGCCGATTGCCCGCCTGGCACCGCAACCGTGCAAGCGGTCTGGCGAAGGCGCCCAAGCTGCATCTGGTCGATTCCGGACTGGCGGCGATGCTGTCGGATCTGACGTCCGAGGACTGGCTCCTGGATCGCACGAGGATGGGGCACCTGTTCGAGAGCTTCGTCGTGCAGCAGCTCGTGGCGCAAGCCGGGTGGACCGATCCGGACGTGCGGTTTCACCACTATCGGGACAAGGACAAGGTCGAGGTCGATGTCGTGATCACACGCGGCCGTGCCGTCTGGGGAATCGAGGTCAAGTCGTCGTCGACGGTGTCACCGTCGGACGGCCGGGGCCTGCTGCGGCTGGCCGAGCGTTGCGGGTCGGATTTTCAACGCGGAATCCTGCTGCACACCGGGCCGAGCCCCTTGCCGATGAAGGATCCGCGGTTGACGGCGATGCCGGTCGGCGAGTTGTGGACCACCTGATCGGCCCGGGCCCCGACGCACCCTGGAGTCCGGAGAACCGCAGGCATGCCCGGGGGCGTGGGCGGAATGCGGCGCAGGCTGACGTCTTCGAGGAACGTCGATCAGTCGCTACCGTCCGGCATCCAGTTCTCCAACGAGATCCGGTGCCCCAGCCGGGCAAACGCCTTGTCTCGACTGACGAGCGTCGCATGCTCGGCCTTCGCGTGTGCGGCGATCATCCCCCGTTCGTGTCGAGCATGTACCGGCGCACCGTCATTCTCCGGCGAATGGATCGCGATCGTGCCTGCCCTGCGCCCGATCCTCCTCGCTCGTGAAATCCTCGGGAACAACGGTCGTTTCGTAGAGATCGAAAAGCCTGCTCCAGTCAGGCGGCTGGCGAGACAGGATGACATCTCCATTTGACGGATCCAGACCTCCTCCCCCTCGAACCGGTAGGCCTTTGGCAAGCGTACCGCCTGAGTGCGCCCGATCGTGAACAGCTTCGCCTTGTCACTCATGTCGCGATACCAATCTTTGGTATTCGGCAGTTTGCCGCGCTCCAGACACGCATGCCATCGGTGTGTCGCTACCCGTGACCAGCGGGTCGGCTCAAGCGTTCCCGGTCGACCGCTGCACGCACCGCCGCGATCACCTCCAGCAACAAGCGCATTCGCGCCTCGATCGAACCGCCGTACCCGTCATCGCGCCGGTTGGACAACGCCGAGCGAGTCCGCCGCCACCTCTTCCAATCCCGCCAGCGACGGTGTCTCGCTCAGCAGATACCGGCTGTACGGCGCCTCGGCCGCGCTGAAGAACCGCTCGTTGGGCGCGAACTCCACCAGCTCCCCGCCCTTGAGCACCGCGACGGTGTCGGCGATCTGCCGTACCACCGCCAGGTCGTGGCTGATGAATAGCATCGTCAGCCCGAAGCTGTCCTGCAGATCGCGCAGCAGGTTCAGGATCTGCGCCTGCACCGACACGTCGAGCGCCGAGGTCGGCTCGTCGGCGATCAGCAGCTCGGGCCGCGCCAGCAGTGCCCGCGCCACCGCCACGCGTTGCCGCTGGCCGCCGGAGAACTGGTGCGGATACTTCCTGAGCGCGCTCTGCGGCATCTCCACCAGCTGAAGCATCGAGGCGACCAGTCGGCGCACCTCGCCCTTGTCGGTGGCGTGACCGTAGTGACGCACCGGTTCGGCCAGGATGCGCTCGACGGTGAAGCGGCTGTCGAGCGATGCGAAGGGATCCTGGAAGATCAGCTGGATGCGCCGGCGCGAGGCGTGATCGCGTCGACGGGTGCCGCCCGGCGGCAGCGCGGCACCGTCGAAGCGCATCGTGCCCGCGGACGGATCGACCAGTCCGGTGATCGCCTTGGCAAGCGTCGACTTGCCGCTGCCGCTCTCGCCGACGACTCCGAGCGTGGTGCCGGCCGCCAGCGACACCGTGACGTCCTGCAAGGCATGCACGCCTTCGCGCCGGCCGATACCGAACCAGCCACCGCCGCTGGCGCCGAACGTTACCGACAGCCCGTCGATCTCCAGCAGTGGACCCTCGTGCGCGGTGCTCGCCCCGTCACGGGCACGCAGCAACCAGCTCGATGCGTATTCCGCCGACGCGCCCTGCACGCGAAATCCGTCGGCCACGCTCGCCTGTCGCACGTCCGGCCCCGCCAGGTCCGCCGAGACATCGTCCAGGATGCCGCGAAAGCGCGGCAGCCGCGTCTCCATGCGTGGCACCGCCGCCATCAGCGCACGCGTGTAGTCCGCCGCCGGCGAACCCAGCACGCGCCGGGTGGGGCCGCTCTCCACCACCCGTCCATGGCGCAGCACCGTCACCCGATCGCTGGTCTCGACGATGACGCCGATGTCGTGGGTGATCAGGATCACCCCGATCTGCCGCTCGGCCACCAGCCGCTTCAGCAGATCGAGGATCTGCTGCTGCACGGCCACGTCCAGGGCGGTGGTGGGTTCGTCGGCGATGATCAGCTCCGGGTCGGTGCACAACGCCAGGGCGATCACCACGCGCTGGCGCATGCCGCCGGAGAACTGGTGCGGGTAGTCGTCGATGCGCGTGTCGGCATCGTGAATGCCGGTCTCGTCCAGCAACGCGATCGCCTGGCTGCGCGCCTCGGTCTCGTCGATGTCGGCGTGCTGCCGGATGGTCTCGACCAGCTGGTCACCGATGCGGATCAGCGGGTTCAGGCTGGTCTGCGGGTCCTGGAAGATCATCGCCAGGCGGCTGCCGCGCAGGCGGTGCCAGGCCGTATCGTCCAGGTGCTGCAACGGCTCGCCCGCCAGCGTCACGCTGCCCGCCGCGATCCGCCCGCTGGCCGGCAGCAGCCCCATGATGGCTGCGCCGATGGTCGACTTGCCCGCCCCGCTCTCGCCCACCAGCCCGTGGATGGAGCCGGCCGCCACGCTCAGGTCGATGCCCTCGACGGCGGTGAACTCGCCGAAGCGCGTGGCGAAGCTCACCGTCAGGCCCTGCACCTCGAGCAGCGTGTCGACCATCAACGCAACCTCGGGTCGAACACGTCTCGCAGGAAATCGCCCAGCACGTTGACCGACACGATCAGCGTGACCAGCGCCAGTGCGGGGAACAGCACGATCCACCATTCGCCCGAGAACAGGTAGCCGGTACCGATCTCGATCAGCGTGCCCAGCGAGGGCTGGTTGGGCGGCACCCCGACGCCCAGAAACGACAGCGTGGCCTCGAGCAGGATCGCCACCGCCAGATCGATGGTGAGGATGACCAGCAGCGGTCCGAGGATGTTGGGCAGCACGTGGCGCGCCAGGATCTTCAGCGGGTGCATGCCCATGATGATCGCCGCCTGCACGTACTCCTTCCTCTTCTCCACCAGCGTGGAGGCGCGGGCGGTGCGCGCGAAGTCCACCCACAGCGACAGGCCGATCGCCACCGTCAGCACCACCAGCATCAGCCGATCGTGCGAGCCGTCGGGCAGGAGGCCGCGTGCGATGCCGTCCACCAGCAAGGCGGTCAGGATGGCCGGCAGCGCCAGCTGCACATCGGCGATGCGCATCACCAGCGCATCCACCCAGCCACCGAACCAGCCCGCGATCAGCCCCAGCGTCACGCCCAGCAGGGCGGCGAAGCTCACCGACAGCACCCCGACCAGCAACGACAGCCTGAGCCCGTACAGGATCGCGGAATACAGGTCCCGCCCCTGATCGTCGGTACCGATCGGAAAGCGCACATCGCCATCGTCCGTCCAGGCCGGTGGCAGCAGGGAATCCAGCAGGTCGATGCCACCGATGTCGTAGGGATCGAACGGGGCGAGCACCGGTGCCAGCAACGCGGCCATCACGGCCAGCGTGGCGACCAGGGCCGACGCGATCGCCACCGGGCTGTGCAGGAACAGGTGGACCAGCTCGTTGTCGACCCGGAAGCGTTGCCAGCGGCTCCACGTGTCGCTCAACATGGCGCCACGCTCACGAACCCTTCCCCGACAACCGAACGCGCGGGTCGATCAGCGCGTAGGACAGATCTACAGCCAGATTGATGGTGACGAACATCAGCGCGATCAGCACCAGGTAGGTCGACATCACCGGGATGTCCACGTAGCGGATGCTGTCCAGGAACAGCAGGCCCAGGCCAGGCCACTGGAACACCGCCTCGGTCACGATCGAGAAGGCGATGACGCCGCCGAACTGCAGACCCACGATGGTGATGACCGGCACCAGCGTGTTCCGGAGCGCATGGTTCAGGTACAGCGAGGAATAGTCGATGCCCCGGGCGCGTGCGAAGCGGATGAAATCGCTCTTCAGCACGCCCTGCATCTCGGCGCGCACCAGCCGCATGGTCAAGGTGAGCTGGTACACGCCCAGGGTGAGTGCCGGCATCAGGATCGAGCGCCAGCCGTCCAGGGTCAGGAAGTTGGTGTTCCAGCCCCCCAGTGCCACCGTGTCGCCGCGCCCGAAGGTCGGCAGCCAGCCCAGCTGCACGCCGAACATGTAAATCAGGCCGATGCCGATCACGAAGGTCGGTACCGAGATGCCGACCAGCGTCAGTATCAGGATCGCGTTGGCCAGCACGCCGTGCTTCCTGATGGCGGTGTAGATGCCGGCCGGCACGCCGATGATCAGCGAGATCAGCAGGGAGACGAACCCCAGCTCGATGGTGGCCGGCGCGCGCGACAGGATCATCTCGGTGATCGCCTGCCGGGTGCGGTAGGAGTAGCCGAAATCCGCCGTCACCAGACGCTGCAGGAACCGCCCGTACTGCACCAGCACCGGGTCGTCCAGCCCCATCGAGGCGCGCAACCGGGCCTGATCGGCCAGCGATGTCTCCTGGCCGACCATCTGCGCCACCGGATCGCCCACGAAGCGGAACAGCGCGAACGCGATCAGGCTGACGATCAGCATGACGAACACCGCCTGCAGCAGGCGACGGGCGATGAAGGCGGTCACGGGGGCGAGGGGTTCGTCACCGGCGCGAGGGTATCAGCCCTGACCCGGCGTGGCATGCTGCTCCCCCTCCCCCAGCCCCGCAGGTGTCATCGCTTGAGCGAACCGGATCTGCACGACATCGTCGCGCGCATCGATGCCGAGATGCGCCCGCAGCTCGGGCGCGGGCGCGTTGCCGACTACATACCCGCGCTGGCCTCGGTACCGATCGAGCGGTTCGGCATCGCGGTGTCGCCCGTCGGCGGCACCTGTGCCGTGGCGGGGGATGCCGACGAGCCGTTCTCGATCCAGAGCCTGTCCAAGGTGCTGACGTTGACCCTGGCACTGGAGACGCGCAGCGACTCGCTGTGGACACGCGTCGGCAAGGAACCCTCGGGCGACCCGTTCAACTCGCTGACCCAGCTGGAGTTCGAGCGCGGCATCCCGAGAAACCCACTGATCAATGCAGGCGCCATCGTGGTGGCCGATTGCCTGGTCAGCGACCGCGACGATGCGTGCGACACGGTGCTGGCGTTCGCCCGCCGCCTGGCCGGCGACCGGGTCTCGTTCGATTTCGAGGTGGCCGAGTCCGAGCGTGCCGCGGGCTTTCGCAACGCAGCCCTGGCCAACCTGATGAAGGGGTTCGGCAACCTGGAGAACCGGGTCGAGACGACGTTGAACGCCTACTTCCACCAGTGTTCGCTGACGATGAGCTGCCGCGAGCTGGCCACCGGCTACGGCTTTCTCGCCGCCGACGGCATGGCCCGCGGCACCGAGGTGGTCACACCGGCACGGGCGCGCCGCATCAACGCGCTGATGCTGACCTGCGGCACCTACGACCGCGCCGGCGAGTTCGCCTACGAGGTCGGCCTGCCGGCCAAGAGCGGCGTGGGCGGCGGCATCGTGGCGGTGGTGCCGGATCGGGGCACCGTCGCGGTCTGGTCGCCCGGACTGGGCCCGAGCGGCAACTCGGCGCTGGGCATCGAGGCGCTCAAGCGCTTCGTGGCGCTGACGGGATGGAGCGTCTTCTAGCAGTCCCGCTGCCCGGCCGGCTCCAACCGCTCAGCGATACACGTAATCGTACGGCGCCGCCTGCGCGCAGAACCGTTCGATGTTCTGCCGGTACAGCGCGTAGGTCGCCTGCTGCACCGGCTGCGTGTAGAGAGCGCTCTGCTGCACCGTCCCGCAGTCGATGCGCTCGCCGATCAGCTCGGCCAGGGTGGTCACCGCGAAGGCGGCGTCCAGCGCATCGGTGGTGGTGGCCAGCAGGTCATCGACGTTGCGGGTCAGCGACACTTCGCGCCGCTCCCCGTCGGTGTCGGTGTACTCGATGCCCAGCGTGAACGCCCCGTCGCCGGGGAGGCTGTCCGCCCCCTGGAACAGCTCCAGGAAGAACTGGTCGCTGTCGTAGGAGAAGTTGGTCGGCCGCACGGCATCCGGGTCGGTCGAGATCTCCTCGCCGAACGAGCGCAGCTGGTTCAGCGCCTGCGGGTAGTCGAGCCTGAACCGCACGTTCGTCGCCGCCGGTGCCACGAACCGCGAGAACCCGTCGGTGAACAGCCGTTCCGCATCGTTGGGCGTGATCATGGCGCTGTAGCTGCCGCGGCCTGCCTCGCTGATGGTGTTCAGCACGCGGTCATCGAAGCCGCTACCCACACCGATCGCCGAGAAGCGGATCCCTTCCAGCTCCCCGCGCACGGTGGCGGCAGCGATGATGGCCGGATCGAGCTGGCCGCTGTTCACCTGCGCATCGGTCAGGATCAGCACCCGGTTGGCCTTGTCCGGATCGAAGCGCCGGTTGGCGACCTGGTAGGCCAGATCGACCCCCCGACCGATGTCGGTGCTGGTCTCGGTGGCCAGCGAGGCGATGAGGGATTCGAACTGCCCGGCGGTGCCGTCCAGCCCCTCGGCGATCACGTCGGCGGTGGAGGAGAAGGTCACCAGGTTCAGCTCGTCGCCCGCCTTCATCGACCCGCCGATGCGGGTCAGCCCGTACTTGACCACGTCGAGCAGACTGGACACGTCGCCGCGCGTCTCGGAGGCGTACGGCGTCTGCATGGATCCGGACACGTCCACCAGCACGGTCAGCACGACATTGCGTCGCTCGGCCAGCGGTTGTGCGGGCCCCTCCACGTTGACGCCAAGGGCGTACAAACGCCCCTCCGGCGGTGCCGCACTCGGCAGCTCGCCGGGCTCGGCACGGCGCAAGGTCATCGACACCTCGAAGTCGCCGACGGCGCGGGCATCGAAGCGCTCGAACGATTCGGCATTCAGGAACTCGTAGGGACGGCCCAGATCCGGTGCCGGCCGCCGTCCGCCGGCCAGCGCGAACAGCGCCAGATCGCGGCTCGCCGTGCTGGACGACTCGTCGTAGGAGAAGTAGAAGAACGTCGACCCGGCATCGATGGCCGGCGGCTCGGCATCGATCGGTGGCTGGCGTTCGCCGACAGGACTTGTGTCGGGCACCTGGCCACCCGACGCACCGCCTCCGGGCTCGAAGGCATCGTCGTTGTCGCCGGACTCGGTGCAACCGCTCAGGATCACGCCGCCGAACAGCAGTGCGATGACGGTACTGGACGCTCTCGACATGGCTCGCCTGCCCCGGTTGGACCGTGTGGATTCCACGGTGCAGCGTGGCAGAACATCGCTGCGCACGGCGGGTCGCGTTACCGGGACGTCATGTGCCGTGGTCGTCGGACACATCCGTCCATCCGTGTGCCTGCGCGGGCACCTCGATGCGCACCCGGTGCAGCACCAGCTCGGGCGGACAGAAGAAGCGGGCATCGAGAACCGAGGTGCCCGTCCCGGCACTGGTGTAACCGGCGAGCGCACCGCGTCGCCAGGCCCCGACCACCGTGTCCGGCGCAACCTCGCGCACCGCCGGCGCGATCCGCAGCACCCGCCCGCCGGGCGCGTTGATCTGACCGCCGTGGGTGTGCCCGCACAGGCACAGCTGCACCCGATCGTCCGGAACCACATCGGCGACGACCGGCGAGTGCGCGAGCAGCACGGTCGGAAGACCTGCGGGAATGCCCGCGAGGGCGGCGTGGATATCGTGCAGGCGGTAGCGGGACGGATCGTCCACACCGGCCACGGCGAGCTCGACACGATCGGCGTGCAGCGGAATGCGCACGTGCCGGTTGATCAGCGCGTGCACGCCCAGCCGTGCCAGCGGTTCGACGATCGCTGCCGGATCGTGGTTGCCGAGCACCGCGCAGACCGGGGCGTCGCTGGCGCGGATGATGTGCGCCAGGGCCGCCAGCGCCCCGTCGAACGGGCCGACGCTGCGATCGCGGTAGTCGCCGGTCAGCACGAGCACGTCGTGCGGCGTGTTGGCAATCGCGGCGTGCAGCGTCGCCTCGTAGCCGTGATCGCGAATTTCCGGGAAGTGCGGATCGCTCAGTTGCAGGATGCGCAAGGGTGCGTCCGACCCGCGAGCGGCACGCACGGTGTGCTCGACGTGCTCGATGCGCAGCCGGCGCGCGTTGCCGCGTCCGCGTGCGCCGAACCCGGACAGCGCGAGCAGACGTTGCGCGATGCCTCGTGCCGACAGCGCACCCTCATCGCGAGACGCACCGCGCCCCTTGCATCGCTCGATCGCCTCGCGCCGGTCGCGCCAGTCGGGGTCGATGAGGACGCCGACGGAAGGTCGTACGGGACCGGAGCGATCAAGGTCACTCATCGTTGCGCGGATGCAACCGACATGGCTCGCGACAGGAGCTCGTCCTGGATGTCGATCGTGGTCCTCATGCATCGGGATGCTGGAGCCGACGCACCATGATGTCAACGGAGCACCGTCGGATGCGGTACGGAACGGCATGAGCTGATTCCGATTCGGTCTTTGTCAACGGGCATCGGGAGTGGTCGAATGGATTCATGCCCCCATCGATATTCCTCATGGATATCTCGTCCCCGTTCGAATCCGCTCCGTCCGACGTTTCCGTTCCGCAGCCCGTCGCGTGCGACGAAGGACAGCCGGACATCGGACACCTCGTCGAACGCCTGAACCGGGAGCTGCAGGGGGCGTCCGCGTCCGCCATCGTCAAGCGGACCCTGGCACGTGCGCGACGCCCGGTGCTGACCACCCGCTTCGGCCCGAACTCGGCCGCCTTGATACGCATGGTGCACGAGGCAGGTCCGGACGTGCCGGTGGTGTGGATCGATACCGGCCACCACACGCGGGCGACGCATCGTTTCGTGCAAGCGCTGGTCAGGGAGTGGGACCTGGACCTGCACGTCTTCCACCCGCTGACGGGCGAGGACGCATCCGGCGATCCGGTGGAGCGGTTCGAACGCGAGCCGATCCGGCGCGCCCTGCGCACCCTCGAGGCGGATGTCCGGCTGACCGACATCCGTGCGGATCGCGGTGATTCGCACGGCACACGCCACACCGTGGAACGCGACCCGGACGGGGTGCTGAAGGTCGCCCCGCTGCTGCGCTGGGATGCGGCCCGCGTCGGGCAGTTCCTGCACGCGCAGGACCTGCCGAACGGGCACGACTACCTCGATGCGGCGGCGTCAGGCGGCGACGGCCTGCGCGCCGCCTGATCAGATCACGACGGCGGCATCGGCATGGCGCCGGTGCCGCGTGGTCAGCACCAGCACCAGCACGCACACCGCCCCGACCAGGTTCGGCAGCCACGCCAGCGGCCAGTAGCAACCGACGATGCCGGCGGCGATCAGCGGCCAGTGCCACACCGCCAGCGGGCCTTCCGCGTACCGTTGCAGCAGGCAGTTGCTGGCGTAGATCCCGCACAGGGCGAAGGCTGCCAGGCGGACGAGTTCGGGCAGCTCGGCGCCCACCAGCGGCGTGTAGGCGAACAGCAGCGGCACGATGTAGAGCCCCTTGGCGATCTTCCACGCCTCCACGCCGGTCGCCATCGGGCGCGAACCCGCGATGCCGGCCGCGGTGAACGCCGCCAGGCACACCGGTGGCGTGACGTTGCTGTCCTGACTCAGCCAGAACACGATCAGGTGGGCGGTCAGCAGGAACAGCGTAGTGGTCTCGGCATCCACCAGCAGGGGCCGGATCGCCACCGCGACGTCGAACGGAATGGAGGCCATCAGCGCCTTGGCCTCCGCCAGCGGCATGCCGTCGGCTAGCGTGGCGCCCAGTGTCGGGTCGAACAGCGCGAACGACATGGCGGCCACCGGATCGCCGATGCCGGCCACCAGCTGCTGCACGATCAGCCCATCGGCCAGCATGCCGGCCAGGGCCGGTGCCGACAGGATCGACAGCACGATGTAGGCGGCGGTCACCGGCAGCCCCATGCCGAGCACCAGGGAGACCAGCGTCACCAGCAGCAGCGCGAACAGCAGGGAACCCTGCGACCACTGCGCGATCATCAGCGCGAAGGTGTTGGCCAGCCCCGATGTGGTCACCGCGTTGTTGATCAGACCGACCGCCACCAGCAGCACCGCCGTCATGACCGAGGTCTTGATGCCCATCGACAGCGCCCGCGAGATGTTCTTCGGCCCCATGCGGTTCGGGCTGATCCAGCTGATCACGATCAGCGTGCCGATGGCGAACACCGCAGCGAAGCTCGGCGTGCGCCCGGACACCAGCAGCCAGGTCATGATGCCCAGCGGCAGCACGAAGTTCAGAAATCCCGCCAGCAGCTTCTTCCGGTCCACCGCCTCGACCCGATCGGTACCGATCGCGTGCTTGACCGCCTCGATGCGCACGATGAACATCACCGACAGGAAATACAGCAGGGCCGGCACCACCGACACCGCCACGATGGTGCCGTAGGGGATGCCGGTGTAGCTGGCCATGATGAAGGCCCCCGCACCCATGATCGGCGGCATCAGCTGCCCACCGGTGCTGGAGGCGGCCTCCACGCCTGCGGCGAACTGCGGGCGAAAGCCGTTCGACTTCATCATCGGGATGGTGATGACGCCGGTGGAGGCGGTGTTGGCGATGGCCGAACCGGAGATCGTGCCGGTCAGCGCCGAGCTGATCACCGCCACGAACGCCGCCCCGCCCCGGAAGCGTCCAGCGACGATCTTGGACATCTCGATCACGAAGTCCGATGCGCCCGACACCACCAGGAACGCCCCGAAGATCATGAACAGCGTGATGTTGGACGAGGAGATCGAGGCGATGGTGCCGAACATGCCCTCGTCGTTGTACAGGGAGCGGAACAGCACATCGTCCAGCGGCAGGCTGGCGGCGCGGAAGGCGCCCGGCAGCATCTCGCCCAGGAACAGGATGTAGGAGAGCGACAGCAGGATCAGGATCGGGATGATCCAGCCGGTGAGCCGGCGGGTCAGCTCCATCGCACCGAGGATGACCAGCAGGCCCGCCGCCCAGTCCAGCACGCCGAACTGCCAAGGCTGACCGGTCTTGGCCAGCGTGCGCACGTAGACGCCGTTCTCGGCCGCCGCGATCCAGATGGCGGACGCCGCCAGCGCGACCCCGAACATCAGGTTCGCGATCGTGCCGGCGCGCGACGGCTCGCCACGCCCGAACGAGCGCGTGGTGATGGCGGCGATGAAGGCGAAACCTGCGAAGTGGATCGCGTTCTGCCAGCGAGCCGGCTCGGAGATCCACACGTTGGTGGCGATGTGCCATGCCGCGAACGCCACGGTGGCGGCGAAGAACAGCGCAGCGGCCGGCGCGATCGGCCGGCCGAACACCCGATCCGCATCGAACAGCGCCTCGCGCCGCGCGTGCAGTTCCAGCGACGAGGCGCCGGGCAGCGGCGCGTCGGACACCGCCGTGTCGCCGGACGGGTCGCCGGACGGGTCGCTGGACGGGCCGCCGGACGGGTCGAGCCCGCCGGTCACGGCCGGCTTGCCGAGGCCGACGGGCCCGTCGGACCCGTCGGCGCTGTCAGGCCTGTCGGGCGATGCGCTCACCGGCGACCGTCGTCCGTGTTCGCGCATCGCCCGCCGCTCACTTGGCCATCAGCCGATCGGGAATCTCCACACCGACCTCGGCGTAATACTTCGCGGCCCCCGGGTGCAACGGTACCGGCAGGCCGGACAGTGCCGACTCGATCGCCATGGCCTGGGTGGCCGGGTGGATCGCCTGCAGGAAGGGCAGGTTCTCGTAGATCGCCTTGGTCAGCAGGTACACGTGGTTCTCGTCGACCGAGGCGTTGACCGCCAGGAAGTTCGGCTGCGCGATGGTGACGACCTCCTCGTCCTGACCCGGGTAGCTGCCGGCGGGAACGGTGTACTCGGTCCACAGCTCGCGACCGGCGTCCATCTTGCCGGCCTCCTCGGCGGTGACGCCCAGCAGCGTGAACTTGTCGCCGTTGGTGGACATCAGCTGGGTGATGGCGGACGTCGGCACGCCGGACGGAATGCCGGCGGCGACCGCCTGCCCGTTCGACATGGCATCGACCGACGGGCCGTAGCCGGCGTAGACGAAGTCGAAGTCGTTCTCGAAGTCCACGCCCAGCCCCTCGAGCAGCACCTGGTTGGAGCCGAGCGTGCCGGAGTTCTGGCTACCCATGGCGACCGCCTCGCCCTTGGCCGCCATCAGGTCGGACACGGTGCCCTCGCTGACGTACTCGTTGGCGAGGATGAACTGCTCCACGTTCTGCCACAGCATGCTGACCGCCTGCAGGTTGGCCTGCGGCTCGCTGACCGGGCCCGTGCCGGTGAAGGCATAGGAGCCGTACAGCCCCTGCAGGATCGAGAAGTCGGCAGCGCCCGAGGCCATCGCCTGCACGTTGGCGCCGGAGCCCGCCGAGTTCACCGCCGTCAGGCTGAAGTTCTCGGCTGGCAGCAGCTTGATCTTGGACAGGGTGGCGATGGCGGTGCCGACCGGGTGGTAGGTGCCACCGGTGGAGGCGGTGCTGAGCACGTAGTCGGTGGCGTCCTGAGCGGCCGCCGGCACGCTGGCGAGCGAGGCGGTCACGGCGGTGGCCAGCAACAGTCTTCGGGTCCTGCAGATCATGGGTTTTCTCCGATGGGGAATAGGTTCACGACGCTTCACGAGCGCTGTGCCATTCTCGAACAGGTCGAGTGGGCACCGCAAGCGGTGGCAAGTGATTGATTTCGCAGGCTATCGATCGGACACCACCGCGAGTCCGCACCTTCAAACGCGGGCTGTCGGCAAGTTCTTGCCGATCCGCCGGTTCATCCGTCGCGCACGATGCCCAGCCGCTGCATCTTCTCGTTGAGCGTGCGCCGGTTGATGCGCAACGCCTGCAGCACGTCGGCGATGCGCCCGTCGTGGCTCGCCAGGCTGGTCTCGATCAGGTGCCGCTCGTAGGCGAGCACGCGGGTCCGGAACGGCAGGTCCGCCTCGTGCGGATCGAACGCGACGCGCGGACTGGGAACCGCACCGGCCGGGGCCGCCCGCAGCGAGAGCAGGCGCTCGAGCAGGATCGAGGGCTCGACCGGCTTTTCGAGAAAGTCCGCCGCCCCCAGGCGCATCGCCGCGACCACGTCGGGCACGCGCGCATAGCCGGAGAAGAACACGATCGGCAGGAACGGATGACGCTCGCGCGCCCGTCGCGCGAACGCGATGCCGTCACCGTCGGGCATGCGCAGGTCGGTCACCACCGCATCCACCGCACGCGCCTCCAGCCAGGCAAGGCCCGCCTGCGCCCGATCGGCGACCAGCACCTCCAGCCCGTGCACCCGCAGGAAACGCGCGTTCGCCGCGAGCACGTCCAGGTCATCGTCGATCAGCAGCACCACCAGCGGTGCATCGCCGCACGCCTCCGGGGTGTCCCCGGGGCTCTCCCCGGGGCTTTTCCCGGGACTCTCCCCGGCGTTCACGCTCGCCGGTCCACGGGCAGTACCAGCCGGAACACGCTGCCGCGACCGGGCTGCACCAGCAGATCGAGCGTACCGCCGTGGCGCTCCGCGATCTCGCGTGACAGGGCGAGGCCCAGACCCAGCCCCTGCCCGCTGTCCTGGGCACGCGCGAACGGCTCGAACAGGCGCTCGCGCAACGTCTCCGGCACCCCCGGACCGTCGTCCGCGACCTCGATCGTCACCGTGTCGGGCCCGCCGTCGACGGTACCGTCCGCGAGCACGGTGCCATCCGGCACCCGTGCCGCGCACGCACCGTCCCGGGTGCGCAAGCGGACCCGGACATCGCCCGACGGCACGTCGCGAACGGCATCCAGCGCGTTGTAGACCAGATTCAGCAGCGCCTGCTGCAACAGCACCGCGTTGCCGCGCACCACCAGCGCACCGTTCGGAACAGCGCCGGAAACACCGTCCCGAAGTTCGATGCGCAGCGCTGCGGCGGTGGCCGGCCGTTCGCGCCGCACGGTGACCGCGGTCTCCTCCAGCAGGCTTGCCAGCACCACCGGTTCGTCGAGCGCCACCTCTGGTCCGGCCACGCTGCGCAACGTGGCGATGACGCGCGCGATGCGGCGCGTGGTGCGGTCGCTGTCGATCACGATGTCGCCGATCTCCTCCAGCGGCGGGACCTTGCGCGCGAGCAAGGCACGCGCGCTGGCCAGGTTCAGCCGCAGGCTGGCCAGCGGCTGGTTGACCTCGTGGTTGATCGCCGCCGACATGCGCCCCAGCATCTCGAAGCGCGAGCGCGCGATCAGCGCCCGTTGCGCGGAGGCCAGCTCCGCGGTGCGAGCGGCCACCAGCCGTTCGAGGCGCGCCGCCGAGTCCGCGGCATCCCGGGCGATGCGTCGGCGTTGCTCACCGACCCGCCAGCCCAGCAACGCGATGCTCAGCACGGCGCACAGGGCCGCCACACCGGTCGCGGCACGGCGCAGCACGGTACCGCGGGGCACCATCGCGATCAGCGACCAGGGCTCGGTGCGCAGCGGTGCGGCGCTGCCGATCCAGTGCCCCGACACCTTCGGTGACGGATCGGCCGCTTCACCGGGCACCAGCCGCCAGTCGTGATCGCGTTCGCGCACCAGCAGCCGGTCGGTGACGGCGCGGTACGGGCGCCCGCGCGGCAGCGCCACGGTGGCCGCGGCATCGCGCATCGGCACGTACAGCAACGCGGCATCGCTGGACAGGATGACGATGCCGTTGCCATCGAGCACCAGCGAATCGTGCGTGCGGGTGCGCCACGCATCGATCAGCGGGTCGAGTTCGACCTTGGCGACCACCACGCCCACCGGCCCGGTCGCTGCGATGCCGACCGGCACCGCGACGAAGTAGCCGGCACGGCCGGTGGTCGCACCGACCGCGAAATGACTGGCCTCCATCCCGCGCATCGCCTCGCGGAAATACGGACGGAAACCGTAGTTCGCCCCGACGAAACTCAACGGCTCGGCATGGTTGCTGGCCGCGACCGTGACGCCTGCGGCGTTCATCAGGAACACGAAGGCGAGCCCGCTGCTGCGCTGGACGTCGGACAGCACCCGGTTCGCCCGCACCACCGCCGGCCTCGCCGGCCGTTCGTCGCTCGAGGTAGCTTCCAGGGCGGCTCCCATGCGCGGATCGCCGGCCAGCAGGCGTGGCACCAGCCCCAGCTGCGCCAGCTGCCGATCCAGCTCGGCGCCCTGCACCACGGCCTGACGCTGCAGGTCCTCGCTCGAGCGCCAGCGCTCCACCGTCCAGGCGATGCGCAGCGCCAGCGCCAGCAGCAGCAGCGCGGCAAGGGCCAGCACGAACGGATGCCACCGCAAGGGTGGCACACCGCTCGTCGAGGGCGACGTCCCGGGTAGCGCCGCCGGCGGTTGCACCTGCGCTCCGGTCCTCGATGCGGCAAACCTCACGGGGTAACCTCGCGCCCGTCGATCCAGACCCGCTCGACCCGCAGCGCACGGTTGACGGGCGGTACCAGCGGGTCGGCGTTCAGCACGATCAGATCGGCCCGCTTGCCGACCTCGATCGAGCCGCGATCGTGCTCCAGGCCCGCCTGCCAGGCGGCATCGATGGTCAGCGCTCGCAGGGCGCGCAGGCGCGACACGCGCTGCGCGGGGCCCAGCACCTCACCGGACGGCAGGCGTCGCTGGGCGGCGATGGACACCACCTCGAACGGGCGCATCGGTGTCACCGGCGTGTCGGTGTGCAACGAGTAGCGCACGCCGGCCGCATCCGCCCTGGCGAGCGGGCTGATGCGTGCGGCACGCTCGGGCCCGAGCGAACGGCTGCGGTGCCACTCGCCCCAGTAGCGCACGTGCGAGGGGAAGAAGCTCGCACCGACGCCCAGCCTCGCCATGCGCGGCAGCTGATCGTGGCGCACGGTCTGGGCGTGCACGATCAGGTGGCGGTGATCGTCACGGGGATACGCGTCGAGTGCCGCCTCGAGCGCGTCCAGCGCGGCATCGATCGCGGCGTCCCCGTTGGCGTGGATCGCCAGCCGCCGACCGGCACGGTGGTGCTCGAACACCTGCGCCTGCAGTTCGCCCGGCGCAAGCGTCGCCACGCCCCGGTAGTCCGGCGCCTGCCCGCTGGTCGCCGGGTACGGTTCGCTCAGCCACGCGGTCATGCCCTGCGGGCTGCCGTCGGCGATGATCTTGATCGCGGCGGCGTGAAAGCGCCCTTCCTCGCGGCCCGCGCTCGCCAGCGCGATCAGCGTGCGGACCAGCGTACCGCCACGCTGCCCGGCGTGCGACGACGGCTCCGCCCGCCACACGATGACGTGCTGCGGCAGCAGGCCGATTCGTTGGGCGATGGCGAGCAGCGCCTCGATCGCCGCACTCGCGTGACCGTTCTGCACGCTGGTCACCCCGGCGCGCAGGTAGACGTCACGCGCCTGCGACAGCGCACCGATGCGCTCGCCCCACGGCACCTCCTCCAGCAGCCTGGCGAGCGAGGGTGCGGCGCGCTCCTGCAGCAGCCCGTCCAGCCGGCCCGCCGCATCGCGCGAGGCGCGCCCGCCGCTCGGCCACATCGAGGACTCGGTGATGCCGAGCGCTGCCAGCGCGACGCTGTTGCCGACCCCCATGTGGCCGCTACGGTGACGTAACCAGACCGCGCGCACCGGAAACAGCGCGTCCAGTTCGGCACGTGTCGGGTGACGCCCCTCGGCCAGCGACGACTCGTCGTAGTCGAACCCGATCAGCCAGCGCGATGCCGGCTGCACCGATGCCACGCCCTCCAGGCGGGCGTACAACGTGGCCAGATCGGTGATGTCACCGTCCGGCAGCGGTGTCAGGTCGACGCCGAAGCGTGTCAGGTCGACGGCGGGAAAGTGGCTGTGCGCGTCCACGAACCCCGGCATCAGGGTGGCGCCGTCCAGCTCGATGCGCCGTGCACCGCGGGCAAGCGCCGGGGCGATCGGGGTGCGAACGGTACCGATCGCCCGGATGTGCCCGTCGACCACCAGCACCGAGGAGGCCTGCGCATCGCGATTGTCGAACGTGAGCACCCGCGCATCGACGAACAGGGTGGCGATGGGGGATCGGGACTGCCACCAGGCGAGCAGCGCCAGCAGCACGGCAACGGCGATCAGCAGTCGCCGTGCCACGAACCGCTCAGCCGTTGCGCTGCTCGAACATCGCCCCCTGGAACAGGCTGGCGTACTCGCGGACCGGTGCGAGGAAGGCGTCGTAGCTCTGTTGCACGCGGGCGAAGTCCGCGTTGTCCTCGGCCAGCCCCTGCATGATCGACACCGTCGCCTCGCGCAGTGCCGCGACCACATCGTCCGGGAACGGGGCGAACGTCACGCCCTCCTCGCGCAGCTGACCGAGCGCCTGCACGTTGAAGTAGTCGAACTGCGCCAGCGTCTCCACCGACGTGGCCTCGGCGGCGTTGCGCACGATCTGCTGCAGGTCCTCGGGCAGTTCGGCCCAGGCATCGGCGTTGACCACGATCGCGAGCGCCGCCCCCGGTTCGTGAAAGGCCGGCACGTGGCAGTACGAGGCCACCTTGTACAGGCCGAAGGCCTGGTCGAGCAGCGGCCCGACCCACTCGGCCGCATCGATGGCGCCGGACTTGAAGGCTGAGAAGATCTCCGGCGGCGGCAGCAGCACCGCGTTCACGCCGAGCGTGCGCATCGCTTCGCCGCCCAGCCCGGCGATGCGCATGTTCAGACCCTTCAGATCAGCCACCGACGTGATCGGGCTCTTGAACCAGCCACCGCTCTGCACGCCCGAATTGCCGGAATAGATCGGCACCAGGCCACGGGTCGCGTAGATCTCCTCCCACAGCTCCTGCCCGCCACCGAAACGCAGCCAGGCCGTGTGCTCGGTGGCCGACATGCCGAACGGCACGGTGCTGAAGAAATGCAAGGCCGGGTTCTTTCCGGCGGCGTAGTACGGCGTGGAATGGCCGATCTCGGCGGTGCCGTTCTGCACCGCATCCTCCACCGCGAACGGCGGCACGAGCTCGCCGCTGGAGAACACTTTGAAGCTGAGCCGCCCGTCGCTCATGCGCGCCACGCGCTCGGCGAAGCTGGTGACGTTGGTGCCCACGCCCGGCGCCTGGGCCGGGAAGCTGGTGGGCAGCTTCCACTCGAACGTGCGCGCCTCCTGGGCCCGCACGATGGCGGGTGCGCCGCTCAGCGTGGCACCCGAGACGAGCGCGCCGGTGGCGGCTCCGCGTTTGAGCAGATCACGACGGTTCACGCGGGAAGCTCCTGCTGAGGTCTAGTCGATGAGGCCGGGCAACCAGGTGGCCAGCGGCGGAAAGGCGTACACGCAGCATAGCGCAAGCACCTGCAGCGCCACGAACGGCAGCACCGCCCGGTACAGCCCGAGCGTGGACAGCCCGGGCGGTGCCACGCTCCTGAAATAGAACAGCGCGAACCCGAACGGCGGGGTCAGGAAGGAGGTCTGCAGGTTCATCGCGATCAGGATGCCGAGCCACACCGGGTCGAACCCGCTGGCCAGCAGCGTCGGGCCGATCAGCGGCACGACGATGAAGATGATCTCCACGAACTCGAGCAGGAACCCGAGCACGAAGATCAGCAGCAGCACGGCCAGCAGCAGCGTGTGGTCCCCGCCGGGCAACGCCTCCAGGGCCGTCGACACCAGCTCGTCGCCCCCGAACCCGCGGAACACCAGCGACAGCATCGACGCACCGATGACGATGCCGAAGATCATGCCGGTGATCTGCACCGTGTCGAGCAGCACCGGCACCAGCAGCCGACGCCGTTGCAGCACCGCCGCCGAGCCGAGCAGGCCGAGGGCTATCGCCAGCAGCAGCACGAGCGGCACCCCGGTGCGCAGTGCCGCACCCGCGCCCTGCGGGGCGAGGTTGCGCAGCACGACGAGCGCGAGCGCGGCACCGGTCGCGATGACGGCCACGTGGGCCGCACCCGCGAACCGCTCGTCGCCGAGCTGGGAGGCGGCGAGCAGCAACGCCCCGCCGGCACCGATGGCGGCCGCCTCGGTGGGCGTCGCCACGCCCAGCAGGATCGAGCCGAGCACCGAACCGATCAGCAGCATCGGCGGCACGAAGGTCGCCCACAGCGAACCGGTCGTGTCGGCGTCGACTTCGGCACTACCGGCACTGGCGACACCCTGCCCGCCCGCCGTGCCCGCGAACGGATCCGGCCTGCCTGCCTCGTTCTTCACCACCCCGGTGCCGACGGGGAAATCGCGCCGATCGTCGAGCCACAGCCGCGCCAGCGCGTAGGCACCGTACAGCAGCACCAGCAGGAGCCCGGGCAGCAGGGCCCCGGCGAACAGGTCGGCGACCGACACCGGTTCGGGGGCGAAGTTGCCGGCGGCGTGCTGCGCCTGCAGGTAGGTGGTGGAGATCTGGTCGCCGAGCAGGATCAGCACGATCGAGGGCGGGATGATCTGCCCGAGCGTGCCGGAGGCGCACACCAGGCCGCTGGCCAGGCGTACCGGCACACCGGCCCGACGCATCGCTGGCAGGCTGATCAGACCGAGCATGACGATGGTGGCGCCGATGATGCCGGTGGAGGCGGCGATCAGCGCACTGACGATCAGCACGGCCAGCACCAGACCGCGGCGCGAGCCGCCGAGCAGGTGCGCCATCACCACCAGCATGCGCTCGGCGGTGCGCGAGCGTTCCAGCAGCAGGCCCATCAGCACGAACAGCGGCACCGCCACCAGCAACGTGTTGCCCGCCAGCCCGAACACGCGCTGCGGAAAGGCGGCCAGGTAGCCCGGATCGAACGCCCCGACCAGCGTGCCGAGCCCTGCGACCGCGAGCGGTACGCCCAGCAGCACCACGAACACCGGCAGCCCGCTGACGATGCCGCCCAGCAGCGCCAGCACCAGCAACCCGCAGAACCAGGCCTGCATCAGGCGCGCTCCGAACCGGGCAGACAGCGCGCCGCCGCCTGCAGCAGCATCAGCAGGCAGCTGAGCGGCAGCACGGTCTTGACCAGGAACACGCCGCCCAGCCCGCCGGTCTCGCGCGACCCCTCGCGGATCGACCACGCGTAGAAGATGTCGGGGACGACGTGGTGGAGCGTGAGCAGCAGCGCCGGCAGCAACAGCAGCAGCCAGCCGGCGGTATCGATCCTTGCCCGCGTACGCGCGCCCTGCCGCTCGCGCAGCACGTCCACGCGCACGTGGCGATCGTCGGCGAGCGCGACCGGCAGCGCCAGCAGCACCAGGGCGGCGAACAGATAGGCCGACAGGTCCTGCAGCCACAGGGCGCCGCTGCCCAGCCCGTAGCGCAACAGCACCACGGCGAGCTGGACCGACAGCAATCCGCCGAGCAGCACCAGGCACAGCCCCCTGACCAGCCGGTGCGTCCGCCGGGCGATACGCCTCAGCACGCGCGTACCCGCCATCGCTCGCGATCGGGCTCGCGATCGGGCTCGCGATCGGGCTCGCGATCGGGCTCGCGATCGGGCTCGCGATCGGGCTCGCG
>Ga0209831_1001195_pt1 | contig 24511 bp, 24 predicted proteins | sample Maine_Asex4_meta_FD_187451 | JGI IMG/M metagenome (GOLD analysis project Ga0209831, IMG submission 187451) | Marine algal microbial communities from Maine, USA - Maine_Asex4_metaG (SPAdes) (version 2) | ecosystem: Host-associated > Algae > Red algae > Unclassified | place: Maine, USA | collected... | reverse complement strand
GACCATGACCGGGGCCGAGCGCGCCGGGTCCTTCCCCGATGCCGCGCTGTGGAAGCGCGCGCTGATCGTCGCGGCGGGGCCGGTGTTCAACTTCGTCCTCGCCGTGCTGATCTTCGCCGGGGTCGCGATGGTGTCGGGCCTGCCGTCCGACAGGCCCGTGGTCGGGCTGATTGTGGAGGACTCCGAAGGGGCCAGGGCCGGTTTCGAGGTCGGCGACCGCATCCTTGCCATCGACGGCCAGGAGATCGCCTCCTTCGGCGATATCGGCGGCAGCCTCCGCAAAGGCGGCCCCCCGACACGCCCGGTCGAGATCGAGCGCGATGGCGAGCGCCTGACCCTGCCTTTCGCCTATACCGTCCCCGTCGTGATCACCTCGGTACAGGACGCGGCGCAGGAAGCCGGGCTGATGGCCGGCGATACCCTCGTCGCCATCGACGGTACCCCGGTCCGCAGCTTCGGCGGCCTCGTCGACACGGTCATGGCGTCCGAAGGCCGACCCCTCGATTTCGAGATTCTGCGCGGCGAGGAGACGATCCGGCGCTCCGTGACCCCGCGCCCCGGGCCGGAGACCGATGACGGGTCCCCTAGCGTATGGCGAATCGGCGTCGGCGGCAACTCATCCATCGGTCTCGGCTCGTCGCTCGAACCCGCCGGGCCGGTCGCGGCGCTCGACCACGGTGTGACGGCGACCGCCGGCGTCCTCACCGGCTCGCTCTCCTTCATCGCCGATATCTTCCGCGGGCAGGGCGATTCGGCCCAGCTCGGCGGTCCCATTCGCATCGCGGAGGTTTCGGGGCAGGCGGCGAATGACGGATTCGCGTCGCTCATGCGACTCACCGCGATTATTTCCGCGTCCATCGGCCTCATCAATCTCTTCCCGATCCCCGTTCTGGATGGCGGACATCTGCTCTTTTACGCCTATGAGGCGGTGCGCGGGCGCCCGCTGAGCGAGCGCATGCAGGAAGTCGGGCTGACGATAGGGCTTGCGATGGTCGTTATGCTCATGGTTTACGCCACGTATAACGATGTTATGCGATTGTGATCCCTGAACGGGACGATAGGGTGCGTTCCGTACGGGAAACAGGTTTTGTGTGATCGGCGCATCGCGTCGACGGAGGACGTAATGCGTAAGATATTGGGATCGTCGGCCATGGTCGGCCTCGTCGCGCTCGGGTTCGGCACGATGCCGGGCGCTCCGTCCGCACAGACACTGGGCGTCCAGACGCCGGGCGCCCCGACATTCGGCGCGCAGACTCCTGCGGCCCTCGCACCCGCGTTCGGCACGGTCGTCACCCCGGCCCCCGCCTTCGTCGCCGGTCCCGGCACGGTGTCGCAGATCCTCGTCGAGGGGAATCAGCGGATCGAGGCGCCCACGGTCCTCTCCTACATGACCGTCAGTCCCGGTCAGGCCGCCGCTCCCGAAGACATCAACGACAGCGTCCGCGCCCTGTTCGCGACCGGATTGTTCCGCGACGTGGAGATCGTGCCGCAGGGCAGCGTGCTGGTGGTGACGGTCGAGGAGAACCCGGTCATCAATCAGATCTCGATCGAGGGCAACGAGCGCATCGACGACGCACCCCTGCGCTCCCTGCTCACCAGCCGCGAGCGCCGCGTCTATACCCGCGCCAAGGCCGAGGCCGACGCCGACGTGCTGCTGGAGCAGTATCGCCGTGCGGGCCGCTTCGGCGCCACGGTCGAGCCGAAGATCATCCAGTTGCCGCAGAATCGCGTCGATCTGGTGTTCGAGGTGCAGGAAGGCGCGGTCACGGGTGTCGAGAGCCTGCGCTTCATCGGCAATACCAAGTTTTCCGACCGCCGCCTGCGCCGCGTCGTCTCGACCGACGAATCGACCCTGCTCAACTTCCTGTCGACGACCGACACCTACGACCCCGACCGTCTCGAACTCGACAAGGAACTGCTGCGCCGCTTCTACCTGTCGAACGGCTACGCCGATTTCGAGATCCTCTCCGCCGTGGCCGAACTGTCGCCCGACCGCAGCGGCTTCTTCCTGACCTTCACCGTCATCGAGGGCGAGGAATACACCTTCGGCGATATCGACATCGTCTCCAATGCCGAGGGCGTGGATGTCGAGGAGCTGCGCGCCCTGATCGTGCCGCAGCCGGGCGACGACTACGACGTCGAGGATGTCGAGGACACCACCGCCGCCCTGACGCTGCGTCTCGGCGAACTGGGCTACGCCTTCACGCGGATCAATCCGATCCCGGAAAAGGACGACGCGAACCGCACCGTCGGCATCACGTTCGAGGTGAACGAGGGCGAGCGCGTCTTCGTGGAGCGCATCGATATCGAGGGCAACTCCCGCACGCTCGACCGCGTGGTGCGCCGCGAGTTCGAGCTGGTCGAGGGCGACGCGTTCAACGCCTTGCAGGTGCGCCGGTCGCGTTCCAATATCCGGGGACTGGGCTTCTTCCGCACCGTCGACGTGCAGACCGAGCCGGGCAGCGCGCCCGACCGCGTCGTGCTCAAGACGACGGTGGCGGAGCAGTCGACGGGCCAGATCAGCTTCGGTCTCGGCTTCTCGACTTCCGAGAACATCTCCGGCGAGGTCAGCATCACCGAGCGCAACCTGCTCGGACGCGGCCAGTTCCTGCGCGCCCGCGCCCGTATCTCGGGGGCGAGCCAGCTCTACGATCTCAGCTTTACGGAGCCGCGCTTCCTCGACCGCGACGTGGCCGTCGGCTTCGACCTCTATCGCCGCGAGACGAACGATCAGGACACGTCGTCCTTCGACACGCGCAATACCGGGTTTTCTCCGCGCCTCAGCTTTCCGCTGGGCCGGTATTCGCGCCTGTCGACCCGCTACCGCATCTCCAAGGACGAGATCATCGACGTGCCCTTCGACGCGTCGCCCCTCATCCGCAACGATATCTCGGACAATATCACGTCCTCCCTCGGCTATACCGTGACCTACGACCGCCGGAACGACATCATCGAGCCGAGCAGCGGCTACCTGCTGACCCTCGATCAGGATTTCGCGGGGCTGGGCGGCGACACCCGCTACGTGCGGACCGAGGCGTCGGCCAAGGCCTATTCGCGACTTATCTCCGACGAGGTCATCGGCAGCGTCGAACTGGCGGGCGGCGCCATCGTGGGCTTTGGCGGCTACGAGCCGAACATCTCCGACCGGTTCTTCCTCGGCGGCGACAGCTTCCGCGGCTTCGAGAATTCGGGCCTCGGGCCGGAGGACAGCTTCACCGACGATTCGCTGGGCGGCAAGTATTACGGCATCGTCCGCACCGAAGTGACCTTCCCGCTGCCCCTGCCCGAGGAATACGGCCTCGCGGGCGGCTTCTTCGCCGATGCGGGGACGGTCTGGGGGCTGGACAATACGACCTATACCGACCCCGCCATCAACGGCGGCAATCCGGTGACGGTCGATGACGGGTTCGAGCTTCGCGCCTCCGTCGGGGCCAGCATCTTCTGGCAGTCGCCTTTCGGACCGGTGCGGGTCAACTTCGCGGTGCCCGTGCTCGAAGAGGACGGCGACGATGACGAGTTCTTCCGCTTCTCGGCCGGTACGCGCTTCTGATATGGGGCGTCGTCGGGCGGGGGCCTTGGCTCTGTGCGTCTGCCTCCTCCTGACGCCCGCGCCCGTGGCGGCACAGACGAGCGGGGACGAGGATCGGCGCGTGCCGATCCTGATCGTCGACATGCAGCGCATCAAGAGCGAGACATCCGCCGGACGCGACATGCGGTCGAAGACCATCGAGATCCGTCGCCGCATCCAGGCGGGCATCGCCGCGCGCAGCGAACGCCTGCGCGCGGAGGAGCGGCGCCTCGCCGAGGAGCGCGAGAACCTCGACCCGGAGGACTTCCGCCGACAGGTCGTCTCCTTCGAGCAGCAGGTCTTCGCGAATCGCGAATTCTCCGAACAGGAAAGCCGTCGCCTTCAGGGCCTTCTCTCGCAAGCCTCGACCCTGCTGCGCGAGCAGGCAACCGCCGTGCTGGCCGAGATCATGCGCGAGCGCAAGGCCGAGGTGATGCTCGATTCCACGCAGATCGTCCTCAGCGTCGACCGGCTGGACATCACGGACGAGGCGATCCGCATGCTCGACAGGGTCCTCCCCGAAATCCCCCTCGATATCGGCGACCCTCCGCTCAGGGAATGATCGTACTGCATTCCATCCATCTGTGGTAAAGGCAGGTCCGGTCCGCCCCGTCGCTTTCCGGCGGGGTCGTGCCGGTTCTGTCGAAGGAAGATCTCGATGCGCTATTGGTTGTTCAAGTCCGAGCCGGACAAGTGGTCGTGGGAAGACCAGGTCGCCAAGGGCAACGCGGGCGAGGAATGGGATGGCATCCGCAATTACCAGGCCCGCAACAACATGCGCGAGATGGCGCTGGGCGACCGGGGCTTCTTCTACCATTCCAACGCGGGCAAGGACATCGTCGGCATCGTCGAGGTCTGCGCGCTCTGCCACCCCGATTCGACCATCGACGACGCGCGCTGGGAATGCGTGGACATCAGGGCCGTGCGCCCCTTCGCCGTGCCGGTGACGCTCGCGCAGATCAAGGCCAGCCCCGCGCTGGAGGAGATCTCCCTCGTGCGGCAGTCCCGCCTCTCCGTCGCGCCCATCACGGCCGAAGAGTGGAAGATCATCTGCGAGATGGGCGATACCGCACCTTGAAGAACGCCCCCGCCTCCCCCACGATCGTCTGCATGAAATGGGGCACGCTCTACGGTCCCGAATACGCGAATCGGCTCTATGCGATGGTCGCGCGCAACATGGATCGCCCTTTCCGCTTCGTCTGCTTCACCGATGACGGTGCGGGGTTGCGCCGCGAGATCGATATCCGGCCTCTCCCGCCCATTACGGTCGATGCGCCGTACGAGAATACGCCCTGGAAGAAGCTGGCGCTCTACAATGCCGATCTGGGCGACGTGACGGGGACGGCGCTGTTCCTCGATCTCGACCTCCTCGTCACCGGCCCGCTCGGCCCGTTCTTCGACCTGCCCGGCGAGTATTGCGTGATCCGCAACTGGACGCGGCCCGACGATATCGTCGGCAACACCTCCGTCTTCCGTTTCGAGATCGGCGCGCATACCGATATTCTGGACGAGTTCCACGGTCGACCGACGCAGCATTGGGTCGACGCGGTCCGCATCGAGCAGACGTTCCTCTCGCGCATACTTCACCGGCAGGGGCGGCTGACCTTCTGGCCCGAAGGGTGGTGCGCGTCGTTCAAGGTGCATGCCCTGCCCGGAGGGTGGAAGTTCCCGCGTCTCGTGCTCAACTGGTTCCTGCCGTCGCGGGTGCCGCCGGGCGCGAGCGTCGTCGTCTTTCACGGCCACCCGAACCCTGATGCCGCCCTCGTCGGGCGCTGGCCGGGCGCGTGGTACAAGCGCCTCAAGCCCGCGACGTGGATCGACGATTACTGGCACGAGCGCGAATCATGAGTGCGCCGATCCTGAGCATCGTCTCGGCAGTCTACGATAAGGCCCGTCATCTGCCCGTTCTGCTCGACAACCTGCGCGGTCAGGCGGATTTCGGGGGCGAGGTCGAGTTCGTCTTCGCCGACGACGCCTCGACCGACGGGTCCGCCGACCTGCTCGAAGCGGAGGCACGGACCGATCCGCGCATCCGTCTCCTGCGCAACGCGGAGAACCGGGGCCCCGCGATCCGGCTCAATCAGGCGGCGGCGGCGGCGCGGGGCAGGTGGCTGCTTCCCGTAGACGCCGATGACCGGTTGTCGGCCAACGCGGTAGCGGTATTCCTGAAGGTGGCGCAGGAACGAGAGGTCGATCTCGTCTTCGCCCGGAGCAAGCGCGGGGCCGAACCGCGCGACCTGCCCGCCGCGCCCAGGGTGACGCTGACCGACGATCCGATGCTGCTCGCCGCGAAGCGCAGGATCGTGCGGATGGGGTATCTGGCGCTGGCGGAGATATGGCGCGAGGCCGGAGGGGCGGACGAGGGCATCTTCATACAGGATCAGTCGCTTCCCCTGCGTCTCGGCTCGGTCGCGCGCCGGGCCGCGTATATCGAGCATACGGCCTACTGGCTGTCGACGCGGGACGATACGAGCCTGTCCAGAAACACCGCGCAGCAGCACCACGACCGGTTCATCCTCATGTCGCGCATGCTCGACCTCGACCTGCCGGGCGCCACGCGCCAGGCGATCGAGCGTCAGAGGGTCTCCGCGTGGTGGAAGATGAACCGCTACGGGACGAACGGGCGCGCGGATGCCCTGGTCGCCTATCTCGGAAACCGGATGTTTCGTCGCGGGCTTTCGCTTCACCAGCGAGCGCGTGCCGAAGCCGATTTCGCGGCTCTGGAAGGCGTCCGCCGCATTCCTGACCAGATGGAAGAACCGGACCGCGTTGCATCTCGGGCACATTCGTGACCGACCGCTTGGGTCGTCCGGTTTACCGGTTCCGGTCCCCTGATATCCGTTAAGATCCGGTAACATAACCGTGAATGCCGAGGGCCGGACGGTTTTTCGTCCTCGACATGTGACTCCGAGGACTCTTTCAGGAGTCTCAATGACCTGCGCGAGATTCTACTTATGCGATAAGAACACGGAAACGGCTTTGAGTGTGACGCTTCTGGCACGGTTCATGCTTGTTAACGACGTATGTACGCCATCGCCGGGAACCATCTCGCAATCGGGTGCATTAGGTCAATGTTAAGGCAACGATGTCAGGAGTTGGGATTATGCGAGTTTTCGGTATTTCGGGTTTGTTGCTCACGATCGCCGCCGTCATCGGAACGACCGTCCCGGCATCCGCGCGTCTCCCCGAGGCGTTCTCCAACCTGCCCAAGGAAATCGTGCGCAAGGCGGTGCATATGCCCACCGGTTGCCTCGCGCAGATCACCGTGAACGACCGCAAGGTCGTGCATGCGAGCATCATCGACCCCGACTGCCTGCCCGCCGGTGTCACCGCGCGGCCGGTTCCCGGGACGAAGAACGATTTCACGGTCATCGAGGGGCTGCGCTGAGGCGACGCTTCCCGTATCCGCGGGAAGGATGCGCTTACGTCAGGAAGGTTATCCAAGGCGCGGTTTTTCCGCGCCTTTTTCTATGCCCGATAACCAGTCGACCGTGCCATGAGTCGGTGTAGCCATACGATGAGAACGGCAAGAAGTGTCTCATTTTGCGACCCACTATCGACCGGTCTATCGGCTTCGCGCATCATCCTTCCGAAGCGAGAATTGCGGCGAGACCCTCGCGATAGGTCGGGTACGCGAGCGTCACGCCCAGCACTTCCTTGGTCCTGTCATTCGCGACCCGCTTGTTCTCGCCGTAGAAGCTGCGCGCCATGGGCGACATCTCCGCATCCTCGAACGGGACGAGGGGAGGGCGGGGCATGCCCAGCAGGTCGGCGGCGTGGCCGATCACCTCCTGCGGCGGACAGGTCAGGTCGTCGGTGACATTATAGGCCGTGCCGGGAGCGGGCTGCGCCATCGAGGCGCGCAGGACGGTCGCGATATCCTCCACATGGATGCGCCCGAAGACCTGCCCCTCCTTCACGATCCGCTGCACGGTGCCGCCCCTGATCTTCTCGAACGGGCCGCGCCCGGGGCCGTAGATCCCCGCGAGACGAAACGAATGAACCGGCAACCTTTCCCCGGCCAGGGCCAGCCATGCCTCTTCCGCGACAACCCGCCGCTTTCCGCGCTCGCTCGCGGGGGTCAGGGCCGATGTCTCATCCACCGTGCCCCCCGCCCGGTCGCCGTATACGGCGGTCGTCGAGAGGTAGCCGATCCAGTCGATTCGGTCTCGCTGGCGCAGCAGGGCATTGCGGTAGCGCGCGAGCACCGGGTCGCCATCCTCCCCCGGCGGGGCCGAAATCAGCAGATGGGTACGCGGGGGCAGGGCGTCGAGGAGCGCGTCGGGCGGCCAGACATGCGCGTCGATCCCTGTGTCGCGCAAGGCCTGAGCCTTGTCGGGGTCGCGCGCGGTCGCCGCGACGGTCCAGCCTTCGGGGGCCAGTCGCGCCGCGAGAACCCTTGCGGAATAGCCGTAGCCGATACACAGGAGGACAGGGGATTGCATCTCGTTCATAATCGCGCCTTATCGCGATGCGACCCTGCCGCGCAAGCCTGTCATCGCCGGAGAAGACCGATGTTCCGACCCCGCCCCGCCCCTGTCGCCTTGGCCCTGTGCATGGCCGCCCTCGCCGCCCCGGCGACGGCCCAGACGGTGACGACCTATGACGACTGCATCGCCACCGCGCAGCGCACGCCCGCCTCGGGCCTGTCGGTCGCGGATAGCTGGTATGCGGCCGGGGGAGGGGATGCGGCGCGGCACTGCCGGGCGATGGCCCTCGCCGTGCTCGGCTCGTTCGGCGAGGCGGCGCGGGGGGTCGAGACGCTGGCGCGGGAGGCGACCGATATCACCGCGCAGGCCGATCTCTACTCTCAGGCGGGCGATTTCAGGATGGCGGAGGGTGATGCCGCCACCGCGCGCGGCCTCTTCGACCGGGCGCTGACGGCGGAGCCGGGCAATCTCCAGGCGCTCGACGGGCGCGCGCGGGCCTCGGCGGCGCAGCGGGACTTCGCGGCGGCCATCGCCGATCTGGACCGCCTGTTGTGGATGGTCCCGGGCGATGCCGAAGCCCTGGCCCTGCGCGCCGCCGCCCGGCGCCAGAGCGGCGACCGCAACGGGGCGATGAGCGATGCGGATGCGGCGGTGGCCGCCGACCCGTCTTCCGCCGTCGCCTATTTCGAGCGCGGGGCCGCGCGGGCGGTGCAGGGCGACCGGGAGGGCGCGCGGGCCGACTGGTTCCAGGCCGAACAGCTCGACCCCGGCGGCGAGACGGGCCAGCTTGCCGCCAGCAACCGTCAACGCCTTCAGTACCGCACCACCGTCGCCAGTCCCGGCGCATCGGGGGCGAGGATGCCGGGCAGGGCGCGGGGCAGGTCGGCGAAGGCCACCTCGTTCGTGATCAGCGCGTCGAACCGGTCGTCGCGTAGCAGATCCAGCGCCTTGGCCATTCGCCGCGCATGGGACCAGCGCGCGCGGCGGGACGGCGAGACGTGGCCGACCTGCGACGAGACGATGCGCAGCCGCTGGCTGTGGAACGCCCCGCCGAGGGGCACGGCGGTACGCCCGTCGCCATGCCAGCTCATTTCCACGACCGTTCCCTCGAACCCCGCGCAGCGAATCGCCGTCTCCAGCCCGCTCGCGCTGGAGGACGTATGGAAGACGACGTCACAGCCCGAGGGTGCATCGCCGGTCGGGTGCCAGATAACATTCATGTCATCGGCGAGCGTCCGGCGCGTGTCGTCGGGGTCGATCAGGGCCGTCTCGACCCCGGGCATGGCGCCGCATATCCCGGCCACCAGCCCGCCGAGGATACCCCCGCCCACGACGGCGACCCGGTCGCCCGGCCCGACGCCGCCATCCCAGACGGCATTCAGCGCCGTCTCCATGTTGGCGGCCAGTGTGGCCCGGCGCGGGGGCAGATCGTCGGGCAGGACCGTGACCCGGTCGGCGGGCAGGACGAAGCGTGACTGATGGGGGTGGAGCGCGAAAACCGTCTTTCCGACAAGGTCTTGCGGCCCGTCCTCTACCTCGCCGACCATGCAGTAGCCGTAGATGACGGGGAAGGGAAAGTCGCCGCGCTGGAAGGGCGCGCGCATTCGCGTGTACTCGCTCTCGGGCACGCGTCCCTCGAAGACGAGCCGTTCGGTCCCGCGGCTGATGCCCGACCACGACGCCCTGACGAGGACGTCATTGGACCCGGAGAGGGCGGGCGGCGATACTGGAGACAGAACGGCTCGGCGGGGGCTTCGGTATTCGAGGGCATGGTCCAATTCAGGACTCCTTTCTCGACGAGAGAGTGCGCTGCACCATCGTGACAGGTATAGCACGCCTGCGCGAGGGCCGAACGAACGAGACGGGATGAACGGCGAATGACCGACCAGATACAAGACCCCGTTTCCTTCGGCTCCCTGCCGATTGCGGAGCAGGGCGGGGCATCGACCCCCGCCGGACTGCAATCGCGCCGCACCCTGACGATGCGCCGTTTCTTCGCGCTCGGCCTGTGTCTGGCGACGCTGGTCGCGGTGCTGTTCGGCGTGGCCGTCGTCTTCGGGACGGACGGGCTGGATGTGCTGGAATGGGGCATCATCGCCTGCATCGCGTTGAGTGCACCCTGGACCATTCTGGGGTTCTGGAATTCGCTGCTCGGTCTCTTCCTCGTGCGTCGGGGCGGCACGATGCCGTTTGCGGACGGGGTCGACGGCGGCGGGCCGATCGCGGGCCGCATCGCCGTGGCCATGGCCGTGCGCAACGAGGACCCGGCCCGCGCCTTCGACCGCCTGCGCGCCATGCGGGCCAGCCTCGACGCGACGGGCTGGGGCCACCGCTTCGACCTGCATATCCTCAGCGACACCGATATCGCGCGGGTCGCGGAGGAGGAGGAAAGCCTGTTCGCCCTCCATCGCGAGGCGCTGGGCGGCGCGGGCATCGCCCATTATCGCCGCCGCACCTCGAACGAGGGATATAAGGCCGGGAATATCTGGCAGTTCCTCGAAGAGAGCGGCGCGCGCTACGACCTCTTCATGCCGCTCGACGCCGACAGCCTCATGTCGGGCGAGGCCATCCTGCGCCTCGTGCGCCTCGCCGAAGCCAATCCGCGCGTCGGCATCGTCCAGAGCCTCGCGGTCGGCGCCCCGGCGGAGAGCGCGTTCGGGCGTATCTTCCAGTTCGGCATGCGCCACGGCATGCGCGCCTTCACTCTCGGGAGCGCGTGGTGGCAGGGCGATTGCGGCCCGTTCTGGGGCCATAACGCGATCATCCGGACGGCGGCGTTCAAGGCGCATTGTGCCCTGCCGAAGATCGGCGGACGCCCCCCCATGGGCGGCGATATCCTCTCGCACGATCAGGTGGAGGCGGTGCTGATGCGCCGGGCGGGGTACGAGGTGCGCGTGGTGCCGGTCGCCTCCGAAAGCTACGAGGAGAACCCGGTCACGATCCTCGATTTCATGACCCGGGAACAGCGGTGGTGCAACGGCAACATGCAGTACTGGAAGCTGCTCGCCATGCCCGGCCTGCGCCCGACGAGCCGGTTCCAGCTCCTGCAGGCGATCATGATGTATCTGAGCGCGCCCGCATGGATGATCCTCACGGCGCTGGGCGCGGCGAAGGCGTTCCTCGACCCGGACATGATCTTCGACGGCACCCTCGCCATCGGCCTTTTCGCCATCATGGTCGGCATGAGCCTGACGCCCAAGATCGTCGGCGCGATTCATGTGATGCTGGAGCGCGGCGGGGTGGCGCGCTACGGCGGAGCGCCGCGCTTCCTCGCGGGATTGCTGGTCGAGACGGTGTTCTCGGTCCTCATGGCCCCGGCGGTGGCGGTGCATCTGACGGTCTTCCTGATCGGGCTGGTCTTCGGTCGCAAGGTCGGCTGGAACGGGCAGATCCGCGATGCCTACGGCCTCGAATGGGGCACGGCGGTGCGGGCGCTGTGGCCGCAGATGGTGTTTGGCAGCGTCGTACTGGGCATTCTGACTGTCTTTACGCCCGCCGCCGTCGTCTGGGTCCTCCCCGTCGTGCTCGGCCTGCTCCTCGCGGTGCCCTTCGCGGTGCTGACCGCCTCTCCCGCGCTGGGGCGGTGGCTGGCGCGTCACCGGATCTGCGCGATCCCGGAAGAATTCGACACGCCGCGCATCCTCGCCGATCTGGGCGACACCCGGCAGGGCCACGATCTGGTCGCCTGACTGCCCGTCTTCACGAAAACGGGAAGAGACGTTCGGTTTCAGAGGGGCTTCGCGGCGATACCGTCGCGGGGAAACAGTTTTAGAGGAGACGGGCGCGATGGCCTGCACCGACGCATTCGGATACGACCTGACCATCGCGGACCCCGTGGCCGCCGAAGCGTGGGACCGCACGGTCGCCGCCTTCTTCGCCCATTCGGCGGCGACGCCCGAACATCTCACCGCCGCCTTCGACCGCGAGCCGGATTTCGCCATGGCCCATGCCGCCAAGGGCTTCTTCATGCTCCTGCTGGGCAAGGCCGAACTCCTGCCCGCCGCAGCGGAAGCGCATGACGCCGCCGCGCGCATCGTCGCTTCGAGCGGCACCGACCGCGAGCGCGGCTATGTCGAGGCGCTCGGCTCCTACCGCGCGGGCGATCTGGGCGCCGCCGCCGACCGGTTGCAGCGGGTGATGACGGCGTATCCGCGCGACGGTTTCGCCCTCAAGCTGGTACAGGCGATCCGCTTCGTCATGGGCGACAGCCTCGGCATGCGCCGTTCGATCGAGGCGGTGCACGATGCCTACGGCGCGGACCACCCTGCCGCCGCCTATGTCAACGGCTGCTACGCCTTCACGCTGGAGGAGACGGGCGATTATCGCGCCGCCGAAGCGCGGGGCCGCGATGCCGTGCTGCGTGCGCCGGACGATGCGTGGGGCGTGCACGCCGTCGCGCATGTCTTCGACATGACGGGCCGCACGCGCGAGGGGGTGACGTGGCTGGCGAACCAGCCCGACACCTGGGCGCATTGCAACAATTTCCGCTATCATGTGTGGTGGCATCTTGCGCTCTTCCACCTCGAACAGGGCGACCACGGGGAGGTGCTGCGCCTCTACGACACGGAAGTGAGAGGCGAGCATACCGACGATTACCGCGACATTTCCAACGGTGCCTCGCTGCTCATGCGGCTGGAGCTGGAGGGCGTCGATGTCGGCGATCGGTGGGAGGAACTGGCGCAGCTCTGCGCAGGGCGGACGGATGACGGGTGTGTCGTCTTTGCGGACCTGCATTACATGCTTGCCTTGGGGCAGGGCGACGCGCATGGAAACGCGTGCAGGTTGCTCACGACGATGAAGGCGAACGCGATGAAGGACGGGACGACGATGGGCCGGGTCGGCGCCGATGTGGGCGTGAACGCCGCCGAAGGGCTGCTTCGGTTCTCGCAGGGCGAATACGCCGGTGCCTATCGCGCGCTCGCCGCCGTGCGGCCCCGCATGGCGAGGGTCGGCGGCAGCCATGCGCAGCGCGACGTCTTCGAGCGTCTGACCATCGACGCCGCCCTGCGCGCGGGACTGCTGGGAGAGGCGCGCACGCTGCTGGACGACCGCACGCGGGCGCGCGGCGCGCTCGATGGCTATGCCGAAAAGCGCCTGCTGCGCATCGGGGCCTTCGAGTCCGACAGGGCGGCTTCCCTGTGACACCGGTCGAAGCGGCGGTATTGCGGGAGGCGCGGCGCGATCCCCGGCTCGATTTCTTCCGGGGTCTGGGGATGTTCATCATCCTGATCGCGCATATCCCGTGGAACACCTGGAGCGGCTGGATTCCCGCACGCTTCGGCTATTCGGATGCGACCGAGATCTTCGTGTTCTGCTCCGGTGCGGCCTCCGCGCTGGCCTTCTACAAGATATTCGAGGCGCGGGGCTGGTGGATCGGCACGGCCCGCGTCGCCTATCGGATATGGCAACTCTACTGGTGCCATATCGCCATGTTCTTCGCGACGCTGGCGGCGTTGATGATGGTCAACCGCTGGCTGCCGGGGGCCGAGCGCGACTATGTCGGCGCGCTCAACCTGCGCCGCTTCGTCGAGGACCCCGAGGCGTTCCTGCCGTCGCTCTTCTGGCTGGGCTACATCCCGAATTATTTCGATATTCTCGTGATGTACATGGTCATCCTCGCGCTGATGCCCGTGGTCGTCCTGCTCAGCACGTTTCGCGCGCCGGGGTCTCGCCCGTGGCTGGCGATGGGGTTCTGCGTCGCGCTCTGGGCGCTCGCGGGACAGCCGTGGCTCGCCTTCCTCGACGTACCGGTCTTCACGGGGCTGAACCTGCCCGCCGAGCCGGTCGGCAACCCGCGCACGTGGTTCTTCAATCCGTTCTGCTGGCAACTCGTCTTCTTCACGGGGTTCGCCTTCACCCTCGGCTGGCTCCCCGCCCCGCCGACGAAATGGTGGCTGATCCTCCTGTGCCTCTCCGTCGTGCTGGTCTCCGTCGTCCTCGACCCGGATGGCAGCCCCGCCCGGCGCTTCTTCGCCGCCCGGCCCGAACTTGCTCCGATATGGGAGCGGATCGGCGCGTTCAAGGCATCGGTCGGGCCGCTCCAGTCCAAGACGTTCTTCGGCCTGTTCCGCTACCTTCACTTCCTCGCGCTCGCCTATCTCGTCTGGATCGCGGCGGGGGATAATGGCCGTCGCCTGCCGAAGACGGGTCTGCTCGGCGGACTGGTCACGGTCATCCGGCGGGTGGGCCAGCAGGCGCTGGCCGTCTTCATCTTCAGCCTCGTCATCGCGCGTCTGCTGGGCGTCGCGATCCTCGAATCGGGCGAGGACATCCGCGTGATCGCGCTGATGAACCTCCTCGGTTTCGCCCTGCTGATCGCCGTCGCCTACACGGCACGCTGGTTCAAGAGCAACCCGTGGCGGGTCGCTCCGAAGGCGCCGGGGCTGGACAGAACGGCGGAAACGGCTAGAACCTGAAGCGACGACCCCGTAGCTCAGCCGGATAGAGCACAAGATTCCTAATCTTGGGGCCGCGTGTTCGAATCACGCCGGGGTCGCCATTCATCCTTCCTCGTCCAGTCGTCCGACCGCGCTTGCGGTCAGGCGCCCTCGACGATGACGATTTCCGAATCGGAATAGGCCTGCCGCAGGCGCGCGGCTTCCTGATAGCCTTCGGACCGGTAGCATTCGAGCGCGCGCTCGTAGCTGTCGAACTCGACCACGACGTGCCGCGAGCGGACCGTGCCTTCCGGCCCCTCGCACTGCCCCCCGCGCACGAGGAAGCGACCGCCATGGGCTTCGAGCACGGGCGTGTCGAGCTTGACGTATTGCGGATAGTTGGCCGCGTCGGTCACATCGACATGGACGATCCAGTAACCTTTTGGCATGTCTTCAACTCCGGTGGGTTCGAGGTTCGGTCGAATGCATCGTATCGTGCGGGATCGCCGCGTCAAACCCGGCGGGGCACGATCCCCGATTTCCCCGAACGTTCCTGCGGCACGAGGGCTTGCGCGATGAACCAGATCGACGATTACGAAATGCGCCGGACGCTGAGGCGCAGCCGGTTCCGCTGGCGCGTCGTCGCGGTCCTTGCGCTTTTGGGCATCGCGGCCCTCGTGCTGGGTCGGATGCCGCAGGCGAGCGGCCCGCATGTCGCCTATTTCGATGTCGAGGGCGTCATCGCCAGCGACGACGAGCGCACCCGCCTGCTCCGGCGGATCGCGGAAGCCGACGCGATCGAGGCGCTGGTGGTGCGGATCAACTCGCCCGGCGGTACCGTCACGGGGTCGGAGGAGTTGTACGAATCCCTGCGCGACGTGGCGGCGGTCAAGCCGGTCGTGGCGACCATGGGCGACGTCGCGGCGTCGGGCGGCTACATCACCGCGCTGGCCGCCGACCGGGTCTACGCGATGGGCAATACCATCACCGGGTCGGTCGGCGTGATCTTTCAGGCGCCCAATGTCCACGAACTGATGGAACGGGTCGGCGTGAGCATGGTCGAGATCAAGAGCGGGGATCTCAAGGCCGAGCCGAACCCCTTCAAGCCCGTCGACCCGGAGGTGATCGCCGCCGAGCGCGAACTGGTCGACGATTCGTTCGAATGGTTCCTCGATCTGGTGCGCGAGCGGCGCGGCATCGGCGAGAATGCGCTAGCCGAAATTTCGCGCGGGGGCATCTTCACGGGCCGCATGGCGCTGGAACGGGGCCTGATCGACGGCATCGGCGGGCTGGACGAGGCGCGCGCGTGGCTGGAGGCGGAACACGACATCCCGGCGGACAGGGCGCTTCTGCCCTACGCCGTGGAGGAGGAGGATGCGTTTCCGTTCGGCATTCTTCCCGGGGGCGACGTGCTGAACGATGCGCGCGACGTGCTGGACGGTCTCGATATCGGACAGCGGCTCTCCACGGGCCTGTGGGCCATCTATCGCTGAGGCACTGACGGAAAAAGAGTTGACGACTCAGTGTCTTCACGGTGTATTTAAAATCGTTAACGAGAAGGACCGCGCTGCCTCACGGCGGGGCGTCCACGCAATGCTATCGGGGGACAGCATGATAAAGTCGGAACTCATCGCGATACTCGCTGAGGAAAATCCGCATCTGTACCAGCGCGATGTGGAACGGGTCGTCTCCACGGTGTTCGACACGATCGCCGAAGCGCTGGCCGAGGGCAACCGGGTGGAGCTGCGCGGTTTCGGCGCGTTCTCGGTGAAGGAGCGCGAGAGCCGCATGGGCCGCAACCCGCGCACGGGCGAGGCGGTGCCCGTTCCGGCCAAGCACGTGCCTTTCTTCAAGACGGGCAAGGAGTTGCGCGAAAGACTGAACGAGGGTTATGATGGCGGGGAGTGATCCGGCACGAGGCTGAACCCATGCGGTTTCTGACGATCCTGATTTCGATTTTCGTGGGCGTCATGCTCTGCGCCGTCTTCCTCGGGAACGGCCATGGCGTCCATGTGAATCTGGAACCGTTCGTGCCCCGGCCCGATCCGCCCGCCACGCCTTACCGCATCCTGCCGCTTTGGGTGGTGATGATTGCCTGCGCGCTGATCGGGGCCTTTCTCGGCTATCTCCTCGGCGTGACCAACAGCTACGTCGCTCCGCCGCGGGCCGCCGCGCCGAAACCGCCCGGACCCAAGAAGAAGGCGGAAGCCGATTACCTGCTGATCGATGCCCCCCTCGATCGTCGCGGCTGATGACGGCGGCGAAGATCTGCGGGTTGTCGACGGCTGACGCGGTCGCCGCCGCCATCGGGGCGGGCGCGCGCTTCGTCGGGTTCGTGTTCTACCCGCCCTCGCCGCGCTCCGTGACGCCGGAGGAGGCCGCGCGCCTCGCCGTCGAGGTGCCGCCGGGGGTGGGCAAGGTCGGGCTGTTCGTCGACCCTACCGATGCGCAGGTCGACGCGGTGACGGCGGTGGTGCCGCTCGATTTCATCCAAGTGCACAAGGTTGCCGACCGCGAACGCCTGCGCGCCATCCGGTCGCGCGCGGGCCTGCCGCTCATCGCCGCCCAGCCGGTCGCGACGGCGGCGGATGTGGATGCGGGCGTGGCGCTGGCGGGGGTGGCCGACATGCTGCTCTTCGACGCGAAACCGGCGCAGGACGCGACCCTGCCCGGCGGCAACGGCATCGCGTTCGACTGGCGCCTGCTCGCCAACCGGCGCATTCTCCTGCCGTGGATGCTGGCCGGGGGGCTGAACCCCGACAACGTCGCGCGGGCGATCATGCTCACGGGGGCGCCGATGGTCGATGTCTCCTCCGGCGTCGAGAGCGCGCCGGGTATCAAGGACACCGCCCGGATCGAGGCGTTCGTGCGCGCGGCGGGTTAGCTCTTGTCCTTTTCGTCGGGGAGCATGTCTTCGGACTGCATCCACTCGAACCCCGCGAGGATCGAGAAGGTGAGGACCGCGAGAAACCCCGCTTCGATCAGGTAGCCCAGCCCCGCCGCGATGCCGATGCCGCCCGACGTCCAGACCGCCGCACCGCTCGCGACGCCGCGCAGGCGCCCGTTCTCGTTCTGCGAGATGATCGCCCCGGCCCCGAGGAACCCGATTCCGCCGAGCGTGCCCTGAATCACGCGCGTCGGATCGACCCCGATCGCCTGGTCGCTGGCCATCGCGCTGGCACCGTAATTCATCGCCACGATCATCATGGCCGCCGATCCAGAAGAAATCAGCATGTAGGCCTGCGCGCCCAGGGGTTTGCGCTTGACCTGCCGGTCCATGCCGACGAGCAGGCCGAACAGGGTGGCGAGGCCGACACGGATGCAGAAATCGAGGGTATCGACGGGCATGGGGCGTTCCTTCCTGTCAGGTCATCTAAGCACGAACGGAAGCCGAACGCGAGGCGGCTCAACCCGGTCGCGCTTCCACCCGCGCCCGCGCCAGCCCGCTTTCGCGATCCTGCACGCCGAGCAGGCCGCAGACGCTGCGCACGAGTTGGTCTTCCTCGTGCCCGCGCTCGCCATCGGCGAGGATGACCTCCCACAGGTCTTCGAGGATGCGCACGCGATCCTCGAACGGCGTCGATTCCTTCAGCGCGTGGGTGAAGCGGAACAGGTCGACCGATTTCTCCTGCGCCGTCTCGGCCTTTTCCAGCAGGCGCTCGGCCCCCGCCGCGTCCATGCCGTCCTCGCGCATCAGGATATGCAGGATCGCCTCGCGCTCGGCGGCGGCATAGTCGCCATCGCGCCGCGCGGCCTCCACCAGAACGGCGGCGAGGGCGAGGGAGCCGGAGAGGGGGCGCTCCACGGTTTCTTCGGTGCCGCCGAACAGGCGGGCAAGGGTGTCGAACATGATGGCGGTCTCCGTGGGCGGCGTTCTTTTCGCTGCTCCTCAAGATCGTCCGGCGCGGCCTCGTTTCAAGCCGTACCGTCGAGCATCGCCACGAGGGCGGGCCACGCGGCGGCATCGGCGACCGATTTGTCGCGGCAGAACGGGTTGCAGAAGCCGACCACCCGCCCGTCGATCCGCGCGAGGCTGTCGGCTTTCACCGGCGCACCGGAATAGGGACAGGCCGCGTTGATCGCCTCGGCCGCATCCCCGTCATGGCGTGAGGCGGGCAGGGGAGCGGGGCGGGGCGCTCCGGTCGGCCCCGCGCTCGGCAGGTCGAGATCGTAGCGGTCGAGAATGCGCGGATCGGCATCGGCCATCGCGTGCCAGCGGCGGAAGGACGGATGCGCGTAGATCGTCTTCACATACGTCTGCGCCGCGTCATCCATCGCAAAGCCGTAGGTGACGAAGCGCGTGGCCACCGGCGCGAACATCGCGTCGACCGCGCCGAACGCCGTCCCGCCCAGATACGGCCCGCCGAATTTCTCCAGCGCCCAGCGCCACAGCATCTGCACCCGCGCCGCATCCGCATTCTCCGCCTCCGTCGGCTCGAACCCGTCATAGCGTCGGCGCAGGTTCATCGACGGGCGGTCGCGCAGGGCGCGGAACCCCGCATGCATCTCCCCCGCCAGCGAGCGCGCCGCCCCCCGCGCCGCATCGCCCTGCGGCCAATGGCCCGCTTCGGGGTGCCGCTCCGCGAGCGTCTCCGCAATCGCGAGGCTCTCCCAGACCAGCGCGTCCTCGCCGATCCTCAGCGTCGGGACGGTACGGGCGGGGGCGTGGCGGGCCTGCATCTCGGTGAAGGCATCCGAGTACATCGGCACCCACTCGGCCTTGAACGGCAGGTCGAAGGCGTCGAGCAACAACCAGCCGCGCATCGACCAGCTCGAATAGGCGGCATCGCCGAGGAAGAGGGTATAGGACATGGGAGCGACTCCTTTCGCGCCGATGATGACCGATGCGCGCCGAGGCGACCAGTCACCATTCATGCGCCCCGCCATCACGAACGATCATTGACGCCGCGCGCCCGCGCCATATCTGCGCGTCATGGCATTGCAGAATTTCGGAACGGATATCAACGCGGTCGTCTTCGGCGCGGGCGGTGGCCTGGGCGGGGCGTTCGTCGATGCGTTGGCGGTGGACGACGCGGTGGCACGGGTGCACGCCGTCTCGCGCGGGGTGCCGGGCTTCTCCTCGCCCAAGGTGACGGGGCACGCCTGCGACCCGCTCGACGATGCCGCCCTCGCCGAAACCGTCGCGGCGGTGACGGCGAGCGGCCCCATCCACCTCGTCATCGTCGCGACCGGCATCCTGCACGGCGACGGGATATCGCCGGAAAAGACGTGGCGGCAGGTCGATGCCGACGCGATGGCGCGGGTGCTGGCGATCAACACCGTCGCCCCGACCCTGATCGCGAAACACGTCCTTCCCGCGCTGGCAAAGGACCGCAAATCCTGCCTCGCCGCCCTGTCCGCCCGGGTGGGCAGCATCGGCGACAACCGACTCGGCGGCTGGGTCTCCTACCGCGCATCCAAGGCGGCGCTGAACATGATGATCCGCACGTTCTCCATCGAACTGGCGCGGGTCAATGCCGGGGCCGCCTTCATCGGCTTGCACCCCGGAACGGTGGAGACAGGCCTGTCCGAGCCGTTTCGCGGCGGAGTGCCGAAGGGCGGGCTGTTCACGCCCGAGCGGTCGGTGGCGGGGATGCTGAAGGTCGTCGACGGGATCGACCCCGAAATGAGCGGCAAGATACTTGATTATTCGGGAAAGGAAGTTCCCTCTTAAGTTCAGGTGTTTACCCTGTGTTCCTTCGCCGCTCCCGTCACAATGGGGCGAAAACGGGACGGAAAGTTTCGGCGGGGATGGAACCAACGACGCGCCTGGCGGCTTTGAGATTCATCAATTGTTCATTTGATGACATTGCAGAGGTCCATATGGCCGAGTCCACCCGCCCGAGCGTAGAAGACCGCAAGGTCATTTCCACCGCCATGTCCACAGCGATGCTGGATGCGGAAACGGAACTGAACCTCGCTCGCCGCTGGCGCGACGAGGACGATGTGGAAGCGCTGCATCAGCTTACCAATGCCTATATGCGCCTCGCCATCTCCATGGCATCCAAATACCGCCGCTACGGCGCGCCCATGGGCGACCTGATCCAGGAGGGCGCCATCGGCCTGATGAAGGCCGCCGAGCGCTTCGACCCCGATCGCGGCGTGCGCTTCTCGACTTATGCGGTGTGGTGGATCAAGGCGTCGATCCAGGATTACGTGATGCGCAACTGGTCGCTCGTGCGGACCGGCTCGACTTCCTCCCAGAAATCGCTGTTCTTCAACCTGCGCCGCGTGCGGGCCGAGAAGGAACGCGATGCCGGGGAATACGGTCGCCAGTTCGGCGTGATGAGCACCGATACCCGCAGCGCCGTCGCCACCGCCCTGCGCGTTCCCCTCCACGACGTCGAGATGATGGAGTCGCGCCTCGCCGGTACCGATTTCTCGCTCAACACGCCGCAGGGCGACGAAGAGGGGCGCGAGTGGGTCGAGACGATCGAGGACGACGCCCCGATCTCCAGCGATGCCGCCGTGGACGAAGAAGACACCACGCGAACCGTAAGCTGGATCGCCAGCGCCCTGACCGTCCTGACGGATCGCGAGCGCATGATCATCACCGAGCGCAAGCTGTCCGAGGACCCCTCCACCCTCGAAGCCCTGGGCGGGCAACTCGGCCTGTCCAAGGAGCGCGTGCGCCAGTTGGAGACGCAGGCGCTCAAGAAGATGCGCAGCGCGCTGGAGACCCGCCTCGGGCCGACCGCGCATCAGGTCATGCTGCAACAGTAACCGGCCATCGCTTTTTGGCTTCGATCCCGGTACCCGCAAGGGGGCCGGGATTTTTCGTGTCCGGCTCTGGCTAAGGAAGAACCGATGGTCGCTTACGACGATATCCTTGCCGCGCGGGACCGGCTGACCGGGCATGCCTTGCGCACGCCCCTGCTGGACGCGCCGCAGATCGACGCCGTCGCAGGGCGGCGGGTGCTGGTGAAGGCCGAATGCCTGCAACGAACCGGGTCGTTCAAGTTCCGGGGCGCGTGGAACCGGATTTCGGCCCTGTCGCCCGAAGAGCGGACGCGCGGCGTGGTCGCGTCCTCCTCGGGCAACCACGCGCAGGGCGTGGCGCTGTCCTGCCGGATACTCGGCATCCCCGCCGTCATCGTCATGCCGTCCGATGCCCCGTCGGCCAAGGTGGACGCGACGCGCGGGTATGGCGCCGAAATCCTCTTCTACGACCGCAGGACGGACGACCGCGACGCGATCAGCGAGGCATTGACCGCCGAACGCGGGGCGACGCTGGTGCGGCCCTTCGACGATCCTTTCGTGATCGCGGGGCAGGGTACTTGCGGGCTGGAGATCGCGGAGCAGGCGCGCGAGCGCGGCGTCGAGGCCGGGACGATGCTGGTGTGCTGCGGCGGCGGGGGCCTGTCCTCGGGCATCGCCCTTGCGCTGGAACGCGAAGCGCCAGACCTGCGCGTTCGCCCGGTGGAGCCGGAAGGCTTCGACGATTTCGGGCGGTCGCTGGCTGCGGGCGAGCGTCTGCGCAACGCGGCCGGAGCCACATCGATACAGGATGCGATCCTCACCCCGTCGCCCGGTACGCTCACCTTTCCCGTCGGGCAACGCCTGTTCGGGCCGGGCCTCGCGGTGAGCGACGACGAGACGTTGCGCGCGATGGGGCTGGCGTGGATGTGGCTCAAGATCGCGCTCGAACCGGGGGGCGCGGCGGCCCTTGCGGCGGCGCTGTTCCATGGCGCATCGCTGGCGAACGGGCCGGTCGTCGTCACGGCATCGGGCGGCAATGTCGACCCGGCGATGTTCGCCCGCGCGCTGGAAACGCTCTAACCGTTCTCGCGCAGGATGCCCCCGGCAAGGTAGAGCGAGCCGCAGATCAGGATGCGCGGCGGTTCCAGATCGGTGCTTTCCTCCCCCGCGATGAGGCGGATCGCGGTCGCCACGTCCTCCACCGCGATGGCGTCGAGATCGGCGTCGAGCGCCACGTCCATCAGATCCTCGGCGTCGATCGTCGCGTTTTCACCCGGAATATCGACGCAGTAGACGCGGCGCACCAGCCCGTGGAACGGTTCGAGGAATCCGGTCGGGTCCTTGGTGTCGAGCATGCCGCAGATCATGTAGAACGGTTTCGGTGCCTGCTCCTCCATATCCGCGATCAGCGTGGCGATGGTCTCCCCCGCCGCCGGGTTGTGCCCGCCATCGAGCCACAATTCGCATCCCGTCGGCGCGATGTCGAAGAGCGGCCCGCGGCGCAGACGCTGCATCCGCGCGGGCCATTCCACGCGGGTCACGGCCCCCGTCGCCGTCTTCTCGTCCGCGTAGCCGAGCAGGGCGAGCGCCATGATCGCGGCCCCCGCATTCTCGATCTGGTGTTCGCCAAGCAGTTCCGGGCGCGGCAGGTCCAGGAGGCCGTCGGGATACTGCACCGAGAACCCGTTCGCCTCGCGCCGCACCGACCAGTCGGCCCCGAAGGCGTGGACCGTGGCCCGCTGCCGTATCGCGCGGTCGGCGATGACCTTCAGCGCCGCCTCTTCCTGTCGCGCGACCACGACCGGCACGCCCGGCTTGATGATGCCCGCCTTCTCGGCGGCGATGCCCTCGATGGTGTCGCCGAGATACTTCTCGTGATCGATGGAAACGGGCGTGATGATCGTCAGGGCCGGGGTATCGACCACGTTGGTCGCGTCCAGCCGCCCGCCGAGGCCGACCTCGAGGATGCAGTAATCCGCCGGAACGCGCGAGAAGGCGAGCAGGGCGGCGACGGTGGTGATCTCGAAGAACGTGATCGCCGCGCCGTCGTTCACCGCCTCGCATTCTGCCAGCAATTCGGCCAGCGCGCTCTCCTCGATCAGGTCGCCGCGCAGGCGGATACGCTCATGAAACCGGGCAAGGTGGGGCGAGGTATAGGCGTGCACGGTCTTGCCCGCCGCCTCCAGCCCCGCGCGCAGGAACGCGCCGGTCGATCCCTTGCCGTTCGTGCCCGCGATGTGGATGACGGGGGGGAGCGACCGCTCGGGATTGCCGAGCCGGTCGAGCAGGCGGGTCATCCGGTCGAGCGACAGGTCGATGATCTTGGGATGCAGGTCGAGCAACCGTTCCAGGATCGCGTCGCTGCCCATGGAAGCGGTCGCGCTCATGCCTTGGCGGCGGGTGCGGGAAGGGCGTCGATGCCGCTCTCGGACGGCGAAGGCAGGGCTTCTTTATGCGCGGGCATCTTGAGCATCAGGCGCAGCAACCGCCCGATCTGTTTGGGCATCGCGCGCCGGTCGACGACCATGTCGAGCATGCCGTGTTCCAGCAGGTATTCGGCGCGCTGGAAGCCTTCGGGCAGCTTCTCGCGAATCGTCTGTTCGATGACGCGGGGTCCGGCAAAGCAGATCAGCGCCTGCGGCTCCGAAATCTGCACATCGCCGAGCATGGCGTAGGACGCGGTCACGCCCCCCGTCGTCGGATGGGTGAAGACGGAGATGTAGGGTAGTCTCGCCTCGCGCAGCATCTGCACCGCGATGGTCGTGCGGGGCATCTGCATGAGGGACAGGATCCCCTCCTGCATCCGCGCGCCCCCGGCCGCCGAGAACATGATGAACGGCGCGTTCTCGTCCACGGCGGCGCGCGCGCCCGCGAGGATCGCGTCCCCCGCCGCCACGCCCATCGACCCGGCCATGAAGGAGAAATCGGACGCGGCAGCGACGGCCTTGACGCCGAGGATCTCGCCCTTGCCGATCGTGATCGCGTCCATCCGGCCCGTCGCCTTGCGCGCTTCCTTCAAGCGGTCGGTGTACCGCTTGGTATCGCGGAAGCCCAGGGGGTCGGTCACGGGCTGGGGCGGCTCGATCTGCTTGAAACTCGCGTTGTCGAATAGGGCTGCGAAGCGCTCTGCCGGGGCGATTCGCATGTGATGCGCGCAATAGGGGCACACCTGCTGCGATTCGGCGAGTTCGCGGTGGAAGATCATCTGGCTGCAATCGGGGCATTTGAGCCACAGATTGTCGGGCGTCTCGCGGCGGTTGAGCAGCGTGCCGATGCGCGGGCGGACGTAGTTGGTGATCCAGTTCATCGCGGGGCCGTCCGGGGTTGGAAACGTCGGGTCATGGCACCCAGCCTATCACCCGCGCGCGGAATGAACAGCATCGGCCAGCGATTTGACGAAGGCTGTGACGTTCTTGACGAGACCGACCTTCGGTCCG